>Ga0335078_10012815_pt1 | contig 12419 bp, 14 predicted proteins | sample Lox_Sample_32_FD_206711 | JGI IMG/M metagenome (GOLD analysis project Ga0335078, IMG submission 206711) | Soil microbial communities from Loxahatchee National Wildlife Refuge, Florida, United States - Lox_Sample_3.2 | ecosystem: Environmental > Terrestrial > Soil > Wetlands | place: USA... | reverse complement strand
CCGTGCCTGAGCGCTGCGCCCGCAGCCGCTATGACTTCTACGGCGGCGCTATCGCCTGCACGATGGCGTCCAGGATCGATATGGCGTCCGCCGTGCCGTCGGCCTCGCCCTTCTCGAAATCCTGCCCGGCCTGCCCCATGGTGTTGGTGACATGGGCGATGCAGAGCACGTTGGCGCGGCGCGCTCGGGCAAACGCATAGAGCGCCGCTGCCTCCATTTCGACGGCGAGGATGCCCCTTTGCTTGGCGGCGTCGATCGCCTCCTCGGTCTCGCGGAAGGGCGCGTCCGTTGTCCAGGTCGGGCCGACAATGGCGCGCAGGCCCGCGGCCTTGAGCGCGCCGTTGGCTTTGGCGACCAGGGCGGCATCGGCCGCGCCGTATTCCGAAGCGGCCGCGTAGTGGTAGCTGGTGCCTTCGTCGCGCAGGGCGCGGTCGATGATGACGAAGTAGGGCGTCGGACCGACCGGAACGATTTGTCCCGCCGAAGTGACGCTCAGCAGCAGTCGGCAGCCGCTGGCGAACAGCTCTTCCGCAACAAGAACGGCAAACGGCGCGCCGACGGCGCAGCCGACGATGCCGATTGCTCGTCCCGCCAGTTCGAAGGCGTCGAGCTGCGTGTGATAGCACGGCCAGCCTGCGAAGCGGCTTGCGCGGCCTTCCTCGCGCAGGCGACGCACGATGTCGCCGTCCGGGTCGAGTATGCAGACCGCCGGCACCTCGACGGCCGGCAGGCCCTTTTGCCGCCGCGCCTCGCGCAGGAGCGCCGCCGGGCGGAAGACCGAGGGCGCGGACGGGTTCTTGTTGTCCAGCAGCGGAGGCATGTTTCAACGCGGCCGTACGAATATGGCGCCGTAGTGATAGGGCGACACATCGACCCGATTGCGGAATTTGAGACCGGCCGGTTCGACGCCGGCGATGGTCTGCTCAGGCGTCATCCGCAGTGCCGTTGCCGGTCCTCGCGGCTCGACGAGGACGGTTGTTTGCTCGCGCGGCCGGGCGTGCCAGCTTACGATCGAGAACAGGCCGCCGGGTTTGAGGACGTCGTAGACGGCCCGCGCGAGGCGCGGCTTGTCGGGGACGCCGTGAACGACATTTGCGAGGAACACCAGATCGACCGGCTGGCGAACGACCTTGCCGACATTGTAGGCGTCGGCCTCGATAAAGGCACAATTGGCAGCGCCGCGCTCGGCCATTCGAACCTCCGCCGCCTTCAGCAGGGTCGCGTCGATATCGACGGCGATGACGCTGCGTGCGATCTTCGACAGCGCGACGGTGAACCAGCCGTCGCCGCAACACAAATTGACGACCTCCATCCCGGGCAGCACTCCGACATCGCTGAGCACCTTCGCCGGATCGGGCCAAAGGGCCTCCCACCAGCCCGGATCGGGCATCGCGGTGCCTTCGAAGAACCCCGGAAGCGGAACGGTCATGACACTTCGGTCGTGAGGTCAGATGCCGGCCAACGGCAGGACATCAACGCCGCAAAAGTGGCATGCTTCTGTCGCATTTCGTAAGTCATTTCGAATAATGCGTTGGGAGTTGCTGGAGTGTCGCGCCGTCCGTTGTGCTGATGGGCAATCGTGTGCCCAATGGGCAGTTCGAGCAGGGATAGTGAGCGCCATGGACGCCGAACACCGCGCCGCCAACGGCATTTTCTTCCGGCTGGTCGGCGAGGGCGAGCCGCTATTGCTGCTGCACGGGCTGATGGCTTCCGGGGCCATGTTCGACCCGCTGCTGCCGTTCCTGCAGAACGGATTTCGCATGATCATCCCCGATCTGCGCGGGCATGGCCGCAGCGGCGGTCTGCCCGGCCCCTATGACGTTCCCGGGCTTGCCGCCGGCCTCGACGCGGTCATCGGGCAAGCGGGATTCATGCGCTGCGCCGTGCTCGGCTATTCGCATGGCGGCGCAGTCGCGCAGCAGCTTGCGCATGCATCGCCGGCGCGCGTGAGCCGGCTGGTGCTGGCCTGCACTTACGCCTGCAACGTGGCGACGCTGCGGGAGCGTATGGAGGCGGAGGTGTTCAGCGCGCTGCTCGCGGTCTTTACGCCGCGTGCCCTGGCAAGGGTGATCGTGCGCCCGTCGAAGCCAAGACCCGAGGCAAAGCCGACCGGCGCCGTCGGCATGACCGCCGGGCAGGCGGACTGGCTGCGCGCGATCATGGCGGCGAACCGGCGCGGGCCGATGCGCGCCGCGGTTCGCGGGCTTGTCACCTTCGACAGCCGCCCGTGGCTCAAGGAGGTCAACTGCCCGACGCTCGTGGTCGGCGGCAGCGACGACGCCGCCGTGCCGCGGCACCATTTCGACATGCTCGTGAACGGCATTCCCGGCGCCTCCGGCCGATTGGTCGAGCGCGCCGGCCACACATTGCTCTTCACGCACGCGCAAGAGCTTGCCGCGATCGTTCGCGCGTTTCTCCGGTCATAGCGGCGGCGCGCCGCTCATCAGCTCGAGATGATGACGCCGCGCTAGCGGAAGTCCTGGCGCAAGGCCTCGCGCACGAATTTCGGCAGCTCGGCGAGGTCGCGGTCGGCATAGTCGGCGGCGACGGCCGCCGAGAGCGCGGCGAGCGCGCCCGCCGACAGCGGCATCGGAACGCCGCCGAGCGCGCCGGTCGCGACCGCCGACATGACGTCCTTGCGCAGCGTGCGGATGTCGAGCGACATCTCGGCCGCCGCGCCCTTGAACACCGGGAGCTTCGTCCTGAGCCAGCCGCTCGCATAGGGCGCGTCCTGGAGGACGTCGAGCATCTGTTCGAGCGCGAGCCCTTCGGCTGCGCCGAGCGCGAGCGACTCGGCGAGCGCCTGCACATAGGCGGCAAGCCCTAGATTGGCGGCAAGCTTCATCGCATAGCCGCTGCCGTGCGGCCCCATATGGGCGATGCGGCCGGTGAGCTTGTCGAGCACGGCGCGCGCGCGTTCGAGATCCTCGGCGCGCCCGCCGACGAGCGCGAAGAGCTTGCCGTCGCGCACTTGCGGGATCGTGCCGAGCACCGGCGCATCGATGAGCCGCGCGCCGCGCGCTTCCACGAGCGGCGCGAGCTCGCGGCCGGTCATGGGCTGCAGCGTGCTCATCTCGACGAAGAGCTTGCTGCCGATATCGCCGGCGAAAAAGCCGGTGGGGCCGGTGAAGACGGCGCGCACGCCGTGGTCCTCGGTGATGCTGGTGATGACAATGTCCGCGTTGGCGGCGACATCGCCGGCGCTGGCGACGATGCGCAGCCCCGCCGCCGCCAGTTTCTCCCTCGTGCCGGCAGTGCGGTCCCAGCCGACGAGGTCAAAACCCTGCCGGTGCAGCCGCTGCGACATCGCCGCGCCCATGCGGCCAAGGCCGACGATTCCGATTTTCATGTTTCCCCCTTGGCTTGCGGGAGCGCGGCGCGGCGCGACACGCGCTCAGATCAGCGGCGTCACGTTGTTTTCAACGCCAAGAAGCGCCTTGCCGAGAAGCTCGTAGCCGATGGGCGGCAGCACCACCGCATGGCGCGAAGCGACCGCCGCGTCGCGCCAGATGCGCTGAAGCGGGCTTGCGTCGGCGAAGCCGGCGGAGCCGTGCGCGAACATGAGCTTGTCGATCGCCTGCGTGATCTTCTCGACCACGTAGCCGGTGTCGGCGCGAACGCGCGCGCGCGTCAGCATGTCGGGATAGACGCCGCGCAGCGCCGCCTCGTCGATGTCGTCGGCCGCGCGATAGGCGTGGAAATGCGCGGTGTCGATCATCAGCGCCGCCTCGGCGACCTGAAGCTGGAAGGCGACCGACGCGCTCTGCTTCTCGAAGAAGGTGTAGGCGATGGTGCGCGAAGCGGCTTTCTCGCGGACGAAATCGAGCGCCGCGCGCCCCAGCCCCAGGATCGGACCGACGAGGATGATGGCGAGGATCGGCACGAAGGCCGAGCGATAGAACGGCTCCCGGCTGCGCATTTCCGTCGGGTAGTCGCCCTCGATGGCGCGCGGCACCGACAGCAGGCGGTGGTCGGGAACGAACACGTCGTCGGCCTTGAGACAGATGCTGCCGGTCGATTTCATGCCGGCGACGAACCAGGTATCGACGCGCTCGAGATCGGACATCGGGATGAGCGCCAGCCCCTGGTCGATCGCTGCGCCGGCCCCGTTGACGATCGGCATGCCGAGGACGGCCCACTGGGCGTGCCAGCCGCCGGAATTGTAGTGCCACGTGCCGGACATGCGGAACCCGCCGTCCACCTTCTTCGACGTCGCCGTCGGATTGAGCACGCCGGAGACGCGCGCGTCGGGATTGGCGCCGAACACTTCGTCCTGCGCCTTCACCGGATAGAGGCTCGTGAGCCAGCAGCAGATGTTGTTGAGGTTCACGACCCAGCCGGCGCCGCCGTCGGCTTCGGCGATGGCCGCGCTCACGTCGAGCATCGCCCGCGTGTTCATCTCCCAGCCGCCATAGCGCTTCGGCGTGCACACGCGCATCAGGCCGGCCCTGGTCGCCGCCTCGATCGTCTCCTCCTCGACCCGCCGGTTGGCCTCGCCCGCCGGCGCGTTCTTCCGCAAGAGCGGCCCCAGCTCGCGGGCTCGAGCGACGAGGTCGTGCACCGTCGGGGTGGCGACGCCGCGCACATCGGCGATCTTGGTCATGCTTTTTCTCCTCCCACGGAATTTCTCTCGGCGCTGCGACCGCCGCCGTTAGCGTTCGGCTGCTGCTGCTGGAGCCGCGGCGACGTCACGACAATGTCGGCGGTGCGTTGCAAGTGATCCTCGATGAGCACGCAGGCGCGCTCGGCGTCACGGGCGAGACACGCATCGAGAATGCGCGCGTGCTCGGCGTCGACGTCGCGGTTCTCGCGCGCCAGCGCCACCGACAGGTGGCGGTAGCGCTCGCTCTGCGCATAGAGCATCGCGCGCAGGGTCTGCATCCAGGGACTGTCGCATCCGGCCGCCAGCGCGGAATGAAAGGTGGTGTGCGCGGCAGCCCATGCCGGGTTCACGCGCGAGGCGGTGTCAGCGGCCAGCATCGGAATGCGGTGCATGCGATGATAAGCGGCGACGATCGAGGTCTCCCACTCGACATCGCCGCGCGCGATCGCTGAGCGCAGGCAGATCTGCTCGATGATGATGCGCGTGCGCGTGAGATCGCGCAGCTCGGCGATCGAGACCGGCGCGACCGAATAGCCCTTCTGCGCCGTCGCCACCGTCCACTTCTCGGCCGAAAGCCGCGACAGGGCTTCGCGAACGGCGCCGGGGCTCAAGCGCAGCCGCGCGGCTACATCGCTGATGGTGATCTTGGCGCCCGGCGCGAGCCGGCAATCGAGGATTTCCGCCAGCAGCGCCTCATAGGCCTGGTCGGCCTGCGTCGCGGCTTGGGTGAAGCGTGCCAGCCCGTCCATGCGTCGATCAAATGCACGATAAGACTATGGAGGCAAGGAAAAAATATTTTTCCTTGACAAAAATATCATGCGCGATTTGAGTGTCCGGGTCGCAGGGGGACCGGACATATATAAATGACGCCGAACAGGACGGAGGAAACGCGATGACGGCGATTCAGGGGTTCATCAAGCCGAGCCGTCGTCCCGGCGAGCTTGGCATCCATTCGCTCGATCATTTCCACTTCGTCGTGCCCGATCTCGCCGCCGCCCAGAACTTCTACGGCGAATTCGGCCTCAACGTCGGGGAGCGCGACGGGCTGCTCACCATCAACACGTTCGATCATCCGCATCTCTGGGGCACCGTCGGCGAAGGTGCGCGCAAGAAGTACAGCTACATCTCGTTTGCCGCCTTCGACGACGACATCGAGAAGTTCGGCGAGCGCCTGCAAGCGATGCGCATTGCGCGCGTCGACCCGCCGCGCGGCGTCGACTCGAACGGGCTGTGGTTTCACGATCACGACGGCAACCTGGTCGAGATCAAGGTTGCGGCGAAATCCTCGCCGGACGAGAAGAGCCGTTTCTCGTTCAAGGAAGTCGGCCCCGGCCGGCGCGGCGCGCCGCTGCGCAGCGCCATGCCGCGCACGCGGCCGCGGCGTCTTGCGCACGTCTTGTTGTTCACCCGCGACGTGCGCAAGGCGATCGAGTTTTACACGCGTGTGCTCGGCATGCGCCTCTCAGATCGCTCCGGCGACAACATTGCCTTCTTGCACGGCATCCACGGCAGCGATCATCACATGATCGCGTTCGCGCGCTCGGAGGCGCCGGGCATTCATCACCTCAGTTGGGATGTCGGCTCGATCGACGAGATCGGCGCCGGCGCCATGCACATGCTCGGCAAGGGCTACGACAAGGGCTGGGGTCTCGGCCGGCACGTGCTCGGCTCGAATTTCTTCCACTACGTCCGCGACCCCTGGGGCAGCTACAGCGAATACTCCGCCGACATCGACTATATCCCGGCGGCCTGCGATTGGGCCGGCGGCGATCACGAGCCGGAGGATTCGTTCTACGCGTGGGGTCCGAACGTGCCCGAGGATTTCGTCCGCAATTTTGAGGCCTGAGCGGCCGCTTCGCCCTGGCGGTCGCCGCCGCGGAACCCTCTTCTGAGCAGCCGCGCTTTGCCGCCTGCCGGCCTGCGTCCGCGCGGGCGGCGCCATTGTGCGCGGCCGCGAATTGTCCGAGCATCGCGGCAAGCGCTGAGCAAGGGGAGGCACAGATGCAATTCGAGCGCGCGCGCGTGGAAGTCGACGGAACCATCGCCGTCCTCAGCCTGAATCATCCGGAAGTTCTCAACGCCCTGTCGCCCGAACTCCTTGCCGGCGTCAGCGACGCGCTCGACTGGATCGCAAAGCCCGAGCGTTCGATCCGCTGTTTGGTTCTCACCGGCAGCGGGCGGGCGTTCTCGGCCGGGGCCAATCTCCAGGGCCGCGACGGCCCGCTGCCGCGCGGCGCCGGCCATGCGCTCGAAACGCAGCACCATCCGGTGCTGCGGCGCCTGCGCGACGTGCCGTTTCCGTTCATCACCGCGGTGAACGGCCCGGCCGCCGGCGCCGGCATGAGCATCGCGCTCATGGGCGATCTCATTCTCTGCGCGCGCTCCGCTTATTTCCTCCAAGCGTTCCGCCGCATCGGCCTGGTGCCCGATTGCGGCGCCACCTGGCTGCTGCCGCGGCTCATCGGCCGGGCGCGGGCGATGGAGCTGTCGCTGCTGGGCGAGCGGCTCCCCGCCGAGACCGCGCTCACCTGGGGTCTCGTCAATCGCGTCTACGACGACGAGGCGCTGATGCCCGAAGCGCGGCGGCTCGCGCATGAGCTTGCCGCCGGTCCGACCATCGCGCTCGGCCTCATCCGCCGCCTCTACTGGGAGAGCCCGGACAACACATACGAGCAGCAGCTCGATCTCGAATGCCGCATGCAGCGCGTGGCCGGCGCGTCCGCCGATTTCAAGGAAGGCGTCAAGGCGTTTCTGGAGAAGCGCCCCGCGAAGTTCGCCGGCGCGTGACCGCGGCGCTCCGGCGCTAACGCTCGGCGGTGCTCGGCGTGAGCGTCGCGAGCACCACGACCTTGGTGCCGATCGGCGCACGGTTGTAGAGGTCGGTGACGTCGTCGTTGGTGAGCCGGATGCAGCCGGCGGAGACATTCTGCCCGATGGTCCACGGCTCGTTGGTGCCGTGGATGCGGTAGAGCGTGTCCTTGTTGCCCTGCCAGAGATAAAGCGCGCGCGCCCCGATCGGATTGTCCGGCCCGCCCGGCATGCCAAGCCCGCTTTGCAACGGCACCATCGCCTTTTTCAGTTCGGGCTTGCGCTCGAGCATTTCCGCCGGCGGATACCAGTCCGGCCACTCCTGTTTGCTGTGGACGGTCGCCGTGCCCGACCAGCCGTAACCTTCGCCGCCGACGCCGACCCCGTAGCGGATCGCCTGGCCGCCCGCCTCCACCAGATAGAGAAAGTGGCTCCCCGGATCGACCACGATCGTGCCGGGGCGCTCGCGGGTTTCAAAGACGACGGTCTTGCGCGCAAAAGCGGGGTCGGCCTCGCGCTTCGGCGGCTCCGCCGTGGCGCAGCCGCCGAGGGCGCTCGTCCCGCACGCCAGGAGTCCCACGAGAAAGATGCGGCGGGTCGGCGCTGGCGCATCGGCCGGCCCGCGAAAAGCCCTTGGCCGTCTCCAGTGACTCATTCGCCCACCGAAGTCTTGCGGAGTTGCGCGGCGCCGCTCTTCGGCGTACACACGGTTGTCTACACATACACACGCACGCGTAAAGACAACATTTCGGGAAACATGCCGCTCAATATCCGCGACGAACGCGCGGCCAAGCTTGCTCGGCAACTCGCCGACCGCAAGGGCGTGACGATGACCGAAGCCGTCATCCAGGCCCTCGAGGCCGCGCTGGTCCGTGCCGAAAGACCCTTGCCGGAGCGGTTGGCCGAAATTGCGGCCGACGCCAAGCGGCTCTCCGATCCGCGGCGGCAGCGTCCGGTGACGCGCCGGGAGATCGACGCGCTGTGGGGCAATTCATGATCTTCGTCGACACGTCGGCGATCGTGGCCATCCTGGCGGCCGAGCCCGAGGCCGCCGCGCTTGCCGCCAAGCTCGGCGCCGAGCCCGAGCGCATCTCGGCCGGCCACGTGGTCCTCGAGGCCTCGATGCGCCTTGCGAGCCAGCTTGGCCTCACGCCCACAGTTGCCGGCCGCCTGGTGACGCGGCTCCTGCGCGAGGCCGACATCAGCGTGGTGCCGATCACCGAGGAGATCAGCCACGGCTCGATCGCTGCCTTCGAGCGTTACGGGCGCGGCCGCGGCAGCACCGCCAATCTCACCTTCGGCGATTGCCTCTCCTATGCCTGCGCCAAGGCGCACGACGCGCGCCTTCTCTTCAAGGGCCACGACCTCGCGCAGACCGACGCCGCGCGCGCGTGACCGCGAGGCGTTCGCTTGCCCGCGGGCCTCGCTCGGGTGATGATCCCCTACTTTACGGATTGCAACGAATCGGACACCTTCTTTTGGTTGCGGAGGAGGGGCTAATGCCGCTCTTCAGCCTATGGGGGGATTCCGATGGCGGATGAAGTCCCGGAAACTGCAGGCGCGGCCACACGCAATTTGCTCGGAGCGGTCGGCTTCATCATGCTCCTGCTTGGAGGGGAGATGATGATTGAAAAGCCCGCCGATCGCTTTTGGTGGGGGATGGGTCTGGCATGCGCAGGTATTCCTATTTTCTTTGGAGGCGTTTTTTGGAAGTGGATTCGGCTCCGAATTGGAGCTGCGATTGCTGCCAGAGTTGACTATTTCACGACTGACCCGCGCGAAGCAGCGATATTCTTCATCGTTGTGTTGATTATCCTTCCATTTGTCTCAAAGAGTATTGGGACATGGGTCGGCGGGGCCGTAGCCGGGCTTTTAATATTTTTGCTCAATTGGCGTTACTACAAGCGGCCCGGCAGCAGCAATTCCGCAACGGTAACGGCGAAAGGTAGTTCGGACGACCAAACGCATATCGATCTGATTCATCTGCTGAATTGTGCCCTTAATCAAAGCACGCTTGTCCGGCTTGGCAGGTTGATTGAGTTGGCTTGTTCACCCCAAGTTACGGATGCGTTTAAGAACGGCGAGAATTCGATTGAGGCTCAACAATCGCGGCAATTTTACATCGACTATGTGGGGCGAGAGATCGCTGGAAATTTTGACCGTCGCCAGAGGTATCTAGGGATTTTGGCCAATGCCGAAACGGAAGTAGATCGTCGGCTCGATGACACAGAGGACCAAAGGTCTGCAGGCGAGACCCTTGCCGCTTTCCGGCGCCGGCAGATTCTCGAATTACAGTTCACGCGCGCAATACAGTTTCTGCAGCATGAGAGGCGTGAAATTGAAGAAATGATGAGCGGCCAAGTATCACGTCTCGCCGAACGTCTGCATCGCAGGCAGGAGGGAAGTATTGGAGGCTAGTGTGAAAACAGAAGCTCCCACTGTCTTGGCTCATCTTGGCTGGCCTCGTTTCCGTCTAGCTGAGACGGATGCCAGTGACCACGCCTCAGCAGCCTGCTATCGCCGCACCAATGTCGACGTTCTCACGGTTGTTGTACCGGAACTGAACCTCCGCGACGTAGAGCGGCATATATTTGCGGCTAACCTTGTGGAAAGTGCCGACCACACCGCGCTTGAAGATGCTCCAAAAGCCTTCAATCGTGTTGGTGTGGATTGCGCCAACCACATATTCGCCACCGTAGTGGCGAACGACCCCGTGGGGATATTTTTCGCTGAGCTTTCGATAACCACCATGATCGTCAGTGGCGATCAGACTGACTTTGTTGGAAATCGTTTCCTGAATGAAATTTTCGAGCGTCGCCGTGTCCGCAGTCTCGATCACGCGGGCGATAATACTGCCACGACGTTGGACGGCGCCGACTACAGTCGTCTTGCCCGATGCTGGCCCGCCGGGGCTTCCGTCGTCGCGTTTATCACGATGTTTGTTGCGAGCCTTTCCGCCCACATAAGTTTCGTCCACCTCGACATGCCCATAAGCTTCTTAAATTCCTTGTCTTGCAAAGCGGCGCGGATGCGATGGCACATGTACCATGCAGTCTTATAGCTCCCGAAGCCCATGTAACGGTGCACTTGCCGAGCGCTGATGCCTTTCTTGCTGGTCAGCATCAGATGGACGACGCGGAACCATTGCCGCAGATCGACATTCGTGTTCTCGAAGATCGTGCCGACAAGGTGCGAGAACCGATAGGCGCCGCCCTGTCGGCAGTCGGGGCATTCCCAGCGAAATTGCATGGTTTTGAGGGCGTAGACGTTCGTGCTGCCGCAACGCGGGCAGTAGACCCCATCCGGCCAGCGGCGCGCGACCAGGTAACGGTCGCAGGCATCCTCGTTTGGGAAGGCCGTCTCAAATTGAGAGACGGTCATCTGCATGATTTGCTTGGGCTGTTTCCGGGCCATGATTCTGCATTCCCAAAGTCACCGTGTCGTGAAATCAATAGCATGTCACCCGAATATCCGTCAAGGGCGGGATCATCGCCTCGCTCGTAAGGCTGGTTGCTAACAGCTTGTCTCCAATACAGAGACGGCGGGTTGACAAGCGTCACTGTTTATGTTACGAGAGACCACTTCGCTCATCCGAGGGCGCCGTCCGGAGGCAAGCCGCAAGGCGGAGCGAGGGCGGTTCCCGCGCGCGGACTTGCAATCCGCTCTCGGGCGGCTTCGGGCATCACGCTCGCCGGCACTAGGACCGGCGCGGGAGGTGCTACCCTGGACTGGGACAGGAACGGGCGGGTAACGCCCGTCCGAACCGCGTCCCAGGAAGCCTGGCCTGGAGCTGAGCCGGACCTGAGAATCCCGGCGAGCGCCGCAGTGGAGCGCCGGAAGGCGAGCGCGCCCCGCATGGCGCGCACCGCGCCCGAAGCGCAGGCCAATGGCGACGTTGGCTGCGCCGCGCGGACACGTGGCAGGTGCGCCTTTCGGCGCTCCGCTCCCTCGGCTCATCGCGAGGGAATTTCGGAATGGCTTGGTTGCTGGAATGGCTTTGGCCAAGCTCGGACGCAAAAAACGCGCCGCGAGAACGAATTTTTGTTTCGTCATTGCCGGGCCTGACCCGGCAATCCATGCGAGGCCAGCCGCGCCGCGGAAACTGCCGCGCGCGTCCCGCCGTGCGCGGCGCCCCACGTCGAGCGGAGAGGCGCGAGATGCTCAGGATGAAGCCTGATGATATTGCGGCGACGGGCTTTGCGCCATGTCCCGGCCGCTGCGCGTCCACGGCGACGCGTCGAGTTTGCGCGCAGCGCGATGACCTTCCAGCGTCGCCTCGTAGACCGTGCGCGGCGCGACGGCGCAGCCGATGGCCTCGACGCTGACGCCGCGCTGGCGCAGCAAATGATAGATCTCCGTTTCCGAACTGCGCGCGGTCGCCATCACCACGAGCTGAGCGTCGATGCGGAGCGACCGCGACGGGTCGTAAACGTTGGCGATCTCCACCGTGCGCCCATTGATTTGCTTGACCCGGTAAGAGGTAAGGAGCTCGACATTCGCCTGGTGCAGATACGTCATGACCCAGTGGAAATACACCTCCGGCACAGTTTCCATTCCGATCATCGGCCATCTCGTCAACAGCCGGACTTTCGCGCCTTGCGTCGCGAGTTTGACTGCGGTCAACGGCGCCGCCACATCCGCCATCTCGTCGATGACGAGCGCCTCGCCGGAAGGCGGCGAAACCTTCTCCAGCGCCACCTCGTCCCAGGCGACGCAGTTACCGGTTTCCCAGCCGGGAATGGGCTTCCCGGTCTGTCCCTGAAAGCCGTCCCGCCGGTAGCGGGCCCCGGATGCGACGACGACGTGGTCCGGCTTCTCGGCGGCGATAACGGCGTCGACGTTCTCAGGCGTGACCGGGCTTTCGAGCTTGATCTCCGCGCCGTTGCCTTTCGCCTGGTCGGCAAGCCAGGTCGCGATGTTTCCGTACTGCTGGCGGTACGGAAGCGCGCCATAGGCGCGAACATGCCCGCCGACGGCCTTTTCCCGCTCGTAGACGACGACCGCGTTG
>Ga0335078_10012814_pt1 | contig 12420 bp, 8 predicted proteins | sample Lox_Sample_32_FD_206711 | JGI IMG/M metagenome (GOLD analysis project Ga0335078, IMG submission 206711) | Soil microbial communities from Loxahatchee National Wildlife Refuge, Florida, United States - Lox_Sample_3.2 | ecosystem: Environmental > Terrestrial > Soil > Wetlands | place: USA: Florida... | reverse complement strand
GGTCCAGCATCACCTCCACGGTGATCGTGGTCTTCACCCTGAACATCGTGTTCAACCACTGGTCCTGGCGGCGTCAGGGCACCGAGTCCGCGGTGGAGGTCGCGGTGCGAGAGGGCGCGGTCGCGGTGGACGTCCCCGACGACGGAGTCAGTACGGACAAGGTGAACATCTCTGGCCACGCGGCCAGCGGTGACGATAAGCAGTTCTGACCTGAGCGGCCGGGAGGCGCGGGTGACGAGCTACGGCTCAGCCCGCGCCCTCGGCCGCGATGGTCTCGGAGATCTCGCGGGCGGTGCGCTTGAGCGCGGGCACGATGCGGGCCGCGGCGTCGTCGGTCATCCGGGTCTGCGGGCCGGAGGTGGAGATGGCCAGCGAACCCGGCGCGTCCGGCACGGCCACCGCGAAACAGCGCACGCCGACCTCCTGCTCCCCCTCGTCGACGGCGTATCCCTGCTTGCGGATCACCTCGAGGTGGGCGATCAGCAGGTCCGGGTCGGTGATCGTGGCGGGCGTGTAGGCGGGCATGCCGTCCCGCTCGAGCAGCGCCCGCGCCTCGCCGGGCGGAAGCTGGGCGAGCAGGGCCTTGCCGACCGCGGTGCAGTGCGGCTGGACCCGGCGGCCTGGTTCGGTGAACATCCGCATCGAGTGCGGGCTGGGCACCTGGGCGATGTAGACGACCTCGTCGCCGTCGAGCATGGCCAGGTTGGCCGTCTCGCCGGTGAGCCGGACCAGCTGGGCCAGGAACGGCCGCAGCCAGGTGCCGAGCGTGCGGCTGGAGATCTCGCCGAGCCGGATCAGCCGCGAGCCCAGTGTGTACCGCCGCGAGGCCTCCTGCCGGACGTAGCCCCGGTTGACCAGGGTGCGCATCAGCCGGTGGACGGTGGGCAGCGGAAGGCCGGAGATGGTAGAGAGTTCGGACAGGCCGAGCGCGCCGCCGGCGTCGGCCAGCATCTCGAGCAGGTCGAAGGCGCGCTCGATGGACTGCACGCCGCCCGAGACCGCGCGGCCGCGGCCGTTGGGACCGGAGCCGTCGCGGGTAACACTGTCACGACTGGTTCCATCGTGACCGGTGGCGTCGCGGCCAGTGGCGTCGCGGCCGGTGGCGTGGTGACCGGCCACCGCCAGGCCGGTGTCCTGGGTCGAATCGTTCACATCTTCCATGATACAGAAAATCCAATTCGCATATCAGAAGTACCGGCCTGGCGGGGCGGCGGCACGCGGCGGCGGGCGGCGGTTGACGGGGACGCCGACCGCGGTCTACGCTAATCCAAGTAACGGAAAAAAACTTTCAGGATACGGAAAAATGTCAGATCACTTGCTTCCCTACCTGGCTAACTGCTCGCTGCTGTTCACCGAGGAGCCGCTGCTCCGGCGCCCGGCCGCGGCCCGGGCCGCGGGGTTCGGGGCGGTCGAGTTCTGGTGGCCGTTCGCCACGCCGGTGCCCGCCGACCGCGAGGTCGACGCGTTCATCGCGGCGATCGAGGAGGCCGGCGTGGCCCTGGTGGGGCTGAACTTCTTCGCCGGCGACCTGGCCGGCCCGGATTGCGGCGTGCTGTCGATTCCCGGCCGCAGCGGGCAGTTCCGCGACAACATCGACGTCGTGGCCGGCATCGGCGAGCGGCTGGGCGTGCGCGGGTTCAACGCGCTGTACGGCAACCGGGTGGACGGGGCCGACCCGGGCGCCCAGGACGAGCTGGCGGCGGAGAGCATCGGGCTGGCGGCCAAGGCCGTGGCCGGGTTCGGCGGCACGGTGCTGATCGAGCCGGTGAGCGGCCCCAAGCCCTATCCGCTGCGCACGGCCGACGACGCGGTCGCCGTGGTACGGCGCGCCCGGGCGGCGGGCGCCGCCAACGTCGGCTTCCTGTGCGACCTGTACCACCTGGCCAGCAACGGCGACGACATCGACGCCGCGATCGCCGCACACGGCCAGGACGTCGCGCACGTTCAGATCGCCGACGCGCCGGGCCGGGGCGAGCCGGGCAGCGGCCGGCTCGACCTGGACCGGTACCTGGCCGCCCTGGCGGACCGCGGGTACCGCGGCTGGGTCAGCCTGGAGTACAAGCCCACGACGACGACCGAGGCGAGCCTGGCCTGGCTGCCCAGGGAGCGCCGGGCAGCGCCGGAGAGGAAGGAGCAGCCGTGAGCGACGTTACCCCCCGCGAGGCGAGCGGGAAGCTGCAGATCGGGTTCATCGGGCTGGGCATCATGGGCGCGCCGATGGCCGCGAACCTGGTCAAGGCCGGGTTCGAGGTCACCGGGTACAACCGCAGCCCGGCCCGGGTGGAGCAGCTCGTCGCGGCCGGCGGCCGCGGCGCCTCCAGCACCGCCGAGGCGGTGCGGGACGCCGACGTGGTGGCCACGATGGTGCCCGACTCCCCCGACGTGCAGCAGGTCCTGGCCGGCGAGGGCGGCGTGTTCGACAACGCGCGGCCCGGGGCGTTGATCATCGACTTCTCCAGCATCAGGCCGGACGTGACGGCCGCGCTGGCCGCCGAGGGCGCCAAGCGCGGGTTCCGGATGCTCGACGCACCGGTGTCCGGCGGCGAGCAGGGCGCGATCGAGGGGGTGCTCTCGATCATGGCCGGCGGCGCGGCCGAGGACTTCGAGGCGGCGGTGCCGGTCCTTAACGCGGTGGGCAAGACCGTCGTACACGTCGGCCCGGCAGGCTCGGGCCAGACGGTCAAGGCCGCGAACCAGCTCATGGTGGCCGGCCATCTCGAGCTGCTGGCCGAGGCCATCGTGTTCCTCGAGGCCTACGGCGTCGACACCGAGGCGGCGCTGCGGGTGCTGGGCGGCGGGCTGGCCGGCAGCACCGTGATACAGCGCAAGGGCGCCTCCATGCTGGCCCGCGACTTCAAGCCCGGTTTCCGCATCGCGCTGCACGACAAGGACATGGGCATCGTCACCGCCGCCGCGCGCGAGGCCGGCGTGGTGATCCCGCTCGGCGCCGTCGCCGCGCAGCTGGTCGCCTCGCTCAAGGCGCAGGGAGACGGCGGGCTTGACCACTCTGCGCTGCTCAAGCTGGTCGCGCAGCTTTCCGGACGACAGTGACGACGAAAAGTAAGGAACGAACCATGCCACGGATGACTGCCGCGGACGCCGCGGTCGCGATCTTGCGCCGGGAGGGGATCACACACGTGTTCGGGCTGCCCGGGGCGGCCATTAACCCGTTCTACGCCGCGATGCGCCGCGACGGGGGGATCACTCATACCCTGGCCCGCCATGTGGAGGGAGCCTCGCACATGGCCGAGGGCTATACCCGGGCCCGTTCGGGCAATATCGGCGTGTGCGTCGGCACCTCCGGGCCGGCCGGCACCGACATGGTGACCGGGCTGTACTCGGCCTCAGCCGACTCCATCCCGATCCTGTGCATCACCGGCCAGGCGCCGGTGGCCCGGCTGCACAAGGAGGACTTCCAGGCAGTGGACATCGCGGCCATCGCCAGGCCGCTGACCAAGATGGCGATGACCGTGCTCGAGCCGGCCCAGGTGCCCGGCGCGTTCCAGCAGGCGTTCCACCTGATGCGCTCGGGGCGGCCCGGCCCGGTGCTGATCGACCTCCCCTTCGACGTGCAGCTGGCCGAGATCGACTTCGACCCGGACACCTACCAGCCGCTGCCGGTGTACAAGCCGGCCGCCACCCGGGCCCAGGTCGAGAAGGCGCTGGACATGCTGGCCGCCGCGGAGCGGCCGATCATCGTGGCCGGCGGCGGCATCATCAACGCCGACGCGGCCGACTTGCTGGCTGAGTTCGCCGAGCTGGTCGACACGCCGGTGGTGCCCACGCTGATGGGCTGGGGCGCGCTGCCCGACGACCACCGGCTGATGGCGGGGATGGCGGGCCTGCAGACCTCGCACCGGTACGGCAACGCCACCCTGCTGGCGTCGGACTTCGTGCTCGGCATCGGTAACCGGTGGGCCAACCGGCACACCGGCGGCCTGGCCACCTACACCGCGGGCCGGACATTCGTGCACGTCGACATCGAGCCGACCCAGATCGGGCGGGTCTTCGCCCCCGACTACGGCATCGTCTCCGACGCCGGGGCGGCGCTGAAGCTCTTCGTCGAAGTCGCCAGGCAGCGCCGCCAGGCCGGGCGCGGCGCGTGGGTCGCCGACCGCTCCGCGTGGCTCGCCGAGTGCCAGCACCGCCGCGCGACCATGCAGCGGCGCACCCACTTCGACCACGTGCCGATCAAGCCGCAGCGGGTGTACGAGGAGATGAACCGGGCGTTCGGCCCGGAGACGCGATACGTCACCACGATCGGCCTGTCGCAGATCGCCGCGGCGCAGTTCCTGCACGTCTACCGGCCGCGACACTGGATCAACGCGGGCCAGGCGGGGCCGCTGGGCTGGACCACGCCAGCCGCGCTCGGTGTCTGCGTCGCGGACCCGGACACGCCGGTGGTGGCGCTGTCCGGCGACTATGACTTCCAGTTCATGATCGAGGAGCTGGCGGTGGGCGCGCAGTTCAACCTGCCCTACATCCACGTGCTGGTGAACAACGCCTACCTGGGCCTGATCAGGCAGTCGCAGCGCGGCTTCGACATGGACTACTGCGTGCAGCTGTCCTTCGATAACGTGAACGCCCCCGAGGTCGAGGGGTACGGCGTCGACCACGTCAAGGTGGCCGAGGGGCTCGGGTGCAAGGCGCTGCGGGTGACCGGGCCAGGCGAGATCTTGCCCGCGTTCGAGAAGGCCAAGAAGCTGATGGCCGAGTACCGGGTGCCGGTCGTGGTCGAGATCATCCTGGAACGGGTCACCAACATCTCGATGGGGACCGAACTCGACAACGTAGTCGAATTCGAGGACCTGGCGGCGCGCCGGGAGGACGCGCCGACCGCAGTCGTGGCCATGCTGGACTGACTGATCATGCGGATCGTCATCGCGCCGGACAAGTTCAAGGGGTCGCTGCCCGCCGCGCAGGTGGCCTCGGCGGTAGCGGCCGGGCTGCGGGCTGCGCTTGACTTCAAGGCGGAGCTGATCACGGTCCCGGTGGCCGACGGCGGCGAGGGGACGGTGGACGCGGCGGTAGCGGCCGGCTTCGAGCGCGTGCCGGTCACAGCGGCCGGTCCTCTTGGGCCGGCCGGTGATCCGGTGCTGGCGAGCTACGCGCGGCGCGGCGAGGTCGCGGTGGTCGAGCTGGCCTGCGTCTGCGGTCTGGCCCGGCTGCCCGGCGGGCGGCCCGCGCCGCTCATCGCGTCCAGCTTCGGCGCGGGCGAGGTGCTGCGGGCCGCGCTGGAGGCGGGCGCGAGCCGGATCATCTTCGGCGTCGGCGGCAGCGCCAGCACCGACGGCGGCGCCGGCCTGCTGCAAGCGCTCGGCGCGCGGGTGCTCGACACCCGGCGCGAGCCGATCGGCTTCGGCGGCGCCGCCCTCCGCGACGTCGCCTCGCTCGACCTGACCGGGCTGCATCCGGCGCTGCGCCCCACGGTGCCGCCCTCCGCGGCGCCGCCCTCCCCGGTGCCGCCCTCCCCGGTGCCGCCCTCCCCGATGCCGCCCTCCCCGATGCCGCCCTCCGCGGCGCCGCCCTCCGCGGCGCCGCCCTCTGCGGTGCCGCCCTCCGCGGCGCCGCCCTCTGCGGTGCCGCCCTCCGCGACGTTGACCCTTGCGGCCGACGTGGACAACCCGCTGACTGGACCGGATGGCGCGGCTGAGGTGTACGGGCCGCAGAAGGGCGCCTCGCCGGCCGAGGTCGCCGTGCTTGCCGCCGGGCTGCGGCGCTGGGCGGCGGTAGTGGCGGCGGAGACCGGCACCGACACCTCGCTCGCTGCTGGCTCTGGCGCGGCCGGGGGTGTCGGCTTCGCGGCCCGTGCCGTGCTGGGCGCGGAGTCGCGGGCGGGCATCGGGCTGATGCTCGGCCTGGCGGGTTTCGACGCGGCACTGGCCGGCGCGGACCTGGTGATCACCGGCGAGGGTTCGCTCGACACGCAGAGCCTGGCAGGCAAGGCACCGGTGGGGGTGGCGCGGGCGGCCGCCCGGCTGGGCATCCCGGTCGTCGCGGTGGCCGGACGCAGCACGCTAACCGATCGCCAGCTGGCCGCGGCCGGGATCGCCGCGGTCTATCCGCTGAGCGACCTGGAACCCGACCCGGAGCGTTGCCGCGCCGAGGCTAGCACGCTGCTGCGCCGGGTCGGCCAGATGATCGCCCGTGACCGGCTAGCTGAGGCGGTGACCACGCTATGAACCAGACAGGCGCTGACCAGGCCGTGAAGCAGGACGGCACGCAGACCTGGCCGGACCTGGCCGGCCGGCCGCTCGGCGGCAGCGTGATCTACGCCAACGACGAGCTGTTCGCCGAGCGGGAAAACCTGATCAAAGCCGAGGAGCCGACGTTCCGGCCGCACACGTTCGGCCACAAGGGCCAGATCATGGACGGCTGGGAGACCCGGCGGCGGCGCGATGCGACCGGAGATGGGCAGGGCGACAGCGCGATCGTGCGCCTGGGCTGCGGTGGCGTGGTGCGCCGGGTCGTGGTCGACACGTCCTACTTCACCGGCAACTACCCGCCAGAGGTGTCGGTCGAGGCATGCGGGGCCGAGGGCTACCCCTCGCCCGCCGAACTGGCCGCGGCGTCGTGGACGACCCTGGTCCCGCGCAGCGCGGTGGCCGGCGACGCCCGCAACGAGTTCGACGTGGCCGCCGGGCCGCGCGTCACGCACGTGCGGCTGACCATCTTTCCCGACGGCGGGGTGGCCCGGCTGCGTGTCTACGGCGAGCCGGTGCCCGACCCGCGGCTGCTGCCCGCCACCATCGACCTGGCCGCCCTGGAGAATGGCGCCATCGTCACCGGCTGCAGCAACATGTTCTACTCCTCCCCCGCCAACCTGCTCCTGCCCGGCCAGGCCCGGGTGATGGGCGACGGCTGGGAGACCTCCAGGCGGCGCGACCAGGCGAACGACTGGGTGGAAGTGCGGCTGGCCTGCGCCGGGTCCGTCGAGGTGGTCGAGCTCGACACCTCGCACTTCGTGGGCAACGCCCCGGGCTGGGCGACGCTCAGCTCCGACGGCGGAGACCTGCTGGCACGGACCGCGCTGCAGCCGGATACCCGGCATCGCTTCGCCGTTCCCGGCGGGCCGGTGGCCGGGCAGGTGCGCCTCGACATCTACCCCGACGGGGGCATGGCCCGGCTGCGGGTATTCGGCAGGCCGACGGCGGCGGCGCGGGCCACGCTGGCCGACCGGTTCCTCCGGCTGCTGCCCGAACCGCAGCTGGCTGGCCTGCTGCGGGCGGCCGGCCTGCCGCCGGACGAGGCGGCCCGGCGGGCCGCGGCGCGGGACGGCCTGGACGACCTGCCGCCGTCGGTGCGCGAGGAACTCCGGCTGAGCCCGTAACGGACGATCGTTCGTCAGTTTTGGCCGCCATGACGACCATGGCTGACGTACAACTCAGGCCTCTGTAGGAACTAACCAAATCTATCCGTATAAAGAGATACGGATTCCGCTATTCGAAATACATCGGGAGCTCATGATGGCTATCACCTTCGGGAACAACCAGTACGGCAAGGCGGAGGTCCGCCTGGTCCGCATCACCCGCGACGGTGACCGGCACCAGATCAAGGACCTGAACGTGTCGACCGCGCTGCGCGGCGACTTCGCCGACGCGCACCTGGTGGGCGACAACGCCAAGGTCGTCGCCACCGACACCCAGAAGAACACCGTCTACGCATTCGCCCAGCAGTACGGGGTGGGCGAGATCGAGGAGTTCGCGCTGCGCCTGGGCAGGCACTTCGTGGACGACTTCGAGTGGGTGACCGGCGCGAAGGTCAGCATCGAAGAGTACAGCTGGGACCGGATCATGGTAGACGGCGCCGAGCACGAGCACGCGTTCTCCCGGGCCGGGGGCGGCACCAGGACCACCGTCGCCACCATCGACGGCACGCAGGCCTGGGTGGTGTCGGGCCTGACCGACCTGGTGGTGCTGAAGTCGACCGGGTCGGAGTTCCACGGGTTCCCGCGCGATCGCTACACCTCACTGGCCGAGACCACGGACCGTATCCTGGCCACCGCGGTCACCGCCCGCTGGCGTTACGTGGGCACCGACGTGGACTGGGCCAAGAGCTACGCTGACGTGCGGCGCATCCTGATCGAGTCCTTCGCGGTCAAGCACAGCCTGGCCCTGCAGCAGACCCTGTACTACATGGGAGAGCAGGTGCTCGAGGCTCACCCTGAGGTGGCCGAGATCCGGATGTCGATGCCGAATAAGCACCACTTCCTGGTCGACCTGAGCCCGTTCGGCCTGCCGAACGACAACGAGGTGTACTACGCGGCGGATCGCCCCTACGGGCTGATCGAGGGCACGGTAACCCGCGACGACGCGCCCGATCCCGGCCGGGCCTGGCAGACTGTCCCCGGCTTCTGCTGACGAGCTTGCCCCGGGAGGCTCGGCAGGCCGGGGTCCTCCGGGTCCTCCGGGCCTGCTGACGGGCCTGATGCCGGGCCCGCGACTGGGGTGTGGGCGGGCCTGCGGCCGGGCTCGCGGCTGGGTGGGGCGGGCTCGCGGCTGGGTGGGGCGGGCCTGCGGCCGGGCTGAGCGGGCCTAGAAGCATCACTGGTCTTTCTTACCTCATGGAAGGGATAAATTCGCTTACCAGTGCCATAGTCTTGAAATTTTATCGTGGAGGATTCGGCCTTAGTGGAGGATTTGGTGCCCCAGGGAGTACCAAATCCACCACATAACCCGAATCTTCCAAGATCTTCTACGGCTGGGCATCTCACGAAGCGCTCGAGCATCACAGGACACTTGCGTTGGCTTCCCGGTGCGAGGCCACTAGCTAGATGGGCATCCGGAGCGCGACCCGGGCCTACCAGGTAGGCATCACGCCATCGGATCGGGTTCCAGATGGGCATCGCGCCATCGGATCGGGTTCCAGATGGGCATCGCGCCATCGGATCGGGTTCCAGATGGGCATCCCGCTATCGGATCGGGGTTCCAGGCAGCCATCGGCATGCGGTTGGCCGGCTTCCAGGTGGGCGTCTAACGCGCTGCCAGCAACCTGGTCGTGGTCAATATCCATAATACGGAAAGAAGTTTTCATTCTAGTCTGGCTATTTAGATCGTGAAGAGTTATGGTCGGTAGATAGATCAAGAGAACGCGCCGACGTGTGCCTGCCGGACCGCCGCAGGATGGCTGGCCACCGTGGTGGGACGGCTGGCAGGCAGACGGCGGCGGAGGCAGGAGCGTGTGCGGTGGAGCCCCGAGCAGCGACAGGAGCGGGTACGGCGGAGCCACGGGCTGGAGACCGTACGGCGGAGCCACGGGCGGGAGCGGGTACGGCGGAGGCCCGGCTCGTGGTCAACGGCCGGATTCGTGAGCTCGGCGAGGTCGGCGGTCATGTCACGCTGCTGGAGTGGCTGCGCAGCAGCGGGCTGACCGGATGCAAGGAAGGCTGCGCCGAGGGCGAGTGCGGCGCCTGCGCGGTGCTGGTCGCCCGGGAGGACGGGCCGGAACGGACCCGCTGGGTGGCGATCAACGCCTGCCTGGTGCCGGCCGCGGCGTTCGACCAGCAGGAGGTCGTGACCTCAGAGGGCCTGGGGCGACCCTACGGATCAGGGCGGCTGCACCCGGTCCAGCGCGAGATGGCCCAGCGCGGCGGCTCGCAGTGCGGCTACTGCACGCCGGGTTTCATCTGCTCGATGGCTGCCGAGTATTACCGGCCGGAGCGGCGGCCCGCTCAGGCCGGGGCGGGCGCGGGAAACCAGGCGGGCGCGGGAAACCAGGCGGGCGCGGGAAACCAGGCGGGCGCGGGAAACCAGGCGGGCGCGGGAAACCAGGCGGGCGCGGGGGACGAGGCGGGCGGAGTGCCGAACGGATCCGGCACGCCCGTCACGGGCCAATACGAGCAGCGGCCGAACGGAGCGGGCATCACCGTCACGGCGGACGGTCAATGCGGCGGGAACGGATCCGGGGCCGCCGACGACGAGCACGGGCCGAACGGTTTCGACCTGCACGCGCTCAGCGGGAACCTGTGCCGGTGCACCGGGTACCGGCCGATCAGGGACGCGGCCTACGCGCTGGGCCAGCCGGACGCCGACGACCCGTTCGCGGCCCGGCTGGCCGAACCCGCGCCCGGGCCCGCCGCCACCGCCACCTCGAGCACGCAGGGCCGCTACGTCCGCCCGGCCAGCCTGGCCGAGGCCCTCGAGCTGCTGGCCGTGAACCCGGACGCGCAGCTGGTGGCCGGGTCCACCGACTGGGGCGTCGAGCTGAACCTCAGGGGGGCCCGGGCCGCGCTGACCATCGGCATCGAGCGGATCGCCGAACTGCGCGAGTTCTCGGCCGGCCCCGACCGCATCGACATCGGCGCCGCGCTGAGCCTGTCGGAGATCGAGGCGGGGCTGGCAGGACGGGTGCCGCTGCTCGGCGAGATGTTCCCGCAGTTCGCGTCCAGGCTGATCCGCAACGGGGCCACCCTCGGCGGCAACCTCGGCACCGCCTCGCCGATCGGCGACACGCCGCCCGCGCTGCTCGCGCTGGACGCGACGCTGGTGCTGGCGTCGGTCGAGGGCGAGCGTGAGGTCCTGCTGGCCGACTACTTCACCGGCTACCGGCAGAGCGTCAGGCGCCCCGACGAGCTGATCAAGACGATCCGCATCCCGCTGCCGCTGGCGCCGGTCACCGCGTTCCACAAGATCGCCAAGCGCCGGTTCGACGACATCTCCAGCGTCGCCGTGGCCTACGCGCTGACGCTGGACGACGACGGCACGGTCGCCTCGATCCGGATCGGGCTCGGCGGCGTGGCGGCCACGCCGCTGCGGGCGATGGGCGCCGAGGAAGCCCTGCGGGGCAGGCCGTGGACCCGGGCCACCGTCGCGGCGGCCGCCGAGGAGCTGGCCCGGACGGGCACGCCGATCAGCGACCACCGCGCCAGCGAGGCCTACCGGATCGCGATGCTGCGCAACTCGCTGCTGAAGTTCTACGCGGAAAACCAGGAGGAGGCCCGGCCATGAGTAAGGGATACGGACCGCTGGCCGATCGTCCGGACCAGCCCGTGGTGGGCCTGGCAGTCTCCCACGAGAGCGCCGACCTCCATGTGACCGGCGACGCGCTCTACACCCAGGACCTGGCCGGCCGCACGCACGGCACGCTGCACGCCTGGCCGGTGCAGGCCCCGCACGCCCACGCCCGCGTCACCGGGCTGCGGACGGACGCCGCCTGCGAGGTGCCCGGCGTGGTGCGGGTGCTGACCGCCGCCGACGTGCCCGGCCTCAACGACGCCGGGGAGAAGCACGACGAGCCGCTGTTCCCCGGCGAGGTCATGTACTACGGCCACGCCATCTGCTGGGTACTCGGCGAGACCCTGGAGGCGGCCCGGCAGGGCGCGCTGAAAGTCGAGGCCGACTACGAGCCGCTGCCCGCGCTGATCACGGTGCACGACGCCATCGCGGCCGGCAGCTACCAGGGTCACCAGCGGACGGTCAGCCGCGGCGACGCGGCCGCGGGCCTGGAGCGGGCCGCGTACCGGTTCAGCGGCGAGCTCGAGATCGGCGGCCAGGAGCACTTCTACCTGGAGACCAACGCGGCGCTGGCGCTGGTCGACGAGAACGGCCAGATCTTCGTCCAGTCGAGCACCCAGCATCCGTCGGAGACCCAGGACATCGTGGCGCACGTGCTCGGCCTGCCCGCCCACCAGGTGACCGTGCAGTGCCTGCGGATGGGCGGGGGCTTCGGCGGCAAGGAATTCCAGCCGCACGGCCTGGCCGCGGTCGCGGCGCTCGGCGCCACGCTCACCGGGCACCCGGTGAGCCTGCGGCTGAACCGCACCCAGGACATCACCATGACCGGCAAGCGCCACCCGTTCTACGCCACCTGGGAGGCCGGCTTCGACTCCGGCAAGCGGCTCTGCGCGCTGCGCGCCACGCTGACCAGCAACGGCGGGTGGAGCCTGGACCTGTCCGAGCCGGTGCTGGCCCGGGCGCTGTGCCACATCGACAACGCCTACTGGATTCCGGACATCGAGGTCACCGGCCGCATCGCCAAGACCAACCGGCAATCGAACACCGCGTTCCGCGGCTTCGGCGGCCCGCAGGGCATGATCGTCATCGAGGACATCCTGGGCCGGTGCGCGCCGAAACTGGGCCTTGAGCCGCACGAGCTGCGGCACCGGAACTTCTACTGCCCCGGCCAGGCCACGCCGTACGGGCAGCCGGTGCGGCACGCCGAGCGCCTGGAGGCGATCTGGTCGCTGTGCACCGAGCGCAGCGAGTTCGCCTGTCGGCAGGCCGGGGTGGCCGCGTTCAACGCCGCGAATCCGGACACCAAGCGAGGGCTGGCGATCACCCCGGTCAAGTTCGGCATCTCGTTCAACCTGACCGCGTTCAACCAGGCGGGCGCGCTGGTGCACGTGTACAAGGACGGCTCGGTGCTGATCAACCACGGCGGCACCGAGATGGGCCAGGGCCTGCACACCAAGATGATCCAGGT
>Ga0335078_10012813_pt1 | contig 12422 bp, 9 predicted proteins | sample Lox_Sample_32_FD_206711 | JGI IMG/M metagenome (GOLD analysis project Ga0335078, IMG submission 206711) | Soil microbial communities from Loxahatchee National Wildlife Refuge, Florida, United States - Lox_Sample_3.2 | ecosystem: Environmental > Terrestrial > Soil > Wetlands | place: USA: Florida... | reverse complement strand
GGCGATCGCCACCACGCGGTTGCCGATCGCATCGGAGACGTAGAGGGTGGCGTTGTCGCGGTCGAGGGCGAGGCCGGTCGGCCCGATCAGGAAGACCCCGGAATCGGCCTGAGCACCCAGGCCGTCCGCGATCACGGTCTCCTTGGTGATGACGGGCGGCTTGCCCTCCGGGATCGAGAGCTCGATGCGCAGCACGGTCGCTTGCTTCACGACCGGCGGCTCGCCGTCGGGAGCGCCTACGCCGAAGCCCGCGTTGCTCAGGAAAATCGTCGCGGTCGAGCCGTTGTCGATCGTCGCCATGTTGCCCCAAGGATCGTTGATGTTCTCGCCGGCAAAGGTGGCGGCAACCTTGCCCTGGGGATCGAGCACGACGAGACAGCCGGCACCCTTGGTGCGCGTGGTGCCGTCGTTGCTCGGCGTACTGCCCACGATCACCCAGCCGGTCTTGAGCATGGTCATGGCGGTGCTCAAGCCCACCCCGCCCGGGCAGCCGGGCAGATTACGCGGCAGCTTGGCGAAGAGAAACATCTTCTTCGTCGCCGGCCGGTAGACGACGATCGTCGTGCCGAGGCCTTGGAGGTTCGTCGAATCGTTGAAGTTGTCGACGAGCACGTCGTCTTTTTCGATCGCGCCGGCAGAGACCGGGGCCACGACGATGGCATAGGGGTTTTGGTCGCCGTTGTCGGGGACGCTCGAGGTGAGGGTGGTATGGCGGTGGACGGTCTCGAGAAAGCCCGCGGCATCCGCCGCCTGCGCGCGGTCGAGCGAGAGGGCTCCGGCCGCGCTCAGAAGCGCGAGCCCTACCATGCCTTGCCTTGCTCGGGGCCGCCGGATCGACGTCATCTCACTTGCTCCAGGGCCAGCGGCAGCCCGGCCGCGCGTCGCGGTAAGGCGGCCGCCAAAATTGCGAATGAGTTGCATTGTTATCATCTGCGCCAGTTGAGATCAAGTCGCAACATGCGGGGTCCCCCAGGCCTCAAAAAGTGACGGTCGTCCGTACCCCGACCACGGCCTCGTTGCGCACGCGCGCCGACGTCGCAGGGTTCTGGATACCGCCGCCGGGGTTGAAGACGTATTGCAGGTCGGGTTGCAGCTGCCACCAAGGGGCGAGCTGGTACTGGTACGTGAGCTCGACGAACTTCTCGCTGCTGCGCACCGGAAAGGCAGCGCCCGAGAAGAAGCCCGTGTCGCGGTCGCGCGCGCTCGCACGGCCGCTCACCTGGGCATAGCCGAAGCCGATCCCGGCCGTGTCGTTGTCGCGCCCCGGCAGCGGGTCCTTGAGCGTGAGCCCGGCATTGAGGCTGAGATCGATCAGGTTGCGATCGGCGGGGGCTCCCATCGGGCGCAGGAAGAAGCCGAGACTCTGCGGGCTGTCCGGGCTCGGACGCCAGATCATCTGGTCCATGACCGCATAGATGCTGAAGTTGCCGCGATGAAGGCGGGGAATGCCGTCGCTTGCGGGGTCGGCGAGCGAGAGCCCGGTGTCGTCGAAGCGCTGGTCGGCGAAATTCCCGCTGTCGTACCACATGCCGAGCTTGTAGGTGCCGGGCATGCCGAGCGCGCCGCCGCTGCCGGTATCCATCTCGCCGAGGCCGGGCTGATTGAGGGAGTACTGCGCTTCCGCGATCAGCAACGCGCCGTCGCCCAGACGGAAAGCGGTTCCCGAGGCGTCGCTCAGCTGCGGATCGCCAGCATGCGGTGTCGCCGGGTCGTCGTTGAAGACGCCGGCGAGGAGGCTGAGGGAGTCCGTCGGCTTCGCGCGCAGCCGCAGGCCCAGGGCCGAGAGCGGGTAGGCCGGGCCCCCGGCAAGCATGTCGGCGGACGGCACCATGGGCCAGCCGAACATGGTGTTGACGAAGAGGGCGGCATATTGGCTCACCATGAACTCCTGGTCGAGGCTCTGCTGCCCGAACTTCACGTCGGATGCGCCATCCCCGAAGCCCTGCTGATACCAGAGCTCCCAGAGCCGCGTGACGCGGTCGGCCTCGATGCCGCTCGCGGTCTGGAGCGTGCCGAGATTCTCGGCACTCAAGTTGCGGCCGTGAATCTGCAAGGCGCTGGCGTTGAAGAGGCCGTTCTCGACGCCGAAGAGTTTTTCGGGATCCAACTGCAGCGTCATCGTGGTGAGCCCGTCGTAGGTCGCTCCGCGCTTGAAGCCGCCGGTCGCGTTCCCGAGCACCTCGCTGATCTCCTGGAGATTGAAGGCGACGCCGAAGCTGCCGAGCCAGGGACGCAAGCCGAAGATATCGCCGAGCATGGTGGGCCTGCGCCAGAAGCCGGTCCAAAAGTCCTTCTCAGCCCCCGCATCGCTCGCCTGCAGCGGCGCGGCACTGGTCGGAGCCGTCTGCGCGGACGCGGGGGCCGGCCAAAGGCTGAGTGCGGCACAGCTGCCGCAGACGAGGAGGCTGAAGAGGGGTGCGCCTGACCGCACCTGCTTGCGCTTCGGTCGATTCCGCCGATCGCCTGCCGCCGCCGCTCCCCGTAAGAATTTCGCTACCATCAAGCTCCCACCTCGCTTGACGGTCCGCTCCTGTGCGGCTCGCAAGCTGCTGCGACGGCAATTCTCGGGCGGGGAGCTTAATGCAACTCAATCTCACTAGCAATAGGAATGCGAGGCGTTCGCATTGTAGCGGCAAACCGGGCTGCGGGGACTTTGCGGGGTCCCGTGCCCCAGCGAAGGGGAGAGGCAGCGATCCGACAGTGCTGTGGAGTAGGCGCCACGCCAACGGCGCGCGCGGAGGTGCCTAGATGGCAAGCCCGCGAAAGTCGTACGAGTCGCGGCCGGTCCTCGGCCTTCCCGGGTTAGCTCGGGCTGCTGCCGAGATGACCGGCGATCATGTTGAAGGTTGCTTCCAGATCGGTCCCGAGCAGCGTCACGGCGGCGATGATCGCGACGGCGATCAGGGCCGCGATGAGGCCATACTCGATGGCAGTCACGCCCCGCTTCGAGCGTAGCGCGAGTGCGAACACCGGCATTCTTTTGAGACTTTGCATGGCCAATTCCCCCTGGCGCCCCTGGCTAACTCGGTCGCATGCACTCGCTTCTCACCTCTACGGGGCTGCCGGCGATTATACGCGATTTTCGGCAATAGCCTGTGCATGATTGCGAAAGGGCCACTCGAAGGGCCGACCGGGCAGGCTACGACTCGCATTCGGCGCGGGGTGGCTGCATGGCAAGCCCGCGAAAACCATATGACTCGCCGCCGGTCCTCGGCATAAGGTTGTGCAGCGCGTCCCAAGCAACGCCCGGGTCCGATGGTCTCTCTGCCGCCGCGACAGCTTTTGACTCCGCTGATCGTGGCTTGCGCGCTCTTCATGGAGAACCTCGACTCGACGGTCCTGTCGACGGCTCTGCCGGCCATCGCGCGCTCGCTCGGCCAGAGCCCGATCAGGCTCAACCTCGCCATTACCTCTTATCTCTTCAGCCTCGCGGTGTTCATTCCGGCGAGCGGTTGGGTCGCCGACCGCTTCGGCGCGCGCACGGTCTTCCGCGCCGCGATCCTCATCTTCACGGCGGGCTCGGTCCTCTGCGGCTTCAGCAACTCGCTCTTGGGCTTCGTGCTGGCGCGCATATTCCAGGGCATGGGCGGTGCCATGATGGTCCCGGTCGGCCGGCTCGCCATCCTGCGCGCCGTACCCAAGGCCGACCTCGTGCGCGCCCTCTCCTATCTCACCGTACCGGCACTCCTCGGGCCGGTCGCCGGGCCCCCGCTCGGCGGCTTCATCACGACCTACTTCTCATGGCGCTGGATCTTCTGGATCAACGTGCCGATCGGACTGCTCGGGATCGTGCTCGCGACCCTCTTCATCGCCGAGACGCGCGAAGAGGGGGTTGCACCCCTCGACGTGCCCGGCTTTGCACTCATTGGCATCGGCCTGACCGGCGTGGTCTTCGGCTTCGAAGCGGCCGGGCGCAATATTCTGCCGGCCTACATCGTGGTGGCGATGCTGAGCGTGGGTGCTGCGGCCCTCGCATTCTACGTCCGCCACGCGCGCCGGGCCTTCAATCCGATCATCGACTTGGCCCTCCTGCGCCTTCCCACCTTCCGCGCGAGCGTCTCCGGCACCTTTCTCTTTCGCGTGGGCATAGGGGCGATCCCCTTCCTGCTCCCCCTCATGCTCCAGGAAGGCTTCGGCCTCGATCCCTTCCATTCGGGCATGCTGACCTTTGCGTCGGCGGCGGGTGCCCTCACCATGAAGATCACCGCACGTCCCATCCTGCGGCATCTCGGCTTTCGGCCGGTGCTTATCGGCAATGCCCTCATCAGTGCCGTCTTCCTCGCCGCCTGCGGCCTCTTCCGCCCTGCAACGCCGGGCTGGATGATCTTGGCGGTGCTGCTCGCGGGCGGCTTCTTCCGCTCGCTGCAGTTCACCGCCATGAATGCCCTCGCCTATGCCGAGGTGCCGAGTGCGCGCATGAGCCGAGCCACGAGCTTCGCCAGCATGGTGCAGCAGCTCTCGGCCAGCGTGGGGGTGGGGATCGGAGCACTCGTGCTGCATCTCACCCTTCTCGCCCGCGGCGGCGACCATCTCACGAGCGGGGATTTCTGGCCGGCCTTCCTTGCGGTCGGCGCCATCTCGGCCCTCGCGGCCTTCGTCTTCCTGCCCCTTGCGGTCGACGCGGGGGCCGAGATGTCGGGCCGTCTGCCGGCACCGGCGAGCGCGCCCAAGATGACGCCGGCACCCGACGGCGACTGAGCGGGCGCTGCCCTTGCCTCGGGCTGACCGAAGCGGCAGAGTGACCGCTCCAGCCCCGAAGGCGATCGTCCCGCGGAAGGGCCTCGCATAAGCAAGGGAGTGCTCGCATGCCCCATGCGCTGACCGACGACGGCGTCAAGCTCTACTACGAGGAGGCGGGAAGCGGGGCTGCCGTCATCTTCGTGCACGAGTTTGCGGGCGACCATCGCAGCTGGGAGCCCCAGATGCGCTATTTCTCGCGCCGCTATCGCGCGATTACCTATGGCGCTCGCGGCTATCCGCCCTCGGACGTTCCGGAGAGCGTGTCGAGCTATTCGCAAGCGCGCGCCGCCGACGACATAGCTTCGGTGCTCAAGCATCTCGGCATCGAGAAGGCCCATGTCGTCGGGCTCTCGATGGGCGGCTTCGCGACCCTTCACTTCGGCTTCCGCCACGCGCCGCTCGCCCGCTCGCTCGTGGTGGGCGGCTGCGGCTACGGGGCCGAGCCCGACCGGCGCGAGGTCTTCCGCGGCGAGTGCGAGGCGACCGCGAAGCTCCTCGACGAGAAGGGCAGCCCCACCTTTGCCGCCAAATACGCGCTCGGGGCCGCGCGCGTGCAATACCAGAACAAGGATCCGCGCGGCTGGCAGGAATTCGCGACCCAGCTCGCCGAGCATTCCGCCAAGGGCTCCGCCAACACCATGCGCGGCGTGCAATTGCAGCGGCCCTCGCTTTGGGAGCTCGTCGAGAGCATGAAGAAGCTCACCGTCCCCACTCTCATCATAACCGGCGACGAGGACGAGCCCTGCCTCGAGCCCGGCCTGCTGATGAAGCGCTCGATCGCGAGCTCGGGCCTGCTGGTCATCCCCAAGTCCGGCCACACCATCAATCTCGAAGAGCCGGAGGCCTTCAACCGGGCCGTCGCCGAATTCCTCCATGCCGTCGAGAACGGACGCTGGGGCTCGCGCGACCCGCGCTCGGTGACGAGCGGCGTGCTCGGCCTCAAATAGTGCGGGGCTTGGGCACGCTGCGAGGCGAACGCTCGAGGCCGACCCTCAGTGCGGAGGAGGGCCGGTCCAGGCGGCGCGCATGGCCGGGACGTCGGCGTCGTCTCTTCCGCGTGGCGTTGCGCACGCTCATCGCCTTTCTCCTCCTCCTCTTCGCCCTCATCCTGCTCTATCGCTGGGTGACCCCGCCCATAACGCCGCTCATGCTTTTGCGTTTTCCGGAAACCGGCCGGATCGACCGCCATAGCGTGCCGCTCACGGCCATATCGCGCGAGCTGCAATACGCGGTCATCGCCTCCGAGGACAACCGCTTCTGTCTGCATCGCGGCGTCGACTGGAACGCCGTCTCCGACGCGGTCGACGAGTACGAAACGGAGGGGCGCCTCAGGGGCGCGAGCACGATCACGATGCAGGTCGCGCGCAATCTCTTCCTCTGGCCCGGCGGAGGGGTGTTCCGCAAGGGGATCGAGGTCCCGCTTGCCTATGCCATCGATGCGCTGTGGCCGAAGCGCCGCATCATGGAGGTCTATCTCAACGTCATCGAGTGGGGGAACGGCATCTACGGGGCGGAGGCGGCGGCCGAGGCCTCCTTCGGCACGAGTGCCGCACGCCTCTCCCGCCGCGAGGCGGCCCTGATGGCGGCGGTGCTGCCGAACCCGCGCCGTTGGTCGCCCCAGCATCCCACCCCTTACATTGCCGAGCGCGCCGCTGCCATCGCCGGGCGCAGTGCCAAGCTCGAGGGGCTCTACCTCTGCCTGCGCTGACGCGGGCCGGGGGCTCGGGGCATGGCCCCCATGCGCGCAAATCGCTTGCCAGCCGCGCGCTGCCGCAGCCATATGCAGTGCCGCAGGAACAAGGGGCTCATTCGATGACCAGTCCGCTCTTCACGCCCTTCGAGCTCGGGCCCGTCAGCTGTGCCAACCGCGTCGTCGTGTCGCCCATGTGCCAATACAGTGCCGTCGACGGCAGTGCGAGCGATTGGCACCTCCAGCATCTCGGCAGCCTGGCCCTCTCGGGTGCCGGGCTTCTCATGATCGAGGCGAGTGCCGTCGAGCGCGACGGCCGCATCACCCATGGCTGCCTGGGCCTCTATTCCGATGCCAACGAAGCGGCCCTCGGCCGGGTACTCGAGCTCCTGCGCAACATCGGTTCCCATGCCAAAATCGGCATTCAGCTCGCGCACGCGGGCCGCAAAGGCTCGGCCCAGCGTCCGTGGGAAGGCGGCAAGGCGCTCACGCCCGAGACGGGCGCCTATCGGACGGTGGCACCTTCGGCATTGCCCTTCGACACGGGCTGGCACACGCCCGCGGCCCTCGATGCCGCCGGCATGGCGCGCATCAAGGATGCCTTCGTCGCCATGGCCAGGCGTGCCGACCGGCTCGGGATCGACGTCGCGGAGCTCCATGCAGCGCACGGCTATCTGCTGCAGGAATTCTTCTCTCCGCTCGCCAATCGGCGCGAGGACGCCTATGGCGGGGATCGCGAGGGCCGCATGCGCTTTCCCCTCGAGGTCGCCGCCGCGGTGCGCGAGGCGTGGCCGCGCGGGCGTGCCCTCGGTGCCCGTATCAGCGGCAGCGACTGGCTCGACGGCGGTGCCGACATCGACGATGCGGTGGCATTCGCCCGGCAGCTGAAGGCGCTCGGCTTCGACTATGTCTGCGTCTCGAGCGGGGGTGTCGTCCCCAGGGCGGTGCCCAAGGCGCTTCAGCCCGGCTATCAGGTCCCTTTCGCCGCGCGCGTGCGCGAAGAGGCCGGCATCGCGACGCGCGCCGTCGGCCTGATCGTCGATCCCCATCACGCCGAGGACATCATCGCCACGGGACAGGCCGACATGGTGGCGCTGGCGCGCGGCTTCCTCGACGATCCGCGCTGGGTCTGGCACGCCGCTCAGGCGCTGGGGGTCGAGTTCGCGGTACCGCCTCAATACGCGCGTCTGCACCCCAAGATTTGGCCGGGTGCGGTGATCGCCCACCCCCGGGTCGCCGAGGCCAAGACGGCGGCGTTCGGCGATTGAGCGCTCGGCGGGGGGGCGTGCCGCAAAAGAAAATCCCGGCCGCGCGAAGGCGGGGCCGGGACCTATTAGGACATCGGGCCTGCACACCCCGCGTCTCGCTGGGGCATGCAGGCCCGCGTCAGACTAACGTTAGCGCTTCTTGCGCTTGGCGGTCTTTTTCGCCGGCTTCTTCTTCGCTGCCTTCTTCTTGGCTGCCATAGTGTTTCCCCTTTGCAATGACAAACCCGCCGCGAGGCGGACGGGCGAGACCACGATTGCGTGCTCGCCAAGTGCCGACACGCGGGCGCACGCAACATGCGTGCACTATTAGCATATGTTGTGGTTTATCGCCGTGTCAATACTTTATATAGTTGGGGATAACATTTTGACCATTTTTTGTTCGCGGAACCTCCCGACGACGCGCGCCGATCGCCGCCGCAGGCGGAGCGCTCGCGCGTCGGCGCGCAGCGCGCGTGCGCGCTCCCGCCGTCAGTGGATTGCAGAGATCGCATGACGTTCGTGAGCGGACGAAAGAACGCTCATGCGGCGCCTGCACGGCGACTGCCGCGGAGATTTGCCGCGGGATCGGCGAGCCTTCGAGGGTGCGCTCGGCATGCGGCCTCCGCGGCGCCGAAACGGCGTCCGCGGCTCCTGCGGGCGTCGTTTCCGCCTGTGAGTCGGAATTTCGGCACCTCGCGTCGCGACACGGGCTTGCTCCGCGCGCGAGACCCGAATGCAGCGCTTGCCGTCTTGCTGCAATGCCGCAATGATGCGCTTCACGAGCTGCGGCGCGCGCGGCGAGACGGACGACGCGGAGGCGCCCATGTCTTGCGGTAGCGCGATGAGGCCGAACGCTGCTGCGCCGGCGCCGCTCGTGCAAGAGGAAAGGGAAAGGTGCCGATGACGGCACGTCCTTCCGATGCCATTCCAGCCAGCTTCAGCCATCGCGAGACTCTGGTCATTCTCTCCGGCATCATGCTCGGCATGCTGCTCGCCGGGCTCGACCAGACCATCGTGGCGACCGCCCTGCCGACGATCGCGCGCGAGCTCGCGGGGGCCGAGCACATGTCCTGGGTGGTCTCGGCCTATCTCCTGACCTCCACCGCGGCGACGCCGATCTACGGCAAGCTCTCCGATCTCTATGGCCGCAAGGCCATGCTGCAGGCGGCCATCTCCTTCTTCCTCGCGGCCTCGGTGCTGTGCGCGCTCGCGGGCAGCATGACCCAGCTCATCGTCTTCCGGGCCCTCCAGGGCCTGGGCGGGGGCGGGCTCATCTCCATGGCGCATGCGACCATTGCCGACGTCATAGCACCGCGCGATCGGGGGCGCTATCAGGGCTATTTCAGCATCGTGTTCGCGGCCTCGAGTGTGGGCGGGCCGGTGCTGGGCGGCTTCTTCGCCGAGCACCTGACCTGGCGCTGGGTGTTCTGGATCAACCTGCCGATCGGCGTCGCCGCCATCCTCATTTCGAACAAGGCGCTCAAGAAGCTCGTCTCCCGGCGCACCCGGCGCGAGATCGATTACGGAGGGGCCGTGCTGCTGGTCGCCGCGGTGACGGCGCTCCTTCTCGTCACCAGTTGGGGCGGGGTCGAATTCCCCTGGCTCTCGGCCCCCATCCTCGGCCTGGCCGCAGCAGGGCTCCTCCTCCTCGTCGTCTTCGCCTTTCGCGAGCGCCTGGCGCGCGAGCCGATCCTGCCGCTGCGTCTCTTCGGGAACGCCATATTCACCTGCTCCAGCGTCTTCTCGTTCCTGACCTCGATGGCGATGTTCGGCGCCATCGTCTACCTGCCGCTCTTCATCCAGCTGGTCGGCGGCGACAGCGCCTCGCAATCCGGCCTGCTGCTCATCCCGCTCACCGGCGCCATCGTGGTCGGCGCCTACACCGCCGGACGGATCGTGAGCGCCACCGGACGTTACAAGCTCTTCCCCTGTTTCGGTCTCGCTTTTGCCAGCATCGCGCTCGCACTCCTGGCCCTCATGACGGCCAAGACGTCGCATCTCGAGATGTGCGCCTATATGGCGCTCTTCGGCCTCGGCGTCGGCTTCGTCATGCCGGTCGCGATCGTCTCCGTCCAGAACGCGATCGAGCTGCGCGACCTCGGCACGGGCACGGCCGCGGTCAACTTCTTCCGCTCGATGGGCGGGGCCTTCGGGGTCTCGCTCCTGGGTGCACTATTGCTCGCGCAGCTGGGCGCGCGCATTGCAAGCATTCCCGGCCACGAAGCGCTCGGCGCCAATGCGGCCCTCGACCTCCTGCACGGCGAGACGGGGGCCATGAGTGCCCTCTCGGCGGCAACGCACGCCCTCTTCGTGACGGAGCTCGAGCGCTCCTTCACGGTCCTCTTTGCGGTCGCCTGTGCGATCAGCGTGCTCGCCTTCATAGCAGCCCTTTTTCTCAAGGAGCTGCCGTTGCGCACCACCTCGGCCTTAGTCGCGGCGAGCAAGCTTCCGGAGTGAGGCGCGGGCGAGGCTGCCGAGCCCTACCCGCCCGCCACGCGCGCCTTGAGGGCGGCGAGATAAGTGGCGACGCGCCGGGCGTTCACACCGAAATCGCTGCGCCCGACCCGCGACTCCGAGCGCATGTCGACCTTCGTCCCCTGGCCTTCCGCGGCGATGCGGATGACCACATCGTCCTTGAAGCCGTACCAGAAGGTCGTGGCGGTCGCCTCGATGCGGCCTTCCGCAGGTACCGCCGCCACCACGTCCCAGCCGGCGTCCGTGGCCGTAGCCAGGGCGGCCTTGAAGACCTCCGCGGGCGGGGCCGCGAGGTGAAGGGGGACGATCTCGGGGTAGCCGTCGTGCTGCGCCTTCACGACCTCGGCCCCGCCGTAGGTCACGGGATTCTCCGCAGCCGCCCTGAGCGGGACCACGGCGACGAAGACCGGCGGGTTCTCGACATCGGTGGTGATGTCGTGGATGCGCGGCACACTCTGGCCGATGTGTCGGTAATAGACCGGGTAGGCGAAGCTCGCAAAGCCGAGGCAGAGGGCGACGAGTGCCGAGACGGTAATTGCGAACGAGCGCGCCCCCCGCGGCCAGACGAGAGCGGCGAGCGAGAGCACGGCACCCGCGGCCCCGCCATAGGCGGCATAGGTGAGGATGGCGAAGCCGCTGCGGAAGGGCCAGAGGCCGAGGCGCGACCCCAAGCCCGAGGCGACCGCGCCGAGCAATGCGGCGGCACTCAAGAGAAGAGCTGCGCGTGCCAAGGCCGCACGTGTGCCGGGGCGCTTGCGGGGGAGCAAAGACGGGCCGGGAGAGGGGACGGTCATCGCCGTGCGGCCTGTAGGCAATTCAACCTGCCGTGAGGGCCATATAGCCCGGTCGCAGCCGGACTATCAAGGCTGGCGCCGGCAGGGCGAGACGCAGGGCTCGACGGCGCTCGGGTTATGGGGGAGAGTCGAGGCCCGCCGGAGCGGGGGCAGGGACGGGGAGAGGGAGATGGCGCTGAGCGAGGCGACGAAGGCGAAGCGGCTCAACGAGCTCGGTGCCGCCGAGGCGGCGCGCCGGCTCGCGCGCGGCGAGATCACGGCCGCGGCCCTCGTCGAGGCTTGCCTCGCGCGCATCGCCGAGCGCGAGGCCATCGTCGGCGCCTGGCAGTTCCTTGACCGCGACGCGGCCCGTGCTGCAGCGCTGGAATGCGACCGCAAACGCGCACGCGGCCCGCTCGCCGGCGTGCCGGTCGCGATCAAGGACGTCTTCGACACGGCCGACATGCCGAGCGAGTACGGCTCGCCCATCTATGCGGGCCATCGTCCGGCGCGCGACGCGGCGGCCGTGGCCCGGCTGCGCCGGGCGGGGGCCGTCATTCTCGGCAAGACGGTCACCACCGAGTTCGCCTACTTCACCCCGGGCAAGACGCGCAACCCGCACGCTCCCGCCCATACCCCGGGCGGCTCCTCGAGCGGCTCGGCGGCCGCGGTCGCCGACTTCATGGCGCCGCTCGCCCTCGGGACGCAGACCGCAGGCTCGGTGATCCGGCCCGCCGCCTTCTGCGGCGTGGTCGGCTTCAAGCCGAGCCACGGCGCGATCGACATCGGCGGGGTCAAGCCCTTCGCTCCGTCGCTCGATACCGTCGGCGGCTTCGCGCGTGCGCTCGAGGACATCGAGCTCTTGCGCCGCGTGCTCACCGGTGCCGATCCCGCCTCGCCCGAGCTGGTTTCCGAGCGGCCCAAGCGGATCGGCCTTTGCCGCAGCGAATATTGGCCGAAGGCCGAGGCGGGAACGGCGGCGGCGATCGAGCGCGCCGTGCGCTGCTTCGGCGACAACGGCGTGGAGATCGCCGAGCTCGAGCTGCCCGACACCTGCCGCGGCCTCAACGAGGTGCAGCAGACGGTCATGGCCTTCGAGGCGCGGCTCTCGTATGGGGCGGAGTGGCGCGATCACCGCGACCAGTTGAGCCCCAAGCTCGCCGAGCTCCTCGACGGCGCCCAAGGGATCCCGGAGCGGCATTACGAGGCCGCCTTGAGCCGAGCGGCCGCCGCGCGCGCGAGCCTCGAGCAACTCTTCGCGACGATGGACGCGATCCTGACCCCGAGTGCCGCCGGCGAGGCGCCCGCCGGCATGGCGACGGGCGATCCCGTCTTCAACCGCCAATGGACGCTGCTCCACCTGCCCTGCGTGACCTTGCCGGTGCTCAAGGGGGCGAGCGGACTGCCGCTCGGCGTCCAGCTCGTCGGCCGCTTCCAGCGCGACGAGGAGCTCCTCGCTCAAGCCCGCTGGCTCGAGGCGGAGCTGGCGTAGCCTAC
>Ga0335078_10012812_pt1 | contig 12423 bp, 11 predicted proteins | sample Lox_Sample_32_FD_206711 | JGI IMG/M metagenome (GOLD analysis project Ga0335078, IMG submission 206711) | Soil microbial communities from Loxahatchee National Wildlife Refuge, Florida, United States - Lox_Sample_3.2 | ecosystem: Environmental > Terrestrial > Soil > Wetlands | place: USA... | reverse complement strand
AAGCAGGTTGTTGAAGTCATGGGCCACGCCGCCCGCCAACTGGCCGAAGGCTTCCATCTTTTGCGATTGGCGCAGTTGCTCTTCCAGTTGTTTGCGTTCGGTGATGTCGGTCCAGCAACCGATGATTTCGACCGGTTCCTGCATGTCGTCGCGCAACAATTGACAGTCATCGCGCACCCAGCGGATGGTGTTGTCTGAGCGGCGGATGCGGTATTGCAGACTCACATGATTTTGGGCGAGCAAGGTTTGCAGGCTGTCCGACACGATGGAACGATCCAACTCCTCAACGAAATTGCCTTCCGGTTTTTGCTGGTACCAGTCCTGGAGATTGCGGCCGGTGAAATCGGTGAAGTTGTCGCTGACCCACGCCGGGGTCAGGCGGCCGGCCTCGAATTTGAGTGAGTATAGCACCGCCGGACTTTTGGACAGGAAATGGCTGAGTTTTTCCTGCGCACCGCGCAATTGTTCATTCGAGGTTTGCAATTCCCGCGTGCGCTCGCCGACGAGGCGCTCCAGATCCTGGACTTCCCGGCGCGTCTGCTGCAACAGCTTCCACTTTTCCGCGAGCGCGTTGGCGAGTTGCATGACCTCGATGGCGTCGAAAGGCTTTTTGAGTATGACCATCCGGTCCGTGGCGCCGATCTGGCCGCAGAGTTGTCTCCAGGAATAATCCGAGTAGGCGGTACAGAGGATGATTTGGAGGTCGGAATCGACCTGCCAGAGCCGGAGGATGGTTTCGATACCGTCCCACCCCGGCGGCATCCGCACGTCCACGAACGCCATGGCAAAGGGGCGATCGGCCTTCACCGCGGCGGTTACCGCCGCTAGTGCCTCTTCGCCCTGGAAGGCGGAGGTTAGTTCAAAATCCTGCTCGTCTCCGGCCCGGGTTTCCGGCGGTCCGAAAAGGCTGGCTTCCGCGCTGGCAAAGTCGTTCCCGGCGGGATTGGAGAGGACCAGGATTTTTTTGAAATCATCGTGAATCGCCGGACTGTCATCCACGATCAGAATGCGTCGGTTGTGGACCGGAAATTCAGCTTTCATAGGTTTGATGTTTGGGCTTCAACGGGAGTTCCAGGGTAAAGGTGGCGCCTTGGTCTGGCCCGTCGCTCTGGGCCAGCAGGGCACCGCCGAGTTCGCGGGCGGCCAGGGCGCCGCTGTGGAGCCCGAAACCGTGTCCTCCTTTTTTTCGGGTGGTGAAGCCATGATTAAAAATTTTCTTTATATTTTCCGCGGAGATGCCGACGCCGTTGTCGCCGACCGCGACGCGGATGCGGCCGTCGCCATTGGTCACCCGCACGGTCACCAGTTTTTTATCGCGGCGGGAATCCATGCAGGCATGCTTGGCGTTGGAAGTCAGATTGAGCAGGATTTGCAGCACCTTGTGCTTGTCCACGGAGATTTCCGGGAGGTCGGGCTGGTATTCCCGCTGGATATGGACGTTATGCTCCTCCAGTTCGACCTTGTGGATGCGCAATAAATCCTCGACCAGATCGATGACCCGGACCTTTTCCGCCACGCCCGAAACCCGGCCGTAATCCTGTTGGGTGGCCACGATTTGTTTGATGTGTTCTATCTTGGTTTTGACGAATTCCATTTCCTGCAACAACAGGCTCTGTTCCTTGGACAGGTGTTTCCCGAGTTGCTGAAGAAAATTCGGCAATTGTTTCCCCCGGGTATCATGCATGATGAAATTCCCCAGGTCCTCGGCATTTTGCTGCATGAGTCGGACGGCATCATTGAGGCGGTTGATTTTGAGTTCCTGTACGTGGTTGGCCACGAGGTTGGCGGAGACATTCACGCTGTTCAGCACATTGCCGACGTTATGGAGCACGCCGGTGGCCACGTCGGACATGCCGGCCTGTCGGGAGACAATCAGCATTTCCTTGTGAATCTTTTCCGCCTCCTGCTGCATCCGGGACCGCTCCTCGACTTCGGCCTTGAGGCGCTCGGCCGTTTGCCGCAATTCACCGTTCACCTGGGTCAGTTCGGCCGTCTGTATCCCGATCCGGGTTTCCAATTCCAACCGGGCCTCCTCGCGGACGGATTCCAGCTGCAGACGTTCCCGCAGAAGCATCTCCAGTTGCACCATGCTCGCGAGCAACAGCAAGGCGATCACGCTGAAAATGACGTCAACCTGGACGCCGAAGGAAAATCCGTTCTGAAAGGGAAACACGCGCAGCAGCGCCAACACCGAAAAGATGGAAACGAGCGACCAACCCACGCGCGCCGTTCCGAAAGAACGGGTCAACCACAAGCCGTAACCGAACACGGCGCATTGCAGCAGCCCCGAGGTCACGGAGGTCAAATTGGTGACGGTAAGGTGGCTCATGGCCTTCGCTCAATCATCCGGGTCGATGCCATTTGCCCTGGTGGTGGAGCGCCGGGTTGCCAACCCGCCGGGACTCGCGACTGCGCCGGGCCTTATGGCTGAAGCCGATGACGCCTCCAATTTCGTGCCGCGTCATGCCGGATTTGTTGGATTTATAGGGGTTAATGGCACAATTCATCATCGGGAACTTTAGCAAAACTTGTGCCGTTTGCAGGCGGGACCGCGCCACGGTGATGCCCCTGATACCCCCGAGTCGGATGGTGGAGCGGGCGATGGGAATCGAACCCACGTGTGAAGCTTGGAAGGCTTCCGTTCTACCATTGAACTACGCCCGCCTCCGCTGCGCTTCGGCGCGGCAAGCCCGCGGCCGGAATGTGCCTATCTTACAATCCGGACTTGCATTGTCAACGTCCCGCCGGTACCCTCGCCGCGCATGGCAGCGTTGCTTCTTACCGGTGGGCGCGTCGTGGACCCGGCCAACCGCCTCGATGCAAAGGCGGACGTTTTAATTTCCGAAGGCAAGATCGCTGCGGTCGGTGCGGAGGCGGCCGGCCGGGCGCCGCGTGATTCCGGGAAACTGGACGCGACCGGTCTGGTGGTTTGTCCGGGTTTGATTGACCTGCATGTTCACCTCCGTGAGCCGGGGCAGACGGCCAAGGAAAATATCGCCACCGGCACCGCCGCCGCCGCGCGCGGCGGATTCACCTCCGTGGTTTGCATGCCCAACACCTTGCCGGCCGTGGATACCGCGGGTACCGTCGCCCTCATCCGGGAACGCGCAGTCCGTCAGGGCATCGTCAACGTCTTTGTGGCGGGAGCCATCACCCGGAACATCGCCGGCGAGGAACTCGCGCCGATCGGCTCGCTCAAGCGCGCGGGGGTGGTGGCCATTACCGACGACGGCCATTGCGTCCAAAGCAACGAACTCATGCGCCGCGCCTGCGAGTACGCCAAAATGTTCAACCTACCGGTGATGGATCATTGCCAGGATTACTCGCTCGTGACCGACGGCGTGATGCACGAAGGCTATTGGAGCACGGCGCTGGGTTTGCGAGCCTGGCCGGCGGCCGGGGAGGAAATGATCGTGGCGCGCAATATCCTGCTGGCCGAGCTCACCGGCGCACGCATCCATTGCCAGCATTTGAGTGCGGTCGGCAGCGTGGCATTGCTGCGCGAAGCAAAAAAACGCGGTCTGCCGGTTTCCGGCGAGGCCTGTCCGCATCATTTCACCCTCACCGATGCGGCGGTGGCGGGCAGCATGAGATTCTGGGCCAACGACGGCAAAATCCTGGCGGGTTTTCAGGATGATCTGCCGGAATGGCCCGCCTACGACACCAACTTCAAAATGAATCCGCCGTTGCGTTCCACCCGGGACCGGGAGGCAATTCTGGAAGGATTGGCCGACGGCACGATTGAAATTCTCTGCAGCGATCATGCGCCGCACTGCGATTTTGAAAAGGAAGTGGAGTTTGACTATGCGCCGTTTGGCATTACCGGCCTGGAGACCGGCCTCGCCTTATCCCTCATGCAACTCTATCACTCGAAGCGGCTGGATCTGCCGGAACTCATCGCCCGGTATACCGTGGCGCCGGCCCGGTTGCTCGGCCTGTCCAAAGGTACACTGAGTGTCGGCGCGGATGCGGACGTGACGGTGTTTGACCCCGATCGGGAGTGGGTTTTTGAACCGGCCGCCACGGCGAGCAAATCATCCAACAGCCCGTTTTTCGGCTGGAACCTCAAAGGCCGCGCGGTGGCGACCATTGTGGGCGGCAAAAGAGTCTGGGCGGAGAATTCCGAATGCGTAGCCGCGTGAGCCGCTGCTTCACGCTTGACCGCTTTGCCATTCGCTCTAGGATCGTTCGTTTATTTCGATGATGAAAGCAATTCTGGCCCTCGAAGACGGTTCGATTTTCCATGGACAAGGTTTCGGCGCGCGCGCGTCCGCCGGTGGCGAGGTCTGCTTCAATACCTCCATGACCGGTTATCAGGAAATACTCACCGACCCGTCTTACAAAGGACAAATTGTGACGATGACCTATCCGCTCATCGGCAATTACGGTGTCAATGGGGTGGACGTGGAATCGTGGCGTCCGCATGCGGCCGGATTTGTTGTCCGCGAACTCTCGCCCGTCGTCAGCAATTGGCGCGCAGAGTCTTCCCTGGCGGAATATCTGGAAACGAACGGCATCCCTGGCATTCAAGGGATTGACACGCGGGCGTTGACGAAAAAGCTCCGCGTGCGTGGCGCCCTGAACGGATTCATTTCCACGGAAGAGATTTCGGAGCAGGAAGCCGTCAAACGCGCAAAGCAATTTGTTTTTATCGGTGTGGACTACGTCAAGCAGGTCACCCACAAGGAAGCCTTTCGGTGGGACGAAAAGGATGAGCAGAGCGCGAACTTCAAACTTGCGTCCGGCCAGGCATCGGCAGAGGCCCGCAACGTGCGTGAGCCGTTGCCGCCCGCGGATATTCCGATTGTCGCGTTTGATTATGGGTTGAAATACAACATCTTACGCCGGCTGCGGCAGCACGGTTTCAGCGTGCAGGTTTTGCCGGCCACGGCTTCCGCCGCCACTGCGCTCAAGCACAAGCCGGCGGGCATTTTTCTCTCCAACGGCCCCGGCGACCCGGCGGCCCTGGATTACATTGTCCGTGAAGTGAAAACGCTCGTGGACAGCGGTGTCCCGGTCTTCGGGATTTGTCTCGGTCACCAGATCCTCGGCCAGGCGTTTGGCGGGAAAACTTTCAAATTGAAGTTCGGGCATCGCGGCGCCAACCAGCCGGTCAAGGATTTGGCGTCGGGCCGGGTCGAAATCACGTCGCAAAACCACGGGTTCGCCGTGGACCCGAACAGTTTGCCGCCGGACGTTTCCGTGGACCGGATCAATTTAAACGACCATACGGTCGAGGGCATGCGGCACAAGTCGAAGCCGGTTTTCTGCGTGCAATATCATCCCGAGGCCTCACCCGGTCCGCATGATTCCACGCCTCTATTTGCGGAATTCCGGGCCTTGATTGAGAAACGCGGCTAGGCTGCGGGCGGTGGAATTTGAGATTTCCGTTTGACTTGATGCCGGTGCAGACCATAATAAAATCCATCTAAGATATGGCCAAACTTGTTATCCTCAGTCAGAGCATGAACGGCCGCGTCCACGAATTGAAGGCGGATAAGACCACGATCGGTCGCGTCGAGGATAACACGTTTCAGATCGCCGAGCCTTCTGTTTCCAGTCATCATTGCGAAGTGCTGCTGCGCGGCAACGAGGTGGTCATCAAGGACTTGAACTCCACCAATGGCACGTTCATCAATGACGAAAAAGTCACGGAAAGTGTCCTGAAACCCGGCCAGACGCTTCGTCTGGGCCAGATTGAGTTACGGCTGGAAAATGGTGCGCCCGCCGCTCCCGCTCCCGCCCCGGCCGCGTCACCGGCTGCTTCCGCCCCGCCCCCTGCCAAGAAACCAGAATCGGTAACGCGTGCCGCGACCCGTGGGGTCAGCTTGAGCGAATTGGAGACGGGCGGTCGCCCGCCGGGCGGCGATACCGCTTCAGTCTTCACCAAAAAGCGCAACAAAGTCGGCACTTATTTCTGGATTGCCGTCGTCGTGGTTGCCATCATCATTATCGGTTTGCTTTTTTACGCGCTGTCGCTGGCCAATACTCACAATCATTGACTGGCGCTCATAATCAATCAATCAATACACTCGAAGGCCGCGGCCATGAAACCGCGCTTTGCCCGTCAAAACAGAGCAGCACTGACGTGGGTGGAAGTGTTGGTGGTGATTGGTGTTTTGGCGGCTTTTGTGTTGGTGATCATAACGTTGCTTATCGTACCTGCGAATCAAGGTCAAAACCTCCCCAATACGGGAATAATGTGTGTTAGTAATTTGAGGCAAATCGGTCTTACCTGTTATGTTTGGGCTGGCGACCATGGTGGTGATTTTCCCATGCGAGTCTCCATGACCAATAATGGCGCAATGGAGCTGACCGCAACGGGAAATATCGTTGCCTTTTTTCAAGTGATGTCCAATCAGTTCCCCACGCCAAAAATTCTGCTTTGTCCAGCAGACAAAAACCAGAGGGCCGCGACCGAATTTACTTCTCTCAAGAACCCCAACATCAGCTACTTTGTTGGCTTGAGTGCCACTGCCACGTCACCGCAGATATTGCTTTCAGGCGACGACAATTTGATGGTAAATGGCAAAACGGTTCAATCCGGTATTCTGAATCTTCACGCCAGCGACGCGCTTACCTGGACGAAAGAACGGCATCAAGGCGCGGGAAATATTTTGCTTGCTGATGGTTCGGTGCACCAAGCCACCAGCGCCGATTTAACTTCAACGGTTAGACTGGCCACCAATCGTTTGGCGATTCCTTGAGCTTTCTATTCTGGCTTCCAGGCCACGAATTTTGTATCTTCTCCGCATGTTCGAGACGGTTAAGACTGAAATTGCAACGGCCACCGGGAAACTGACGCATCTGCGGAGGTTTCTTTGACGTGCCCGCCGCCCAAAAGCGCCTCGGCGAGCTCAATGCGCTCATGGCCGCCGACAATTTCTGGAACAACCGCGAAAAGGCGCAGACGCTGATTGACGAGACCAATTCCCTTCGCAACAAAATCGAGCCGCTGCTCGCTGCGGAAAAGAATCTGGATGATATGCGGGTCATGCTGGAACTGGGGGAGGCCGAACCCCCCGATTCGCAACCGAAGATCCAGCAGGAGCTGGAGCGCGACCTCAACCGGTTTTTCAAGGACCTCGACGCGCTGGAATTGAAGGTTTTTCTCAACGGCCCGCACGACCGGAAGAATTGCATCCTGAGCATCAATGCCGGCGCGGGCGGCACCGAAGCGCAGGATTGGGCGGAAATGCTGTCACGCATGTACCAGCGCTGGGCCGAAGCGCGCAACTGGGAAGTCGAGGTGACCGATGCGCTGCCCGGTGAAGGCGCCGGACTGAAAAGCGTCACGATGCTGATTCAGGGTGAGAACGCCTACGGCTACACCAAAGCGGAACGCGGTGTACACCGGCTGGTGCGTATCTCCCCTTTTGACGCGAACAAACGGCGCCATACCAGTTTCGCCAGCGTGGACGTCATCGCCGAAATCGAGGAGAACAATTCCGAACTCGTGATTCCGCCGAACGAATTTCAGGTTGATACATTTCGCTCCGGCGGCAAGGGTGGCCAAAACGTGAACAAGGTGGAAACTGCAGTCCGCATCACCCACATTCCGACCGGACTCGTCGTGGCGTCACAGACGCAGCGTTCGCAGCATCAAAATCGCGCCACGGCGATGCGACTGTTGCTCTCCCGGATTTACGCGCAACGGCAGGACGAACAAAAGGCCGACCTGGAACGGTTCTACGGCGAAAAAGGCAGCATTTCGTGGGGCAACCAGATTCGCAGCTACGTCTTCCAGCCCTATCGCATGGTGAAGGATTTGCGCACCGGCGTCGAAACCAGCAACGTGCAGGCCGTGATGGACGGCGATTTGGATCAATTCGTCAACGGCTGGCTCCGCGCCGGCTGCCCGGCCAAGCGGATGCAAGGCGTGAAAGATGAGGAAGAATAAACCGCGTCAGGGGTCGATAGATCGTTGTTAGCAGCAAACATCAGCCTACTGACTACCGACTACTGACTACTGACTTTTGACCCGTGAACATTCTCGACACCATTGTTGAGCGGAAGAAGATTGAAGTCGCAAAGCTGCCGGCGCGGCTGATTGCCGCGGGGGATTTGCGCGACGCAATGCTGGAGCACGGCGAGCGGCGCGACTTTATCGCCGCGCTGAGAAATCCGCGCCCGGGCGGTATCGCCTTGATTGCCGAGGTCAAAAAGGCTTCACCGTCGGCGGGCGTGATTTGCCCTGACTTCGACCCGGTGCGCATCGCGAAGGACTACGAAGCGGCGGGGGCCAGCTGCCTGTCAGTTTTAACCGACGAGAAATTCTTTCAAGGCTCGCTGGATTATCTCCGTCAAATTCGCGCGACGGTGAAACTGCCGTTATTGCGCAAGGATTTCATCATTGATGAGCGGCAGATTCTGGAAGCCATCGAATGGGGTGCGGATGCAATTTTGCTCATCGTAGCCATTTTGAGCGACGAACAACTGCAAAAATTCCATTCTCTGGCGATGGAGGCAGGTTTGGCTGCGTTGGTGGAAGTTCACGACGAAGCCGAACTGGAGCGTGCGCTGAAAATTTCTCCTCTGCTCGTCGGTGTAAACAATCGGAATCTGAAGAATTTCAAAGTGGACCTGGCGACTACTGGAAAACTGGCCGCTGAATTGGATCGTAGGACGGGTGTCACGCCTGTCTCGAACTCAAAAAACAGGAATGGAGGCAGGCAGGATGCCTCTCCTGCATTGCTGGTCGCCGAGAGTGGCATTCACACGCGTGCCGACGTGGAGCGATTGAAGAAATACGGAGTGAATGCGATTCTCGTCGGTGAATCGTTGATGAAGGGCGGCAATTTTGAATCCAAGATTCGCGAGTTGATCGGGTAGACACGCCTCGCTGCGATGTCCGCGGACGGCCCGGCGGGTCGTCCTACTTTTTATTGTTCGCCAACTGTTTCGCCAGGCGAATCGCGGCCACCATGGACGAGGGATTGGCAATTCCCTTTCCCGCAATGTCATAGGCCGTGCCGTGGTCGGGCGAGGTGCGGATGAAGGGCAGGCCCAGGCTCCAGTTGATGCCGGTGTCGAATGCCACGGCTTTCAGCGGCGCGAGGCCCTGGTCATGATACATGGCCACCACGGCATCAAAGTCGCCACGCAGCGCATAATAAAAAACAGTGTCGCCGCTCAAAGGACCGACAACATCCAACCCATTTTTTTGTGCGGCCAGGACCGTCGGAATGATGGTCTTGATTTCCTCGTCGCCGAATTCCCCGCCTTCACCGGCGTGCGGATTCAAGCCGCAGACCGCCACTTTTGCCCGGGGCAAGCCAAGACCGTGGCAGGCTTGTGCCGCCAGTTCGATGGCGAGCGTGATTTTTTCCGGAGTGATTTTCCGGGAAACCGATTTGATCGCAGTATGAATGGTGACAAGCGCAACGCGCAGCCAGCGCTTGTGTTCGTCGTGACCGAGCAGCATCATCGCGTAACGGTTGGTTCTGGCGGCTTTGGCAAAGAATTCCGTCTGGCCGACGAACCGATGTCCGGCGCGGACGATGGCTTCCTTGTTGACGGGGGCGGTGACCACGGCATCCAGCTCGCCACGGAGACAGCGTTTGGCGCCGTCTTTCAGCGCCGCGAGCGCGGCGTTGGCAGCGGCGGGCGAACCGGCGGGCAGATTTTCGGGGAGCGATTCGGCGAACGGCTGGGTGACAAAGATTTTCCCCGCGGCGTCATACCTGGAAAATTTCTCCAGCAACAGCCCCGTGCCCAGTTTTTGGTTCAGGCGCTTAACGTGGCCTTCATCGCCGATCAACAAGTAACGCGTTTCGTCGCCCGCCGGTCCGGCGGCGAGGGCTTTGAGGGTGACTTCGGGGCCGATGCCGGTAACGTCGCCAAGCGTAATACCGATCCAGCGAGTCATGCGCGAAACGTCAGGGGAATTGACGGATAAAGGACTTTTTCTTCAATTCCGCGATCCATTGTTTCTCCAGGCGTGATTGTTCCTGGGTGCGCAGGGTTGCCTCGATGTCATCGCGGACTTCGCTGAGCGGCCTGACGTGGGCAGGACGTCTTTGTTCCACGAGCATGAGGTAACAGGCCTGGGGCGTTTCAATGATGTCGCTCATCTGGCCGGGCTTAAGTGAGAAGGCCACGTCGGCCAGTTCTTTGCGAAGCACGGAGCGCTCGACCCACCCCCAATCGCCGCCCTGTTCGCGTTGCGATCCCTGGGAATAGACGGAGGCCATTTGGGCAAACGCAGCGCCCTGTTTGATTTGAGTCAGGATTTCCGCGGCCATGCGGTGCGGCTCCTGGTCGTCATTGGCGCTCTTGTTCAGCACGATCATCCGGAGTTTGATCTCGTCTCCGACCTTGAACGCGTCCTGATGCGCCAGGTAATAATTTTCAATTTTGTACGGCGAGATGACGATTTCCTGCGAAACATTTTTGGAGCGCATGGCCGAGATAATGTACTGGTCCCGCACGTCCTTGCGGAATTGTTCGTAGGTCACACCCTGCGCCTGCAGGGTTTTCATGAAAGTAATGCGGTTGCCGTAGCGTTCGCGGATGCGATCCTGCACCAGTTCGTCCACGAAACTGTCGGGCAAGGGGACATAACCGCTGGTGTCGTATTCGTGAAGGATTAACTGGCGTTCGATCAATTGTTCCAGGCCGTCATTGAAGACATCCGAGACTTTTTGTTCGAAGAGGCTGGCGCCGTCCATCTGGCCGGCATACTCCTGCCGCAAGGCGTCAATGGCCGGTGCGACGTACTCCACCACCTGCTCGCGCGTGATGACTGAATTATTGACGATGGCGAGGATGCCATCCGCCAATTCCGCCCGCACCGGCAGGCCCGGGCAAAAAACCATCAACAGGACCGGAATGAAACGAAACAATTTCACCTGATATTCCAACTATGCTAACAGGCGGAGACAGCGGGTCAAGTCCGGCGGCAGCCATCTTCAGGGGCCCAAGCGGTTCATCCAGTACATCAGAGTCGCCATTATCACCGCCACTCCCAGCGCGATGAGGATAGAGCATTTTAGAATCAGATTTTGTTTGCGACGATGAGCTCGGCCACCCATGCCCGGGAGCAGATAGGATCGTTTTCGCTCTTTCTCGTCCGAAACAGACATGCCAGTTTATACTCCTAGCACGCCTGCGCTGGTTATTCAAGTTCCCGGCCGGGAGGCCGGTCGATAACCGGACCGCTGCCCATTCACAAGGCCAATGGCCGCGAAAAGGTCCGATGAAAATGAATCCGGTACTTTATCCAGTGGCAATCATCGCCAGTGACCTTCCACCCACACGTATCCATGGTAATGCCTCCGCCAATGACCGGCCACCCATACGGCTTGCGGATGCGGGCGCGCCGCCCAGTGTCCACCAGCCCAGACCCAGTGATCGTGCCAGACCCAGCAGCCCGGGACCCAAAACCATAATTCCACCGGCCCGGGGCACGCCGGGACCCCTTCCCCCTGCGGCGGGGGGGGCTGGGTGTTTACCACCACGCCGCCGCCGGCAGGGGCGACCTCGGCGGCGGGGGGTTGGCGTTCATAGACGACGCAACCCGCCAGCAGGGGCAGGCTCGCGGCGACTACAAGGCCTTTGACTAAGATTGAGTTTTTCATATTCGCCCTCCCAGACGGCGAATGGATCCCTCTTGTTACAGGCGACGACAGCAATTCGACTGACGGTCCCCGGTTTTGTTCAATTTGATTATTGCACTTCCGCCTGTCGCACCACCGGGCGTTTGATTCGTTTGAACAGAAAGATCAACGGAATACAACAGAGCACCATCAACCCGAAGACCCGGAAGGTGTCCACAAACGCCCAAAGATGCGCCTGTTGGTTGAGGAGATTGTAAAAAAGTCCGTACGCCTGGTTGGCGGCCGTAACCGGATCGCCCTGCCGGGCAAGCGCGGTCTGGGCAGCATGCAGCTGGCGGACGAACACCGGGTCGGCCGGAGTCAGATGCCCGACCATGAGTGCCTGATGCGCCTGCGCGCCGCGCGCCACGAGGGTGGTGACCAGCGCGATGCCGACGCTGCCGCCCAGGTTGAGCATGAGATTGTAAAGGCCGGTGCCACTGCCGATTTCCTGTTGGCGTAACTGGCTCATGGTCGCCGTCGTCAACGGCACGAAAATGAAGCTGATGGCCACGCCGTTCAATACCGTCGGCAGGACAACGCTGGCCATGCTCACCTGGAGATTGATGCCGCTGAGCATGTAGGACGACAGACTCAGCATCGAAAAGCCAAAGCACAGCAGCCAGCGCAGAGGGACTCGGCCAACGAGCCGCCCGACTAAAAAAGTGGTGAAGAATGCCGCTACGCCGCGCGGGCTCATGGCCAAGCCACTTTGCAGTGCCGGATATCCCATGAGCGTCTGCAAGAACAACGGCAGTTCCGCCGTCGTGCCGTAAAGGATGATGCCGATGACCGTCATCAGCATCAGGCCGGTCCGGAAGTTTCC
>Ga0335078_10012810_pt1 | contig 12423 bp, 11 predicted proteins | sample Lox_Sample_32_FD_206711 | JGI IMG/M metagenome (GOLD analysis project Ga0335078, IMG submission 206711) | Soil microbial communities from Loxahatchee National Wildlife Refuge, Florida, United States - Lox_Sample_3.2 | ecosystem: Environmental > Terrestrial > Soil > Wetlands | place: USA... | reverse complement strand
CCCGCCGCCGCGCGTAATTTTCGTCGTCGGCGTCAACGGCACCGGCAAAACCACCACCATCGGCAAGCTTGCGAATCGCCTCAAAAAGGAAGGCGCGAACGTGATTCTCTGCGCCGCCGATACCTTCCGCGCCGCCGCCATCGAGCAGCTCGAAGTGTGGGGTAAACGCTCTAGTGTCGAAGTCGTCAAGCAAAAATCCGGCGCCGATCCCGCCGCCGTAATTTTCGACGGCCTCGCCGCCGCGAAAGCGCGCGCCGCCGACGTCGTCATCGTCGACACCGCCGGCCGCCTGCACACTAAATCGAATCTCATGGCTGAGCTCGAAAAAATGAAGCGCACTGCCGCCAAAATCGTTCCCGACGCGCCGCACGATGTGCTTCTCGTCCTCGACGCCACCACTGGCCAGAACGGGCTCAATCAGGCCCGCGAATTCTGGAGCCACGCCGGCGTTACCGGCATCGTCCTCACCAAACTCGACGGCACCGCCAAAGGCGGCATCGTCGTCGCCATCGCCCGCGAACTGAATCTCCCCATCCGCTTCGTCGGCACCGGCGAAAAAATCGACGACCTCGTACCCTTCGATCCTCAAACCTACGTTAATTCCCTTTTCGATTGATCTTTGCCGGCGTATTCAGACCACGCCGTCGGCTGCCCCGCCCTTCGCCTCGTAAGGGTGAGTTCTTCTCTTTTCATTTCGTCGTGGAGCTGCCGCGGGCTTCTGGATACCGTTATTTTCGGCTACACTGCGATGTCTCGTCATTCTGAGCGGAGCGTCCCCGACGTGTTTCATCGCGGCGAAGGCCGTGTCGGGACGCGCAGCCGAAGAATCCCTCTTCCGCCGCTGAGAATCGATGTCTCCCAATGACGGCCGACCCGAAAATCCTGCCTGCCGATACCGCGCTCATGCGCCGCGCCGTCGACCTCGCCCGTCGCAGCATTGGCCTCGCGCATCCCAATCCCCACGTCGGCGCCATCGTCGTCAAAGGCCACCAGAAATTCGGCGAAGGTTTTCATGAATACGACAAGCTCGATCACGCCGAAATCGTCGCTCTGAAGCGAGCCGGCGAGAAAGCCCGTGGCGCAACTCTCTACGTCACGCTCGAACCCTGCTGCACTACCGGGCGTACCGGCCCGTGCACGAAAGCCATCATCGACGCGGGAATCTCGCGCGTTGTCGCCGCTATGGAGGATCCCAATCCCGCCGTCGCTGGACGCGGCTTCGCCGAACTCAAAGCTGCCGGAATCGAAGTCCTCGTGAGAGAAGATCAGCAGGCGAAGCAGCTCAACGAATCCTTCGCGAAATGGATTCGCACGCGCCTTCCCTTCGTCACGCTGAAAACCGCGCTCACTCTCGATGGCCAGATCGCTGTGCGACGCGGTCATTCCACCGCAATCACCGGCGCAGTCGCTCGCGCCGCCGCGCAGCGCCTGCGCCATTCCGCCGACGCGCTGGTCACCGGCATCGGCACCGTTCTCGCCGACGATCCCCTGCTCACCGATCGCAGCGGCCAACCGCGCCGCCGCCCGCTGCTGCGCGTCGTGCTCGATTCTCGCCTGCGCCTGCCGCTCACGTCGCGCCTTGTAAAATCATCCAAATCCGACGTGCTCGTCTTCACCACGCAATCGCCCGATTCCGCAAAAGCGCGCGCGCTGGCCAAAAAAGGAATCGAAATCGTCCGCACGCGCAATCGCCGCGGCCACGTCTGCCTCGACACCGTCATGACAGAACTCGGCAGCCGCGAAATTCTCCACGTCCTCCTCGAAGCCGGCGCACAACTCAACGGCGCCGCTCTCGAAGCCGGCCTTGCCGACAAGCTCGCGCTCTTCTATGCTCCGAGGATCATGGGAACGGGCGGCGTGCCCATGGCCGAGCTTCCTGCGGCCACGTGGTTCAAGAATTCGCCTGCGCTAATGAATCTGACCGTGAATCCGTATAAGCCCGATTTTTTCGTCGAGGGATATTTTCACGATGTTTACGGGAATCATCGAAGCCGCCGGAAAAATTGAAGCGCTCGACCGCAACGAAACCGGCGCGTGCCTTCGCGTCAAGTTCGCGGATGCTGCCGCGCGGGAAATTGCCGCGCAAACAAAGCTCGGTGACAGCATTGCCGTCAACGGCTGCTGCCTCACCGTCGCGGAATTCTCCGCGGACCATTTCTCCGCCGATCTTTCCGCCGAAACGCTTCGCCGTACCGCGTTCGGCGAAATGAAGCCCGGAAATGCAGTAAATCTTGAGCGTCCGCTTTCGGCCGGGGCACGCCTCGGCGGGCACTTTGTCCAGGGCCACGTCGACGGCATTGGCCGCATCACGCGCCTCGCCCCCGAAGGCGAAAACTGGTGGCTATCGGTTCGGGTTCCGGAGGATCTGCGCCGCTACGTCGCTGAAAAAGGCTCTATCGCCATCGACGGCATCAGTCTTACCGTTGCTCGCTGGCACGGCGCCGACGGCGTCGCCGATTTCGCGATTGTTCCTTTTACTTACGCGCATACGAATCTTCGCGCGCTCGCGCCCAATGACGCCGTCAATCTCGAATGCGACATCCTCTCGAAATACGTCGAGAGCCTGCTCGAATCGCGCAAATCCCGCCCCGCCTCGCATCTCACCGTCGCGCAACTCACTGGGCAGGGCTTCTGAGATTTGCCCTTTTCGATCTGTGATTCGCAATCTGAAATCTCAGTTTGTATTCTGCAATTTGAAATCTGCGATCGCGTGTTCTGGGTGCTGCCGTCGCACCAGGTCGCTCAGGCAGGCGACAAGACGGAGGCGTGGAACGGTCACCCATACTTCCGGTTGAGCGTCCAGCAGGTCAACAACTTCAGTTCAGACTTACTGCGGAGGCGCCGCAATGGCCACGCCATGGGGACCCGTTCCCGCACCGGTCGTTCCCATTTGCGTCAGTACTCCGGTTTCGGCGGTAATTGTGTAGATGGCCACGTCGTCGGAACCGTTGTTGGCCACGTACACGTATTTTCCCGAGGGATCGACTGCCAGCCCATAGGGAGCGGTAGTGCCTCCCGTACTCGTGTCCGCGAAGGGCGAGCCGGTCAGATCGGTCAGTGCCCCAGTCCCGGAATCGATGCTGTAGGCGGAGACGTTGTCGGACGCGTGGTTGGCCACGTACACATACGTTCCCGACGGATCAACCACGATACCGTGCGGCTCGCTACCCGCCGGGAAAGGCGAACCGGTAATCGGCGTCAGCGCTCCCGTGCCGGCGGTAAGCGCGTAGGCCGAAACGTTGCCGCTGAGATGATTCGTCACGTACACGTACCTATCCGACGGTTCGACCACCACGTCAAATGGCGTCTCTTCGGCCGGAAACGGCGAGCCTGAGAGCGGCGTAAGTTCTCCGGTGGTCGCATTGATGCTGTACCCGGAGACATCGTCCGACGTGTGATTGGTCACGTACACATATTTGTCCGAGGGATCCACCGCCACCCCCCGCGGACCGGTCGACCCGTTCATGCTGGTAGACGCGAAGGGCGAATCCGCCATCAGCGTCAACGCTCCAGTGGTGGAATCGATAGTGAACCCGGAGACGTTGTCCGAAAGTTCGTTGGCCACGTACAGATATTTTCCGGAGGGATCGACCGCTACGCCGCGCGGACCACACGCGGACGGGCCGGAGGTAGTGCCTAGAGCGTGGACTCCTGAAACACCGGCGTCCTCGTTGCAGGTCCCCACCGGGAAGGGCGAACCGGTAATCGGCGTCAGCGCGCCTGTCGTAGCATCGATCGTGTAGGCGGAAACGTCGTTCGAACTCTCGTTGGCCATGTACAGGAACCTTTGGGTGGGATCGACCGCCACGCCCCGCGGTCCCGTGTCTCCGTCATACGGCGATCCCGTCACCGGCGTCAGCGCTCCGGTGGAGAGAGTGACGCTGTAAGCGTTCACATTGTTGGAATTCTCGTTGCTGACGTAGGTGAACTCGGCAACTTGCGGTTGTGCCCCGCCGAGAATGTCGTTGGAAGTACAACAGCCCGCCAGGCTGGCCACCAGTGATAACGCCGCAAGCACAATCAGCCGATTCTGATTCATGATGCCCTCGCGGGAGTTATTCCCCTCGAATAAATCTCATCTCTTGCCGAATCGAAAGACGAAGCCAGCCGATACCCGCAGATCGTTCTGCCCTCTGTTCAAAAAGTGCGTGCCGAAGTAATCCACTTGTCCCACGCGAATGGCCACCAGGCGAGTCACGTTCCAGTCCACGCCGCCCCCCAACGCCCACGCCAGATCCGTATCCGAAGTAAACAAACCTTGCGCGTGTGCGCCTCCCACGAGCGCGTGCACGAAGACCGTGTATTTCTCTTTCCTCAATGAAATCTGCGGGCCGCCCAGGAAACCGTAAAAATACTGCTGATGGCAGCAATACGCGCCCTCAAAGTCTCCCTTGAATCCCAGCCAGCTGTTTACGTTCCAGTCGGCCGCTGCTTCCCAACCGTTGCCATTGATCGGCAGACCCGAGCCCGCCGAAACGATCCGGTTGTAGGTATACCCGCCGAAGACCTCGATTGTGGGCGTGTCTTGTGCAACGCTCGACGAACAGCACAGCAGCAAGAGGCCAGTCACAAGCAGCAGCTTTTTCATGTCAACCTACGGGTGCGCGACGATACCCCGATCAACAGGCGCGCCACGGGATTTGGCCGGATTCTGACCGCCACTATACAACGATCCTTTCTATTGGCAAGGTTTTTAGTCGGCGTTTCCCTTTGCTGTCTGCACCCGCCACTCTTCCCACGTCAGCCAGATCACCGCGATATCGAGCGCCGTCAGAATCATCAGCGTGATTGAATGCGTGTGCGTGAACCGATAAATCTGATACACGCTGAACGCTCCGAAAACTCCAATCGCCAGCGGATACGCCCACGTCTCGTCCATCCAGAGCGCAATCGCCAGTACCACCTTCACCGCGCCGTGCGAAAGAAGAAAAACGGACGCAAATACGGGACTGCTGTGTGCCAGCCGCTCCGAAATGCGCAGCAGATGACCTGCGATGAAATCGTACCGGTCGCGGGATAGCTCGTGCAGGCTCAGCGCGCGCAGCCACTGCCCCATTTCCTCTGGCCTGATGAACCACACCAGCACTCCGCCCAGCGCTTCGAGCAAGCCGTCAGCGCCCTTCGCCGTAATCCCCGTCCGAAACGCCCCGTGCAGGAGCTGTTTGACAGTCATAAACAATTACAACCCGAAAGCCATACACGCACGCTTCTGCCGATTCAAGTTCTCGTCAGGGCACCGCTTTAGCCGTGCCGCGAACGCAGCCCGAGCCCATGCGGCTTTAGCCGCGGGTGAATTGGACGAAAGCAAGGATGATTCGCGAATTAATCCGCCGCCTCTTCCGCTGCGTCGCGCGACTTGGCTCGCGCCCCGCGCAAATAGAGGATCAGCCCAATCAGAAAACTTCCTACCGTCCCCACCACAACCTTCCCCTCAAATCTCCACGGGCTCTCCGCCCCGCCCGGCGGAATCAGCGACAGCGCAATCCCCGCCGTCACCACCACCGTCCCAAGCACGCCCGCTATCCACACGCCCAATTTTCCGCCCGGCACGAGCGCCGCCTCAGGATTTGCGCCGCGATCTTTTCGATACGCCAGCTTGATCGCCGCTGCATACATATAAAGGAAAGGAATGAAATATAGAATCGTCCCCGCGTCCACCAGCATCTGGTACGCGTCGTTCGGATTCTCCTTAAGCTGCGCCAGCAGCAGCACGACGCACGAAATTCCCGCCTGCACCAGAATCGATATCCACGGCGTCTTCCACCTCGAATGAATCTTCCCGAACGCCGCCGGCATATACCGGTCGATCCCCACAACAAACGGAATCCGCGCCACGCCCGCTACCGTCGTCCCAACTCCGCCTGCATTCCCGAACAGCACGAGGAACGCGGCAATAATTCCGAAGAACGCAATGCCGAGCGATGCCGACCCCGCCGTCAGCGCCTGAAACACTCCGCTCTTCGGATCCACAGCTTCTGCGGGAACGATCGTGAGCAACGCGACTGTCCCAAGAATGTACGCAAGCGCGATCAGCACTCCCGAACCAAGAATCGCCCGCGGAAACGTCTTGTGCGGGTCGTGCACTTCTTCGCTCATCGTCGAGCACAATTCCAGCGCCGTAAAGGCGAACGCGATCTGCGGCCAGAAATTCACCGTGTCCCAGTTCCATACCGGCATCATGTTGTGCGTCGTGAAATGCGTCATCGACGCGCGCACGTGCCACAAATACGCGCCCATTCCGATCAGCATCATCAGCGGCACATATGTTCCGACGCCGCCCGCGTTCTGCAGCCATTTCCCGATATTCAGCCCGATGATGTTCAGCCACACGGCCGCCCCGAGCATTGCGATGGAAACAATCAGCAGAAACGGGCGATTTTGCGCGAGTGGCGCTCCCTTCGATCCGCCGATGTACGCCGCCATCGCCGCGCTCGCGAACAGCAGTCCGGGAAAATAAAAAAACGTGTAGACCCAATACGTCCAGCCCGTCAGAAATCCGTGGAATTCACCGAACGCCTCTTTGGACCACACGTAAAGCCCGCCTTCGTGAGGAAACCGCGTCGAAAGCTCGGCCACGATCAGCGCCGTCGGCGCGAAAAACGAAACCGCCGCGAGCACCCACAGGCTCATCGACGAAGTGCCGTTGTGCGCCGCCGCCGCAATCCACCGCGGGCCCAGCACTGCCGCGATGTTGAACAGCAGCACGTCCCAAAAGCCCATGGCCCGGCGCAGTTGTTTCTTGGGGTCGGACGCGGCAGGCTCGCTCACAAGGTTGAGTCCAGCGCGGGAATTAATTCGTCTTGCAGCAGGAAATTTTTCAGGACCGGATCGCCCGAAGCTTCCAGCTCCGCCCACGTCCCGAAAAAGCCGAGGCGTCCTTCGTGCAGAAAAATCACCCGGTCCGCCAGCTTCTTGCCGAGATGCGTGTCGTGCGTCACCACGATGGAGGTTTTGTGCAGCGTCTGCTTGAGCTTCAAAATCAAATCGCTCACATGCGCCGCCATCAGCGGATCGACCATCGTCGTCGGCTCGTCATAGAAAATCACCTCGGGATCTTCGGCGAGCGCCCGCGCGATCGCCACCGCGCGCTTCATCCCCGTTGGCAGCTCGGCCGGCAAGCGGTCCGCAAATTGTTCCACTTCGAGCATCTTGAGCAGTTCGCGCACTTTTCTATCGATTTCATCGGAGTCCGTTTTCACGTGGCGGCTCACAATCGGAAACGCCACATTTTCCGCCACGGTCAGCGAGTCGAAAAGTGCGCCCGATTGAAACACCATCGTCACGCGCTTCCGGATGTCTTCAAATTGCCTTTCCGTGAAATGCGTCACATCCTGGCCCTCAACCAGGATCCGCCCTTCGTCCGCCGTCAAAAATCCCATCAGCAGTTTCAGCGACACCGATTTCCCCACTCCGCTGCGCCCCATGATCACACCCGTCTCGCCGCGATCGATGTGAAAGCTCACATCCTTCAGCACCGCGTGCTCGTCGAACCCGATCGATACATGCTGAAACTCAATGTAATGCCCGCTCACTGCTCACCTCTGCACGTGTTGTTCCGAGCCGCGAGCGACCGAGGAATCTCGGCGCCGAACCACGCGGCAAACGCATCTGAGCGTGAAACACTGGCCGTCTCGCTAGTCATGAGTCGCACGCGGCCGCCCTTCCAGCCGCGCCTTGGCCTCCTCGTAATCCTCCGGCGAGTTCATATTCTTCAATAGCAATTCATTCGAATCAAAGGCTTTCCATTCCGCTAGCGGAATCGCTTCGACGCGCAAATACTTCAAGCCCTCCGTCACTTTTCGTACCCCGCGCTCAAGGGCCGTCCGAATGAGCGGCTCTCCGCATTTGTGATAGACGGCGCACAGCGGCTCCGCTCCACGCGCATTCATCGGTATCACCGCGTCCGCCTGCGATTCCCCCGCGCGCGCCACCAGAAACTCCAGCCATTCGCGCGTCAAATACGGCAAATCGCACGCCACAATCAAATTCCACGGCGCATCCGACACGCGCAGCGCCGTCGCAATCGCTTCCAGCGGCCCTGCCCCCGGCACATCATCCTCGATCACCCGCAAGCCGAGCGTCGGGTTCTGAGATTTGAGCGTAGCGCCGGGTCCTGCAGCCCGGCGATCCTCGAAACCTTTCATATCCCCGCGCCCCTCGAACCTCCCGATTACAGCCGTCGCAGAACCCGTTACCGATTCCAGCAGCCGCGCCGTCCGCATGATCATCGGCTCGCCGCTGATCTCCAGCAGCGCCTTCGCTCGCCCCATCCGCGAACTCGCTCCTCCCGCGAGGATGAAGGCCACACTATCGTTTACCTTTTTCGTAGCCAATTCTCCCTCGTGAGTCCGTCGATTCGAGCAAACTCCTTTTCGTTATCAGTGACGAGCACGCAGCCCAGCGCTACCGCGTGCGCGGCAATCAGCAAATCGTTGGCTCCAATTGTCCGGCCCGCGCGTTCGAGGCTTGCGCGAAGCGCGCCGTAGACCCTATCGACTGGACTATCGAGAGGCAGGACTCGCAGCTTCAAAAGCGCCTCATGGATTCGAGTCGAGAGTTGGCGCGAGCCTCTCTTTTGGGCGCCGTAGCGAAGTTCGGCGGCGACAACAACGCTCGTAAAGACTTGGTCTTCCCCGGCCTCTTCCAGGCGCTCTGCCGCTCTTCCCAGCGGATTGCGGATCAGATCGGACACGATGTTAGTGTCCAGCAGGTATCGCATCAGAGATCTACAGGTTCGGGAGGTTTATCGGGGATCGGGGGAAAATCTTCTTTCAAAGGCTCGAGAGTGCGCAGAAATGCAAGGAGCGACTGCGCGGGCGCGGATTCGATAACAAGCCGATTGCCTTCTTTCCGCATCACCGCGTCCTCCCCCGGGAGTTCGAACTCGCGGGGAATCCTTACCGCTTGATTCCGGCCATTTCGGAACAACTTCACGTGCCGTGCCTCGACGCGCCTTCTTGGCATAGGCTATAGCATATGCCAGAAAGCGCGGCTGCGCAAGGAAAGGGCGTGGCAATTAGCGTCTTCGTTTTTCGTTTTTCCCGTCACGAAGTGACGGGCGCACGGCGCAGTCGAGGAATCTGCTGTTGCTTTTCCCTGAATCCCTCATCTAAGCCTTTCCACGACGCCGGGCCACTTGCCTGCGAACCTTGCGAGTCCTTGCGGCTCGAGACTTTGGCACTTTCCCGATTCGCGGATCCCCCGCGCAGATCAATTCGCACGCTCGCAGCGCCGTCTCTTCGAAATCCGGTGCGTTCGCGGGCAGCACCTGCCAATGCGTCACCTTTCTTCCGAGCAACTCAATCGAGCGCATATTCGGGAACTCGCAACGCAGGCTTTCATGATGCTCCGCATTCGTCGCAAGCCAGACGCCGTTATCCGCCTGCCACTCGGCCTTGTCGCGCAGGAAAAGGACGATTTTCTCCTGCACGTATATCGCGAGGCAGCCAAACATCGGGCGCGTTCTCGGTGTCACAGCGGCGAGCGCATCCAACACGAACTCAAACGGGATGCGTTTCTTCTTCTTGACCGCGAAAGCATCTTCACTCCCGAGATCAAAGCTGCCGCGCTGCGCGCGCTTCCTCATCCCTTCCCCGGCCTCTGAATCCCCAATTCCCTCAACTTCTCCTGCAAACTCTGCCTCTGCAACCCGATCTCCGCCGCTGTTTGCGACACGTTCCATTTGTGTTCTTCCAGCTTCCGTTTCAAATAGGCAATCTCGAATTTTTTCTTCGCCTCGCGAAAATCCGCCTCGCTCAAAAACGCGTCGCCTCCGCGATTCTGTGGCGCGCCCGCGCCTCGCGCGTTCTCGCGCACTTCCTCCGGAAGATCCGCCACGCCAATTTCCTCGCTGCGGCTCAGCACCAGCGCCCGCTCGAGCGCGTTCCTCAATTCGCGCACGTTTCCCGGCCAGTCATAACGCCTGACTACCGCCATCGCCCCATCGCTCAACCCCGCCTTGCGCCCATGCCTTGCGCCGAGCTGCTCCAAAAACGCATCGACGAGCAGCGGCAAATCTTCTTTATGCTCTCGCAGCGCTGGAATCTCGATCGTCACCACGCGCAACCGGTAATACAAATCCTCGCGAAATCGCCCCGCCGCAATTTCCGCCTCCAAATCGCGATGCGTCGCGCTGATCAGCCGCACCTCCACATCGATCGATTGGGACCCGCCGAGCCTCTCGATTTTGCGATTTTCCAGCGCGCGCAGCACCTTCGCCTGCGTCACCGGATTCATGTCGCCGATTTCGTCGAGAAAAAGCGTCCCGCCTGACGCCATCTCGAATTTTCCCTTCCGCTGTTGCATCGCTCCCGTGAACGCGCCGCGCTCGTACCCGAATAGCTCCGACTCGATCAAATTTTCCGGCAGCGCCGCACAGTTCACCGCCACAAACGCTTTTTCCGAGCGCGGCGATCGCGCATGTATTTCCTGCGCCAGCAAATCCTTTCCCGTCCCGCTCTCGCCTCGAATCAGCACGGTCGCATCCGTCGCCGCCACGCGCTCCGCCATCTCGAAAACGCGCCGCATCGCCGCCGACCCGCCCAGCATCCTTCCAAACTGCCCATCCGCCACCAGCTCGCGTCGCAGCCGCTGATTCTCCTCGCCCAATTCCGCGAGCTGCACGAGATTCCCAACGCGCTTCCGCAGCTCCTCAATGTCAAATCCCTTCACGATGTAATCGTTCGCTCCAGCTTGCAGCGCCTCAACCGCAGTTCGCGCCGTATCCAGCGCCGAGACGATCAGCACCGGTGTTTCATTACCGCCCGCTCGCAGCGCGCGCAAGAATTCCACCCCGCTCTCTTCCGGCATCACCACATCCACCAAAATCAACGCCGGCCTCTCGCGCGCAATCGCCTCCCGCGCCTCTCGCGCGGAACCGGCCTCAACGACTCGAAAATTCCCCTCCAGCGCGCGCCTCATCCCATACCGCGCCGCCGCCTCATCGTCGACAATCAATATCGCCCGCATCTTCAGCAGCTGCTTCCAAGAAAAGTGGGAATCTGGCGAGATGTGCGGCCTTGACGCGACATCAGTCGGGAATGCCGATGCGCTGCACCAGCGCGCCAAAGCGCGGGTCGCCATGCAGATTGTCGAATAGCGGATGAACCTTCATGTAAACAAGAAACGAGGTATGCTCTTGAAACGCTTTTTCCAGCCAGTCGAACGCCGCGTCTTTTTCCCCGAGCCCCGCATGGATGGCTCCGATCCATATGGACGAGCGACCATCTGCCTTCCAGGCGCTTTGTACTTGCCCCAGAATTTCGCGCGCCTCTTTGTCTTTTCCGAGTTTGGCGTACGTGGCCCCAAGGTGTCCGAGCGTCTGAATCACTCCCCGGGACCTGGCCATGATCTCCCGGCACGGGGCGAGCGCTTGTTCGGCGTGGCCCGCCCAGGCAGATGCAAGCGAGAACAGGCCAAGGCAGCTGGTGTTGTGCGGATCGAATTCGAGGCCTTTGCGAAAGTGCTCGATGGCCAAGTCGAAACGTCTCGCGTTAAGGTACGCAAGGCCCATCCAAAACTGCGACGAGTCGGAAAATGGCTCCAACGTCAACGCGCGGTTCGCAGCCGCGATCGCCTCGTCGAAGCGGCCCGCAGAGGAATATAGAAACTGGAGCATGCCCCATGCAGGCGCCGAATCGGGATTCAACTCCGTAGCGCGCCGACCCTCCCTTTCTGCCTCGGCGAAATTCCAACCGTAGAGGTGAACCTGGCCAAGGCTAATGTGCGCCTCCGCCAAACTGTCGTCTATTGCGAGAGCTTTCTGCGCGGCCCATTGCGCCCGCGGCCGGACTGCGGAGGAGGCGGCGTATCCGAGGACATCCTGAACAATGGACGCAGTGCTGAGCTCGGCGTACGCCGGCGCGTATTTGGGATCGATATCGATGGCCCGCTCGCAAAGAGCAATGGCCCTGCTTACTGCTTCCGCATATGTCTTATACGCGGAGTGTCTGGCTTCGAGCACCAGCCGGAAGGCTTCGTTATTTTGCGTGGGACGCTTGCGAAGTTTTTTCTTTTCGTCGCCGGTGAGCTGCAAGCGGAGTTTCTCCGAAATCTCGTTCGCCAGCTCCTCCTGAAGGGCCAGCAAGTCGGCCATCTTCCGGCTAAACCGTCCGCCCCAAATCTGCGCCTGGCGATTTACATCGACCAGTTCAACCGAGACGACCAAATCGCTTCCGCGCTGCAGCAGCCTTCCCAGAAGAACCGCTTTTGCGCCCATTTCCCGACCGGCGGCCAAAGGATCGACGCCAGCGCCACGATGCCGGAAGGCAATTGTCCGGGGAATCACGCGGATTTTTCGTAGCTGCGAAAGCGTGTTAATAAGTGTTTCCGCAATGCCATCGCTGAGGTATTCGGTCTCCGAATCGCCGCTGGCATTTTCCAGCGGCAAAATCGCCAGGGAATCGATAGCGCTGGATTGCCTGC
>Ga0335078_10012809_pt1 | contig 12424 bp, 9 predicted proteins | sample Lox_Sample_32_FD_206711 | JGI IMG/M metagenome (GOLD analysis project Ga0335078, IMG submission 206711) | Soil microbial communities from Loxahatchee National Wildlife Refuge, Florida, United States - Lox_Sample_3.2 | ecosystem: Environmental > Terrestrial > Soil > Wetlands | place: USA: Florida... | reverse complement strand
GGCGTGGCTAACGGCAGCCGCACCTTGAAAGACGCCATCAGCGAGGCCATGCGTGATTGGGTGGCCAATGTCGCCGACACCCATTACCTGCTCGGCTCGGCCCTCGGCGCGCATCCCTATCCCATGATGGTGCGCGACTTCCACAAAATTATCGGCGAAGAAGCCCGCGCCCAGATTCTGGAAGCCGAAGGCCGCCTGCCCGACACCGTGATCGCCTGCGTGGGGGGCGGGTCGAACGCCATCGGCATTTTCCACGCTTTTCTGCCCGATGCTTCCGTCGAATTGATCGGCGTGGAAGCCGGCGGGTGCGGAGAGGCCCTGGGCCAGCATGCGGCCCGTTACCGCGGCGGCGCTCCCGGCGTGCTGCAGGGCGCTTACAGCTACGTGCTCCAGGACGATCACGGGCAGATCGCCTGCACCCACTCGGTCTCCGCGGGACTGGATTACGCCATGATCGGCCCCGAGCACGCCTGGCTGCACGACCAGAGCCGCGCCACCTATGTAACCGCGTCGGATGCCGAAGCGCTCGAAGCCGCGCGCCGGCTCTCGCGCACCGAAGGCATCATCCCTGCCCTCGAATCCGCTCACGCGGTGGCCGAAGCGGTCAAGCGCGCGCCCGCGGCCAAAGACCGCCTGTTCGTCGTGAACGTCTCGGGCCGCGGCGACAAGGACATCGACATCTACCGCGAAAATTTCCCGGAGCTCGACCGATGACGCGCATCGGCTGCCTCTTCGACCGCCTCCGGCGCGAGGGCCGTAAAGGCCTGATCGCGTATCTTACGGCCGGCGATCCCTCACCCGACCGTACTCCGGCGCTGGTCGAGGCCCTGACCCGCGGCGGCGCGGACCTGATCGAGCTCGGGGTTCCTTTTTCCGACCCGATCGCCGATGGCCCCGTCATCCAGCGCGCCGGCGAGCGCGCCCTCCGTGCTGGGACGACCCTGGAAGCAGTGTTGGAAATCGCGGCCCGGATCCGTACCCGCTCGGACGTTCCGCTGCTGCTGTTCACCTATCTCAACCCGGTGCTGCGCTACGGTCTCGACCGCCTGGCGCGCGATGCCGCCGAGGCGGGCATCGATGGCTGCCTCCTCACCGATGCTTCGGTCGAAGAAGCGCATGCGTATGTCACCGCCATGCACGCCCGCGGCCTCGACACGGTCTTTCTGGCCGCTCCCACTTCCACGCCCCGCCGCCTCAAACTGGTAGCCGAATATTCCACCGGCTTTGTGTACCTGGTTTCGCGAACAGGTGTCACCGGCGAGCGCGAATCTCTTTCCGCGGCCATCGGCCCGCTGATTCAAGCCGTGCGAAGCGTTACCAGCCTGCCGCTCGCCGTCGGTTTCGGCATCTCCAGGCCGGAGCACGTGGCCGAGCTGGGGCGCCAGGTGGAAGCGGTAGTGGTGGGCAGCGCGTTTGTGCGGCTGATCGAGCGCAACCTGGACAACCCGTCGCTCGAAATCCAACTCGAATCCTTCACCCGCGAGCTGAAACATGGCTTCCGAACACCGGCATGAAGTGCCGCTCGTGACCGCCGAAGAAGCGCGCACGCGCCTGGAGGAGTTCCGCGTCCTGATCGACGACGTGGACCGGCGCCTGGTGGCCCTGCTCAACGAGCGCACCCGCGTGGTCGAGGAGATCGGCCGTGTCAAGCGCCAGGCGCAGTTCCCGATCTACGAACCCAAGCGCGAAGACCAGGTATTCGCGAACATCACCCAGGCGAACCACGGCCCGCTTACCCCCGATGCCGTCCGCCGCATCTTCGAGCGCATCATCGATGAAATGCGCACCATCCAGAAGCTGCGCATTATCGAATCGAACTCCGATGGAGACCAGTAAATGTTAGTCGTCATGCAACAGGGCGCCACCGAGCCTCAGATCCAGAACGTCATCGATCGCATGATCGAGATGGGGTTCGACGTGCATCGCTCGACGGGAGTGATCCACACCGTTCTGGGCGGCGTAGGCGGCAAGGACGATTTCGACCTCGGCATTCTGGAGGTGATGGAGGGCGTCAAGGAGGCGCACCGCATCGTCTCGCCCTACAAGCTGGCCAGCCGCATTTTCCGCCCCGCCGGAACGGTGGTGAAGATCCGGGACGTCGAGATCGGGGGCCCCCGCGTGGTGGTGATGGCCGGACCTTGCAGCGTGGAAAGCGCCGGGCAGATCGAACGTTCGGCCGAGGTCGCGGCGCAAGCCGGCGCGCAGGTTCTTCGCGGCGGAGCCTTCAAACCGCGCAGCTCGCCCTATAGCTTCCAGGGAATGGGTGAGGACGGATTAAAACTGCTCCACGAGGCCGCCGCGCGCCACGGCCTGCTGGTGGTCAGCGAGGTCATGGACAGCAGCCAGATTCCGCTTCTCGAGCGCTACGCCGATATCCTGCAAGTCGGCGCGCGCAACATGCAAAACTTCAATCTGCTGCGCGACCTGGGACGGCAGCGCACCCCGGTGCTGTTGAAGCGCGGCATCTCCGCCACCATCGAGGAGCTGCTGCTTTCCGCCGAGTACATCCTCTCGGGCGGCAACTACGACGTGATTCTGTGCGAGCGCGGCATCCGCACCTTCGAAACCTACACCCGCAACACCATGGATATTTCGGCCATCCCCATCGTAAAGAAACTGTCGCACCTGCCGATGGTGGCCGACCCGTCGCACGGCACCGGCCGCCGCGACAAGGTAGTGCCCATGGCGCTAGCCGCCGTCGCCGCGGGCGCCGACGGCTTGCTGGTCGAAGTGCACCCCGACCCCGACCACGCGCTCTCCGACGGCGCCCAATCGCTCTTTCCCGAACAGTTCGAAGATATGATGCGCCAGTTGCGGATGATCGCTGTGGCAGTGGGGCGGACGGTATAGCGGGCGGCTTCCCGGTTCGCGATTTTACGCTTCGGGCGGTTTCGGGGTCAAGACCTTGCGCTCCAGCACCAGCAGCCGGTCTTCGATGGTGGAGAGCCGGTTCTTGAGATGCACGGTCTCGCTCTCGGTTTCCACCAGGCGCTGCCGGTTGGACTCGATCAATCCGTAGAACACATTGAGCAGTTCCGTCTGCATATCGCGCATTTTTTCGATCAGGCGTTCTTCCGACGCGTGGATCGTCTCCCGCATCTCGGTCCTGAGGCGATCTTCCGAAGCGTGGATCGTCTCCCGCACCTCGGTCCTGAGGCGTTTTTCGGACGTTCCGACGGCGTCAACGATGTCTTGTTTGGTGGCGGGTGCGTTGCCGTTTTCCATGACTGCTCCTCCACATTCTAGCGTGACCGGCGCCGGAGTGTGCCACACTTTAGGCTGACGCTCGGCCATGCGTACGGTTACCATCGTCGGCACCGGCTTGATCGGCGCATCGTTCGGGCTGGCGCTCCGCGAGGCTGGATTCCGCGGCGCAATCCTGGGCGTCAGCTCGCCGCCTGCCTTGTCGGAAGCGCTGGCGGCGGGCTCGATCGATCGCGGCGTAACGCTCGCCGAAGCCTTGCCTCAATCCGGCCTGGTCTTTCTCTCGCAGGCCATCGGCCGCATTCTGGACACGGTCCGCCACATCGATCCTCTGCTGCGGCCATCGCCTCCGGACATGCCGCTGATCACCGACGCCGGAAGCACCAAGTGCGAGATCGTCGATACGGCCCGCCGGTGCATCTCGAGGGGCCAGTTTCTGGGCGGTCATCCCATGGCGGGCAAGGAGACTCGCGGCGCCTCCGCGGCCGATCCGGATCTCTTCCGCGGACGCACCTGGGTTCTCACGCCCGACGATCCGTCTGAGATGGAGACTCCCGCCGCCCGGGAGTTCCGCGAATGGCTGGACCGCATCGGCGCCCGCGTCACCATCCTCGATTGCGACGAGCACGATCGAGTCGTGGCGCTTACCTCGCACCTCCAGCAACTGGCCTCCACGGCTCTTGCCGCCACGCTCGCCGAACGCCTCGATTCTCCCGCGCGGCTGGCTGTCTCCGGCCCCGGCGCGCTGGATATGACGCGGCTGGCCCTCAGCTCCTACGATCTCTGGCGCGACATTCTGGCCACCAACAGCGCGCACATCGATCGCGCCCTCGCGCTCTACATTCAGGAACTGGAGCACATTCGCGAGAATCTCCGCACCCGCCAGTTACAGGTGGAGTTCCAGCGCGCCGCGTCGCTGGCGGCCCGTCTGCGCAAAGCCGAAACATAGGTCGGGGTCCCCTTCTTTGCGCACGGCCTCAAAATCTCCCGGAGCCCGAAACCAGCCGTGGACGCTCGACGGGCCACCCGGCATGCCAGGCAGCGAACCAGCCGGCTATCGCGGCGGCTGCCAGCAAGGAGGCGATCGCCCAGGGCAGAGCGCTACACCGCGGCGGGTGAGCGGCGGGTTCCCGTCCAGCGGGATTCGCCTCGCGAGAGCCTGCCGGCGGTCGCGCGGGTCTGGGCGGCGCTCAGCGTCCGAGCCTGTCTCAGAGGCCTCGGGATAATGGCCAAATCCGGCTCGGTCTTCAGCACGGCGGAGTATATCGGAAATGCCGGCGCGTTTCGCTCACCGTTGCTCGAGCTGCGCGCCGGCTTATCGGTCGCGGCCCAGGAAACCGCTTTTGTCTCTGGCCGCCGCCTCGCCGGTTGGCGCCGGCCACTTTCGGGAGCCCTCGGGCGCCGGTCCGGCTGCATTGAGCACACGGATGGCAGCCAGCCGTACCGGTTTCGGCATGCTTTCCGCGCTCAACTCGGTGTACAGGTCCAGAGCTCGCGCCCGGTTGCTCGCCATCAGGCCCTCGGCGCATAGCAGGGCGGCCCGGGCTACGACCGGAAAGACCGGCGGCCTGGTCCCGCCCAGCGCTGCCTGAAGCGTTCTGGAAGCCTGCATGCCGCCGATCATGCCCACAGCCGCCGCGGCGGCGCCGGCGACTTCGGCGTCGCCATCGTCGATGAGTCTCGTCAGCATATCGAGCGCTTTAGGATCCTTGCGCACGCCAATCGAGGTGATCACGCCGACTCTCAGCCGGCCCTGCAATTTCGGCAGAGCATTGCGCAGCGCTTCGTCCACGGACGGATCGGGATTGGGCTCCAGGCCGAAGCGGGCGTAGCACGAAAGCTGGGGATGGGTCAGGAGCGCAGCCAAGGGCCGGACCGCTTCCTTGCCTCCCACGAACGCCAACTTCTTACACGCGATAGCTTTCTGAAACAGGGTCGAAGACGGGTCTTTCACCAGAGCGACCAACTCGGGCGGATCCATCTTCCAGATGGGCAGCGCGTCGAACTCGGGAGGGACGGCCGGGCGCCCCGCGCCGGCGGCTCCACGTCCTGGCGCGCCCTGGGGCGTTTGTGGCTGTGATTGTGTTTGCTCCATTTGTGGTAGTCTCCTTTGCCACGCTACATGCTGGTGGCCAGCGCCTCCATGCGCCAGGGTTCGCGATAAGCGCGGCCCCGCATGCGATTGGCCTCTTCATCTTTGAGGAACATCCGTTTGGCCGGATCCCAAGTCAGCTTGCGGTTCAGTTGGGAGCAAATCCACGCGGCATGGGACGCGACGTGAGTGTGACAGGTCACATCGGCATTGGCCCGCGGTGGAATGCGGGAACGGATGCTTTGCAGAAATTCGCGGATATGCTCCGCAGTCGGGTCGCCCTTGGGACCCATTTTGTCGGGTACCAGCGATTTCAGATTCGGTGAGACCTCAATGCGTCCGCTATCGCCGACTTCGACCCAGCCTTCCGTTCCTTCGAAGCGATTGCTGCACGAACCCAGCCCCATCCAACTGTGATTGCGAAGAACGAGTTGCACGCCGTTGGCGTACCGGCAGTAGATGGTATAGCGCTCGATGAGACCGTCGCCGCGGAAGTTCGGACCCTCGGGCACGTATTCGACCGGCTCGGTGTACTCCATGTCGGCGGCCCACTGGGCCATAGCGACCGTGTGGGAGGCCCACTCGAGCAGACCGGCGTGGAAGTCCCAGAACTCGCCGCGGCCGCGGTCGGGGTAGGCGGAATTCCAGGGACGCCACAGGCACGGCCCCAGCCACTTATCCCAGTCGAGCACCAGGGGGTCGGGCTCCGGAGTCTCGGCCGGCCACCAACTATGCCCGCCCGCATCGACCGTCCCCAGCCCGATGGCGGTATCGGCATGCACGGCCCGCAGCCTGCCCAGCCGGCCGCTGCGCGCCAGCCCAACCGCAAACTCGAAAGCGAACTGGTTCTTCCGCTGGGCGCCGGACTGGTAAACTACGCCGTAGCGGCGGACATTATCGGCCATGGCATAGCTTTCCTCGATCGACATGGCACCGGGTTTCTCGATGTACATATCCTTGCCGGACTGCGCCGCCCACATCGCCATCGGCCCGTGCCAGCGGTCGCTGGTAGCGATCAGGAGGGCATCGATATCCGGCCGCGCCAGCAGTTCGGCGGGGTCGCGGTACATCTTGCAGTCGTTATTGCCATAGTGGTTGTCTACGAAGCTCTTGACGTTTTCGCGGGCACTCTCCCGCACGTCCGCGATGGCAACGAATCGCACGCGAGGGTCGGGGAGCAGGCGCTGGAGGTCGTACATCCCGCGGCTCCGAATGCCGATGCCTCCGAAGACCAGTTGATCGGTGGGCGCAACAGGTCCCGCGGTTCCCGCGGTAGGCTGAGCGGGGGCTTGGCGGGGCGCCTGTCCCATCGCAGGTCCGGCGACACCGGCCACGCCGGCTCCCACCAGAGAATTCCCAAAGCGCCTGCGAGTGACGCCATCGCGCTTTTGCGGCATGGTGAAAACCTCCCTTTCAGATAAACGGTTGCTCTTCTCCGCAAATGCTAACACCGGGCATGGCCGGTCTCAAGGGCGGGTCATGGTGCTTTCACGCTAAGCCTCACTCTCCCAGGGGCGCGAGGAGTATGGCGCCGCTCACCGAATCAGAACGCGCTTTTCTTCCGCCGGTAAGAGCGCGCGAGTTCCACATACACGCCCAAGTCCCGATCCAGGTCGTTCTGTGTTCCGTCGAAATAGAAGTTGCGAATGGGAATACCGCCCAGGTCGCGGCTGAGCCTGGGGTAAACGGCCTCGCTGACAATTCCGTTCATGCAGGTGAACGGGCTGATGTCGATGATGCCGTCCACGCCGTGGCGCGCCATGTAGACGGCCTTGCCAACGTTGAGCACCATTTCCCCCAGCGCCCCTTCGGGCGGCAGGTAAGGCCGCGCGCAAGCGAGGACTTCCTGAATATCCGGCTCTTCCACGCCCGCGAATTCCTCGCGGAGCGGTTCGACGAGCGCCTGTTCGTCGCGGTGCGCCACGTGCCGCCGCATCCACGCGGCCACGGCCTCCAGAGAATACTGCCGTCCTTTCAGCCGCAGCCGGCGGACCTCGTCGGCGGCGGTGTACCACAGCCACTCCGTGAGATCGGAAAGCCAGACTTCCGCTCCGAACTCTTCGATGCGTCTTACCAGATCGTCGTTGGAGAAGGTGTTGAGGCGGCAGAAGATCTCACCGACCACTCCGATCCGCAACAGGGCAAGATTCCGCCGTACGGCGATAGCGCGGAAGCGCTCGCGGCAGCGCTCCATGGCGCGACGCAGTTCTTTGAGTTGCACACCCGCCGCAGTTGGCGTGCTTTCGACGGCGTGAGACACGTCGTCCAGGCACTCTTCGTACACCGCATCCGCCGCTCCCCGGTCGCACTCCCGGGGGCGATGGAGCAGCAGCATCCTCTGCAGCAGGTCGGCGCACAGCAAAACCCGCCAACTCGTGCGTACAAACGGTCCCGCCAATTGTCCCAGGTCTTGATAGGAATTGCGGCTCGAGGGCGAGAGGACGCCCACATCCGGGTAGCCTTGAGCGTCCAGAACGCCCCGCAGGTAGGTGGCGTACTGCCCGAAGCGGCAGGGACCTTCCGCCGTCGCCATGAAGAACACGGTTTTCGCAGGATCATTGCCAGGGTCATCGAGGACCTTCATGAAGTCGCCAACCGTGACCTTCGCGGGATAACATTCGTCGCCCGAAGTATGCCGGGCGCCCAGCTCGCGTGTCCGGTAGTCGGAGGGCGGCGTGGGCCGCGCATCCACGCCGAGCGCGCGAAACCCGGCCGCAAACAACCGGGCGCTGCCGTGCGCCATGGCGGGGATGTAAACGGTCTTACCGGCTAGCGGGCCTGAGCCACTTTCAGGCTTTCCACGAATTGGTTCCCGACTGGAGCGTAACACCTTAAGATTCCTTTGCTGTCCAGGTAAGCTTCGCATCGCGTGATATAGCCGGCATCGTTGCCGTGCCCGTCAAACTGAAGCACCAGCAGCGGAGCACCCGCCACGTGCCGCGTGAAATGTTTGATGTAGGAGTCCGGCCCGCATTTGAAATTCGAGATATAGAGCAGATGCAGGTTGGGCCGTTCGGCAGTGATCCGCGCGGCTTCCAGAATTTTACGGCCCGAGGCCCAATACATGTTGGGATGCAGGGCGGAGACAGGTTCGCGTCCGCTGGCCAGAAAATCCAACGGAATGACGTTCAACCCGTAGTTCCGGCGCAGTTTGCGGGGAATATCGCAGTTGATGTTCCGGTCGTACAGGTTATAGGAGCGCCCGAGCAGCACCAGCCCGGGCTCGCCGGTCGCATCCAGAGTGGCCAGCGCTTTCCGGCCGGCTGCGAGCAGCTTCTCCTGAAATTCCCTTTGAGCGGCGTAGGCGGCATGTCCCACAGAGCCGATTTCACATGCTCCGCGCCCAACTGGAAGTGCACGGTGGGGATCAGCATTCGCGCGCCATACTTTTCCAGTCTCGGCGCTATGCGCAAGACGTAGGGAAGCGTCTGATTCCACGGGCACAGGTGGGCATTCGAATCCGATTCTTCGCCATTTTCCAGATCGAGCACGTTGGGCAGCAGTACGTAGTCCACGCCCGCTTCGAACAGAGCGAGGGCATGCCCGTGCGCCACCTGAATCGGGAAACAGGGCTGCGCCAGCGCCGCCTCCACGCCGGCGGCGATGATGCCCGGGTCCGTGGGGCGCGACAAGACGGCTTCTACTCCCAGATGCAGCAGATACTCGTGCCAGAAAGGGAACTGGTCGAACGCGGACATAGTGCGCGGCACGCCGACGCGCAGCCGGCTGCCTGCCGGGGCCTGGCCGGCGATTCCGTCCAGCAGCTTCTCGCGAAAGGTCACCAGGTCATCGATCACCGGCTTCCGCCCCGCCATCGAAGGTTTGCGGTAACGATCCGAGCATTTGTCGCCCCAGTAGCTTCGCTGGCCCTCGATATTGAATTCCTTGATATCGCACTGATTGGTGCAAGCCTTGCAGACGAACTCACGGGTGGAAACCTGGAGCTTCGAGAGGTCGTATCCGCGGAAGCGGGAATCGCCATGCGTGGCGTGTTGCCACTCGCGCGCAATCAGAGCCATGCCAATCGCGCCCATGACCCCGTTGTGCGGGGGAACCGTGATCTCCTTTCCGAGGATGCCGGCAAATGCCGCGGCCACGGCATCGTTGTAAGCCGTGCCGCCCTGGAAGTAAATGGTCTTCCCGATGTGGCGTCCGCGCACGACGCGATGGAGGTAATTCAGCGCGATCGAGTAGGAGAGCCCCGCCAGCAGATCGGGAATGGTCTCGCCCTGGTGCAGCCACCCGGTGACGTCGCGTTCCATGAAGACCGTGCAACGTTCTCCGAGCCTTGCGGGAGCCGGGGAAGAGAGCGCGAGTTGTGCAAACTCGCCCTTGATGCTGACGCCCAGTTTGTCGGCCTGCTCTTCGAGAAACGAGCCTGTTCCGGCCGCACACGCCTCGTTCATGGCGAAATCCACCACCACCCCGTGCTCAATCGAGATGAATTTGGAGTCCTGCCCGCCGATCTCGAAGATGGTGTCCACTGGCTCGGAACCGAGCGTCTGGCTGACGTGCAAAGCGCCGGTCTTGTGGGCCGTAATCTCATCGTTCACTGCGTCCGCGCCCACGAACTCGGCCACCAGTTCTCTTCCCGAGCCGGTCGCGCCCACGCCCAGAATTACGAGCCGGTCGCCCCAGAGCCGCTCCACTTCCCACAGCCCGTGCTGCACCGCTTCCACCGGCCGCCCCGCCGTTCTCAGATAGATCTCGTGAACCACTTTGCAGGCTTCGTCGAGGACGACGACATTGGTTGACACCGAGCCCACATCGATGCCCAGAAACGCGGGGATGGGAGCATCGCCCGCGGGCGGTATGTATTCTCCGGCGCGTTCCCGCAGAAGGTTCACGCGTGACATGGAAAGAGGCGCGCTGTCGATCGCCCGCGTTTCGTTCTCGTGCTGGCGCAGGAGGTGAATGTCGGCGAACGACCTTTTCTTCGGGTCTTCATGCTCCAGAATGGCGGTCCCGACGGCGCTCAACCAGGCGTATAACTCAGGCACGAACAGCTGCTCCCCGCTCAGGCCGAAGACCTGCCGTAGTGCCTCGGTCACCCCCGAGTTCTGAGATACCGCCCCGATGAACGCTACCGGCGCGACCACCGCCCGGCCCTTCACGACGCTCGACTTGAAGTTGCCCGGAACCGCTGCGCACAGCCCGCGCAGGATCTCGGCCGGGGTATAGCCCTTCTGCTGGGCATGGATCATGTCGCTTTTGGCGAAAACCGAGCAGCGGCCGGCAATTCGCGCCGAACAGTTGGCGGTCCGGACGACATCGCCGACCTCTTCGATCGAGTACCCCATTCGTAGAGCCTGCTGGTCCAGAAACGAACCGGTGCCCGCGGCGCAATCACCGCTGCGATCATAATCCACAATCCCGCAGTCTTGGTCTCCGCCGGCCAGCAGGATGTATTTGGAGGTTTCTCCTCCAATTTCGAATACGGTCCGAACTTCGGGATAGAGCGCCGCCATGGCACGCGCCACGGCCTTGAACTCGTTCTCGAAGTAGATTCCCAGAATGCGGGAAATGGCACGGCTGCCGGAGCCCGTTACCCGAAGTCCCTGAATGCAGCTCTCATTGATCCCCCGGGAGAACTCGTCGAGCATGTTGTAGGCGCACTGAATGGGGCTGCCGCCGATGCGGCGGTATTCGGAAACGAGCAGGGGCCGCGGGCCCCATTTGCGGAGCCGGAAACCGGGATTCCGGGCACAGAGCGCCTCCAGTGAGCACGCATCCTCCGTCTCCCCCACGGCCGCCAGCTTCAGGCTGACAGCTCCAATGTCCAGACCGATCGCCACGCTCATATCGATTTTTGGCTTTTCTGCATGGTAGCCTGCCGCCGTTCCCATTACCAGCTATTCCTGCCTTAATAGCTGAAATTGTCCATCGGGCGCCTCCGATTCGACGTTGAACGGCGACACGGTTGCAGGGTACGCTCGGCCACCCGGGAATGCCCGATGGCGCCAAGACCCCCGTCCCTTCGATGCTCCGCCGTCTCAGTTCAGGGCCATTAATCAACAATTCAGGCCTGAAACTATGCAATTGAACCCATCCGGCGTTGCCTTTTGAGAAGCCCACTTTATACTCGCTAGCGGTGGCGCCGCACGACCATACCGGTCCGCGGCTGTCCGAGGACTATCGTGGCGACTCAACTTCTGGCCCCCGTACGCGAACGGCTCGACATTATCCAACCCGAAACAACCTACACCGGTGCGCCAATCCTTCCCCTCCGGAAAGGACTTCCCAAGACCACCGAATCGCTGTGCCCGGAATGCTCCTCGGTTATCGAGGCCGTCATCCGGGAAGACAACGGCCGCGTCATTATGCAAAAGACCTGCCCGGTGCACGGCTCCTTCCGCGACCTGATTTTCTCCGACGCCCGGCTCTACCTCAAGATGGAAGAATGGACGTTTGGCGACGAGCGCGGGGTGACGAACCCCATCGTCCGTAAGGCGGAGCGCTGCCCCCAGGATTGCGGGCTCTGTTCCGCCCATGCCAGTCACAGCGGGCTCGCCAACCTGGACCTGACGAACCGTTGCAATCTGACCTGCCCGGTCTGCTTTGCCAATGCCAACGTGGCGGGCTATCTTTACGAGCCATCCCTGGACCAGGTCCGGTCCATGCTACAGGCGCTGCGCAGCGAGCGGCCGGTGGCCGGGCGGATCGTACAGTTCTCGGGCGGCGAGCCCACCCTCTATCCGCAATTTCTCGATGCGGTTCGCATCGCGCGCGAACAGGGCTTTTCTCATATTCAGGTAGCCACGAACGGGATTCGTTTCGCCGAGGAGGAATTCACCATCGCCTGCGCGGAAGCCGGCCTCCACACGCTTTACCTTCAGTTCGACGGCATCGACGACGAGATTTACCTCCGCATCCGCGGCCGCAGGCTGCTGGAACAGAAGCTTCGCGCGATTGAGAACGTCCGCAAGGCGGGGATGAAGATCTGCTTCGTCCCCACCATTGTCAAAGGGGTGAATGACCATCAGATCGGCGACATCCTGCGCCTCGCCCTTCAAAACATCGACGTGGTGAGCGCAATCAGCTACCAGCCGGTCTCGTTTACCGGCCGCATCGCGCGCCACGAACTGGCGGCCAAACGCTTTACCCTCTCCGATCTCGCTCACGCGGTCA
>Ga0335078_10012808_pt1 | contig 12424 bp, 11 predicted proteins | sample Lox_Sample_32_FD_206711 | JGI IMG/M metagenome (GOLD analysis project Ga0335078, IMG submission 206711) | Soil microbial communities from Loxahatchee National Wildlife Refuge, Florida, United States - Lox_Sample_3.2 | ecosystem: Environmental > Terrestrial > Soil > Wetlands | place: USA... | reverse complement strand
GTCCCGGTCTGGGCAATTCCGATCACATCGCGGCCCGACATGACGATCGGAACGGTCTGCGCCTGAATCGGAGTGGGCGTGAGGTACTTTTCCTCGGCGAGGGCGCGCGTGATCGCCGCGTTAAGCATAAAGTCGTTAAAGGTGGTCAACAGAGAATCTTTCTTGCAAGCGCGTTTGCACGGCCGCGGCGCTGGATGCGCCGGCCGCCACGCGGGTTGAACAAGACATCCCGCGCGATCTGGGTTGTCAGTGATAATGAAAAAAACGAGCAGAAGCCCCTTGGCGGGGTTCGTACACGCGGCTCGCCGCCGGCCTATGTGAGGCCGCAACTCTTCATATGCGCCACCGAGGTGTTCGTTTCAAGGCAAAACTCTCTATCGGCCGGACTTCTTCTCCGTGGCCTCCTTGGCCAGCCGAAGGGCCCTCAGCTTTGCGGTCTTCTCACGGACCAGGCGGCTATTGTGCTGATATTCAAGCATCGCCTTTGCGCCTTCCTTGGCGCGCTCTTCCTTCTTGAAATTTGCCTCGGCACGCGCACGCGCCGCATCGGGTGTTAATGTCACGTCATCTCCTTTTGGCAATTCGGGAAATATCGTTTTACGCCAACGCCTTCGTGACGTTGCGCTTGGCGAATATATGTATTGTCATAGAGTTCCGCCATGAGCCCATCGGGGCCCTGTTCCAGCAGCAAGATTACGCATGTCCTGCAACCCAGGGGAGGAGTCCATGCAAATCGTTCACGCCGCCGCCCTGCCCTGGCTTGAACGTGAGGAAAAGCATCGCGAGGGTAGCCTTGCTTTCAAGAATCTGTTCAAGGGGGACGAGGGCGATCCAAACAATTTCCGCTGGGTGCTGTCGCGCAACAGCGGCACGTATCGCAGTCCGCATCACCGGCATAATTTCGATCAGGTGCGTTTTTGCATTGAGGGCACCGCCAACATCGCGCCCGGCAAGACGCTGAACCAGGGCGATGTCGGTTATTTCCCCGAAGGCACGCCCTACGGTCCGCAAGAGGACCTGCATTCGCACCGCCTGACGCTGGTGTTTCAGGGCGGCGGCGCCAGCGGGCTCGGCTATATGAGCTCGGCGCAATTGCGCCGCGGTCACGAAGAGCTCGAGCGGCTCGGCAGTTTCTCCGGCGGCCGCTTTCGCAGGCACGGGGAGGCCGAGTCACGGGACTCCTACGAGGCGATCTGGGAGCATGTGTTCGGGCGCCCGATCGCTTATCCGCCGCAGCGCTATGACGATCCGGTTCTGATCCGCACTGCATCGTTTGCGTGGCGTCGCAATGGCGACGGTAATGCGAGCCGCAAGCTGCTCGGCGATTTCACCGAGCGCGGCACTCGGCTTGAAATGCTGCGGATCGAACCGGGCGAGCGCGCCATGTTGGGTGAACCCGGCGCCACGGCGCTGGCATTCGTTGTGTCCGGCCGTGGCCGGGTCAACGGCGACGGCTGGTCGGCGCACAGCGCGTTGCGGATTGCCCCCGGCGAAACGGTGAGACTGGAGGGCGACAAACTCGCCGAATTGTTCGTGATCGTCTTGCCGACCATCGAACCGCACTGAATTCTATGGACGCGGCGCTACAAGTCGATCTTTGAAAGCAGGAAAGTGTGCCGCGACATCCCTTTCAGCCCAAGCTTTTGTTGCCCACAGGAAATTGATGGGTTGGTGGTAGATCCACGTCGTCGTTTGCGTGAGGACAATGTCGCCCGTGTTGTGTGCCAGTTCCGCGGCGGTGGCAATGTTCCGTTCGGATTTTGCCAGCGGCGTGCCGCGGAATTCTGTGATCGAGACCTTGTTGATGTAGCTGTCGGCGAGGAACACGGCGCTGGCGGAGAGACCGAACAAGCTGGCGGCTATAACGCTCCATCCGATTGCCGGAGCGATACGGTCCTTGAACCGCCGCCAAAGTGCAACGAAGACAATGGGCAGCATCACCAGCGGCGGAGCGAAATAGCGTGGCAAGCCGTCGCCGCTCCAGCCGCTGATCGCATAGCCAACCGCAATCGCCGTCGCGCCCAGATAAGCAAGCAACAGCCCCGGTGCTTCGCGCAGAACTGGGCGCAGTACGATCACCAAAAATGCGCCGTCAATCAGAATGAGAGCCACGACCGGCAGAGTGAGCGGCCATTGCGGCCTCTCCAGTGCCCACAAATGGCCGCCGGTTTTCGCGTAGAAAGCGGCCATGACCGCAAAACCCTCCCGATAATCCGCGGGTGAGATCGCGCAAGAGAGTGCGACGGCCAGAACGAGGCCGATGAAAAAAGCCGCGAACGCCGCGCCCGCGTTCCGCCGTGTGGATGACAGCCACAGCGAGATGAACGCGGCGCCGAGTGCGGCGGCGGCAAACGCGAGCGCCCATTCGTGCTTGCCGAGTCCAGCCAGCGCGCCGGCGGCGAAGAAACGCCCGCGCGCGGACCAGCTCTCGATGTTGCCGAGTGCGAGCAAAATTGTGGCTGTCCCAAGCAACAACACGCCGGCGCTGCCGTCGAGCTGCGGCTGAATGGACGCACCCACCGCCAAAGGAGAAGTCAGCGACCAAAAAGTGATGGTGAGCGGTGCAATCGCGAGCGCCGGAGAGGAATGCTTGCAGACCGATGTCGCCGTTTGGATCGTGAGTGCAATCAGGCCGGCGCTGCCGAGGAGAAAGATGACGGCAAAGGGCAGGCGCGCCGCGACGGTGAGTTTCTCGGCTGGCAAGCGTCCCAAGGCGTGGCCCGGGGCGAAAAGTCGCCCAAGCCGTTCCAGGACGATGTAGGGCATCACCGTGCGGTGAAACGATGAAAGGATCAGCCTGCCGTCGATGGAGCCAGCGATCTCGCGGGGCAGATGATCGGGGTCGAGCGCGGACGTCGGCGGGTCGTTGAGAACAAGCGCGGCGAATTCACCTTCCTCACCCGTCAGGACATCGGCAATGAAAGGCAGCCGCGTTGCCGCGACCAGGACAAGCAACAGCGCGGCCAAAGCAAATCTAAGCCAATACGATTGCCTGGATATGCCGCCCATTGTGAAAGGTTAACGGAGCTGCCGCCAAAAAGGCAGCGGTGACATGACCGCTGCGGCATCGCGGCACGGGTCTTATCAGCCGAACGTCATCCCGCCATCGACGGCGATGGATTGCCCGGTGATGAAGGCGGCGTCCTCGGAGGCAAGAAAAAAGGCGGCGCCGGCAAGATCGCCGGATTGCAGTACGTGCGGTATGGCCTGTGCGGCCTTGACGCGTGCTGCCCGCTCCTCCGACGTGACCGGATTCGGCCGCGCTACGCCGGTTTCGATTGAACCGGGCAGCAGTGCGTTGACGGTAATGCCGTGCGCGCCGAGCTCCTTGGCGAGCGCGCGTGTCATACCGATCAGCGCCGCTTTTGACGTGATGTAATGCACGTAGGGCCGCGACGGCGGTTGCCGCACCGTGGCCGATGACATGTTGACGATGCGGCCCCAGCCTGCGGCGATCATGGACGGCACGACTGCGCGCGTGCAGTTGAAAGCGCCCGTGATATTGACCTCGAGGGCGCGGCGCCAATCCGCGTCGCTGATATCCTGAATCCGTGTGGGAGCGAGTCCGGTCCAGCGCGCGTTGTTGATGAGGATATCGACTCGGCCGAACCGGTCGCGCGTTTCCTCCACCATGGCGCGCACGCGGTTCGGATCGGTCACATCGACCACGATGGCGTGGGCCTCACTGCCGCTGGCCGCAATCTCGGCCGCGACCGCGGCGGCGTTTGCGGCGTTCTGCTCGGCAATGACAACGCGAATGCCGTGACCGGCGAAATGCAGCGCTATGGCGCGGCCGATGCCCTGGCCAGCTCCGGTGATGATGCAGACGCGGGTGCTCATGCGTTACCTGCCGGGACCGGTTCGCCAGGAATCGGTGGCGGCTTCGCACAGGCTGAGCAGCTGCGTGAGGATCACGCCGACTATCACGACCAGCACCAGGGATACCATCATTTCGGTGGTCTTCAGCTTCTGTCCGTAAAACGCAATGCTGTAGCCTAGGCCCGCCGCGGCGCCAAACAGCTCGCCCGCAATGACGCCGGTGAGCCCCCGGCCGACCGCGAGCCGCAGCCCCGCAACGACAATCGGTACCGATCCCGGCAGCGCGACTTTCAGAAACAGGTCGCGCCGCCGGGCGCCGAACGAGCGCGCCGCCCGCATCAATTCTTGATCCGCGGTTTTGATGCCGGAAAGCGTGTTGGCGTAGAGCGGCGTCAATGCGGACAGAAACGCAATGGCGATGATGGTCGGCGCGCCGAGCCCGAGCCAGGCGATGAACAGTGGATAGAACGCGATGATCGGGCACGCATAGGTGAACCAGATGAACGGTTCCAGTACATGCTCGATGGTGCGCGACCAGCTCGCCAGCGCGCCGAGGCCGATGCCGGCTACGCAGGCAAGCGCGAGCCCGCAGAAAAGCTCGTAGAGGCTGACGCCGACATTGGCGGCAATTTCACCGCTGCGAAACTCTTGCCAGAAAGCCACCGCAACGCGGACCGGTGTTGAGGTGAAGAAAACCTGCACCAAGCCGAGATCGACGGCGAGCTGCCAGCCCAGAAGAATGACCGCGAATGAGATGCAGCCGCTGATCAGCGCCTGATGATGTGCGAACATGCGCGTCATGGCTGCGGCCGCCAGCTTCTGATCCTGTCTTCGAGCAGGCGAACCGCGATCGTCAGCGCATAGCCAAACAGGCTGATGGCGAAGGCGTAGACCATGAGGTGGCCGACCTGCATGGCCTCGCCGTAATTCATGATCTGATGACCGATGCCGGCCTCCGACACGAACATCTCGCCGACCACGACGCTCAGCACCCCGCGGCCGATGGCGAGGCGAACGCCGAGCAGGATGGCGGGGAGCGCTCCGGGCACCAGAACCTTGATCATGCTATCGAGGCGGCCGGCGCCGAAAGCGCGCGCGGCCTGGAGCAGCCGCGGATCCGCCTCGCGCACACCCGCCATGGTGTTGACGATGATCGGAAACACGGCGCCGAGGAAGACGACAGCGACTTTGGATGCTGCGCCGATACCAAGCCAGATGATCAGGATCGGCAGCAAAGTGAGGCGCGGTGCCGTGTACAGCGCCATCATCGGCGGATCGATGAACAGGCGCAGCCGCCGCGATGTGCCGAGCGCGAGGCCGAGCGGCAGGCCGAAGCCGAGCGCGGCGGCGAAGCCTAGAGTGAACTCCGAGAGGCTGACCCAGGCGTGATGCAGAAAGTCGTCGTGACGAGCGATGTCAAGCGCAGCCGCGAACACCTGGCTGGGCGAACTGGTGTAGCGCGCGTTCACCCAGCCTCGCGCCGCGGCGAGCTGCCAGACCACGAGAAAAGCGAACACCGCGGCGGTCGAGACCAGCGCTCCGTAATGACGATCGAGCGCCGCGCCGATCGAAGGCGCGCGCCGATGTTCGTAGTCCGTGGCGACTGCCATCAGGCGGCGCCTCCAACCAGCTCAAGACTTTGCATGTCGGCGGCGATGGAGTCGCGCAGCCGGTGGCGGTAGGCGGTGAACGCCGTGCTGTCGAGCATCGCCGTGGTGCGCGGACGCGGCAGCGCGATGTCGACGATGGTTTTGATACGGCCCGGATCCTTGGCCATGACCACGACCTTGTCGCCGAGGAAGATCGCCTCGTCGATTGCGTGAGTGACGAATAGTGCGGTCTTCTTGTCGCGCTCCCAGATACGCAGCAATTCGTTGCCCATGACTTCGCGCGTCTGCGCATCGAGCGCCGCGAACGGTTCATCCATCAGCAGCACATCGGGATCGACGGCGAGCGCGCGGGCGATGTTGACGCGCTGCCGCATGCCGCCGGACAGTTGATGCGGATGGTAGTCGGAGAATTTGGCGAGCCCGACCAATTCGGTGAAGCGCCGGGCGCGCTCATCAATATCGTCGCGGCGCCAGCGTTGCAGTTCGAGGCCGAAGCGGACGTTGCCATGAACCGAGCGCCATGGCAGCAGCGAGGCGTCCTGAAACACCATGGCGCGGTCGCGGCCCGGCCCCTCGACCTCCCGGCCGTCGATGCGGATGGAGCCGCGCGAGCGCGGGATCAATCCCGCGATGGCCAAGAGCAGCGTGCTCTTGCCGCAACCGCTCGATCCGACCACGGTAACAAACGAGCCTTTTTCAATCGCGAGAGTGATGCCGCGGATCGCCGCGAAGGTCTCGTCGCTGTTCGGTTTGCGGTACTCGATCGCGACATCGGCAATTTCGATCTGACTCATCGGGCGTCAGCTTCCGGGCGGGACGGCAGCGCCGGCGCCATCCTTATTTAGGCTTCCACTGGTCGATCGTGGCCATGAGGCGGTTGTCCCAATATTTCTCCTTGGGCCAGGGCTTGTCGACATCGCCCGATGCGATCGCCATCTTGAAGAAATTCGCCATGCCCGCCTCGGTGGCGAGCCGGCCGTCCTCGCGCCAGCCGCCGATCAATTGGTCGTAGGCCCGCGCGGCATAATCCGGCTTCAACCCGGTGCGCGCGGCCAAAATCTTGACGGCGAGCGGCTTGTTGGTCTTGGCGAGCGCGACCGACCTGATAAACGCGCGCAGCACTGCCTTCACGGTCTGCGGATTGTCGTCGAGATATTTCACCTCCGCATAGAACGACTGGATCGGAAAGTCCTGCATGAAATCGCTCTGGCGCGCGATCAGATTATAGCCGCGATCCGCTGCGGTGAAATTGCTCGGAATGCTGAAGATGCCGACGTCGATCTGTCCGGTCTCCATCGCGGCGAGCGCGGCCGACGAGCCGCCCGTCTGGATGATCCTGGCGTCCTTCTGCGGATCGAGGCCGGCCTGCGCCATGGCAAAGCGCGTCAGGGCGTCGGTCGCGGAGCCGAAGCGCGAGATACCGAAGCGCTTGCCCTTGGCCTGCGCCATGGTCTTGATCGCCGGCACCGCGTACCAGGAAAACGGCGCCTGATTGAAGCCACCGAAGAACACCTTAACGTTCTGTCCGGCGCTGATCGCCGACAGTACGCTGGTCGGTGACGCGAGCCCGATCTGAACCGATCCCGCGACCACGGCGCGGGTGAGATCGGAGCCGCCGTGAAACGAGAGAAGCTTCGGGTTCAGCCCTTCGGCCTTGAACAGGCCGGCGTCCTCGGCGAGGTAGATCGGCAGGAATGTCGAGTCGGTGACCGACACCGCAATGGTGAGGTCCGGATTCTCAGGTTTCTTGTCCTCTGCGCGAACGGAGACGGGCAGCAGTGCGGGCAGAAGCAGTGCCGCGCACGCGGCCGCCGCCATGCGCGATAGGCGGCAGCTCCGTGTAAACATCACTTCGCGTCCCGGCATGGCGTTTTCCTTGTGCTGACTTCGGCGTCCCGGATGCCGGGCAAGGCCAGCGTGCGCGGCATCATAATGTCGGTGAAGCGGCGGCGATAGAGCGCCGTCTTGTCAACCGCAGCGGTGCGGTCAGCGCCAGTGGCTACGCCGATTGTTTGGAGTCTCGTGTGCCGGTTACTCCGGTAGCCCGATCTCGCGCCACGCCTCGGCAAACGGCGCGAACACCGCGGGCTGAAACCCAGCGGTCCGCGTGCGGCCACTAATGGTGAAGCTGGGCTCGCATTCCAGCAGATCGCGCCCCGCCGCCTTCGCTTCCTCCACACGTCCGAGGCGCAGTAGCGCTGCCGCCAAGACTGCGCGCGCAATGCCAAATTTGGGATTGTGACGGATTGCGTCTCGAGCTGCTCCGACAGCGCCTGCGTATTGCCGCTTGTGAAAACACACAATCGCGAGGGCGTGCCGGGAGCGAAAATTGTAGGGATCGAACGGGCTTAACCGAATTGCCCGCTCGGCCCGTTCGATGGCGATTTCCGCCCTGCCCATCCAGGCGAGCGTCATAGCACTCATGCTCAGTGCGAAAACATTCGACCCGCTCAGGTCCAGTGCGCGATCGAACAGGTCGAGCGCGGTCGCAGTATCGTTCTCGTCGTAAGCGATGACATACGCTGCCACGGCCAGCGCCGTTGCGTCGTCGCTCCCGTGGGCGATGGCGGCGTGGGCATGCGCGATGGCAGCAGTACGATCCTCGTCGCGCTTTTCGCCAAATGCGAAACGAGTGTGGAGACACCAGCCAAGAAAAGCATGCGCAGCGCCGTAGTCGGGCTGGAGTCTTACGGCGTTCTCGAGCAACGGGATTGCCGCCGCTGCGTCCTGCGGCCGTTGTGGGAAAAGAAACGGGAGAGACCGCAGCACGAGGTCGTAGGCGTTGAGGTTATTGGGTCGTTGACGTCTGACGCGCTCAATCTCGGCCTTCCTGACGCTTGGTTCGATTGCGCCGATCACATGCATAGTGATCTCGTCCTGAAGCGCGAACACGTCTTCCAGGACGCGGTCGTACTGCTCGGCCCAGAGATGAACTCCGGTCTGTGCGTCGATAAGCTGCGCTGTGATCCGAACGCGGTTCGCCGACTTGCGAACGCTACCTTCGAGCACGTAGCGCGCGCTGAATTTTTCCGCGACCTCCTGGATTGCAACCGGCTTATTCTTGTAGATGAAGGTCGAATTGCGCGAAATCACCGATAGCCATTTTATGCGCGAGAGCCCGGTGATTATTTCTTCTACCATGCCGTCGGCGAAATACTCCTGCTCGGAGTCGCCGCTCATGTTCTGGAACGGCAGCACGGCGATCGAAGGCCGTTCCGGCGGCTCCAGGCGGGGCACCGGCGTGACGGCCGCAAACGGCGGCGCCGTGGTCGGTCGATCCTCTCGCACCGCGCCGACGAAGCGCACGCCTTTGCGGGGCAGCGTGCGGATGAGTCGCTGATCTTCGCCAGTGTCGCCGATGGCGGTTCGCGCCGCATTGATGCGGCTGGTCAGGGCTGATTCGGATACAACCCGGCCGCCCCAGATCGCGGTGATCAGGTCGTCCTTGCTGACCACGCGGTCGCGTTGGCGGATGAGATACTCGATGAGGTCGAAGACTTGAGGCTGCAGCGCCAGCACCTCGTCGCCTCGGCGCAGCTCGCGGCGGTCGCAATCGAGGGCAAAATCTTCGAAGGAATACAGCAACTTGCCGAACCCCCTTCAAGGCGCCGAAGCGCAATGAACACGGACCGGTGACAAAAATCAAGGAAACGACAAGGACAAATCGACCCGCCCGGCAAGCGCGCTCCCGCAGCCTCGGTCATGGTCGGCTCACGTTCTCGACGGGCCTCGGCCAAAAATGGGAGCTAAACTATGAGATTGCATCGCAGGGGTTTCCTTCGTCTGGCGTCTGGCGCTGCCGCGCTACCGGCTTTTCCGCAGGTCGTCCGGGCACAAGCCTATCCGAGCCGGCCGGTTCACGTCATCGTCGGCTTCGCGGCAGGCGGCGCGGCCGATGTCTTCGCGCGGTTGATCGGTGAATGGCTATCCAAGCAGCTTGGCCAACCCGTCGTCGTCGAGAATCGCCCCGGCGCGGGGGGCAGCGTCGCCGCCGAGATGGCTCTGCGTTCGCCGGCGGACGGCTACACGCTTTTCATGGCGTCGTCGGCAAATGTGATCAATGCATCGCTTCACGACGGCCTGAATTTCGTAGCCGACAGTGCGGGCGTGGCGATGGTTGCCCAAGAGCCAATCATCTTGAGTGTCAATCCCTCCTTACCGCCGAAAACGCTTGCCGAGTTCATCGCATATGCGAAGGCCCATCCGGGCAAGCTCAGCATGGCGTCGCCGGGTAGTGGAACATTGCCGCATATCGCCGGCGAGTTGTTCAAGATCATGGCCGGCGTCGACATGATCCACGTCCCCTATCGCGGAGGCGCGCCCGCGCTGACCGATCTCATTGGCGGGCAGGTCCAGGTCGCGTTCATGGGGCCCGCGGCATCGATGGGATTCATCAGATCCGGGAAGATCCGCGCGCTGGCAGTCACATCGGAGACGCGCGTGGCGGGGTTGCACGATGTTCCGGCGGTGGATGAATTCGTGCCGGGCTACGAAGCGACGCAGTGGTTCGGTGTAGTCGCGCCGAAGAATACCCCTCCCGATATCGTTGAAAGGCTCAACACAGTGATCAATCAAGGTCTCGCCGATCGGCAACTGAAGGCTCGCCTCAAAGATTTGGGCGAGACGGTGATTGCGTGCTCGTCAGCCGACTTCGCGAAACGGATTGCGGCCGACGCCGAGAAATGGGCCAGCGTCATCCGAACTGCCAAGATCAGCATCTAGTAAGGCGCTGTTCATCGCAGAGCGACAGGAGTTCGAGCGAAGTTTTGGTGAAGCAGCCCACGCGATCTTACGAGTGAAACGCCCCAGCGCTCCGGCAGCGGGCCTGGAGTAACAGGGTAAAGACCAGGCACTGGGCGAGTCGCGACCCGCGACATTACGACTGTATGCCGATGGCGGTCATGCTTCTCAGGCCGGGCGCACTTCGAGCGGCAGGCTCGCGAAGCTGCGGACGGCGTTGTTGGAGCGGCGTGTCGGGGGCCCGGCGAGTTCGAGCGAGGCGACGCGCTGCGCCAGCGCTGTCAGCAGGAGTTCGCCTTCCATGCGTGCGATCATCTGGCCGACGCAGACGTGAAAGCCGGCGCCCAGGCCGACGTGGCCCTGCACCCGGCGGGTGATGTCGAAACGGTCCGGCTCCTGCCAATGTTCGGGGTCGCGGTTCGCCGAGGCGAGCAGCAGCAGCACCTTTTCATTCGCCGGAATGCGGACGCCATCGAGCTCGACCTCGCGCGTCGTCGTGCGGAACAGGTTCTGCAGCGGCGTTTCCATTCGGATCGTTTCCTCGAACACGTTTCGGGCGAGCGATGGATCGGCGTGCAGCTTGCGCCACTCGCCCGGATTGGTCGCGAGCAGATAAAGTGCGCCGCCGATCGCCGCAACCGTCGTATCGAGTCCGGCGGAGAGGAACGAGCGCACCAGCAGCGCGGCTTCCTCTTCGGTCGCTTCTCCGGCCTCGACGGCCTGGTAAATCTGCGCGCCGAGCCCGTCGGGTGCGAGCGCCGCGCGCGAACATTTCTGCATGATCCACGGGACGACTGTGCCGGCCGGCGCCATTGAGGCCTGAAAGCGCGCATTCAGTGGCCCGAAGCCGTTGAACACCATATCACCATACGGCAACAGGTTCTCGCGTCCGTCGGCGTCGAGCCCGACCGCATCAGGAAACACCTTCAGCGGGTACGCCTCCGCCAATTCCTTCACGCCGTCGAAGCGTCCGCGCGCGAGCACGCGCTCGACCGCAGCCGTGGCCTCCTTGGCGAACGGCTCGCGCAGGCGCTGCAGCAGCGGCGGAAACACCGCCCGATCGACGATGCGCCGCGGCCTGTCATGCAGCGGCGGATCGGTCTCAAGCAGCAGGCTGGGCGGCCGCCACGGTTTCTCCTTGCCAAAGTGCGTGTACCCCACACCCATGCCGGAGCAGTAGGTCTTCCAGTCGAGCAGCGCCGGCCGCACCTCTTTGTAGCGCGCCATGCCCCAGCAGGCGTATTTCGGCATATAGAAGACCGGCCCGGCGCTCCGCATCGCCGTGTATCCCGGATAGGGATCGGCGATGAAAGCATCATCGTACGGATCGATGTCGAGATCGGGCGCGCGTTCGAGCACGTCTGCCATGGCCGCCTCCCTGAGGCTTTTGGTTCTTGGACTTTTGCCCGAATGATGCCGCAGCGACGGATGGCCATGCAACCCTGCCGTAAACCGGAAGACGCGATTTTGTGAGGAAGCACCCCAGTCACGGCGGCGTATTGTCAACGGCGCTAGGGGCTGTGTATGGTTTGGGTGCCGGAGACAATCTACAACTCAGGGGAGACAGAGGGATGCGCATGCGCGTCGGAAGTCTGTTTTGTGGCACCCTGTTTCTTGTTGGCACAATTGCCATCTGCTCCACGGCGCCGCTGGCGCAATCCGGCGTCGCGCTGCAAATCGGCTGCTATGGCGGCGCGTTCACCGATGTCGAACAGCGATTCGTCGCCGAGCCGTTTACCGCGCGCACCGGCATCAAGATCACCTGGATCAACGGCAATCCGAGCGATCATCTGGCGAAGCTGATCGCAAGCAGGGGCCGTCCGGCTCCTTATGACATCGTTTATCTCGACGACGATATCGAGGCCGAGGCGATCAACGCGGGCGTGCTCGGCAAAAGCGGCGCGGCCGACCTGCCGAATCTGAAATTCCTCTACCCGCAGGCGATCAACAAGGACGGTTACGGTCCGGCCCTGAATTTCTATTCGACCGGCATTGCCTACAATGTCGAAAAATTCAAAGCCGCGGGAATCCCGGCGCCGACGTCGTGGGCCGATCTGTGGAATCCGAAGCTTGCAGGCCACGTCGGCGTGCCGACGCTCGAAAACACCATGGGACACGCGTTTCTGGTGGCCGCGGAGCATCTCGCCGGCGGCGACGAGAGCACGCCCGAAAAGGGTATCGATAAGATTGCGCAGATCAAGGCGCAATCCTATCCGGGCTCGTCACCGGTGCTCGATCCGCTGCTGCGCTCGGGC
>Ga0335078_10012807_pt1 | contig 12424 bp, 11 predicted proteins | sample Lox_Sample_32_FD_206711 | JGI IMG/M metagenome (GOLD analysis project Ga0335078, IMG submission 206711) | Soil microbial communities from Loxahatchee National Wildlife Refuge, Florida, United States - Lox_Sample_3.2 | ecosystem: Environmental > Terrestrial > Soil > Wetlands | place: USA... | reverse complement strand
GGTGGCGCTGGCGCGCGCCCTGGTCATCCGGCCGCGCGTGCTGCTGCTCGACGAGCCGCTCTCCAACCTCGACGCCAAGCTCCGCGAGGAGATGCAGGTGGAGCTCAGGCAGATCCAGCGCAATGTCGGCATCACCACCATCCTGGTGACGCATGACCAGGCGGAGGCGATGGCGCTCTCCGACCGCATCGTCATCATGAACAAGGGCCGCGTCGAGCAGATCGCCACCCCCGACCGCGCCTATGAGCAGCCGGCGAGCGCCTTCGTCGCCGGCTTCCTCGGCAAGACCAACCGGCTCGCGGGGAAAGTCGCCGACGACCGGCTCTCGATCGGCGGGCGGAGCTTTCCGGCGCCGCTCGGCTATGCCGCGGGCGCCGTCACGGTGACGCTCCGGCCGGAGAAGATCGGCTTTGCCGCCGAGGGCCTCGCCGGCACCGTGCGGAACCGGCTCTTCCTCGGCAGCCAGTGGCTGTTCCAGGTGGAGACCGGCGCGGGCCTCGTGCTGGTGCTGCGCCAGAACGAAGGCGGCGACATGCCGCGGGAGGGCGAGACGGTGGCGCTCGCCTGGCGCGCCGAGGACATGCGGGTGGCGCCGGCATCATGAGCATCGCCGCCATCACCGCGCGCCGCCCGCGCCTCGACCCGGCGCCCTATCTGCTGAGCGGGCCGGCGCTCCTGCTCTACGGCGTGCTGCTGCTGGTGCCGCTGATCGCGACGGCGCTGCTCTCGCTGCACAGCTTCGCCCTCTACAAGGGCATCATCGACGTCTACAACCTCGCCAACTACCGCGACATCTTCAGCGACGGCTATTTCTACGAGATCTTCGGCCGCACCTTCCGGATCGCCCTGCTGGTGACGGTGCTCTCGGCGCTGATCGGCGCGCCCGAGGCCTATATCCTGAACCGCATGCGGGCGCCCTGGCGCGGCCTTTTCCTGCTGGTGGCGCTGGGGCCATTGCTCATCTCGGTGGTCTCGCGCACCCTCGGCTGGGCGCTGCTGCTGGGCTCGACCGGCCTCGTCAACCAGGCGCTGATGGCGCTCGACCTCATCAGGACGCCGCTGCAGTTCATGTACAGCGAGGCGGGCATCGTCATCGCCCTCACCCATGTGCTGGTGCCCTTCATGGTGATCTCGGTCTGGGCCGCGCTGCAGCGCCTCGATCCCCAGGTGGAGAACGCGGCGATCTCGCTGGGCGCGGCGCCTTTGACCGTGCTGCGCCGCATCGTGCTGCCGCAGGCGATGCCGGGCATCCTCTCCGGCGGCATCATCACCTTCGCGCTCGCCGCCAGCGCCTTCGCCACGCCGGCGATCATCGGCGGAAGGCGGCTCAAGGTGGCGGCGACGCTCGCCTATGACGAGTTCCTGAACACCCTCAACTGGCCCTTGGGCGCCGCCATCGCGATCCTGCTGCTCGCCGCCAACATCCTCATCATCGTCGGCTGCAACCGCCTGCTGGAGCGACGCTATGCGGAGGCCTTCCGATGAGCCGGAACGGGCCGGTCGCCCTCCTCTTCCACGCGCTCTTCGTCATCTTCGCGCTGGGGCCGATCCTGATCGTCTGCGCGGTCGCCTTCACGCCGCTGGGCTATCTCTCGCTGCCGATCCACGGCCTGTCGCTGCGCTGGTTCCGCGCCATCGGCAGCAATCCGGAATTCGTCGATGCCTTCTGGACCAGCCTGGGGCTGGGCGCGCTCTCCGCCACCATCGCCATCCTCTTCACCGTGCCGGCGGCGCTCGCCGTCGCCCGCTATCGCTTTCCCGGCCGCGAGGCGCTGGTGACCTTCCTGCAATCGCCGCTGATGATCCCGCCGGCGGTGCTCGGCATCGCCTTCCTGCGCTTCTTCACCGAGATCGGCCTCGGCGGCACCTTCATCGGCCTGGCGCTGAGCCATGTCATCATCGTGATGCCCTTCGCGCTCCGCCTGGTGATCGCCGCCTCCACCGGCATCGACCCGCAGCTGGAGCATGCGGCGGTCTCGCTGGGCGCCTCCTGGTGGAAGGGCTTTTGGCGCGTCATCCTGCCGCTGATCCTGCCGGGCGTCGCCAGCGGCTGGGTGCTCGCCTTCATCACCAGCTTCGACGAGGTGACGATGACCGTCTTCATCGCCTCGCCGCGCACCACCACCTTGCCGGTGCGGCTCTTCCTCTATATCCAGGACAACATCGATCCCCTCGTCGCCGCCGTCTCGGCGGCGCTCATCGGCCTCACCGTCGTCGCGATGCTGCTGCTCGATTGGCTCTACGGCCTCGAGCGCCTGCTGGTCGGGCGCGGACGGGCGGAAGGGAATAGCTGAGCATGAGCGAGAGACGCGACTACGACGTGGCGGTGATCGGCGGCGGGCTGGTGGGCTCGGCGATCGGCTGGGGCCTGGCGCGGCTCGGCCAGCGCGTCGCCGTGCTGGACGAAGGCGACGTCGCCTATCGCGCCTCGCGCGGCAATTTCGCCCTGGTCTGGGTGCAGAGCAAAGGGCTCGGCATGCCGGAATACGCCGCCTGGACCCGGCGGTCCTCGGACGGCTGGGCGGGCTTCGCCGAGACGATCAAGGCGGAGACCGGCCTCGACCCGGCCTTCGGGCGGCCGGGCGGCTTCACCCTCTGCCTCTCCGGGGCGGAGTTCGAGGCGCGCGCCCTCACCATGAAGCGGCTCCACAACCAGTCTCGCATGGTCGACGTCCCCTACGAGATGATGGAGCGTCCGGCGCTCGAGAAGATGCTGCCGATGATCGGGCCGGAGGTGGTCGGCGGCAGCTACTGCCCGCTCGACGGCCATTGCAACTCGCTCCGCCTGCTGCGCGCGCTCCATACCGGCATGGAGCGGCAGGGCGCACAGTACCTGCCGAGCCACATCGTCGAGACGATCGAGCCGCGCGGTGGCGAGTTCCACCTCGTCACCACCGGCGGCAGCGTCACCGCCGGCAAGGTCGTGCTTGCCGCCGGCAACGGCAATGCGCGGCTGGGATCCATGGTGGGGCTCGACGTGCCGGTGCGGCCGCAGCGCGGCCAGATCGTGGTGACCGAGCGGGCGCGGCCCTTCCTGCCCTATCCCGTCGTCACCATCCGGCAGACCGACGAGGGCACGGTGATGCTGGGCGACAGCCTCGAGGAGGCGGGCTGGGACGACCGCGTCGGCAGCGGCGTCACCTCGGTCATCGCCAGCCGCGCCATCCGCATGTTCCCGATCCTGAAAAGCCTCAACGTGGTCCGCACCTGGGCGGCGCTCCGCGTCATGACCCAGGACGGCTTCCCGATCTACGAGCAGTCGGCGGAGTGTCCCGGCGCCTTCGTCGCCACCTGCCACAGCGGCGTGACGCTCGCCGCCAATCACGGGTTGGTGGTGGCGCCGATGATCAAGGCCGGCCGCCTCGACGGCGAGCTCGACGTGTTCAGCGCCAGGAGGTTCGATGTTCCGAAGAGCTAAGGAGGCCGGCACCGCGCGCGTCAGCCTTTCCGTCGACGGCCGGCCGATCGCGGCCGAGGCCGGTGACAGCGTCGCCGCGGCACTGCTCGCCGCCGGCATCACCGCCTGCCGCACCACGCCGGTCTCCGGCGCGCCGCGCGCGCCCTATTGCATGATGGGCGTCTGCTTCGAGTGCCTGGTCACCATCGACGGCATCGGCAGCCGCCAGGCCTGCCTCACCCCCGTCCGCGACGGCATGCGGATCGAGACCCAGCAGGGCCGGCGCGAGGCCGGGCGATGAGCGCCGCGATCCGGGAGAGCTGCGACCTCGCCGTCATCGGCGCCGGGCCCGCGGGCCTTGCCGCGGCGGCGACGGCGGCGCGGCTCGGCCTCGACACCGTGCTCTTCGACGAGCAGCCGGCGCCCGGCGGCCAGATCTATCGCGCCATCACCGAGACGCCGCTCAGCGAGCGGGGCGTGCTCGGGGAGGACTACTGGCACGGCGGCGCGCTGCTGGAGCCGTTCTTCCAGAGCGGCGCCCAGTATGTGCCGGGCGCCACGGTCTGGAGCGTGACGCGGGAAGGCGAGATCGGCGTCTCCGTCGCCGGCGCCGCGCGGCTGCTGCAGGCCCGCCACGTCATCCTCGCCACCGGCGCGCTGGAGCGGCCGTTTCCGATCCCGGGCTGGACCTTGCCCGGCGTCATGACCTGCGGCGCGGCGCAGATCCTGCTGAAATCCTCCGGCCTCGTCGCGGCGGGCCAGGTCGTGCTTGCCGGCAGCGGCCCGCTGCTCTGGCTCATCGCCGCGCAGTACCTTCGCGCCGGCGGCGAGATCGCGGCGCTCCTCGACACCACGCCGAGCGCCAACTGGAGCGCGGCGCTGCCGCATCTGCCGGGCTTCCTCGCCTCCTCCTACCTCGCCAAGGGCATGAAGCTCGTGCGCGAGGTGAAGCGGCGGGTCAAGGTGATCGCCCATGTGGCCTCGCTCGCCGCCATCGGCGGCGACCGCGTCGAGGAGGTCGCCTATCGCGTCTTCGGCGGGAGCGAGACGCGGATGCCGGTCGACACGCTGCTCCTCCATCAAGGCGTCGTCCCCAACATCAATCTCTCCACCGCCATCGGCTGCGCCCATGGCTGGGACCCGGCGCAGCTCTGCTTCACACCCGTCAGCGACGAGTGGGGCATGAGCTCGCTCGACGGGATCGCGATCGCCGGCGATGGCGCGGGGATTTCCGGCGCGCTCGCCGCCGAGCATCGCGGCCGCCTCGCCGGTCTCGACGCCGCCCGCCGGCTCGGCCGGATCGGCGACGACGCCCGCGACCGCGCGGCCACGCCGCACCGGACGGCGCTCGCCCGCGCCGAGCGCGGCCGGCGTTTCCTCGATCGCCTCTATCGGCCCGCGGAAGCCTTCCGCCTGCCGGCGCCGGAAACGCTGGCCTGCCGCTGCGAGGAAGTGACAGCGCAGCAGGTGCAGGAGGCCGTGGCGCTCGGCGTCCAGGGACCGAACCAGCTCAAATCCTTCCTCCGCTGCGGCATGGGCCCCTGCCAGGGCCGGCTCTGCGGCCTCACCGTCACCGAGCTCATCGCCAAGGCGCGCGGCGTCCCGCCCGGCGCGGTCGGCTACTATCGCCTGCGCCCGCCGGTGAAGCCGATCACCCTCGCCGAGCTCGCCTCGCTGCCCCGGGGCGAGGCCGCCGAGAAGGCGGTGGTGCGCGGGTGATCTCCCGGTCCGCCCGTTGATGCGCTCCCCTGACGTCATCGTCATCGGCGGGGGGCTGCATGGCTGCTCGGCGGCGCTGCACCTGGCGCGGCGCGGCGTCAAGGTGCAGGTGCTGGAGAAGGATTACGCCGGCCGGCACGCCTCCGGCGTCAATGCCGGCGGCGTCCGGCGGCTCGGCCGGCACGTGGCGGAGATCCCGCTCTCGGTCGCCTCGATGGAGCTCTGGCATCGGATCCGCGATCTCGTCGATGACGATTGCGGCTTCGAGAGCAACGGCCAGGTGAAGGTCGCCGAGAACGAGGCGGAGCTGGCGCTGCTGGCCCAGCGGGTCGCCGAGGCGCGGGCGCTGGGCTTCAGCCATGAGGAGCTGATCGACCGCCAGCAGATGCGCGCGGTGCTGCCGGCAGTGGCGGAGCACTGCACCGGCGCCATCTATTGCCGAGACGACGGTGCCGCCAACCCCTATCGCACCACCCTGGCGTTCCGCCGCGCCGCCGAGCGCGCCGGCGCCCGAATCGCCGAAGGGGTGCGCGTCACCGGCGTTAGCCGCGAGGGTCGCGGCTGGCGCGTCGAGACCGCGGACGGCACGGCGCATCGAGCGGCCGTCATCGTCAACTGCGCCGGCGCCTGGGCCGACCGTGTCGCCGCGGCGCTCGGCGAGAGCGCGCCGGTGCTGCCCTCCGCCTTCATGCTGATGATCAGCAATCGGCTGGAGCATTTCGTCAAGCCGGTGGTGGGCGCCGCCGGGCGGCCGCTCTCGTTCAAGCAGTTCGCCAACGGGACCGTGCTGATCGGCGGCGGCTACAAGGGCAGTCTCGACCGCGACGCCAACTGGACCGAGCTGGATTTCCGCGGCCTCGCCGAGAGCGCGAAGACGGTCTGGGACCTCTTCCCGATCATGCGCGGCGCGCAGATCATGCGCGCCTGGGCCGGGATCGAGGCGCGCATGCCCGACGACATTCCCGTGCTCGGGCCGAGCTCGACCGAGGAAGGCGCCTTCCACGCCTTCGGCTTCAGCGGCCACGGCTTCCAGCTCGGGCCGATCTCCGGCGCCATCATGGCGGAGCTCGTCGTCACCGGACGCACGAACCTGCCCATCGAGCCATTCCGCATCAACCGCTTCGGTGCTAGTTAACGCTGACGAGGCGGCTCGGCCGATTGCCGGATCGGAGATCTGCATGGAACGCTACGGTGGCGGGGCCATTGTCGTCGTCGACTATCGCCCCGAGTGGCCGGCGATGTTCAGCGAGGAGCGGGCGAAAATAGCGGACGCGCTCGGCCCGCTCGCCATTGCCATCGAGCATATCGGCAGCACCTCGGTGCCCGGTCTCGGCGCCAAGCCGATCATCGATCTGCTGGTGGGCGTGCGCAGCGTGGCGGAGGCGCGATCCCGCTGCATCGCGCCGATCGAGGCGCTGGGCTACGCGCACCTGCCGGAATACCAGGCATGGCTGCCGGAGCAGATCTTCTTTCGCAAGGGCATGCCCTGGACCCACCACATCCATGTCATGGAGCCGTCCCACCCGCGCTGGGACCATTACCTGCTGTTCCGCGACTATCTCCGCGCGCATCCGGAGGCGGTCGCGGCCTATGCGACGCTGAAGCGCGACCTGGCGGAAGCGCATCAGGACGACATCGCCGCCTACCGGAATGCCAAGAACGCGTTCGTCGCCGAGACGCTGGCGAAAGCGCGCGCGGCGCGATGACCGGCAGGCGTCCCCCTCCGCCCATGCCCGGCGACATCGCGCTTGACCGGCCGGGCTGACCTGCGCGGCAGCGCGCCGGACCTGGCGCGACTGCCGATCGCCTTCAATCTCAGGGCCGTCAGCCTCGCCGAGGGGCTGCGCGCCGGCCTCTCCACCGCCGCCATCGTCGCCGCCAGCGAGTGGCTGCATCGGCCGGCGCTGCTGGAGGCCGGGCTCGGCGCGCTGCTCACCTGCCTCTGCGACACGGGGGGTCCGGTCCGCCGGCGGGTGCCGGCGCTGCTCGCCTTCTCCCTGCTGGGCGGGCTCCTGATGGGCGGCGGCGGCCTCATCCGCAGCCTCGGATTGGCGGCGGCGCTGCCGGTGGCGCTGGCCGCGATCTTCTGCTGCACCTTCGCCCGCATCTACGGCCAGGCGGCGCAGCAGGTCGGCACCCTCCTCTGCGTCGTGCTGGTGCTGTCGCTCGATCGCTCGCTGCCCGATCTCGCCGGCGCCGCCGAGCTGGGCGGCGCCTTCCTCGCCGGCGGGCTCTGGGCGGCGCTGCTGACCATCGGGCTCTGGCGCGTCCATCCCTATCTGCCGGTGCGGCGCGCGATCGCCGAGGCCTATCGGGCGCTCGCCGTGCTGACGCAGGATCTCCGCGCGGTCATGGAGGCGAGGACCGCCGATGCGGATTGGGAGCGCCACGCGCGCGCCCATCGCAGCACCGTGCGGGACGCGATCGAGGCCGCCCGCACGATCGTGCTGGAGACCGTGCGCAGCCGCGGCCCGGCGAGCGGCCGCGCGGCGCAGAGCGTCATCCGCCTGGAGGCGGCGGACCAGCTCTTCGGCGCCTTGATCGCCATGAGCGAGCTCCTCGAATCCGCCGGGACGGCGGAGCGCGATCTGGGAGCGCGCATCCTGCGCCGGCTGCGGCCGCTGCTGCTGCTGCTGGGCCGCGCCATCGTCACCGACAGCAGCGCCGGCAACGACAAGATCGCGCGCGCCATCGCCGCCATCGCCGCCGACGTGGCGCGCCTGCCGGCGGAGGCCTCGCTGCGCGCGCCGGCGGATGCGATCGTCGAGCGCCTGCAGATCGCCTATACGCTGTCGGTGCCGGAGAATTTCGTGCCCGCCGCCAGCGGTCCGCGGCAGCCGCTCTGGCCGCGTCTCCGGATCCCGCTGCTCGCCAATCTGAACTGGCAATCCCTCGCCTTCCGCCACGCGCTCCGCGCCGCGGTCACCACCGCGCCGGCGCTCGCCTTCACGCTGATCTGGTTCACTCCCTACGACCATTGGCTGACGATCACCATCGTCGCGACCATGCAGCCCTATTTCGGCATCACCTTCACCCGGGCGCTGGAGCGGGTCGCCGGCACGCTCGTCGGCGGGCTCATCGCGGCGCTGCTCAGCCTGCTGGTCACCACGCCGCTCGCCATCGCCGCGGCGATGTTCCCGCTCGCCATGCTGGCGCTCGCCGTCAGGGCGGTGAGCTTCGGCCTCTTCATGGCGGCGCTGACGCCGATGATCGTGCTGCTGGTGGAGCTGGGCCAGCCCGGCGCCAGCGAATGGCTGATCGCCGGCGCCCGCGCGCTCTTCACCCTCACCGGCGGTCTCGTCGCCGTCGCCGGCTGCTATCTGCTGTGGCCGAGCTGGGAGCCGAACCGGGTCGCCGAGGAGATCCGCGCGGCGATCGCCGCCCATGCCCGCTACGCCGCCGCGGTGCTCTCCTTCCTGACCGAGCACCCCGACGCCGCGGCGGTGGACCAGGCGCGCCGCGCCGCCGGCCTCGCCTCCAACAACGCCGAGGCGTCGATCTCCCGGGCGCTGCTGGAGCCGGGCACCGGCGGGCGCGACCGGCTGGAGGCGGCGATGGTGGTGGACGCGGCGCTGCGGCGCCTCGCCGGCCGCCTCTCGGCCATGCAGCTCGACCCCGATCTGGGCAAGGAATGGCCGCCGGAAGTCTGGCGCGCCTGGCGCGGCTGGATCACCGGCAGCCTGCAGGCGCTCGGCACCGGCAGCGTCCCCCTGGCGCCGCGCCCGGCGGATCCCGGCGGCCCGCGCGCTCACTCCCTGAGCCGCATCGCGCGCCAGATCGAGCTGATGGCGGGGACGCTGGAGCGGTTGAGGAGCTAGCGCCTGAGCTTCGGCAGCACCTCGGCGCCCACCAGCTCGACACAGGCCTCGAACTCGGCGAAGCGGGTGCGGAAGTCGAAGATGAAATGTCCGACACCCGCCGCGTGGAAGCGCTCGATGCGCTCGACGAGCACGTCCGGCGGGCCGGCGATCGCCGCGCCGTCGAGGTCCTCGAGGGTGCGGAAGGCGCCCGAGGGCGGCGGCATGCACTGCTTGGTCATGGCGCGGCAGAGCTCGGCCATGTTGAAGGACTTGGCCGCTTCCTCGACGCTGCGGCCCGGGCTCACATAGGGGATGGCGCAGACCGCGGGGCGCGGCTTGCCGGCTTCGGCGGCGAGGCGCGCCATGCGCGCAACGCGCTCGGCGAGATCGCGCACCGGCATGCGGGAGCCGATCCAGCCGTCGCAGAACTCGACCGCGCGCCGCGCCGCCGCCTTGCTGGCGCCGCCGTACCAGATCGGCACCCGGCTCGCCTCGCCCGGCACCGGCTGGATCGCGACGTCGTGGAATCTATAGAACTCGCCCTCGAAATCGACCTTGCGGCCGCTCAGGATCTGGCGGAGCGCGCTCACATATTCCGGCAGCACCTTGCGACGGTCCCAGTCGCCGATGCCGATCGCCTCGAAATCGACGTCGTGGCCGCCGAGGCCCCAGCCGGCGACGAGCCGCCCGTCGCCCAAAAATCGGTGCAGCGTGCCCAGCAGCAGCGCCGCGTAGATCGGATGCCGGTGCGGGATCAGCGTCGCCGTTCCCAGCGTGACGCGCCGGGTCACCGCCGCGATCGCCGACAGCACCATGAAGGGCTCGAAATGCGTGGTGTTGGGATCGTCGTAGGGGCGCGGCTCATAGACGAGGTGGTCGCGCACCCAGACCGCGTCGAAGCCCAGCGCCTCGATCCGCTTCGCCGAGCGCAGCAGGAGATCGGCGCTCGCGTGCGGCCCGAAATGCGGCAGCAGGACGCCGTAGGTTCTTTCGTTTCCGGTGATCACGAGCGCGGTCCCTATTTCGATTTCACGATGCGGTTCCACTGATCGACCAGCGTGCCGTAATTGGCGAAGATGACGTTCCAATCCGGCGTCGAGAGCTGGGCGAGGCTGCTGGTCGGCACTTTCTTCGCGAGATCCGGGTAGTCCTTCAAGACCTGATCCAGGCTCTTGTTCACCGGCCCGTAGGGGAAATAGAGCGTCGCCAGCTGGAACAGCGGATCGAGGCTGTAGTTGATGTAGAGCTGCGCCTCGCGCGGATGCTTGGTGCCGGCCACGACGTCGGCGGTGGTGGTGTGGAGGAAGCCGCCCTCCTTCGGATAGATGAACTTGCCGGGAAAGCCGCTGTCGATGAGGGCCCAGGAGCGCCCGTTGTTCCAGGGCGCCACCCAGACGTCGCCCGACGCCAGCTTGGTGCGGATGTCGTTCGACGAGGAGTAGTAGGACTGCACCTTGAGCTGGGCGATCTTCTCCAGGCCGGGCTTGAGGTTGGTCTCGCTGCCGCCGGCGAGCTGCGCCGCCTTCAGCACGAAATCGACGCCGCCGGGACCGGTGATGTCGGCGATCGCCACCTTGCCGGCGAGCTTCGGATTCCAGAGATCCTCCCAGGAGGTCGGCGCCGGGATGCCCGCGTCCTTCAGCGCCTTCTCGTTGTAGAAGAGGCCCCAGGACCAGAAGAGCCGCGCCGGCCCGTAGCCGTCCTTCTGCTTGGCGGCGTCATAGAGCTGGCCGAGATTGGTGACGATCGCGGGATCGAGCTTCGCCAGCGTGCCGGCGGCGATCGCCTGCGGCTGCGTCTTGTCGTCGAGCTGCGCCACGTCGAAGGGAACCGGGCGGCCGCGGCTGGCGATCAGCTTCTGCACTTCGTCCGGCGGGTTGGCCTCCACCCAGACGATCTTGATGCCGGTCTCCCGGGTGAAGCGGTCGGCGAGATAGCGGTTCTCGAACTGCTCGAAGTCGCCGCCATTGGTGGTGATGCGGAGCGTCACCTCCTCGGCGCGCGCCGGCGATGCGGCTAAGCCGGTGAGCAGGAGCGAGACCGCCGCCAGCGGTCGAAGGATCGTCATCGGCGTTTGAGGCATCGTTTCACTCTCCCATCCATCAACGGGTCGCCCGCGCCCCTAGTCCGCGGACTGGCCATGCAGGAAGCGCTCGAGACCGAAGAAATAGTCGAGGGTGATCATCAGGGCGATCGACGCCGCGACGATGAGAGTCGAGATCGCCATGATATCGGGCTTCAAGCTGAACTCAAGCGAGGCCAGCACCTGCAGCGGAAAGGTGGTGGAGTCCTCGCCGCCGCCCATGAAGAGCGCGATCGGCACGTCGTCGAAGGAGGCGAGAAAGGCCAGGAAGGCGCCGGAGACCAGGCCTGGCCGGATCAGCGGCAGGGTCACGGTCCAGAGCGCGCGGCGCGACGAGGCGCCGAGCGCCAGCGCCGCCTTCTCGAGGGCGGGATCGAGATGCGCGTGGCCCGCCAGCACGCCCCGGACCACGAACGGGAGAGCGATGGCGCTGTGGCCGAGCACGAGGCCCGGCAACGTGCCCGCCAGCGTCACGCCGGAGAAATCCCAGAACACCAGCACCGCCTGGTAGAGCGCGATGCCGATCGCCAGATGCGGCACCGAGAGCGGCGCGATCGAGACCGTGCGGAGGAAGCCGGCGAAGGCGCCGCGGCCGCGGGCGATGGCGAGCGCCATCCAGATTCCGAGCGCGCTCGCCAGCACCATGGTCGCCGCCGCCGCGGTGAGGCTCACCTTGAGCGCGTCGACGAGCTGCGGCGAGATCTCGCCATACCAGCGCAGCGTGAAGCTGCGCGGCGGAAACGCCAGCATGGCGGAATCGCCGATCGAGGAGAGGGCGACGAACAGGAAGGGCGCCATCAGGAAGAGATAGATGGCGGCGATCAGCGCCAGGAAGAGCGCGCGCATGGGCTAGGCCTCGCTCCGCTCGAGCCGCCGCGAGGCGACGCTCGAGAGCGTCACCGCCACGGTAAAGAGCACGATGGTGAGCGCCGAGCCGAAGGCGTAATGCATCACGGTCTGGATCTGCTGGGCGATGAAGGTCGCCATCACAAGCACCTTGCCGCCGCCGAGGATGGTCGGCGTGGTGTAGGAGCTGATGGCGATGGTGAAGACCAGCACCGAGCCGGCGGCCAGCCCGCGGCGGCTCAGCGGAAAGACGACGGTCCAGAAAGAATGCCAGGGCGAGGCGCCGAGGCTCCGCGCCGCGTTCTCGATGTCGAGGCGGACCGAGCGGATCACCGTCATCAGCAGCAGCGTCATATAGGGCAGCAGCGCGTGCACCAGGGCGATCGCGACGCCCACCAGGTTGTTCATGAGAACGAGCGGCGCGCGGATGACGCCCGCCGCCAGCAGCGCGGCGTTGAGGGCGCCGTGGTCGCCGAGCACCGGGATCCAGCCGATGTTGCGGATGACGCTGCTGATCATCAGCGGCGTCACCATCAGGAACATCAGCACCGGCCGCCAGCGCGAGCGGGTGCGCGCCAG
>Ga0335078_10012806_pt1 | contig 12425 bp, 13 predicted proteins | sample Lox_Sample_32_FD_206711 | JGI IMG/M metagenome (GOLD analysis project Ga0335078, IMG submission 206711) | Soil microbial communities from Loxahatchee National Wildlife Refuge, Florida, United States - Lox_Sample_3.2 | ecosystem: Environmental > Terrestrial > Soil > Wetlands | place: USA... | reverse complement strand
CGGCGCAGTAGTGCGCGTCGACCGCGCCGTGCCTCCGCGGCGCATGCGACTGTGCGTTCGTGCCCGGTCGGTCGTCGAGACCGTCGGGGGACACGCCGACGCCTTTCTGTCCGCCGGCCTCGCCTAGGCCTGGGTCGGCCGGCGTAGCGGAACCTCCGGGCGGGTCGCGTGTCCGGGCCGGCAACGATCGTCACCGCTCCGGTGCTCGCGGGCACCGTCCTGGTCGGCTGTGGCGGGGGTTCGACCCGGACAGTGACGGTGAGAGCCGGGACGACGAGCACTCCCGCACTCCCCACGATCCCAGCCAATCGGCGTCCGCCTCGATCAATCTGTACGACCTGGTCGCACCGGCGCTCGCGGGCACGGCCGGCACAGTCGGCCCGACGCAGATCCGGGCTTCCGTCCAGCCGCTCGAAATCGGCGCCGCGGTGCTGCCGCTGGAGGTGCACCACACCGCACCAGGGTGATCACGGTCAACGCCGACGTGCTGTTCGCATTCGACAAGGCGACGCTCACCGCGCCGGCGCTGTAGACGATCGCGAACCTTGCGCGACGGATTCCCCACCGGCCCGGGACCACCCTCCACCTCGACGGATACACCGACTCGATCGGCACCCCCGGCCTACAAACCAGGGCTGTCACGGCGCCCGCGCCGCCGCCGTGGCCGCCGCCCTGCAGCATGACCTTGGTACAGGGGCCCCGGCGATCCTCGCCCGCGGGCACGGGACGCGCGCAGAACCGCCGGGTCACGATCGCCTTCCCGGGGACGTAGTCACTGCAATGTCGGCCGGGCACTGCGTTCGTTGTGTTCAGGGGTGCCGTGGCCCCGGTGCAGCGCAGGGCTCCCCCGGCGCGGCCTCGGCGGCCAGCGACGCTCAGACGAAGTTGAACGCGATCGCGGCGCCGAGCTCCTTGACCGGGACCCGCGTGGCAAGCCTGAGCGCCGCCAGCGAGTAGGTCCCGGTGTCGAGCATCATCCGCAGCCGATCGTCGTAGGGAATCGTCCCGCTGGCCCCCACCGCGTGCCGGCGGAAGTTAGCCTCGATCACCTCCCGGTTGCCGGCGTGGCGTCCGGACGGCGCTTGGTTCAAGACGAGCGTCCCCTGCTCGAGCTGCAGGTAGCGCAGCGCCCCGAGCACGCCGGCGGCGGTCACCCACTCCGGCGTCGTGATCACCACGGTCTGGTCCGCGCGATCGACCGCGAACTGCGCCAGTGGATCGGTGATCCCGGTACCCAAATCGAGGATCACCACCTCGTAGAAGCGTTCGAGGAATTCGAGCAGCCGGCCGTACAGACCCGGCGTCATCTGCGCCATCACCTCCGCGTGGGCCGGCGCGCCGAGCAGATGCAAACCCGTCGAAAGACGGGCCACGTACGGATTCAACTCAGCCGGCGACTCGATCTGGCTCGAATCGGCGAGCAGATCGGCCAGCGAGCGCATCGAACGAAGGTCATCCGGAGCCAGCGCCGAAAGCGTCCCGAAGTCCGGATTGGCATCGAGCGCGACCACGCGCAGGCGCAGCTTCTCGGCAAGCAGATTGCCCAACACGAACGAGATGGTGGTCTTCCCCACCCCTCCCTTCGGCGAAACCACCGCCACCGTGTTAGGACGACTCATCGCCGGCGCATGCACCAGTTGCTCGTCGACCGACCACTCCCGCCGCTGAAGCTCGCTCGACAACGTGTACTTCAGCCAGGTCGAGAAGCGCGCCAGTGGACCGCTCGGGAGCGGTTTGCCGGCTTGCATCGGCCGCACATAGACGTCCTGGCGCGACATCGTCGGCCGGGTCGCGGCGGCGCCGAGCGGCGGTCCCCCGGCGGACGCCTCCGCGCGCGCTTCGGGTGGCCCCTCCGGGTCAGGAGAACCGGCCGTCTGGAGAACCTGCTCCGTCTCCTGTCCCTGCGCTCGGACGGCTTGTGTGGGTCGAGGTTCCAACATCTCGTCGTTTACGGCTGCCGCGAGCGTAGCAACGGGTCGCGGGCTCAGCTCGTGAGCCTGAATGAGTCGATCATCGTCATCGGATCGGGGTTGCCGGCGCCGTGAGATACGACCAGCACATCGATCGTCGCCCCGGACCGGGTGCTCACGAGCAGGTTGGCGTCGCGCTGCGGAAGGCCGCTGTAGTAGCCGGTCCCGTGGGGGCCGGAGGCGGTGATCAGCTTCGCCGCGCGGGCCCCTGGCACCCGAGCGGTGACCACGGCGTGCTTGGTCGCGTGGAAGGCGGTTTGGGAAGCGCTGGTGGCCGTGGCCACGGCGGTGGCGAAGCTCACCGGGTGAGGGTCGGAGGTGGCCAAGATGACGAAATTGCCCGTTCCCGGCGTGCTCCACGCGGCGCTGATCCGGCCCGTCGCGGATTGCGTGACGAACGCACGCTGGGCAGACGGAACCGAGAGCTCGTACCCCGCCCCCCGGTAGGTGGTGAATCCGGCCTGCCCGACCGGCGTCCCGGAGATCCGCGACCCCGTGGCTTGGCCTCCGCCACATCCGGCCACGATCGCACACACCACCATCGCTACGCCGACGAGTCTCCCGCGCGCGGTCATTGCTCGCACACCACCGGCTGCCATGCCTGTCCGGGATTTTGGATCCATCCGGCAAACAGGTTCTGGTGCTGAGAGCTGACGCTGACGTTCGCGCCGGCGCCGACGTCGGCGATCTCGAGGGCCATGCCACCACCCGTCTCGGAGGTCGACTCCTGGTAAGGCTGGACGCGCTGCTGCCCTTGGGTATTGATCAGCGAGATCAGTTGCGTCATTGCGGGGCCGGCGGAGGAAGGAGTCAGGAGTGAGGCCAGGTCGCCCACCGCCTGCGGGTTGTTCGCCAGATCGAGCGTGGCAGTGTATTGATAGCCCTGGCCCTGGCCCGCGGTGGCACCGGCGCCGAGTTTCTCCAGCATGCCGCCGCCCTCGCCGCCGCCGCCCTCGCCGCCGGATCCGTTCGATCCGCCCTCCGTTCCGGTTTCGGGCTTGGACGCCTGCAGCCCCCCGCTGGCGCCGTAGCTGCCGCTCGCGGTGATCTCGAGCTGCGTCGGCTGCCCTTCCGAATTCAGGGTCACGACGGCGTCGCCGCTCCCGTCCGCCTGCGCTCCGACGCTCGGGCCGAACAGGGCCTGCATCACGGATCCGTCGGCACTGCCGTCGAGCTTCAGGTAGATCTGGACATCACCCTTCTGGGGGCCGTTCGGATCGTTCGGGTCGCCGGCCGTGATCTCGCGGAAGCCGAGGGCCGCGCTGAGCTCCGCTCCCAACTCCGCGGACACCGGCCCGGCACCGCCTTCGGCCAGCGCATTGAGCTGTCCGACCGCGCCCGCCGCGACGTACGAGGAAGTCAGGCTCCGGCCGTATTCCTGCGCGAGCGAGCTCCCGCTGGGAGCGCCATGGATGCCGAGCAGGTCGAGGCCGCCACTCACCAGTGGCCCCGCGACGGGAATGCCGTTGGCGTAGTCGTGAGCGATGACGCCCCAGCCGCCGGCGGACTGCACCTTCTCGGCGAACGCCTGGGCGGCGGCGGCGTTCGGGAAGCTGAACGTGTAAGAGCCCGTCAGCTGTCCGCCGGCGGCGGCCGAAGCCTCGGCGTTGAAGCCCACGTCGCCGATCTCGAACTCCGCCTGGAGCTTGGCCTGGGCTTCCAAGGTGCCGCCATCGACCAGCGTGTACTCGACGGTCCCGTTCGAGTAAACCGTCTTGATCAGCGTGTTGTTGTGACCGGCGTCGATGAACAAGATCTGGAAGTCGTCAGACGCGGTGTTGGTGACCGCCAAGGCCGGGCACGGCACGACGTTCGAAGCGGCCGACGACCGCCCCCGGCAGCCATCGCCAATGTTGAAGACCCGATCGATCGCGCACCCGATGTTGTGCGACACCTGCGTTCCCACACCGCTCGCCACGACCAGCGCGACAATCAGCGCAAGGAGGATTAGCGCCCCGCCCCATTCGACCGTTGACTGGCCGCCCTGCGAGTGAGCCAGCCGAGAGGTCGTCGGCGCGATCGGCATGGACAAAGTGAGCCGCATTCGCGCTGGGGCCACAAGAGCCCCGGTGCCCCATTTGAGAAGGTCCCCGGGACCCCACTTGGCGTGGGCCCGAACGCCGCGCGATGGGGCCATGGACCCAGCGCCGCTGCAGCCCCTCGCGCCCCCGTTCAGTGATGAAGATGCAGGTACGCGTGAATGATCGGATCGCCTGCCACCGCCGCCAGCAGCCCCCCGAACGTCAGGTAGGGGCCGAACGGCAGCGCCGTCTTGCGCGCCGTGCGCACGCCACGCCGTGAGGCAATCGCCAAGCCGGTCAGCAGGCTGGCAAGCAGCGCGGCCGCGAGTGCGACGAGCACAGGGCGCCCGAGGCACAGTCCGATCACCGCCAAGAGCTTGACGTCACCCATGCCCATGCCGCTGGGGTTGACCAGCGAAGCCACGAGCAGAAAACCGGCCACGCCGGCCGTCCAGGCCAGCCGCGAAGGCTGCCCGGCGGGATCGAGCGCCAAGCCGGCAGCCAGCGCCAGGACGGCCCCCGGTCCGGTGATCCGGTTGGGAATGATCCGCCGCTCGAGATCGATCATCGCGCACGGAACCGCGACCATCACCATCAGGCCGCGCAGAACGGAGTCGGTCACGGAGCTCTGCACCACGGCGACGACAGCTGCGACAATCACGGTTCCCGCGATCAGCGCCGCTCGGCGCCAGGCCGGTGCGCCGGCCTCGGTCTCAACCTGAGGCAGGCTCGGCGTCGTCCACCTCCGTCGGCCCGGTCGGCGCTCCGGCAGGCCAGGCTCCGGTACGGCGAAACTCGGCGATCGCCGCGCGCCAGCGCTCCCAGCGGGGATCGTCGAGGTCGTCGATCTCGTACCCGTCGGGATCGAGCGGCGGCGCCGGCTCGTTGCCGCTCAGATAACCGCGGACCCAGTATGCGGCCTCGCCCGAGCAATGCTGGATCTCCGACTTGGAGACGGAGAACGTGCGGTCGTGCGCCTCGCAATACGCTCCCATCCGTCCCGGGAACGTATGCGGGTTGTAGTGCAGGAAGTGGCGCCCGTCGCCACAGCAGCCGGGTTCGAACCACAGCGCACGGTCGAGGTCAGGAGGGGCGGTCATGATCAACCGAATATCGCGCAAGCCGGCGCGAGCGGTCCGCAGGCGGGCGACAGTATCTTCGCCCCCCACCAGATGATCGCACCGGCGCCGCCGACGATCGCCGCCCCGCCGGCCGCCTTCTTGGCGGTGTCGCCGCCGTTGCCGCTCCCGTTCGGCGCCTTGTTGGGGAAGTTGTCCCTGCCGCCGATCACCGTGCCGTCGGGCGCCACGTTCGTGTGGCTGCCGTCGGGATGCTCCACATCCCAGTGCGGCCCGGCGTGACCGCTCGGGTCCCACTTCCACACGTTCCCGTAAGCGTCCTTGAAGCCGCCGCCGCGCACCGGCTGGGGCCTGCCGTGTGCTCCTCTTGGCGGGACATAGGGCCGCTGGCCGCCGCTCGGGAGCCGCGAGGACTGCGGCCCGCGGTTGGCCGACCCGGCGGCCTGGCCACCGGCGGCGCTCGCGGGAGTGGATTGGGACCCCTGCCCACCCCCCCGGGCGCCCCCGGAGCCAGAGGATCCGCTGCGCGATCCTGCCCCCGCGGCTTGCGCTCCGGGGCCGTTCGGCGCCGGCCCCGGTCCGAGGCTCACCGGCCGGGTCCCGCCGCCCAGAGCCCTATCGACCGATCGGCCGATCGCGCTCGAGATCTGGCCCGCCAGGCCAACCGTAATGAGCGCGGCGACGAACAGTGCGACAAGCACGAGGACACCTCCGAGCTCCACCACCGCCTGGCCACATTCCTCTCTGGCGCGGCGCGCTGGCCCTCGGTCGCCGGGGATCGATGGCATTGCTGGCATCGTGTCCATCGGCGAGGCACTCGCCAAGAGTCACGGGATTCAACTTCGGACTGGGCCCCCGTCGGATCTGTGGGCCCTTCAGCCCACGGGGGCTTACTAGTCGCCCGGCTTGTGCTGCTCGGCTGACTCCCCCTTGGCCAGCGTGCCAACGGGCGAGCGGTGTTGGGTATGGGGCGGGGCGCCGCTGGAGCCCGCGTCGCCACAGAACGGGCATGGCGGGGCAGCGATCGGCTCTCCGCACCAGCGACAGGGGACCACGTGGTGGGGCAGGACCGAGTCCGCGAGCGCGCCCAGGTCGGTGGGGACGCCCACGCCCTCGACCAGCCGGGATGTCCCCCACCACGCCGGGCCGTGGAGCGTGGCCGGAATCTGGCGAACCGGGACCCCGCCGAGGGCCGGGACCACATCCTCGACGATCCAGTCGAGATCCGCGCTCTCGCTGGGCGCCACCAGCAATTCGATCGGCTCCTCCGGCGGCTCGAGCGGTAGATCCTCAGATCCCCGGGCCAGCGGCTGCAGGAACGCCTCCGGCTGCAGACCGACCCCGAACGAACTCCACGGCAGCGCCGAGCGTGCGTGGTGCAGAAGAGACACCGCAGGGTGACGTAGTCCAGCCACGCTGCCCACCCAGGCAAGCACCAGCAGTTGGTCCTCTACGGCCCCGAGCGCGGCGGCAAGCGCACCGGCTGATGGCGCGTGTGACGCCAGCGCGGCGCCGAGCGCGGCCTGGACGCTCGCGGCCAGCGGCGGCAGCTCGGTGACATGGATCGCGACCCGGTCGGTCTGGAGCAGCGAGCGGACGGTGTGCACCCGCTCGAGCGTCTCGGCGGGCAGCCAATCCCCAACCACCACGATCACACGCTCGCCGCCACGCAGCGGGCCGCCAACCGCTTCGAACAGGTCGCGCAGGTCGTCGCGTCCCGGCGGGGCCGGTACCGGCAGCGCTGGGCGCTGGCCGGAGAACAGACGATCGAGCTCGCAGCCGAGGCCGACGACCGTGACAGACACAGGCATAACTCAGGCCAAGTGTGGCACGACCTGGTTCGCGCCAATTGCCTCGGGAGACGTTCGAGGCTTGACTACTTAGCCGTAACCGACTTGTTTTGCCCGCTGAAGACGTTGTCGACCGCGGACTTGATCAGGTTCGCGATGTGGGTCGGAAGACTGGTCTGGATGATGGCACCGACGATCAGTGCGACCACCAGCAGAACGCCGCCGTACTCGACCAGATCCTGCCCGGTCTGCTCGCGCCGGAAGCGTGCAGCAACCTGGTTTGCGCGACACGCCAGCGCACCTGCCGCGCTGTAGGCCGTAATGCGAGTGTTGACGGCGGTTCGAAGTATCAGGTCTGACATCGCCAAATCCTCGTGTCGGATGCCAAAAGGAAAATAAGGGAGGCAGATCGACTGCGCGAGGGCCCCAGGGCTCATTTACGGGGTGGGGGGCCCAGGCGACGGCTGGGCCCCAGGACCCAGCCGGCAAGACATGGTCCCAAGCCAACGTGACCCGCCGTATCGTCATGGGAGTGTTGATAGCCTTTCTGCGAGGTATGGGAACGGAGTACCGCCTCGACGGACGCTCAGCGGGCATCGATGACGGGTGGCGGCGCGCCCCCGTTTTGCGTGCGCTTGGGATCCTCGCGATCGTGTCTCTGCTGGCCGGCTGCGGTGGCTCCGCGCGTCATCGCTCGCACACGACGACGACTCACGTCTCGACCCGCGGCTCGACCGGGACGGTGGTGCATCCGGTTGCGACGGTTGACGACTTCGCGGCTGGATCGGGGGGGCAGCCCGATCACCTGCGCGTGTCGATTTATGACATTCGTCGTTCCGGTCCGTTCGTGGTAGTGGACTTCGGGGTCCGCTGTGTTCAGGCATCCGATAGTTGCAGCCTCGAGTTCGACCTCGCGGCAGATGTCCACACGCAGCAGGGTCCGACGGTGTACGCCCACGGTGGGTACGGCACCGCGAGCGGATTCACACTGGTCGACTCGCGGGCCAAGAAGCAGTACCTCCCGGTCACCGACTCCGAGAAGCGGCCGGACTCATCCCACATGAGCGACCTGGACGTCGGCTCGGTCACGCTCGGGTGGGTGAAGTTCCGGGCGCCGCCGGCCTCCGTTCAGACAGCCGATGTTCTGTTCCCCGAGGGCGGGCCGCTCGTCACGGGGGTCCCGATCGGCTCCGGTCCGGCGCCCTCGCCCAGCGAGGTGGGTCCGGGCGTCCAGGCGCCCACCCCGGCGGCGTTTGCCTATCCCGAGAGCAGCACCACCACCGCCGGGCTGCGCTTGCCGGTCGAGGACTTGAACACGGTCGTCGGCAGCAGCTCGGGCAGCGACTCAGAAGCCGCCGGCCGCTCCACGATCTCGCTCAGCTCCGACGTGTTGTTCAAGTTCGACAAGTCCAACCTGACGCCGGTGGCGCAGGCCATTCTTCAGAACGTCGCCGCCCGGATCAAATCGGGCGCCAGCGGAACGGTCAGTGTGATCGGCTACACCGATTCGATCGGCACCGACGCGGTCAACATTCCCTTGTCCCAGGCGCGAGCACACTCCGTGGTTGCCGCGCTCGAGCCGCTGGTCGACGCCGCACCGGTCACCTTCCAGGCGTCGGGGATGGGGTCGGCCGATCCCGTGGCGCCGAACACCAAGCCCAACGGCGCAGACAACCCAGCCGGACGCGCCCTCAACCGCCGCGTAACGATCTCGTACGCCGTCAAGGCGCCGGCCCAGCCGACCGCTCCGCCCGCCTCGGGTCCGAGCTCGGCGCCTCAGACCACCGCGGCGGGTCGAACCGTCACGCTCAAGGCCAACACGGACTACCTGTCGACCTACACCATCACCGCCGACCGGCTGTTCCGCACCGGTAACCTCGCTGTGCTCGAGCTCAGCGCGACCTGCCAGAACGCTGCCAGCAGCGAGGGGTGCGATGGAGAGTTCGACCTTACAGGCACCCCAACCGTGCCGCCTGTCCCGGCAGAGACCGGCGGCTATCCAGGCGGGTCGGCCGAGCTGGACTCGGCCAGCGGCATCTACCTCAAGGACCCCACGACCGGAGCTGAGTACATACCGGTCTATAACGCCGACCGAGTACCACTCACCGCCGACGTCGAGTCGTCGATGCCGACCGGAGCCACGCAGCCACTGTGGATCTACTTCCCTGCCCCGCCGGCATCCGTGACCTCGCTCAACATTGTCCTACCCGCCGGGCCGACGATTTCGGGGATGCCCGTGTCTGCCACGCCCCCCGGCGGCTGACGCCTAAGCCCCGACCTGGACCGATCGAGGCACGGACCCCAGACAGCGTCGAGGCGCGGGACTCACTCACCGCGCCTCGACGAAGAAACGATATGGGTGTGATGACTACTTGGCTGTGACCGAGTTGCTCTGGCCACTGAACACGTTGTTGGCAGCGGCGCCCAGCAGGTTCGCGATGTGACCGGGGATTTGCGATTGGATCAATGCTCCGACGACCAGCGCGACCAGAAGCAGTACACCGCCGTACTCCACCATGTCCTGTCCGGTCTGCTCGCGCCGGAACCGCTCGCCTGCTTGGTGAGCGGCGCCGGCAAGCGCCTGGGCCATGCTGAAGACGGTGACGCGGGTGATGACTGCGGTGCGGAGCATGAGATCTGACATTTCCCTCTTCCTTTCGGTTTGCGTGCCCGAGTCGATGTGGAGAAGGTACGCCGGGCAGGTCGGCCGCGCGAGAGCCCGGCGGCTCATTTGAAACCCGGCAAGGGACCCAACTGCGACTGGGTCCAGGGTCCCAGGCAGACCCCCTCCCGGGTGGGCCTCGGCCTAGGCGATACAGCCCCGTCGCCCCGGCACGGATCGCCTCACCCGAGCCCGCGCGGGGCCGTGCCGAGCCACAGCGCCGTCGCCTGCGCCCGGTTGGACGCACCGAGCTTCGAGTAGATCCGGTTCACGTGGTTCTTGACCGTCTTCTCGCTCAGCACGAACTGCTCGGCGATCTGGCCATTCGTCAGCCCCTTGGCAATCAGGTTCATGATCTCTCCCTCACGCGCGGTCAAAGACGCGGGACCGGAGGCCTCATCCGGCGAGCCGGGAGCTCGGCGAAGCGCCTCGAAGACGGTGCCCACGACGGCTGGGGACAGCACCGTCTCGCCGCCGGCAAGCTGTCGAACGCGCAACGCCAGCTCGTCAGCGTCGAACTGCCCATGAACGAGGTAACCCGACGCGCCCGCGCGAATCGCGGCCACCACGCGCTCCTCGTCGTCGGTGTAAGTGAGCATCATTACCCGCGCCCGCTCCGAGAGCGGACCCGCGGCCGCGACGCCATCCATTACCGGCATCCGCACGTCGAGCAGGATCACGTCAGGGTCGGTGTCGGACGCGATGCGTATCGCCTCGCGCCCGTCGCTGGCCTCGCCGACCAGCTTGATGTCCGCCGCGTCGTCGAGTAGCGCCGCCACGCCCCGCCGAATCACCGGATTGTCGTCGACGATCAGTACGCGGATCACGAACGCCCCCGCGACAACGCATCGGTGGCTGCCGGCACTCGGCGCCGCCAGACCACGCGGCGCGCACCTTTGCCCGCGACCTCGCGGTGGTCGGCTTCCCCATCGCTGGGAGCCGGAATGCTGACGGTCACAACGGCACCGCGCTCGGATCCGTCCTGGACCGTGAGCGTCGCACCGATCAACCGTGCCCGCTCGTGCATGCCCGCGATACCGAAGTGCCCGGCCGCCTTGAGCGTCTCGAGATCGACGGGCTCGTTCAGACCGCTCCCATCGTCGGCGATGCGTATGACAAGGGCCGACCCATCGTTGTCGAGGGTCACGGTGACATGTTCGGCACCACCGTGACGGCAGGCGTTGTTCACCGCCTCGCCGAGGATTCGCAGAACCTCGTGCTTCTTCTCGGCGGGAAGGTCACTGAGATCCGGCCCGAGATCACCAATCACGCGGAGACCGATTCCGAAGCGACTGCCGAACCCCTCCGCTCTGCGGCGGAGCGCCTCGGGCAGAGGGAGAACCGCTTCGTCGCTCGGACGCAGATCGGACATGAGCGCGCGCGCCTCGATGGCGGCCTGCCGCGCGTCAGCGGCAAGCTGCCGGGCGATTGACACAGCGCCCGCGGGATCGCGTTCACAACGAGCCGGAAGCACGGAGGCGGTCATCGCCAGACCCTCGACGGTCTTCGCGAGGGAGTCGTGAAGCTCCCGCGCAACGCGCATCCGCTCTCGCTCGGCGGAAAGCGCTTCAGTACGATCGCGGAGCAGAGCCTCGGTGACGACCCCGCGGTCAATCAGTTCCCGGGCGGCAACCCCTGCTGCCACCGCGAGGGGGTACAGCAGTGGGGCGAACGCCACCGTCTGGGCGTCGTGGTGGGGATTCATCGTCGGGAATCCCTCGAGCGCGACGAACTCATACGCCGCCATCAGTACGACCGAGAACGGGATCGCGCCGCGCCGTCCACAGATCACACCGGCAAGTGCCCCGGTGCCAAGGGTGAAATAGAAGAACGCGCTGTGCGCGCCCGCAGCGGCGAGAATCAGCGTGGCGAGTGCCACTTCGAGAAAGAGGTACGCCTGGCGACGCTGAACCGAGCGGGAGATCCTCTGCCAATGACGGAGGGGGACGTAGGTGATGAGCGCCGCAGCAACGACGGCGAGACCGACAACCGGAGTCCGCTGAGATTGCGGCAGCGATACCAGGGTGATGAACAGCACCAACCCGCGGAACACGAGCAGTACCCGAATGAACCGCTCTGTCCAGGCGGCGCTGATGCTGGTGCTCGGCTGCGTCGGGTCGTTCACAGAACCTGCCCCAGGTGGATTCCGGATCCGATGATCATGCCCGCCGCGATCAGGATCATCGTCGCGGGCAACAGGACCACTGCGCCGATCAGGGAGATCCGCGGCGCAGCGCGCTGGGCACGACGCCGCGCCGTCTGGGCGGCCGCTCGTCGAGTGTCCTCCGCGATGCTCGCAAGGGCATCGGCAAGCGGTACGCCGAGCTCCTCCGCCTGAAGCTGGGCGGCAACGAAGCCGTCGAGCGTCGGGCTGTTGTTGCGGTCCCGGAGTGACTCGAACGCCTCGCGGCGCGTCGCGCCGAGATCCAGCTGACGCAGCGTCGCCAGCACCTCGTCGGCCGCGGGACCGCTCAGCGCGCTCGCCACCCGGCGAAGGGCCGCGCGGTACCCGGTCCCGGCACGGACCGTGATGGCCAGGATGTCGATGAAGTCGGGGAGGTCTCGTTCCAGCTGGGTCTGGCGTCGCCGGCCCGTCCGGGACAGCCACGCATCGAGCCCGATCCAGCCCACCAACAGGCACACCAGCGCCACGAACCAGGAACCGAGCGCCAGAAACAGGATCGCGAGTACGGCTGCGATGGCCAGCAGCGCGGCCTTCAGCTCGGCATACCGTTCCAGGCCGATGCCCGCCGGCCTTCCGGCCAGATCCAGGCGTCTGACGGCCGCCTCTCGCATCCGCGGACCCATTCGCGCGAGCAGAACCGGCCCAAGCCTCGCGCCCAGCAGTTCGATCAGCTGGCGGGTCGGGCCCAGCCGCCCGCCCCGCTCGGTGGGCTGGTCAA
>Ga0335078_10012805_pt1 | contig 12427 bp, 6 predicted proteins | sample Lox_Sample_32_FD_206711 | JGI IMG/M metagenome (GOLD analysis project Ga0335078, IMG submission 206711) | Soil microbial communities from Loxahatchee National Wildlife Refuge, Florida, United States - Lox_Sample_3.2 | ecosystem: Environmental > Terrestrial > Soil > Wetlands | place: USA: Florida... | reverse complement strand
GCACGTTTTCGGGGCGCGCGTAGTCCTTGATGCATACCGGAAAGGCGCGACCACCCGCCGCTGCCGTGGGGCTGGCCTCCTCGGGCAGCCTCATCTTATTCATGCCTGCCAGTAAGGCGTCCAGCAGCTTTGTGTCACGGCTGGTCAGCACAACTTCCACGGTATGGCAGCGAATTACGGTAGCGGCAACATACCAGTGCAAGCCGGCCGCCGGAGACACATAGGCAAAAAAACGGAAGCGGTGGCCGCCAATCTCGCGGTCCGCCGGAGGCGATTCCACTTCGTATTCGGCTTGCAGGTTGTCTCTCATGTGAGAGACGAGTTCGAGGGCGTTGGTGGCGGGTAACGGCGAGAAGAACATGTCCTGGGCGGTAATTAAGATGTTGCCACGGGTTGGTCCTTTATATGTATCAGCAGGAGCGATCTGAGCGAGAACGTAGCGGCCGCGGTCAGATGGAGGAGGTCCTTTGAATTTTTCAGTCCAGCCATCGGGCAGGACATAGGTCATGCCGAAGTATGGGTCGGTGAAGACGCCGTTGACCACCTTCCCGTCTTCCGGCAGTGGAGTTACGGAGTCGCTGGCGCTCGACCATGCGCCCTTTACGATAAGGGCGATCTCGGGCGCCTTTTGATCGGGCTGCATGGGGCTCGGTTGTGGCGAGGTGGGAAGGTCGTTGCCTCTCTGCGATACATTTTGCGAAGTGGCGCTCGGGCCCGAGAGTGTGCACGATGCGGACAAAGCGAACACAATGAGCGCGCGCGAGAAAGGAAAGCGCGCAGTCGTTGTTGGAATTCCAGCGGCTGCGAGAGGTTGGCGAAATTCTTGAACGAATCGCCGGAAAACACGCATAGCTATAGCGAGCGCAGGAAGTCCAGCAGATATTGCTGCTGGGTGGGACTGAGGTTGAAGAAATTTTGTTCCACGGTGGTCGCTTCACTGCCCTGGCTCGCGTGCTCCTGGATGGCGGTGACGAGGTCGGTGGTGCGGCCGTCGTGAAGAAGGAAGATGCGTTGACCCAAGCCCCACAAGGGGGCCGTGCGGAATTGGTCGCCACCGGCATTGCCCTGCGAGACGTTGTCGGCGAGGCCAGCGCCCATGTGATGAATTTCAAAATCCGAATAGGCCGGCACGGGGGCATTGCTGAGGGCGGGAACGAAGCTCGAGACCTGGGTCCGGCCGGGCATGGGGGTATGGCACGTGGCGCAGCCGATGGAGTTAAACAAATAGCTGCCGGTAACGATGGCCTGGTCGGGAACCTCATGTCCATTGATCTTGACTCCACCTGTCAGGGGCGGAGCCAGAAAGCGCATAAAGTTGGCGATCGCCGAGACGTCATCGAGAACCGCCGTGTTCGGTGTGGCATTCGGATTCGTGGTGTCTTCGGGATATCCGAAGCCGGCCAGGTTCAGGCAACTGGGCGGCAGCCCGAGTCCAGACTGTTCTTCTTCGGGCAGCGGACGCTCTTGCGGAAAGAGCTGGTTGGTGATGCCCATCTCGACGTTAAAAGCCTCGCCCGTGAACATGAGGAGCGACTTCACCTGGGCCTTCCAGCCGAAACGGGTGATGGTGCCGTCGTTGCCGCTGCGATTGAAGGTGCCGGCGATGCCAAAGTTGTTATTGAGGTTCGCCAGTTGATTGGCGAGCAGGGTGGAGTCGTCGAGGTTCTCGACCAGGCCGCCGCCAAAAGCCGGCGTGGGGATGCGGTAGATGATGTTGTTGGCCGCCATGGCGGCGGAGAAGTTTGGTTGTGGAAGGACGGTGGCGCTGTCGCAGATGCCGGCATCCTTGCGACCGGTGGTGGTGAACAGGTCTTCGACTCCTCCGTTGGGGGCGTTGTAGTTCACGGTGCCGTCGGGATTAAAGAAAAACGGGAACCGAACTTCGACGGTCGGACCCTGCTGTAGAACGAACGGAGGAAGAGTGTTGCCCAAAGCGGCGGAATGGGGCAGGAGGAATTGGGGGTTGTTCAGCGCCCCGCTTCCACCGAACTGCGGCTGCACGTGACAGGAGCTGCAATTATCCGAGTTAAAGCGCGGTCCCAGGCCCTGCACGTTGCGCTTGGAGACGGTTCTGACCTTTTCGAAACGTACCCGGCCGTCGGCGAAGAAGGGATAGAAGCCGTTCGGATCATTCTTGGGGTCGATGAGCGTGCCGCCAGTGCCGCGGCCGGTTTGAAGTCCGGGATCGCTTTGGGTGGAGGCGATTCCCACGAGGAGCAGCATGGCCAGTGCTATGAGTGCTACGGGTCCCTTCTTGGTCACAGTTCCTCCCCGGAATGTGTTGGCTTGACTTTCAATGACCTGGCTGCAGGGTTGGTGCTGCGTGGGGGGACGGGCAGCCGTCTCATTGATGCCGGAACCGCTTCAGGGACGGCCCAAAGCGAGGGCTAGTGGGCGATGTTAGCACTTTGGTATGCGAAGTCAAGCCGAATAGATGGCTTTGGCGGCGGCTTTTTCGGTGATTTGCCCTTAGTACCTGGCTTGCGAAGCTCAGGGCGGTGATTAGTTATCAGTGCTTCTCTGGACTTCCGGAACCTGTGCCTGGCGCGGGGCTTGCCTGATCGGCTGGGGCCCAGCCCAGGCGCTTTGCCACGGCGTGTTCGCGCGCGGCGTCCGATTTTCGTCCCATGTGCTCGTAGACTTCGGCGAGCAGTTCGTGCGGGTCGGGCGCCTTGGGCTCGAGGGCCGAGGCCTTCTTCAGGCTGGCGATGGCTCCGTCGCGGTCGCCGGAGAGCTCCAGAAACCGCCCAAGGATCAAGTAGCTCGGGTAATGGTCGGGGGCAAATTGCAGAATGATGTTGGCCTCGCGGAGGACGTCCTGGACACGGTTGGTTTGCACGTAGGCCATCTCGAGAAGGAAGTGGGCGTCAGCGAGCTCGGGCATCCTGGCTTCGGTGATTTCCAGCTCAGGAATGGCGTTTTCGAAGTCTTTCAAAGCAAGGAGCGCCTTGGCGAGCTGGAGGTGCTCGATCGGCGAGTTGCGATTCATTTCCATCGCTTTCCGAAGATACGGTACGGCATCCTGGTAGCGCTTTTCGCGGACGAGCCAGTCTCCCATCTTTCCGTATAAGGCGAGGCCGGGTTCCTTCTGGATGACTTGCTTTAGGAGGGCAACCGCCTCGTTGGAGTGCGTGGCCTGCTCGAGCAACTCGGCGCGGTGGATCAGGTTGGCGATTTCGATTTTGTCTTTGGGATCGGGGCCTTGTTCGTGAGAGTCGTTCGATTGGTTGTTATTGGACGCCATGTAACCGAGCGCGCCCAAGGCGGCTTGCGCTGAGGCATCGAGTACGGCCTTTGTGGTGGGGGCGTGTTGCGTATCGGCGGTTTTCTTGCGAAAAGCGTCCAATTGATTTTTCAGCACGTCGGCGACCGCGGCGGACCCCCGCGCTACGTTGTGTTCTTCTTTGGGGTCGGCGGTGGTGTCGTAGAGCTCACGGCGTGGGGCGTCGATGAAGTAGTACTTCCCGGCGCGCAAGGAGCGCAAGGCGCTCCAACCAAGTTCGCTGTGCGGATACTCGGACTCGGCGTAGGCGGACCATTCCCGCGATGGCTCCCCGGAGTCGTCCGCATTCGCGGTCATCAATGGCAGCAGCGACTGGCCCTGCACATCGTGCGGTATTGCAACTCCCGCTGATTGCAAGAGCGTGGGCAGGATGTCTACCAGTTCTACCTTTGTCTCGACGCGTTTTGGAGTTGCGGCCCCGCGTGGCAGCTTGATCAGCAGAGGAACCTGGATCGTCTCGTCATACAGGAAGATGCCGTGGGTGTCTTCTCCGTGAGCGCCCAGCGATTCGCCGTGGTCGGCCGTGATGGCGATTACAGTGCCGTCGTACAGGCCGCGCGCCTTCAACTGCTGAAGGAACTTCCCAACTGCCGCGTCTTCGTAGGCAATGCCGCCGTCGTAGGGCTCGGCTGCGTACTTGCTGAGGTAAGGTTCGGGAGGAGTGTAGGGATCGTGCGCGTCGTAGAGATGCGCCCAGATAAAGAACGGACCCTTGGGATGTTGGGCGAGCCATGCCAGGGCGTGGCCCAATACTTCACTCCCGCGGCGCTGAACGGTGCGGTAGCGATCCTGTCCCGGACCCTCGTGGTGAAAGCCGCCGTCGTACTTGTCGAAGCCGCGATCGAAGCCGGGCGCGTAGGGCGGACGGTTATCGAGAATGATCGAGCCGACAAATGCGCCGGTGTGGTAACCCTGGGCACCAAGGATGGCGGGGGCGTAGGGAAGGTCTTCCGCCAGCTCGGCTTTGAATTCGTTGATATGGTGGAACTGTGGATAGGTGCCCGTGAGAATGGATGCGTGCGAGGCGGGTGTCAGTGGAACCTGCGAGTAGGCGTGCGTGAAAACGACCGATTCACGGGCGAGGGCGTCGAGGTTCGGCGTCAATCCGCGCTCGGAGCCGAGAAACCCCATGCGGTCGGCACGGGTGGTATCGAGCGTGATGAGGATGATGCTGGGGCGCGTGTGCGCGGGTTGAGCGCCCGCTTTTTTCGCGATGGGCGGATTCGCCGCGAGCGCGACCACCGCAAGGCTGGCGAGGCAAAGCGAGAGGCATACGAGGCGCGCAGCCGTCCAGAGTCCTGTGTTGGTCCGTCGATCAGCCGTTGGCCCAAGCATCCGATTCCGGTGGTGGTGCGGTAAGAATCCCTCAGCGGCTAAAGCCGGAATGAAAATGAGCTGCTTACGACACGGCTGAAGCCGTGCGCTTTCACGACGGATTTGGGCTGCATCCGTACCCGATTCCGTCATTGCTTGTCGGAGCCTCCCGGACCCAACTCAGGAGCGGCGTTGGGCTGATCCATCGGAACGGCACCCAGACGCTCGGCCTCTTCGCGTTCATGTTTGGCGTCTTCGGTCCGGCCGAGCTTCTGGTAAACGTCGGCGAGAAAGTAGTGCGGGCCGGGACGGGTCGGCCGTATCTCGGCCGCTTTCTTCAGACTTGGAATCGCGCCTTCGAGGTCGCCGGACTCAGCCAGGAACCGTCCGAGATTGAGGTTGCTGCCGAAATGCTCGGGAACGGCCTGCAGAACCCGGCGGCATTCGCGAATCTCGTCCTGCACGCGGTCCAGTTGAGCATAGACGACCACGAGGTAGACGTGGGCGTCCATGAGGTGCGGTTCTCTTTTGATCACACGCTCGAAGGCTACGGCCGCGCCTTCGTAGTCCTTGAGTTCCATAAAGGAGCGCCCGAGGTTCAGGGAAGCCTGCGAGTTGCTGGGATCGAGTTCCACGGACTTGCTCAACGCCGGGGCCGCTTTTTCGTAATTGTGCTGCTCCATGTAGCAGCCGCCCAGAAAAAAATAGAGGGTCGCGATGTTGGGCGATTTGGCGATGGCCTTGCGCAGCTCGGGCAAGGCTTTGTCGCAAGGCAGGTTCTGCACGACATCGTTCATGTGCTGGATGACGTTGGCGGTCTCGATCTTGTCCTTGGGATCGGCGCCCAGTTCGGGGGACCCGGCAAGAGCATCGTCGCTGCGCGAGGACATATAGCCGAGAGCCGCCAGATTCTTAGCGTTGGCTGCGTTGGCCGTTGACTTGGGCTTCGCCGCGGTGTCGGTGGTCTTCTGGCGGAAGGCTTCGAGGCGGGCGGCCAGGGTATCGGCGACGGCAGGCGCTTTGGGCGCGAGATTGTTGGCGCTCCTGGGATCGACTCCATCGTCGTAGAGTTCGCGGCGGGGCGCCTGGATGTAGAGATATTTTCCCGTACGCAGAGACTGCAGCGCGCTCCAGGCAAAGACGAGGTGACCGTAATCGCCTTGCGAATAGGCGCCCTTGTCGCGCCACGCGTCGGCTGCCGCCTGTCCTTCGGGGCCGGACTTCATCAGCTCGAGCAACGACTCGCCCTGCACTTCTTTGGGGACGTCGATGTTCACCGTGTGCAGCACGGTGGGCATGATGTCGGCGAGCTCCACGCGGGTTTCGACACGCTTGCCCGCTGAGTCTCCATTCGGCAGCTTTATCAGGAGCGGCACGTGGATGGTTTCGTCGTACACGAAAATGCCGTGGGTGTTTTCTCCGTGAGCGCCGAGCGACTCGCCGTGATCGCTAGCCATGGCGATGACTGCGCCGTCGTAGAGGCCGCGGGATTTCAGTTCATGAAACAACTTGCCGAGCGCCGAATCCGCGTAGGCGATCTCGCCGTTGTAGAGGGCCTTGGCGTAACGCGTCTTGTAAGGCTCGGGTGGATCATAGGGATCGTGCGGGTCGTACAGGTGCACCCAGAGAAAGAACGGACCCTGCTGATGTTTATCGAGCCATGCCAGGGCGCGTGCCACGACCTCGCCGCCTCGCCGCTCGGTGTTCTGGTAGCGGCCCTTTAAGCTTGTGCGGTCAACCACGAAGCCGGCGTCGTAGGTATCAAATCCGCGCTCGAAGCCGGGGACATCCTGCGCTGGGTCGAGAGCGAGAGAACCGACGAAGGCGGCGGTGGAGTAGCCCTGGTTTTTCAGGAGCTCCGGCATGTAGGGAATATTCTTTCGCAACGGCACGGCGAAGGTGAGCACCTGGTGATATTGCGGATAAGTGCCGGTGAGGATGGTGGCGTGCGAAGCAGGCGTCAACGGGGCTTGCGAGTAGGCGCGGGTAAAGACCGCCGAATCGTGCGCGAGCGCGTCGAGGTTTGGCGTCAGGCCGAGTTTTGAACCGAGGAAGCCCATACGGTCGGCGCGCGTGGTGTCGAGCGTGATGAGGACGACGTTTGGATGCGCCGGCCTGGGCGCGTCTGCTTTAGGAGAATCGTTTTGATTCGCGGCGAGCGCGCTTACGGCCAGAATGACCAGGCAAACGAAGTAGCGAAAGGCACCCATGGAATCCATCGCGGTATGGATAATGCAGAGGCGGGAACCGTTTCGCCTTCGCTCATCGGAAGGCATGATCCCCCGATAACCGGATCCAATCACTGTTTATCGACGCCTCCGGGACCGCCGTCCGGGGCCGCGTCAGAGTTCGGTCCGTTATTCGGGACATCCCGCCGAATTGCGCCGAGCCGTTCCGCCTCGTGCCGTTCCCGCTCGGCGTCCTCGGGCCGCCCCAGCTTCTCGTACACATCGGCGAGAAAGATGTGTGGTCCGGGCTTGGTCGGCCGTATCTCCGCCGCTTTCTGGAGACTGACGATCGCTCCTTGCAGATCGCCCGACTTGGCCAGGAATCGGCCCAGGTTGAGGTTGCTGCCGAAGTGCTCGGGAACGCTTTGCAATACGCGGCGGCACTCCCGGATTTCGTCGTCCACGCGGTTGAGCTGGGCGTAGGCGACGACCAGATAAACGTGTGCCTCCATCAGCGTCGGTTTCAATTTTTCCACGCGCTCGAAGGCGGGCGCGGCCGCGGCATAGTCATGGAGCTCCATTTCGGCGCGGCCCAGATTCATCGCGGCGTTGGTGAACCCGGGGTCGATGTCTAATGCTTTTTGGAACTGCGGCGCGGCTTTGGCGAACTCCCGGCTTTCCATATAGCATCCGCCGAGCAGGAAATGCAGGGTGGAGATGCCGGACGCGGTCTTGATCGCCTCGCGCAGCAAGGGCAAGGCCTTGTCGCAGTGAAAATCCTGGAGCACGTTGTTGATGCGCAGGACGGTGTTGGCCGCCTGAATCTTATCTTTGGGATCGGCCCCGCGCTCGGAGGACGCGCCGAGAGCTCCCTCGTTCATCGAGGCCATGTATCCGAGCGCCGCCAGCTTGTTGGCACGAATCGAGTCGAGCTCCGCCTTCGGCGTTTCGGCCGTATTGGTGGTTTTCTGACGAAAAGCTTCCAGGCGCGAGGACAGTGTGTCAGCTACGGCCGGTGAGGTCTCAGCCAGATTGTGTTCGTCCTTGGGATCGCCCTCGCCGTACAGTTCGCGCCGGGGCGCCTGCACGAAGAGATATTTTCCCGCGCGCAGCGATTGCACCGGGCTCCAGGCAAAGACGAGATGCCCGTAATCGGCCTGGGAATATGCGCCTTTATCGCGCCAGGCTGTGGCGGCGGCTTCTCCCGCAGAGCCGGCTTTCATCAATTCCAGCAGCGATTCCCCTTGTACCGGCTTGGGTACTTCGACCCCTGCGGCCTGAAGCAAGGTGGGCATGATATCGGCCAGTTCCACCTGGGTATCGACCTTTGTGCCGGCGGAGGCTTCCTGGGGAAGCTTGATCAGCAGGGGCACGTGGATGGTCTCGTCGTAGACGAAAATGCCGTGCGTGTCTTCGCCATGAGCTCCCAGCGACTCGCCGTGATCGGCGGTTACCGCGATGAGAGCTCCGTCGTAAAGGCCGGAGGCCTTCAGCTGAGCGAAGAACTTGCCCAGCGCCGAGTCGGCGTAGGCAATCTCGCCGTCGTAGAGTGCCTTGGCATAGCGCGTCTTGTAGGGCTCAGGAGGATCGTAGGGCTCGTGGGGATCGTAGAGGTGCACCCACAGGAAAAATGGACCCTGCTGATGTTTGCTCACCCAGGCCAGCGCGCGCTTCACGACCTCTCCTGCGCGCCGTTCGGTGGTCTGATAGCGAGTCTTCGGGGAGTATTTGTCCCAATTGTAGCCGGCGTCGTAGGTATCGAATCCCCGCTCAAAGCCCGGGACGCTGAAGTTCGGGTCGAGCGCCAGCGAACCCACAAACGCGGCCGTGCTGTAGCCCTTACTTTTCAGGATATCGGGCAGATAGGGAAGATCTTTGCCGAATGGGATGCGGAAGGTGAGAACCTGGTGATATTGCGGGTAGGTTCCGGTAAGAATGGTCGCATGCGAGGTGGGGGTCAGAGGAGCCTGGGAATAGGCGCGGGCAAAGATCGTCGAGCCCTTGGCCAGCGCGTCGAGGTTCGGCGTTAAGCCCCGTTTCGAGCCCAGAAAGCCCATGCGGTCGGCGCGCGTGGTATCCATCGTGACGAGCACGATGTTGGGATAATTTGGCTTGGCCGCGTCCGGCTTGGCAGCCTCGCTCTGATTGGCGCCGAGCGCGCTCACGGACAGAATAGCCAGGCATACGAAACCACGAATCAAAGTCATTGCGAACAACCTCTGCCCCTTCATTCCGAACACGGCGAAATTGATTTTAGTTGTTGGCGACCTCTAGGCTGACACCTCGTGTCCGATCCATAGGTACCGTAGTCATCCTGCTGGCGTCGGTTTTTCATCGAACTCGCCCGGATATCGCCGCACGAGGCAGAAGGCCGGCGCTCCACACGGGGGCCTGAAGGCAATCCCTACTGGGACTTGCCCTCCGCGGCTTTCTTGGGAGCATTGAGAGCGGGGATGCCCTTCTTGGGCGACCCGATTGTCTTCTCGGAATCCTGGCACACATCCGGAAAGATGAAGAGAGTTGGATCCTGCGGACCCAAGACCACATTCTTGTATTGGATCGGCCGATGCATTCCGGTTTCGACCTTGATGGGAAAACCATCCAAATCTTCGGCCTCCCAAACGGTAAATTTTACCTCGGTCTTTCTTGCCGGGATATTTACCATCACTTCCTCCACCTGGCAAAGGTGGCCATCGACGGTCTCTTTGCGCAAAGGCACGTGCTGGAATGTGTTGGCCGGGTTCGTAAACATAAAGGGATAGGTACGTACAAATGAGTTCTTATACTTGAGGCAGCCGGTTCGCGCCAAGGCATGCGTTTCCTGCTTGGCCAAATCGGTGATGTGGTAGGTAACCGATCCTATGCCTTCCATCCTCATCAGGTTGCCGGAACGGTAAATGTGAATCGGATCTTCGGTGCCGGGAACGGGCCCGCCTATCATAATGGCGGAAAACTCCTTGAACTTATCCAATGGAAATCCACTCTGCGGCGCAGCTTCAGGCTTTTCGGCGGTTGCTGGTTCCGGCTTCGCCGCTCGGTCCGGTGTTCCCTGTCCCGCCGCCGGCGCTTCTTTGGCGGCCGGAGCTTCGGTTGGCTGAGATGGCGGCGTTTGCGCCCACACTTCTATCCCCAGGCAGCCCACAAGAAGCAGGGCCGCAGTCGTCAATCTCCCCATTTTGCTGATTCCTCCGAGAAGTGCAATCCGATTGGATTATAACAAGAAAAGGCCACGCTGAAGACCAGCGTGGCCCATTTGAATCCTACAGGTAAAGCGCGGTTACTTTCTGTGAGGAGCCTTCGCGCTGCCGGTGGAGAGGCCCTTGGTCGGGGTCTTTCCCTTGGTCGGGATCGCGCAGGTCAGGAAGCCGAAGTTGTCGCCGAAGATATAGCCGCTGTAGCCCGCAAAGCCGATCCAGCCATACTTTCCGGTGTAACGGCCGTTCTTAACCTTCGCGCACTTCAGGTTCGAGGTGACATCCCACTGCGCGCCCGTGTAATACAGCGAGGCTGCGTCATAGAGGTTGTCAGCGTAGGTAACGCCCTTGATCGAAACGCCGATGGGGCTGGCAGCGCCTTTGAGGCCGCCGCTGACGCCCACGATCGTGGCGTTGTAGGAGAGGTAGCAGGTCGTCAGAACGTCGGTGCCCTGCCATACGTCGTACGGAGCCAGCTGTTGCAGAACTTCATAGTTGCAATACAGGTAGCTGCCGCCGGCAGTACCGAAACCGAAGGTCTGCGCCGAGGCGAAGCTGCAACCGATTACCAACAGAGTGATTACCACCAAGCTTTTCAATTTCACTGAATTTCCTCCTGGAAGTTTTGTGAATCTAACGTTAGAAGCTAAACAACCGACCAGTAAGGCCCTGCGGGGAAGCAGCGACCTCAACTGACTGCAGGCAAATCTAGCGTATTCCGGGATTAAGTCAAGCGAATAAGCGTCGATCCAGAAAAAAAACCCCGGAAAGATAAAAACTTTGCGCTCTTGCGGCAAATCGTCTGCCCAGGCTGTGAAAAGGGCGTCTTGAGGGCGATCTGGAGGATAAGAGGCCCGAGCGTCAGCCGCAGATATGAATTCTGAGAGTCCGCTTTGGACGAGCCATTTCAAACTGCTCGCGATCGTAGCTCGAAGCTCGCGGACCAAACTTCAAAAGTCAGTCACGGGTGCGATCTTAGAACGTAATGCGGACGCCGAACTCCATCTGCCGCGGCGCGCCGTTTGCGTAGGCGCCCGAACCTGGTAACACCCGGTCGAGGCGCGAGGTGCAGAACGCCGAGCTATTGCCGCAGACGCCGGGCGACGTGGAGTTGTTCAGCGAGGTACCCGGCGCGCCATCGAGAATGCCGTTCAATTGGCCTCCCGGGCCGCCAAAGTTGGCGAGGTTGAAGACATTGAACACGGTGAAGTTGGGCTCGACCTTAAAACGCTCGCCAATGGAAAACGGCCAGCTCAGGCGCAGATCGATGGTCTTGAACCAGTTCTGTTCCGCGGCGCGGCCCGGGACTCCGCAGCTCGGGTCGGGCGGATTGCAGGAAGAAATCAGGGGGGCGTAAGCGCCGAGCGTGTGCAGTTGCGTCTCGCTGAGCAGTCCGGCGGCGAGCAAGGCGTTGCCCGCGGGCGTCAATTGTCCGGCGACATTGCGGTTGTAGAAGCCGATGGCATTGTTGATCTTGTTGCTGGTGTATTTTCCGAGCGTGCCGATGTAAGTGCCGTTCAGCAAATCGCCAACCGTTCCGTCACCGCTCACATCGCTGTGGAAGATCTCTCCGGCGACTCCGCCGCCATTCTGCTGCGGAATGTATCCGCTAATGGGGAGGGGCGAAGCCATGAAGAAGACCGTCGAAATGCGCAGCCCGCGGGGTGTTTCGACCGTCGGAGTGAAGACGATCTGATGAGTGCGGTCGAGTCCGGAGGAGTGAAAGTGGCCGAGGTGCGGACGAATGTAATCGAGGGCCGGGTTGAGGATGGAATAGTCGCCTCCGCTTCCGTTCGGCTCGGCGACATTGGTCCGATAGCGCGAAACGGTGTAGGAGAGCGCGATGTCGATCTTCCGCACGTTGTGCATCGGATTGGCGCCGCTCGAAGTGTGATACGTGGCATGGAGCGCCTGATACTGGGAGCGACCGCCCGGGAAGTACATGACGTTGGAGCCCACCGCCGGATTTACGCCGCCGAACGAGGCCTGCTGCGGATTGCCGAAGACATCGACGCGGTTGAGCACCGAGCAGGGGAATGGCCCGCAGAAGGCATTGGAGGAGTCAAGGCCGTTGCGCGCGAAGTCGGTGATGCTGGCGGTTGAGACGTGGTCAATGTAGCACTGCACCGCGGTTTGAGAGCTTCCGCCGGCGGAGGCAGCGTAGGGGCAGGGCAACCCCGTTCCGGAGGCGTTGTATTGATAGATCGTGTCGTTGATGGCGGAGAGTTCGGCGGCGTAGGTGTTCAGCGCCGCATTCGGGTTGCTGCCGTCGGTCAGGAGCGAGGCGTCGCCCACGTGATTGGAATCGATGCCGATGGGGAATGCGGTGCCGAGCTCGCGCACGTAGTCGACCGAGAACATGCTGCGCACGCCCATCTGGCGCTCGATTCCGGCTGAGATGTGGACGATGCGCGGCGTGCGGAAGGTGGGCGCGAGCATGCCGCCGAAGTTGGCCAGGCTATTGGCGA
>Ga0335078_10012804_pt1 | contig 12428 bp, 15 predicted proteins | sample Lox_Sample_32_FD_206711 | JGI IMG/M metagenome (GOLD analysis project Ga0335078, IMG submission 206711) | Soil microbial communities from Loxahatchee National Wildlife Refuge, Florida, United States - Lox_Sample_3.2 | ecosystem: Environmental > Terrestrial > Soil > Wetlands | place: USA... | reverse complement strand
GGGATCGAATCTGGGGGACCGTGAAGGCTATTTGAAACGGGCCATCGCGCATTTGGCGGAGCTGGGCGAAGTCAAAGCGGTTTCTTCCTTCTACGAGACCGAGCCGGTTGAAGTGGCGGGGCAGCCATGGTTCCTAAATTGTGCGGTCAAGATCGAGACCGAGAAAATGCCCAAGCAGATGCTGGCCGGCGTGCTCAACCTGGAGCGGCAGATGGGGCGCCGCCGTACGCAAGAAAAAGGCCCGCGCACGATTGACCTGGACATTCTTCTCTTGGGCAACTCGATCGTAGAAGCGAAGGGCCTGACCATCCCGCATCCGGGGCTGCACAAACGCCGATTCGTCCTCGAGCCGCTGGCGGAAATTGCGCCGGAGGTGCGGCACCCTGTATTCAAACGCACCATTCGCGAGCTGCGTGATGCTCTGCCGGCGGGCCAAGCGGTAAGAAAGCTGAACAAGCATTAGCCGCTTGATTCCAGGAAGGCAGGTGCAGTTGCGAGGGGCTGGTGTTCCCGCCAGCAATCGTCTCATGGCACGATGATTCTGCTGGCTTCTTCGGAAGCCGCGATTGCCGGCTGTTTTTCCGGGAACTGCGCCAGCAGAAAGTCAACAAAGGCGCGGGATTTGAGACGCCCTGAAGTTCGAGCGTAGCCCATGCGCAACAGAAATACCAGCGCTCGCAGCACGTCTGAATCGCGCAGTCGCGTATAGCCCAGGTGCTTATGCTCAGTCTCGCGATATTCCTTGAGCATGGTGTGGATCTCCGCGCCTACCAACTGCTGGCGAGGGTTTGCGTTCGGAGTTTCGTAGTGCAATCCGGAGTTCACCAGAGTCTCATAGCTTTTCGCCAGAGCTGTGAGACCCGAGATTAGGTCGCCGTCGTTCAGGGTCCGGTCCGCTCGGACGCGCCTGGCCAGCGCGAAGCTCAAACCGACGATCAGATGCTCGTGTTCGTAAGGAAACGAGTCGCCGATTTCGACGCGTGGAAACAATTCGCTCTGCTGCAAATCCTGCAATGGGCGGGGCTTTTCGTGCTCGCGCGCCTGCAGCAGATAAATGCAGTCGCTCGGGCAGTCGAGCGTGACCTCGCGCTGCTCGCCGCAGCATTGCGGGCAAATGCGGCCATGCACGGCCGGGCAGAAGCGCTTTTCTTTGCGTTTTTCGCAGATTACGCAGGCCAACGAAAATCTCCGCGAGCATTATGACACGCGATGCCGTGCCCTGGCCTTGGGTCGGCCGAGTGCGGGAATCCCGATTTGAAGCCCAATTAGGGAACGGAATGTTTCAGAAGGCGCGTCTTTGCTGGCTTCCCTAGCTGCCGCCTACAAAAAATCCGCATAAAATGCGGGTTATTCAGTGTTTTTCCACAGAAGCAAAGTGTAAGATAACGCCCATCAGCAAAATCAATAGGTGCCCAATAGGAGGATTCATGGCAGCAGGCTTCACCAAGACACAACTGGTTCGTCACCTCGCCGAGAAAACAGAAATTCCCAACAAGACCGCGGCAGCGTTTCTCGAGAACCTGGCGGACACAGCAATCAAAGAGACCAAGAAGAACGGGATATTCGTTGTTCCGGGTCTTGGACGTTTGAAGAAGGTCCACCGCAAAGCGCGCACGGGGCGCAATCCGCAGACCGGCGAGCCCATCCAGATCAAGGCCAAAACCACGGCGAAGTTCTATCTGGCGAAGGCCGTGAAGGACGCAATCGCCCCCAAGAAGTAGGCCACGGATACAGGATCCAAACGAACTCAGAGTTTTGCCAAGGCCGGTTCCGGAACCGGCCTTTTCGCCTGGAAGCGTGATTTTCCAGATGGCGACGAACACGCACGCTAATACTCGTTCTTCACGACCTCACCGGCCTTCATCACAAACTTCACGTGCTCAAGCGTAGTGACGTCCGGAATGAGAAGCAAAGCGTTTGCGAGCTTGCGGATCATCTTGAATTCCTTTTCTTCAGGTAGATTGTGCACAAGCGGGATTCCATCAGCGGCGGCGCAGCCAACCATCCAGTCCCCACTCCTGACCTGCATCCGAAACCAGAAAAATCACGAACAAAAGCAGCAGCGGCAGGTGATCGAGTTCGGCGCCAAAGTAGCGCCACACGGGAATGTTGTGGCCCGGCTCCCACCACGTGGCCAGGGTCAGGCTGATCATGTGCAACACGCCGACGATTGACGCTACCCGCACCCACAGACCCAGTAGCAGGCACACGCCTATGAACATTTCCACCGCCCCAACGAGGTAGGCAAAAAACACCGCGTGGGGAAGAATCAGGTCTGCCAGAAAGGGCTGATAGAAGCTAACCGCACTATTTTCTATAAAACCCTGGAGGTATTGCTGAAAACCGCCATGCGCGAACTCAGAGCCGAAAATTTTGTATTGCCCAAAAAGCAGAAAGAATCCAGCGGTGAGGATGCGAACTACGGCCAAAGTTCGGGGAAGAAGGGCGGGCGAGTCGAGCATGCGCCTCTGTATTCTACGCGCAAAGCCCGCAGATGAAAGTGGCAGCGTAACCACCTCGGTCAGCGCTGCCACTCTTAAGTCACCATTGAGTGCGGCTTATCCTCCGGGCCCGTCGTTGGCGACGTATTGCTCAAGCGCATCCAGTTCGCGGCTCAGGTCCTCGACGCAGGATTCGAGCACATTACGGATTGAGAGCACTCCCAGCAGCTTGCCTTCGCCATCCACGATAGGCAAATGGCGAAAGTGACGCTCGACCATGGTAGTAAGCGCTTCGCCGGGGCTGATCTCTGAGGTGCCGAGCTCAACTGGAGTGGTCATCATCTCGCGCACCGGCGTTTGTTCCGGGTTGCGGCCGCTGAGCGCGAGCTTGCGCAGCACGTCGCGCTCGCTGAAGATGCCGGCGACGCGGCGCTCGCTGTCCACCACCGCCACGGCGCCCACGTGGTGATCCAGCATGTTGCGCACCGCTTCGGCAACCGTTGCCTCAATCCGAACGGTGGCGGCCTCGGGATCGCACAATTCAAGAATGCTCATAGGGACTCCTTCACGCTCACGCTCTTGCCATGCGGCCTGCGCCAACGATTGAAGTCTGGGCAGTATCGGGCCGGCGCCGCAACAATGGCCACAGGATTCCGCATTATGCCTTGTGCAGAGGCGCTGTCAAGACAATTGCTGATAAAAAATTTGATTGGGAGCGTTCGGACTCAGGAGGGGCCCCACATTGACGTTTATTTGATCTCGTTCTTAAAGATTTTCCCATCTTTCATGACGAAGCCCACGCTCTTGAGCGCGCCGACATCAGTCAGCGGATCGGCGCTGACGGCAATTACGTCGGCGTACGCGCGAGGGGCAACCACGCCAATCTCCCCCTGCATGTCGAGCAGTTCGGCCGCGCGCGAGGTCGCGCTCTGGATGGCCTGCATCGGCGACATGCCGAACTCCACCATGCGGCCAAATTCCTGCGCGATGGGGTCGGTCCACGGGATGCCCCCCATGTCTGTGCCAAAGGCGATCTTCACCCCCGCGTGGAGCGCCTTGCGGAAAGATTTCTCATGCAGCGACGCGCGCAGGCGATCGCGCTGACCGTCGGGCGTGTCCGCCCTCGCCCAGTCGTAGTAATAGACGCTGAGCGTCGGGACATACCAGGTCCCCTGTCTCAGCATTTGTGCGATAGCGGCATCATCGAGATCGAGCCCGTGCTCGATGGAGTCGCAACCGCCGTCGAGTGCCCGGCGCAGGCCAATTCCGCCATAAACGTGGCATGCAACTTTCCTGTCCCAGCCGTGAGTCTCATCAACAATCGCCTTCAGCTCTTCGAGGGTCAACGTGGGTTGCGAAACCAACTCGCCATGCTTGCCCACCCATGAACGATGGGTCATGTACACCTTAATCCAGTCGGCACCGTGATCGAGTTGCTCGCGGGCCGCTTTACGCGCTTCGACCGGGCCATCCACGATCTGCACACCTTTGGGCATATCTAATTCGGGCGCGTAGCCTTCGAGTTGGTAACCGCCGGTGGTCGAAATCGCCCGCGTGGCGACGAACAGCCGCGGCCCGGGAATGTAACCGCCTTCGATCGCTTCCTTGATCCCGACGTCACCGTATCCTGCGCCTTCGGTCTCCACGTCGCGGAGCGTCGTAAAGCCCTGTTCCAGAGCGCGACGGGCGGCGACCGTAGCCCGCGCCGCGCGGAAAGAAAGCGGATATTTCAGGATGTTGGCGTCATAGCCGCCTTCGGCCGGATCTTCGCCCTGCAAGAAAATGTGAGTGTGCGAATCAATCAAACCCGGCAAAACCGTGGCATGGTAAAGGTCAATGACGTTGGCGCCTGGCGGGACCGATGAATCCGCTGAGACACTTTCAATGCGATTGCCGCGGATGATAATCGTTTGATTGCGGCGCGCTGTGCCGGATTGACCGTCAATCAAAGTCCCGGCGCGAATGACCGTGACGGTCTCTTTCGGTGTAATACTCGACGGCGCAACCCTCGATTGTTGCGCATTTCCCGAACAAACGAGAAACATAGCGAGCACGGCCAGAGTTATGATCTGACTCATTGTCTGTTTCGCGATGCTCCTTTCCTCCGCCAAGAGTTTGTGGGCGGTGCTATTCGCCAACCACCGCGTCCGCTTCGATCTCGATTAGCATCTCCGCCGAGATAAGCCCGCTGATCTGAATCATGGAAGTCGCGGGACGTATCTGGCCGAAAAATTCGCCGTGCGCTTTGGCGATTTTCTCCCAATCTGCAACGTTGATCACGAACATGCGCGTGCGCACGACATCTTTCAGAGTCGCTCCAGCCTTGTGCAGAGCGGACTCGATATTTTTCAGCGTTTGCACCGTCTGCGCATAAGGATCTCCGATTCCGACAATCTTGCCGTCGGCTCCCGTCGCAGTAGTGCCAGACACGTGCACATAGGAGCCGACGCGCACAGCACGCGAGTAACCAGCGATGGGCTCCCATGGTGTGCCACTCGAAATATTTCTGCGCTCCATCGAAATTATTCCTAAGCTTCCTGCGTAGGATTCCCTACAGTGTCCGATGATTGTAAGACTTGGGCTGAAATTTAGCAGCCAATTGGATCATTTGCCAGCAAATCAGAGGTGGAAACCTTCCGCGCGAGTCGGGGTTCTAAGTGAATGGCACGAAGGGGCTACGCAGGTCATGCATTGGTGACTTGCGCCGATGTTTCGAGGTGCGGTATGTACTCGTTCAATTCGGAGGTGAGGCCCGGCGAACGGGCTGACGAGACCAGAGGAGCCCATATGATCCACGAATCGCATCCGTTGCAGAAGCTGTTTTCCGAGTTGGTGGGGCGGCATTATGCCGAGCAGATCGGCATTCGCGACCCGAAGATTGTCGCCTACGTTGCGCATCTGCTTTCGGAATTCTGCGACGCCGAGCAATTGTTCAAGATTCGCAACGTGCCGGGCCGTAACCTGGATGATGTGGGCGAGATGTTGCTGGAAGCTGACCCCGTGTACGGACCGGCGCCTTCCTTTGATCGCGAACGCCAGGTGCGCAAACACATTGGCGACTACACGCTGTTTTTCGCGGGAATGTTTCCGGAGAGCATCAACCGCTTTCGCCTGCGCCGCAATCGCCTGGAGAATTTTGTGGATTGGGTGAAGGCCGGCAAGGAGAGTTACTACATCGTTTCCAAGTTCGACGTGTTTGAGTACACCAACGTGGCGCCGCTCTTTGCCAGCCTGTCGCGACATTTCGAGCAATGCGTTTATGGGCTAAACATGGTGAAAAACGATCTGCTCGAAATGCAGCATCCCCTGATGCGCCGCGCCGATGAAATTGTGATGTAGCGCAGCTTGCGGAATCTTAGTTCTTGCGGTAGAAGCTCAGAGCAGAATCTCCCTGCCGCAGCGTGCGGTAGCGTCGCAAATCTTCGACTTCAGTACCCGGATCAAACTTCCTGCTATGTTCGGCGACCACAATCGTTGTAGCCCTCACGATTGGCGACCTCGCCAGAAGTTCCAGGGTTTGAGCATACGCATTCTGCATCCGATAAGGCGGATCGAGAAAAACATAATCTGCCGTCACGTCCGATGCCTCCAGAATGCGCAGGGCGCGGAACACGTCGTTTTTGATGACTTCTAACGCGGCTTTGGCCCCAAGTGAATCAACGCCAACCGAACCAAGGTTGCGCCGAATCAATGCGGCCGCTCGCGCCGAAGACTCTACGAAATAGACAAAGCCTGCGCCACGGCTGATCGCTTCAATGCCGACCGCGCCCGTCCCTGCAAAAAGATCGAGCCAAATGCTGCCTTCGAGCGCGGCTGGATTTCCTGCCGTCAGCACATTGAAGAGGGTCTCTCGCAGCCGGTCGGCCGTGGGACGCAGATCGAGCTCGCGCAGGGAAGTCAGTAAACGGCTGCGGTATTTTCCGGCAATCACTCGCATGGTTTCTGCGGCGCCTGCCTGTCGAATGCAGGAGGCACGCCAAGAATATAAAATAGTGTAAGCAGACCTCTCATGCGAAGCTGGTCCATTCCCGCGGGCAAGCTCTTCGGAGTTGAAATCCGCATTCATTTGACGTTTTTCTTCTTGCTGCTATTCGTGTGGCTTACCGAATCGGCGGCGCATCACAACGCCGGGTCGGCCGCGCGTGGGCTGGCGCTGGTTGGAATTATTTTTGGTTGTGTGGTCCTGCACGAACTGGGCCACGCACTCGTAAGCCTGCATGCCGGCATTCCGGCAAAGGCAATCATTCTGCTTCCAATCGGCGGGGTCACCTTGCTCGATGAGACCCGCGAGCCGCTGCCGGCCGGCACGCAGACGTGGAAGCGCGATATCCGCATCGCCCTTGCGGGCCCGCTCGTCAATCTGATCATCGCGTTCGTGGCAGCGAGCATTCTCCTGGCTGCCGCTCCGCAGTTGCGGCTCTGGGATGCGCCCTACGTTATCTCTACCAACCTGCCGCGCAGCCTGGTGTGGGGCAATCTGTGGCTTGCGCTCTTCAATCTTCTGCCCGCTTATCCCATGGACGGCGGCCGGGTGCTGCGCGCTGTGCTCTCGCGCAGCATGGAACCCATTCGCGCCACCCGGCGCGCGGTTTCGATCGGACAGGCATTCGCAACCTTGTTCATGCTGGTCGGCATGTTGTGGAACATTTGGCTGACGCTGATTGGCGTGTTCCTTTTTGTGGCGGGTCAACTGGAAGAACGCTCGGCGGTGTTTCAGTCGGTGCTGGAAACGGTCCGTCTGGAAGACATCATGCTTCGCGATTTTGCGACGCTCTCACCGGCCGACACGCTTGAAGATGCGCTCGATAAGGCCGTTCACTCACTGCAGGATGATTTCCCTGTGGTGCGCGGCAATGATCTGGTCGGCATTATTTCGAAGCACAAGATTCTGCAGGCCCTGCGCTCCGAGGGCGACGGCTATGTACAGGCGGTGATGAACCGAATCTTTGAAGTCGCGCAAAAAAAAGAATCGCTGGCCTCTGCCTTCCGCAAGCTGAGTTCCCGCAACCTGAGCCTGATTCCGGTGGTGGAAGAGCAGCGCCTGATCGGCATCGTCACACTGCAGAACCTGATGCATTCGATGGCCTTGCTCGCTGAGAGCCGCAAGTTGCGCCGCGATACGCAGGATTCGTGATACTTCGTCTCAGGGGAAACAATCCTTCGACTGGCACCGTCTTGCGCCGGGCGCAAGACCGATTTCGCGCAGGGTGAAAGTTCTTGGGGCAGCTAGAAGCGGAACACCAATCCCACCGAAGGCTCGGCCATGTGGGCTTTGCCATCGGTAAAGATATCCAGCTTGTAATCGGGCGCGGTGAAGAATAGTCCGCGATATTGCAATCGCAGCGCGAATCGCGAGATCAATTTGTAGTCCACGCCTCCGCCATAAATCACGGTAGTGCGATACTCGCGCGCAGCCCCGAGTGCGACGGGAACCTCGGTGGCGACCGTCTGCCCCGGTGGAACGAGGATCACCAACGTCTGAGTGGGATTGAAAACCAGCACTCCCCCACCGCCGAACAGGAAAGTCTGAAATTTTCCGATGTGCCAGGGGCGCACGACCAGGTCGCCGGTGAGTTCGGTTATGCGGCCCTGAATGCGGTAACTGGTGGAGGAATTGTAGAACTGAGAATTCTCGGTGCGGCCGTAGTTCCCTTCCAGCCAGAACATCGGCGCAAGCTTCAGACGCAGGCTGGCGAAGTAGCCCGCCGAGGTCGAGGCACTCTGCGTAACCCCATTGCCCTGGGTCCCTTTGGTGAAATCGGCGCTGCCGTTGATGCTTACATCGAAATGGCCTTCCTGGCCGAGCGCCGCGGCCGCGGCTATGAAGAGCACGACCACCGCTCCCGCTTGCTTGAGCATTCGCTATCCTCGTCTCATATTCACTGGCAGATTCCGAGACAGTTTAAATGGTTGTATGTGTTTTGGACACGCGCAGGAAGGCGCAAAGCTTTGCGAGAGGAGCGACAAGTGCAATTCGAGACTGTGCCTAGAAAAGCCGGATGGCCTTGGCCTGCTCAACCGCCGGCGCCTTGCGGAGTTCGTCCAGCACGCTTTCCGGGACCGGGTCGTCCACGTGGACCACGGCGATGGCCTCGCGTGCTTTGCCATCGGCTGCGCTTTCGAACCGGCGTCCCAGGGAAAAGTCGGCGATGTTAATCCGGTGCTCGGCCAGGATGGTCCCCACTCGCCCAATGACGCCCGGCACGTCACGATTGCGCATGTAGATCAGGTTGCGCTCAAGCGGCGCTTCCACCGAGATGCCGTCCACATGCAGGAGCCGGGGTTCACTTCCATGCAGGACGGCGCCTTTCACGAGGTGCTCTTCGCTGCTGGTCTTGAGCAGAATCGAAAGAATGCTTTCCGCACCCGCGCTTTGCTGCTTGGTGTTTTCGTGAATCTGCAACCCGCGGGAAGTCGCGATGGTGGCGGCATTCACCAGATTTGCCTTTTCGTCGAGCCGCTGATTCAGAATGCCCTTGAGTGCGGCGTTGCGGATCAACTCGGTCTTGCCGCGTGCAATCTTGCCGCTGTAGCGCAGAGAGATTTCCTGCAGCGTGCCCTCGGTGGCCTGCGCAAGAAATGCGCCCAGCCGCTCGGCGAGCACCACATAGGGCTGAAGTTCCAGGTATTCTTCGTGCGAAACCGAGGGCACGTTGACCGCATTCTGGATCACGCCATCCTTCAGATATTCCTTCACCTGCAGCGCGATCTGGTAGCCCACCGCTTCCTGCGCCTCATGGGTCGAACCGCCGATATGGGGAGTGAGGATCACGTTTTCCAGTGCCTGCAGCGGCGAGTTCTTCAGCGGCTCGTTACAGAAAACGTCAAGCGCAGCCGCGGCGACATGGCCTTGCTTGACGGCTCCGGCGAGGGCGGCCTCATCCACCAGTTCGCCGCGGGCGCAATTCACCAGCCGAATGCCTTTCTTCATTTTCTTGAGGGAGTCGGCGTTGATCATGCCGGTGGTCTGTGGCGTTAGCCCGACATGCAGGGTCAGATAGTCCGCCACCGTATAGACTTCGTCAATGGTGGCCATACGAATGCCCTGCTCTTTGGCGATGGTCACGGAAACAAAGGGATCGTGAGCGATAATTTCCATGCCGAAGGCGCGCGCTCGGCGCGCCACTTCCATACCGATTTTTCCCAGCCCAATAATTCCCAACGTCTTGCCGCGCAGCTCGGTGCCTTGTAAAGATTTCTTCTCCCATTTTCCTGCGTGCGTGAGCGCATCGGCACGAGAAAGATGGCGCGCCATGGAGAGCATCATGCCGAGCGTTTGCTCGGCAACCGCCACGGCGTTCGCGCCCGGCGTATTCATCACAGCGATGCCTTTTCGCGTGGCGGCGTCGAGATCAATGTTATCCACGCCCACGCCCGCGCGGCCAATCACGCGCAATTTCTTCGCGTGTTCGAGCAAAGCTGCATCCACCTGCACCGCCGAGCGGACAATCAGCGCGTCCGCCGATTCCAGCTTCTCAGTCAGCTTGCCCTCCAGTTGATCGTGCGTAACCACCGTCCAGTGCGGTTCGCGCAGCAGGTCAACCGCCGACGTGGAAATTTTCTCCGCTACGACTACATTCATCAGCTCTCCGCGAATATTGCCGGGTTTTGTTCCCGAGTCGTCCATGATTGCACTATAGCCTGAAGACATAGTTCACTCGACAATTCCTTTACCAGAAAATGACACGCCACTGACACTCAGTTGCCCCAGCCTGCTTAAACTCCTTCCAACTAACGCTCAATGGAGAAACCGATGAAGATCACAGCGATTTTATTGCTCACACTGCTCTGCGCCGCCTGCGGCTACAAGAGCCCGACGACTGCCGCCGCGCCTCAGCCAGGAACCACGCCCACAATTTCGCAACTTTCGCCTGACAGCGCATCTTCCGGAACCAGTGGGTTCATGCTGACAGTCAACGGATCAAGCTTCGCGTCCAACGCCAGCGTGAGCTTCAACGGCGCGGCGATGCAGACCACGTTCGTCAGCGGCAGCCAGATCATGGCGGCCATCCCCGCCAGCGCCATTGCAACCCCTGCCACAGTTGCGGTGACGGTCACGAACCCTGGCACGATGGCAATGGGTCCTTATGGAGGCGGCACACTTAGCGAGACTTCTGCCGCGGTGAACTTCACCATCAACTAGGAGGGCCATCAATGCCGCCCTACGCGCCTACGGGCTGCGCCTTCTCGGCCAGACTGTGGGCGTAAACTTTCTGCGCCGCGCGGACCGCACTCCCGTACTCTACGGGCTTGCCGGTAACGCTGGGCAACACATGCTCGAGCGCAGCCACAATTCCAATTGTGTCGAGGTAATCGTAGTAGCCGATGTGGGCGATGCGGAAAAGCTTACCTTTCATATCGCCCTGACCGTTCGCCACAACAGCGGAAAACGTCTCGCGAAATTCCTTTACGATCGCGCCGGAATCAATTCCCGCCGGCGAATGCAGCGCGGTAAGCGCCGCGGCGGGGCAGGTGGCCGCGTACAGCTTCAGCCCCAACGCTTGCGCCGCAGCCCGCGTCATCTCCGCCGCCAGTTCAGCATTGTTCACCAGCGCTTCGCGGCCCGCGGCCAGGTCGCCATCGCCCATCTGGCGGACAAACTCCAATGCCGCACCCAGCGCCGCAAACAGCGATGTCGCCGGCGTATAAGCGGACTCGCCCTTGGCCGCCGCCCTGCGCTCCTTGCGAAAATCAAAGTAATAGCGCGGAGATTTTGCGGTCTCCATTCGCTTCCAGGCCCGTTCGCTGATCGCGCAATACGCCAGGCCCGGCGGGATCATCAGCGCTTTTTGCGATCCGCCGATCATCACATCAATGCCCCAGCCATCTACATCGAAGTGCGTTGTCCCCAGACCGGTGATCGCATCCACGACCAGGAGGGTGTCGTCCTGGGCTCGCACCAGCTTCGCGATCCCCTCCACGTCGTGCCGGGCGCCGGTGGAACTTTCGGTGGCCTGTACATACACGGCGCGGACGTCCGATGTGAGCTTGCTGCGCACATCCTGAAGTGAGAACGTCTCGCCATACGGTGCACTCAGGACTTCAACATTGCAGCCGAAGGCTTTGGCCAGATCACGCCAGCGCTCGCCAAATTTTCCTGCGGTCAAAACCAAGACTTTGTCGCCCGGAGAAGTCAGATTCGAAACCGCGCCTTCCATCACACCCGTGCCCGAAGAGGCCAGCACCAGCACATCATTCTGCGTGCCAATGAACTCCTTCATTTCGGACAAAACCCGCGTGTAGAGGGCGCGAAAATCCGCGGTGCGATGATGCAGCGAAAAGGCTGCCATGGCAGTCTGCGCGGCGGGCAGAAGAGGCGTGGGGCCGGGCGTAAACAGACGATTCTTGCGAAGCATGATCAAGACTCCCGATGCAAGGAAATTGGTACCAGTTTACCGGAAGGCTAGCCGGGGCGCAGGTTACCGCCGGGTAAGCGGGATGCTTTCCGTATAATGACCTTCAGTATGAGCCTCTCCGAGCAAATTCAAAAAGATATTACGGCCGCCATGAAAGCGCGCGACGAGCACCGGCTTTCGACTCTGCGTATGGTGAAGACCGCGCTCAAGAACCGCGAAATTGACAAAATGGCCCCGCTCGAAGAAAAAGAATCGCAGCAGGTGCTGAGCACGCTGATCAAACAGCGCAAAGATTCGATTGAACAGTTTACAAAGGGCGGCCGGAAAGAACTGGCTGACAAAGAGGCTGCCGAGATAACGCTGATCGAAAGTTATATGCCGAAGGCAGCCAGCGAGGGAGACATCGTCGCGGGCGTGAAAGCCGTGATCGCTGAGATGGGTTCACCGACCATGAAAGACATGGGCGCGGTCATGAAGAATGCGATGGCGCGCTTTGCCGCGGCAGGCCAGCGCGTGGAGGGGAAAATCGTGAGTGATGCGGTGAAAAAGGAGCTGGCGGGCAAATAACTACTCGGTTCCCGTCTTTCTCTCCCGCTCGGGAAATTCTTCCTCCGTCACCACTTTGAAACTC
>Ga0335078_10012803_pt1 | contig 12428 bp, 9 predicted proteins | sample Lox_Sample_32_FD_206711 | JGI IMG/M metagenome (GOLD analysis project Ga0335078, IMG submission 206711) | Soil microbial communities from Loxahatchee National Wildlife Refuge, Florida, United States - Lox_Sample_3.2 | ecosystem: Environmental > Terrestrial > Soil > Wetlands | place: USA: Florida... | reverse complement strand
TATCTGCGAGCTTCAAGGAGTCGCCAACTGCACGAGCGCATCGCCGCCGCGCTGGCGCGCTTCGTCCAAGCCCGTTTCCGCCCGATTGATCCATTCGGTGACGCGATCTTCGGTGTCGTCACCCGGTCGCGAAGAGGCTTCGGCAACAATGGCGCTCACGGACAGATCGGGCGGTTCCCAAGTGGGGCGCACGGTAGTGGCGACCTGGCGTAACTTTTCGGCAAGAGCCCGCGCATTGTCGAGCGACGTGTTTGGCAATACAAACACCAACGACCACGCCGTGTATTTTACGGCGATGTCGGTCTGCCGAACGGCGGATGAGAGCGCTCGCGCGAGTTGCTCCACATATTTGTCGACTGCCGCGTCGCCGTGCTGACGCAGAAGATCGCCGCCGCGGTCGATATGAAGCACGATGAGGGAAAGAGGCATACCCTGCGCGCGCGCGCGGTTCGATTCGACCAACAGGCAATCGATGTAGGCGCCGCGGCTGAGCAAGCCGGTCTTCTCATCGGCTACGGCGAGCGAGCGCACCAACGAGCGCAGCCGCGTGTGGCTCACGGAGAGAACGAGCTGATCGCCCACGGCCTGCAGGAAGAAACTTTCGTTCGGCTTCCATTTTCTCGCACTCGCGTCCCCCACGAGCAAGACTCCCGAAGCGCCCTGCGTCTCTTTATCGGATAGCAGAACGGCAAGCGCGGTTTCGAGCCCGAATTCATTCAAGTCGGGACTGGTCGAGGCATGCAGCTCGATGCCGCCGAGTGCGTCGGGTGGGACTTTCGAAACCAGCGGGACGATCGAAGCGATTCGCGACGCTCCGACTGCCGGGACGCCCGGTGCGGAATACTCGGCGGTCGATTGCGCTCCTTCACCCGGCGCGCCGACTGCGATCATGCAGCGAGCGACGCCGAGATATTTTCCGATCTCGGCGGCCGTGGTTCCCGCGACTTCGCGCGGCGTCTGCTGCCGGTACATCAAGCGATTGATCTCGGCGATGGCAGCGAGATCGCGATGCGTGTCGGCCGGCGCGGGTGCGGCCACGGGCGCGGGTGGCGGCGCGGGAATCGCGGCGACAGGCACGGGCGCAGCGGGAGGCGGCGGGGCCGGCGGCGCCGCAGCCGGCTTGACAGGGATGCCCTTAGGCCACCAGTTGGCGCGCTCGTAGAGCGAACGAAGGCGTTCGTTCCTCTCCTCCTCACCCGGGAAGAGTTCGGCGATGCGCTCCAGCCGCTCGACGGCCTTGCTCTGCAACGAATACTGGAGGAAAATTTCGACCTGGACAATCAGATCTTCGAGCGCCTGCTGCGCGCGGGCCTCCTCGGACACCGGACCGGCGGTTGAGGCGACCTCCGATCCCGCGCCCGTAAAGCCATCGGTACGCGTGGAAACTGTCGCTGCCTTTGCCGCTCGCGAAAGAATGTTCTGCAGAAACGCCGGGTCCACGTTTCCTTCGAGTTTCGTAATTCGTTCGTGATTGCGGTAGTCGTAGGGGTCGATGTCCACCAGGCGGTCGAGAGCCTCGCAGGCCTCCTTCATCCGTCCCGCGGTGAGATAGAGGTCGAAGAGGCGCACGAGCGCGTCGAAGTATTTCGTTTCGCGATTCAGCTCCTCGAACGCGCGTGCAACCGTCTGAGCGAGCGGAAGGGAATTGGGATATGCGGAGGCGAGGCGGTCGATCTGGGCCGTAAGCTCGGCTTCGCGGCGGCCTGCACGCATCCAGTCCTTGAGTTCGGTCAGCAAGGAAGCTCCCTTGGAGTCCTCGCCGGCGCGGATATAAGCTCCCGCAATCTCGAACAATTTTTCGAAGCCTTCCGGCTTCTGGCGGTAATAGGCCTGGAACATCTCTCGCGCGCGATCGAGGCGCCCGGTTCGCAAAAGCGATTCGCCGAACAGCGCGAGGTACGTCGTGTCCTTGTCGTTCGGCGCAAGCGGTTCGAGCAGCGCAACGGCTCCTTCCGCGTCGCCCTTGCGAAGCTTGGCCTCGGCGAACAGCAGCGAACCGGTGCGATCGTTGGGCGAGAGTTGGTGCGCGCGCCCGAAATAATCCATCGCTTCGTCGAGAGATCCGGCCGCCTGCGTCAGCTGGCCCGCGCGCAGAAAGCTCCGCGCGGCGAGGTCGGCGTGCCGGAGGCGCTCGGCGAGTTCGCCCAGGATGACGTGCCGAGACGCACTTTCCGGGTCAAGGACAGCCATGCTCTCGTAACATGCCAGCGCCTCGATGCCGCGCTGCTGCTGGAGGAAGAGCTCGGCGGCGGCGCCAAACTGTTCGATGGCCTCGGGAACGCGACTCTGCTTTTGCAGAAGTGTGGCATAGCGCATCAAGCGGTCGGGGGGTTGCGGGAACGGACGAAGGAAACGCGTGAAGACGGCGGAGGCCTTGGTGTGGTCGCCGGTATCCAGGAGACGGTCAAACTGGATACCGTAGTATTGGGCCGCGAGAGCCGGTTCGTTGAGCCGCGTGTAGATATCGGCCAGCGCCTGTAGGGCTTCCTGATGGCCAGGGGCCTCGTTTAGGACCGCTTGATACTCTACGACGGCTTCGCGGAGCTTGTTTTTTTCGAGGCTGCGCCGCGCGCGCTCAAGATGTTTGTTGATGTCCGGAGCCATGGGAAACCGTACGGTACATGTGCGCCGCGTATTCGACGGAAATGCGGCCGCGCTGCGCCCTTCCACCCCGAGGCCGGGCGGCCAAAACTGCCGGCGCAAGGACCTCAAGATCAACTATATAACGGACGCCGCGCGGGCCTTCAAACGAAATCGCCCGGATGTGCCGATGATGGCGGCGACGCGTTTGGAATGCGGTTTCAGCTCTGCGTGCTGGGTTTGAGAGTCTGCCGTGGGAGACCGGAAACCTTCTCGCGCATCGACCGGAAGGAGAGCCCGCTGCGCACCAGCGCCGCAAAGCCCAAGATCGCGAACGGGAGGTTGAGCGCAAACCAAGCAAACGTCGAGAAGTTGGCGGCCGTCGTTTTGTCGATATCGAACACGCTCAGACCCAGTACACAAAAGAGCTGGTAAGCGCCGACATTTGCGGGCGCGTTAGGTAGAGAGACGCCCAGATTGATGACCAAAAGCACCACGACCGCAGCGAGGAACGACAAGCGCAAACCGTAAGACCGCATCATGGCCCAAAGACCGAGAACCTGGAAAAACGGGATCAACATGGACGTGAACACAGCTGCATAAAAGCTGGGCGCCGTGCCCATGGAGTGGAGATCGATGAGCGCTCCCATTACCTTGCCAGGCAGGCGACGGCGAGCCATGGTGGGTTCAGGGTTGCTGCCCAGTTTTATTTCCAGATAGAAGATCAGCAGGACGAGAATGGTCACGAGGACGAGCGTGATGATGCCGAGCAAGTCGGCGGCGCGCTGAAACCGGCGCGGCAGATCGACCAAGAGCGAAACGACCGCCAGCGAGGCCGTGGCAATCACCAAATCCACGAGCCGTTCGACGCCGACCGAGCCGAGCACGCGGCCGAGCGTGATGTCGTCCGAATTCGACAGAAGATAACTGCGCAAGAACTCGCCGGGACGCAGCGGGAAGATCAGGTTTGTAAAAAGTCCGGCGAACACAGCCCGAATGGAGCGCGTCAGCCTCACTTTGCCGAAAGGCGTGAGCAGGAACTTCCAGCGCAGGCCTTGAACGACGTAGCTCAACACATCGAAGGACATTCCGACCAACACCCACTTCCAATCGACTTCGGCGAGTTCGCGAACAAATCGGACGAAATGAAAGTAACGGATAACCCATACCAGGCAGACAAGCGCCAACCCATAACCCAAGAGACGGGGAATTCTCGAGGAGCGGGAATTTTCGTTTCGAACGATTTCGCTCAATGGGAATCTTCCACGAATCGGCCGCCTTTCGCCTCCAGAGCGCTTGATCCGCTCGAGGGTTTCAGCGCAGCCGCGCGCATGTCGGTGACTGCCAAGACTCCTTAGGAATGCGGGTTGGACAGCACCATCTCTCGAATTACGCTTGCCTGGCGGCGCTTCGACCACGCCAGCGGCCGCCGTTAGCGCCGAGCAAGGGTAAATCGTCCCCGGTAGGTTCGCTCGCCTGTGCCCGTGGCGCTCAGGGACAAACCGGGACGCCCGCGCCCGCTACAGCCTACGACATCAGGCTTCGGCAGGCAATCCGGGACTGGGGTGCGCGGCACATTCACTGAAGCGAGATAAGCGGCGTATAATATGGAGGTCCAGATGAGAAGTGGTCTTGACGTGCCCACCATCGATTCCTTCAGCTTAGCGGGATGAAGTCCACCCAGCCGATTGATCGCAGAGAGGCGGTTTTGCTCGTCGGCGTAAGCCTGCGGCGCCCTGCGCGCATACGAGGAACCGTAGACGCCGGCGGACCGGCCGTAACGAGCCGCGATTCGCTCGATGAATTGCAAGAGCTTGCAGAAAGCGCAGGCGCGAACGTGCTCGGCAGCATCCTGCAAGTGCGCGATACACTCGATCCCGCGACGCTGGTTGGGCGCGGCAAGCTCGAGGAAATCCGGGCCGAAGCGCACGTGCGCCGCGTGCCTCTCGTGATCGTCGACCACGATCTCACGCCGGTACAGCTCCGGAACATCGAGAAGGAGATCGGGTGCCGCGTGATCGACCGCACGCAATTGATCCTCGATATTTTCGCCACTCACGCGCGCACACGCGAAGGCCAGCTCCAGGTCGAACTCGCGCAACTGAACTACCTGCTTCCCCGACTGCCCGGGCGGGGGGAGGCGCTTTCGAGGCTCGGCGGCGGCATCGGGACGCGAGGACCCGGCGAGCAGAAACTCGAAACCGATCGCCGGCGCATCCGCGAGCGCGTGCGAAAAATCCGGAGCGCCATCGAAACGGTCCGCAGCCAGCGCACCACGCGGAGACGCGCACGCCAGGCCGTGCCTCTGGGGATGGTGGCCCTGGTCGGCTACACGAACGCGGGCAAATCCACGCTGTTCAATGCGCTGACCGGCGCGGGCGTCCTAACATCGTCCAAGATGTTTGCGACGCTCGATCCCACGATCCGCGCGATCCGCTTGCCGTCCCGACGGCGCGTGCTGCTCTCGGACACCGTCGGATTCCTGCGCGACCTGCCTCCCGATCTAATTGCGGCTTTTCGCGCGACGCTCGAGGAAGTGCAGGAGGCGGCGCTGATCCTACACGTGACGGATATTTCGAGTCCGCACCACGCCGAACAGGACGCCGAGGTGCTCAAGGTGCTGGGCGAACTGGGCGTCGAAGACCGCCCGCGCATACATGTGCTCAACAAGATCGACCGCCTGCGTGACGAAGACTTAAACGCGTTGAAAGGCTCGAACGGTTACGGCCGCGACAACGTATTCACATCGGCGGCGACAGGCGCAGGGTTGGAGGATTTGCTTGCGCGCATCGATGCGGCGATGCCCGTCGATCCGCTCGTGCGATTGCGGCTGAGGGTGCCCGTGACGGACGGACGCCACCTCTCGCTCGTGCAGGCGCGCGGACGGATCACGAATTCCGAACTGTTGGACGGTCATTTGGTTTTTGACGCGGAGTTGCCTCAGTCCGCGGCGCGGCGGCTCCAAGAATTCATCTTGGACTAACCTGAAACCGCAACGCTGAAGCATCTCCGCTCGCCGGCTGCGATGTCCTCGCGTTGTTCCTGGTATTGCCTCGAAATCCGTCCTGCGCCTCTCCGCTGAGATTTATCTCCCTGCCGAAGTTCCCCTCCGAAATGAAAAGTCCACAGGACTTTTTCCCGCGGCACGTTGCGGCATGCCGATACGATTTTCGTGCGCGCCAAAATCGGCGCAAGAAGAAACGCCCGCATCGTGCGGGCAAGAAAGGAGCAGGAATGAAACGAATCGCCATCGCACTGGCGCTCGGCACAGCGTTGAATGCGACGCCGGCCGTCTGCCAGCGCATCGTGCAAATCACATGGCAAGCGAGCTCCTCGGCGGCAGGAAACCCGTCGCTCACCTACAACGTGTATCGAGCACCGACGTGCGCAGGACAGTTTTCGAAGCTGAACGGGGCGGGAGTTTCAGCGACAACCTATGTCGACACAACCGTCGCCGTCGGAGCGACGTATTGTTATCAGGTAACGGCTGTCCTCAACGGACTGGAGAGTGCGCCATCAAATCAGGCTATCGCTGCAGTTCCTCCTCCCTCCAATCGCGAGGCGGCGTGCGAGCACCGCGGTCCGGTGATCGGCTGGATCCGGTGCCTCGGCGCCCGCCCGAAGCGACCTGCAGCGAATTCGCCTACGCACTAACCGAACGATTTGCCGCGAACTGTCGAGAGCGGTGTTTTGCCGAAGGCCACTAGTCGGGGTGTGCCGATCGGTGCGCCGAGTCGATTCCTGTGTAAAACGCTGTGGAAAAGCCGCACCCAGGAAAGGGATTGGCATCCGGCAGCAGAAGCGCGCACTTCGGCCGCCCCTGCTACGGGGTTTAGTAAGGCTTGTCTAATCTGCATCTTAGGGGAAGTTTGGAGCGGATCCGCATACGTACGGCTCACGAATCGTGCCCGGGCTCTCCAATGCAGAATTTGCACAGATTTGGGGCAGCAGCAATTCGTAAGCGACGTTTGCACAGTAGGTTGCCGATACGGGAAGCAGTGACTCCGCACCGTTGCGCTTGTGCCTTCTGGGGTCGTACGCACCGTTGACTCATTTGGTATACGGGACTATAGTCGTCTAGACGGCGGCCTAGCCCGCACGGCAATGGTCGTGTCTCTCTTTCCGGAAATGCAATGAACCTGCCGAACAGCCTCACGGTCCTGCGAATCTTTTTCGTCCCGTTGCTTGTCGTTGTCCTTTTGACCCGCATGCCGAATTGGACGTTTCTCGGCGTGCCGATTCGGTTTGAAGTGTGGGGCGTGTTGATTTTGCTGGTTGCAGCAGCAACGGACGCGATGGACGGCTACATCGCGCGGAAGAGGCGCGAAATAACGACGCTGGGCATCCTGCTCGATCCAATCGCAGACAAGCTCTTGATTTCCGCAGCGTTTATTCCGCTGGTCTGGATGCATTTGGTGCCGGCCTGGATGGTGGTGATCATCATCGGACGCGAGTTCATCGTGGTCGGCTTAAGAGAAATTGCGTCCGTTGAGGGATTGGTGATTCCAGCGTCGCCGCTCGGCAAGACGAAGATGATTTTGCAAGTGCTGGCGGGTTGCGCCGTGATTCTAACGGCGGATCATCCCGCGCTCAAAACGCTGGGCACGACGCTTCTGTGGCTTGTGGTGATCAGCGCGGTGCTTTCCGCGATGCACTATTTTCAAATGTTCTGGAACCAGATCAACTTTCGAGTACAGCAGCGCCGTCGTATGAACGTCGTCGTCGTAGAGCCCAAAGAAAAACCGCAGGATGTTCTCACTCGATAATCGCGAAAAAGAAACATTGCTCACGGTGGCGCGGCGCTCATTGGTCGCGGCCGTCGAAAGCGACAAAAGGGCGCCGGTCCTAGCTGCTGAGTCCAGTAGGACCGAATGTGCAGGCGCGTTTGTGACGCTGCGCCGCCGCACGCGGCTGCGCGGGTGCATCGGACAAATCGGCACGAAGCAACCGGCGGCTGAGGTTGTAGCCTACGCCGCAAGAGCCGCTGCGCTGGAAGACCCGCGCTTCGATGCGGTCCGCCGGGATGAACTCCGGGAAATTGAAATCGAGGTGTCGGTTCTCTCATCTCCCGAGGCGATTGCTCCACACGAGATTGAAGCCGGCAAGCATGGCCTGATTGTGAGTCGTCGCTGGCAGCGTGGCGTGCTATTGCCCCAGGTAGCGGTGGAACACCGCTGGGGAGGCATGCGATTGCTGGAAGAAACTTGCATGAAGGCGGGACTCGAGCCCGACGCGTGGAAAGACCAGCAGACTGTGATTCTGGCGTTTACCGCCGAGGTTTTCAGCGAGTCGGATTTCCGGCGAGATACGGAGCTCGAAACACCCGGGACATTGACTCCCGACTATTCGAGTTCGACGTAATCGCCCGAGAAGACTTCACGAAGCGCGAAGGTGATCAGAACGGTCGCTGAGTTCGGGCCAGTACGCAGGACGACCCCCTCTCCCAGATCCTCCCGAGGCACGTTGCTCCAATTGAATTTGCCGGGAGCGCGCCCGAAGCCGTAGGTGGGTCCAAGGACTCCCTCGACATCGAAGGCGTACCGGGGAGTCTGATAAGCGGTCTCGTGTTCGGTACCCTGGTACCGGAAGATGCGGAAGTAATCGCCGACCTTGACGCCTTGATCGGTGCCGAGGTTCACGTAGACGACGTCATTCTTGCCGCTTTGCTGCTGGAATTTCTTGCCGGTAATCACCATCGCGAGCGGTTTGCCGTTTGCCGGAGCAAACCTGTCGAAGTTGTCTTCCGACTTTAGCTGAGGCACCGCGCGGGCAGTAAATGGCAGGACGACGTCGCCGCGCTGCAAGTACGCGCACGCATGTTCCACCTGCCCAATCGAAACATCTGACTGGGCGATGACGACCTTGATGCGGCCCTCGTCTTCCCACACAGTGCCCATCTTGTGAAGGATCGCCGTCTGCCACTTTGTCCAATCGACCTTAATCGAGTCTTCCACCGGCCGGATCACCATGAATTCGTCGCCGGCCTTCACACCCTGGCTGGAACCCTTGTTGACGTAAACGTATTCGCCCTCGTCGAAAGTCGCCTTGTAGTTCGACTGCTCGCCTGTTACCACGTACGCGTCCCGCGGAACGGACTCGTTCGTGACGACGCCAGAGCAATAGACCTCACCGAGACTCGGAGTCGTCGGTCGTGTTTGCGTTTGCGCGGCTGCGATCGCAGCGGACATGCTCAGAGCTAGGCCGACGAGGACAACTTTAGGGCGCATGGTACTCGCTCCTTATCAAGAAAATCGGGCGGCTTAGAACGAACCCCCAGCCGATGAGGCGACCGTAACAGACCCCCCAGGGAGCGTCAAGACAATGGTCCGCTGGGCTTTACACATTGTGTACCGCATGGTAGAAGCAAGAATTCCCTCTTCTGCGGCGGTTCGCACGCCCTTCGGAAGAATCCGGAAAAGATAGGAAACACAGGTGTTAGGACCCGACAAAATCTGCTCCGTGGTTGCTGCCTCTGACGCAGGTTTCGCGCTCCAGCAGCTCGGGCGGGCGCGCCGCGAGACGGGCACGATCGAACTCCGGCTTGACTGGCTATCGGACGACCGTGAGATCGGGCGCTTCCTGGCCAAATTGGCAGTGCAGAGGCCCCGCGCAACGCTCATCGCGACTTGCCGGCGGCGCGAGGCGGGAGGCCGGTATCGAGGCACGATCGCGAAGCAGCTTTTCCATCTGGCCGAAGCGATTCGAGCGGGTTGTGCTTGGTACGACCTCGAGATCGAGAGCGTCCGCAAGTGCCCGCCCGAACTGCTGGACGTTCTGCTGGGAGATGGCCGCCAGCTCCGGTCCGCGCACTTCTTTCACGAAATGCCCCGAGATCTTGGGCGTGTCGCGCGCGAGCTGACGCGCGGCCGGCCCGACGCCGTCAAGATCGCGGCGCGGTGCGACTCTCTTGCGGACGCCCGCAAGCTGCTGGATTTCTCGAGCCAGCGGAAAGATCTGATAGCCATCCCGATGGGCGAAGTCGCGCTCCCAGTGCGCATCCTGTCGCTTCGCGCGAGGAACGGCTTCGCGTACGCGCCTGTCGAGAATGCGACGGCGCCAGGACAGACATCGCTTGAGGACATGAAGAGTCTCTACCGCGCGAACCGGCTGAATTCGCGAACGCGCGTGTACGGGGTGATCGGCGACCCGATCGCGCACTCGCTTTCGCCCGCGATGCAGAATGCCGGTTTCGCGGCGCGCCGGATGAACGCGATCTATCTGCCGTTTCTCGTGCACGACCTGAAGGATTTTCTTGGTTCGGTAGAAGCGCTGGGGATCCGGGGTTTCAGCGTCACTCTGCCACACAAGGAGCGCATCATGGACTGCCTCAACGATTGCGACCCGCTCGCGGCGCGGATCGGGGCGGTCAATACGGTTGTCGTGCGCGGCGGCGAGAAACTCTTTGGCTACAATACCGATTACGTTGGCGTGCTGACGACTCTGGAACGGCGGATGCCTCTGCGAGGCAGCCGCGTTTTGATTGTTGGCGCAGGCGGCGCCGCACGCGCAGTGGCGTTTGCGCTGGCTCAGGCCGGATCGGCGGTTTGCGTCTATGCACGGCGGCAGGAGAGAGCGAAATCTCTTGCGAAAGCCGCCGGCGGTGAAGCGATCGCACGAACCCGGCTGCGGCGGGAATTCTTCGATGCCATCGTCAACGCGACGCCCGTGGGGATGCATCCGGCCATCGGGAATTCGCCCCTCGAAGCTCGCGAATTGAATTGCCGGCTCGTATTTGACACCATTTATCGCCCGCGCGTTACTCGCCTGTTGCAACTGGCGGAGCGCAGAGGCATTGAAGCCGTTTCCGGCGTGGAAATGTTCGTCGCGCAGGGCACGGCGCAATGGGAGATTTGGACCGGCGAACGCGCGCCGGTCGAAGCGATGCGCCGGGCCGTGGTCTCGGCGCTGGCGCGCGAGGAAAAAATCGGCGGCGCACCAAGAGCCAAGGGTCGGACTACTCGATGATTCAACCGGATTTCAAAACGTTCTGCCAACTGGCGCGAACCGGAAATCTCATCCCCGTGTACGACACATACACCGCGGACCTGTTGACGCCCGTCGGAGCGCATCTGCGCATCGCGCACAACGCCAAATACTCGTTTCTGCTCGAAAGCGTCGAGGGCGGCGAGACGATCGGGCGCTACACGTTCACGGGCGTGAACCCCGAGGAAGTATTTCGCGCCCGGGGGCGCTCCTGCACGCTCGAAACGCGCGGGAAGAAAACTCGATTTGACGAAGATCCCGTCGAGCAGTTGCGGCGGCTGACCGCGCGCTACAGACCTGTGCGTGTCCCGGGGCTTCCTCCGCTGACCGCCGGTGCGATTGGATACTTCGCCTACGACATGGTGCGCCTCGTCGAGCGCATCCCGGATAGCGGGCGCGACGACATCGGCGCGGACGATTGCGTGATGATGTTCTATCTCGGTCTGGTCGCGTTCGATCACGTGCAGCACCGCGTGTCGGTGATTCGCAACGTCTTTACCGAAGGCGAGGGCAGCTTGCGCGGCAAGTACGATGCCGCCGTTCGCGAGATCGAGCGCACGCGGCGGCGGCTCGAGGGTCCGTTGCCGCGGCGGCGCCCCGCGCCGCGCGCCAAGTCCGTGCATGTCGAATCGAACATGACGAAGCAGCAGTTCGTTTCAGCGGTAAACAAGGCGAAGGAATATATTCTCGCCGGGGACGCCTTCCAAATCGTCGCGAGCCAGCGATTTTCCGCCAAGGTAAGCGCCGAGCCGTTTGAAATCTATCGCGCGCTCCGTGTGGTGAATCCATCTCCTTACCTTTATTTTCTAAAGCTCGACGACGTTTCGGTGGTCGGCAGCTCACCCGAAATGCTGGTGAAGGTGCAGGGCCGCGACGCGTTTTACAAACCGCTCGCCGGCACGCGGCCGCGCGGCGGCGACGAGAAGGAGGACCGCGCACTCGAAGCCGAACTTCTCGCCGATCCGAAGGAACGTGCCGAGCACATCATGCTCGTCGATCTGGGGCGCAACGATCTCGGGCGCGTATGCGAGTACGGCTCGGTGAAAGTGGACCGGCTGATGTTCGTGGAGCGCTTTTCGCACGTCATGCATCTGGTCTCGAGCCTGCGCGGGCGGTTGCGCCCGGAGGTGGACTGCTTCGACGCGCTGATGGCCTGTTTCCCGGCGGGCACGCTTTCCGGCGCACCGAAAGTGCGCGCCATGGAGATCATCGACGAGCTAGAGCCCACGCGGCGTGGGATCTACGCGGGCGCAATCCTGTATCTTGATTTTTCGGGGAACGTGGATTCGTGCATCGGTTTGCGCACGCTGGTTGAGAAGGGTGGGCGCGTTTACATTCAGGCCGGCGCGGGAATCGTGGCGGATTCGGTGCCGGAGCGCGAATATGAGGAGACCGTGAACAAGGCGCGCGCTCTTGTGAAAGCGCTCGAAATCGCGCAGTCCGGCGGCGCGAGTCGCGGCAAGTGAAAATCTGCGCTATTCTGAAAATTGACGATGGTTCTGCTTCTCGACAACTACGATTCGTTTACCTACAACCTGGCGCAGTACCTCGGCCAGATGGGCCAGCAGCTCGAAGTGCGCCGCAACGATCAAATCACGCTCGAAGAGATTGAGGAACGCAAGCCCGAGCGAATCGTCATTTCGCCGGGGCCGTGCACTCCGGCGGAAGCGGGAGTGAGCGTTCCCCTGATCAAGCGCTTTGCCGGGAAGATTCCGATCCTTGGCGTGTGCCTCGGCCATCAGGCCATCGGAGCGGCGTTTGGCGGACACGTCATCCGGGCGAAGGAAGTGATGCACGGCAAGACGAGCCTGATCCACCACGACGGCAAGACCATCTTTCGCGGGTTGCCGCAGGATTTTCCGGCC
>Ga0335078_10012802_pt1 | contig 12428 bp, 9 predicted proteins | sample Lox_Sample_32_FD_206711 | JGI IMG/M metagenome (GOLD analysis project Ga0335078, IMG submission 206711) | Soil microbial communities from Loxahatchee National Wildlife Refuge, Florida, United States - Lox_Sample_3.2 | ecosystem: Environmental > Terrestrial > Soil > Wetlands | place: USA: Florida... | reverse complement strand
CGGGAACTTCCCAATCCTCCAACGACCCTGGGCGCCGCTGAAGCCACGAGAAATCCTGTTCGTCGAGCATGCCGTTACGACAGGTCACAATGGCTCGCTCGATGACGTTTTCCAGCTCACGAACATTGCCCGGCCAATCGTAGGCGATGAGCACCCTTAGAGCCGGTCCCGAGATGCCGCTGATGTCCTTACCCAGTTCGGAAGAGATTCGCTGCGCGAAGTGTTCCGCCAACAAGGGAATATCCTCGCGCCTTTCGCGCAACGGTGGAATGCGAATCTCAATTACGTTGAGGCGATAGTACAAGTCCTCACGGAATCTCCCTTGCTTCACTTCCTCGGCCAGGTTCTTGTTGGTGGCGGCGATGATGCGCACGTCCACCTCCACCTCTTCGTTTCCTCCCACGCGATAGAAACGTCGCTCCTGCAAAACCCTCAAAAGATCGGCCTGCAACCTGGGCGATATGTCGCCGATTTCGTCGAGGAGGATTGTGCCGCCGTCCGCCAGTTCGAACTTGCCCTTGGCTTGCGCGGCGGCGCCAGTGAAGGCGCCCTTTTCGTAGCCGAACAACTCACTCTCCAGCAGAGTTTCGGTGAGCGCCGCACAGCTCACGGCGATGAATGGCTTCTCGGCCCGGCTACCGGAAAAGTGGATGGCGCGCGCCACCAGTTCCTTGCCGGTGCCGCTTTCGCCCCGAATCAGCACCGTGCTGCGAAGGCTGGCGATATCCCGGGTCAAGGCAAGAATCTCTTCCAGGCGCGGATTCTTGGTGATGATGTCGCGGTGACGATATTGCCGGCTGAGCTTCTTGCGCAAAATTGCGTTCTCGCTCTGCAACTTCTTGAGCTTCAGAATGCGCGTGACCAGCATCGAGATTTCCTGCGGATTGCACGGCTTGACGATGTATTCCTGCGCGCCTTCTTTCATGGCCTGAATGGCGGTATCCACCGCGGCGTAGGCAGTGATGATGATCACCGACGCTTCCGGCCGGACGCGGTGAAGCTCCATCATGGTTTCGATGCCATCCATGCCGCCGGGCATTTTCAAGTCAACGAAGCAGATGGCGTAGTCCGTGGATTTGGCGAGCTCCAGAGCCTGCTGTCCGCTCGATGCAGCGTCGACGTGGTAGCCGTCTTCACGCAACCAGGCGGTCATGGATTCGCACATCACCTCTTCATCGTCCACCACCAGCATGGGCCAATTCTTCTTCATGCTTACCCTTCTCGCGAAGCAAACCGCTCCACCAGCCGCAGTCCGCAACGCACACAGTATTGTTCTTCCTTCGCGTCCACCGCCTCGATGTGCGTGGCCAGGCTCATCGCACACTTCGGATCTGCACAATGGGCGAGCCCGAAAGTGTGCCCCAATTCATGGAGCACTTCCTTGACGGTGCGCTCGCGAAGCAGGCGCGCGTCCCCGGGAAGCCCGTAGAACTCCTGATGCAGCCGGCAAAGCGAGACCACGGCGACGGGGCCGTCAAGCTGTGCCTGGCCAAAGAGGAAACTGAGCATCGGAATCGCCAGGTCCACATTGGTGACCCCGAGTATCCGGCTCGAATTGGATGGAACGCGTTGAGCCAGCATCTTCATGATCTCCACCGACTGGTATTGCCCTCGCCTTTTGTCATAGGCGGCCTCCGAAATCGCTAAAGGTCCCAATCGCCTTAGAGGAAACGGAAACCACTCGGCAGCCGCGTTTTCGACCCATGCCAACGCTCCTTCCGGCACGCTCCCGATCGTGACCAGGTAAAGAGCATTCACACGGTATGTTCCTGCCCTTCCCTAAGCTCGCCAACGTTGCTTCGCGACTTCAGCGGCAGGATGACGGTGAACGTTGTGCCTTCGTTTCGCTGGCTCATAACCTCGACTTCGCCCTCGTGAGCCTTCACGATCCCGTAGAGCACGGCCAGTCCTAGTCCAACGCCCTTTCCCTCGGGCTTGGTGGTGAAAAACGGGTCGAAGATCTTAGGCAGGTTCTCCGGCGCGATACCTTCCCCGGTATCGCAAACGCAAAGCTCCACGCTGTTCTCCTCAGCAAGCAAACGGGTACGGATGGTGAGTTTGCCACCACCGCGCGATTGCATCGCCTGGGCACCGTTTAAAACCAGATTCAGAATCACCTGCTGCATTTGCGACGCGTCGCACTCCACCAGCGGAAGATTCTCCTGTAACGCCAGAACCGTATCCGCATTGCTCAGCTTCAGCTTATGATCGGCCAAGCCGAGCGTGGTGCGAACCAGCTTATTGAGATCGGCCGGGCTCCGTTGCGGCTTGGAACGGCGCGAAAATGCCAGAAGGTCGGAGACAATGCGACCGACGCGGGCGGTCTCCGACGAGATCAGGCCCAGGTACTTGCGAAACTCAGCTTCGCGTCCCGGCGGGTACTCCCCTTGGGCCATCAGGCGTTCGAGTAGCATGGATAGGTTGAGCACCCCTGAAACGGGATTGTTGATCTCATGGGCCACACTCGCTGCAAGCTGGCCGAGAGTTGCCAGCCGGTCGGATTGGATCAGCTTGCGTTGCGCGGCTTGCAGTTGACGGGTGCGTTCTTCCACCTTGCTTTCCAACGTCTGCTGCATATCGTTCAACTCAGCCACCGCCAATTTCAAACGCTCGCGCATCAGGTTGAACGAATCAACGAGCTCATCCAGTTCCTGGCTGCGACGGGTGATTCTGATCGGCCGGTCCAACTCCATCGCGCTCACCGCCTTGGTGCCCTCAATCAGTTGCTGAATCGGTTGGGCCACAAAACGCCGCGTAAACAAGATGACGAAAGCTGCTCCGATCAGCACTTCCAGCGCAGTGGAAATGACAGCTTCGAGCGTCACAGCCCTCGTCTGTTTCTGGATCGGATCCAGCCGCAGGGCAACATCCAGAACGCCCAGCACCTTGGTGAACGCGTGGTGAGCATGGCAAGCGGCATTACTGCACGAAGGCTCGTTGTAGATGGGCGTCACCTTGTTGATGGTGTTGACGCCGTCCGGCGAAGTCGCATAGCGAACCAGAGAGTTCTCAGTAGGCCTGTTCCACACTGGTCCACTGCTGTGGCATGCGATGCACTCTTCGCTGGATACACTGGCAACGCTCGTTTGCTCTCCCGGGTTGGTGGAAAACACCAGCCGTCCCTCACGGTTGAACATCCGGATCCGGTCGACCCCCTGCTTGTCGGCAATCACGCGCATAATCTCATAGGCGGCCTTGCGGTCGTCATCCAGCATGGCGTGCCAGGTGGCGCTGGTAATACTGCGCGAAAGTTGATCCGCACCGAGCATCATGGTCTCGACTAAGTGTTGCTTCTGGGTGCGGAAGTTGAGGTATTCGCTGACGCAACTGATGGTCACGATCAGCACGGTGAGCGAAAGAATCAGCTTGGGGCCAAGTTTACGAGGCATCGGGCTCTAATACCCTGTTTGCTCCAGCTAAGCTGCAAGCGCGAGCGGCAAAATGCGCGGGGAAATCCCCCCTTAACAGACATACACAAGGAACTAGGGCCCCACAGTGATTCGGGTCACGCCGACCGGTGACCCGGCTCACCGTTGATGCCGCGGGGCCGGTCTCCCGGCGCTTCGCCCAAGATTCTCATGGAACAGAAAACGACCTCGGAGACCGACGGGGGCGCTGTGACCTTAGCGTCGCCAGCTACTCGTGCTTCAGACGAAGATTAACTCACATGGGCCAACTTGCGGGCCCGGTGCTGGAATAACTGACGTTGCGCCTCGTTGAGAGCGGCGTTGACTTCGGAACCGTGAGTGTAGGGGGCCAAGCCGCAACTGATTGACATTTTGTAGTCTAAGCCCGGATTAGCAGCGTTCCATCCCTCGACGGCCTGCATCATCCGGTCGGCAACGACGCGGGCGTCCTCGACACTCGTCTCGGGGAGCAGCACCAGGAAATCCTCGCCCGTATGGCGAATGGGAATATCCGAAGGCCGCAAGTTATTCTCGAGCAACCGAGCCATTTCAATTAGAAGGCGATCGGCGACGGCGCGCCCGTAGAGTGTACTGGCCAGCTTGAGGTTGTCCACCGCCACTATCAAGAAGACGAGGGGGGTACCTTTTCGCTCCACTCGGGCAATCTCGCGCAAGATGACGCGGTCGAAATAGCGACTGTTGAAAAGCTCAGTCAGCGGATCGATCACCGCGAGCATCTCGGCCGCCTCGTTACGAATCAACTGCCGAACCAACTCCTCCCGCGTACGGCTGACCGTCCGGTTCTGATCGAGAAGATGCAGGTTGTAGAGGACCACTAGGGCTACGAAGCCGAAGAACAGCAGCGGAAGGTACTGACCCTGGAGGCGCCAGGAGCCGGAAGACGGCGCAATATTGGGCCATACCAGGGAGACGAATCCCGCGGCCAGGATGAGCATCGCCACCGCGAGCATCGGCCAGAAACTGGGCGACCGCCCCTCGACCGCGAGGATCTCGCGACGGAGTTCGTCGCTCAGCGACACGCCTCGGTTACCAGGTCCTTCCCGACCCTCGCTCGCACGCCACAGGACATGGTCCAGGCTGGAGTGATTCAGCGCCTTAGGCGGCGCCGCGACGCCGCAATGTCCGCAACCCTCTTTCTCCACTTCCGTACCGATCTCACAAGTGTTCATACTTCGGGATATCGGCAGAGCGGCGGGGCAAGTTGAGTCGAAACAGGACGACCGAAAATAGAAATTGGAAAATCGAGATTCGAAAACTCGAGCTAGTGTCTCCCTAGTTGCAGGCGATTATTGAGTTTCGATTTTCCCCGGGTCAGTCCCGGCTGTTCCAAACAAAGGCGCCGAAGGTTTGAAAAGTGCCGAATCCCAGGCCTTCGTAGAGCCGGACAGCGCCCGCATTCAGGTCGGTCACCGTCAAAGAAACTTCTTGGAACCCCTTAGCAGCCAAGCGCGCAAAGGCTTTCTCCATGAGGGCCGTACCCAACCCCATGCCCTGAAACTCGCGAGCGACGGCGACTTGTGGTATGTGGGCGGTCTGGCGGGGACGCACTGCCGTGAGCGCCAGCAGCGCCGCCACTCTTCGCGTCTGTCGATGGATGGCTACGAACGACTCATCAGACAGGTACTCGCCGCACCCACCCAGGTGGGTAATAGTCTCCATCAACCGCACCGCTCCCTCCGCCGACGTATACTGGTCATTGATAAGACCATCGACGTGCTGGTGATAGGTGTGATAGATCAATTGAGCTATCTGGTGGTCGTGGCGCCTTTCCCAGGGTTCGATAAGGAACTCGGCGGACAACCGAGCGTCCCCTGACACCCGAGGGTTGGTGCCGACGTGAAAGCCAGGAACGTTGGCGTTGCGCGGGTGCTCCCAGGCAGCGAGAGAGAGGGCCATGAAGCGACGGAGGTAACTCTGAAAACCGTGAGCGCGAAAACAAGGATCGAGATCTTCAAGATGGAAATGCGGCAACTGAGCCTCGACACGACCAAGGCCAGGAGTGGCCAGCAGCGTTTCCAGAACGCGCTCGAGCAGTACTACGGCGCGCTCTCTGGCATTGTCACCCGGCATCACGAACAGATCGCCAATCAGGGCCTTCTCCGCCTCATAAAAGTAGAAGCCATACCCATCGATGCCTCCGCGATCCATCAGAGCGTAGCCCGAGAGGCGTTTCTCGTCCAGACATGAGAAGACAAGCTGAGAGGCAGACACGTAATTCCAGCGGAGCGCCTCTCCCCAGACCCTGGATTCGGCATCGAGAAGGTGGCGGAAGTCGGCAGCCCTGAAACGGCGAATGTCGATGATCTCCGGATTCGCGAGCGGCACGTTGGAGAGTATAACCCAGAAGGGAGGAGTCAGGAGACGGGAGTCAGGAGAGAGTCGAAAGTCAGAGTCGAGAGTCGAAGCCTGCCACGGCTACTCCGCGGCCGTCCCGCCACAAGCGCAGTCGGGACGCGATTCGCGTTTCTTGGCTTTTGACTCTCGACTTTTGGCTTTCGAATTTCTTCTGACTCCTGTCTCTGACGCCTGACTCCTCTTCCGTGCTAACATCTGCGAATGGTTCATGATCCTGGGGTACCAGTGAGCCGCAATCTGGAGGCCCAAGTCGGCGGGAGGGGGCGTTTCGTCCTGATTCCTGGCTCCTTACTCCCGGCTTATGGCCGTTGACTCCCGTCTCTTGATCCCTTATGGAAGCAGCCCTAAGAAATAGTTCGGCAGACCCCAGCCCTCCGGTGAAAGCACCGGCGCCCGCACCAGTCTCGTTCCGGCACCGGGTAGAGTACGCGGCTGTGGCTGGCCTGCTGATGTTTCTCGGGTGGCTTCCCCATCCGTTGGCGCGCGCGATGTGCCGCATGCTGGCCGCGCTCTGCTACTGGTTGTGGCCGAGACTGCGCAGGGTGGGCAGCTTCAACTTGCAATTGGCATTTCCCGGCTGGACTCCCCGCCAGCGCCGCCGGGTATTATTTGGTCTGTTCCAGAACTTCGGTCGCATGCTGGCCGACTTTGCGCACTTCCCCGCCTGGAACCGCGGAAACATTGAAAAGATCGTCATTTATGACGGCTTCGAGAACTATGAACGGGCCCGCGCTCAGGGCAAAGGCGTCCTCTTTCTTACCGCCCACTTCAGCAACTGGGAGCTGAGCTCCTTCGCGCATGGATTGTACGGCCACCCGTTGAATTTCCTCGTGCGCCACATGGATAACCCATTGCTCGACGGGTTGATTAATCGATATCGCTCTCTAAGTGGCGGCCGCCCCATCGAGAAGACCGATTCCGCCCGCCAGGTGCTCCGCGCTCTCGACAACGGCGAGGCGGTAGGAATCCTGATGGACCAGAACATGCTGCCCGCCGAGGGCATCTTTGTACCCTTCTTCGGCAAGCTCGCTTCGACCACGCCAGGCCCGGCCAGGATTGCGCGCAAAACGGGCGCGGCAATGGTTCTGGGCCTGACCATCTGGGACGCCAAGATCGGCAAGTTCCGCTTGCGTTTCGAGCCTGTTGAGTGGATCAAGCGGGACGACCCGGAAGCGGAGATCATCGCCAATACGGCTAACTTTACGCGGCTGATCGAGGAGTACGCGCGGCGCTACCCCGAGCAATGGTTGTGGGTCCACCGGCGCTGGAAGACCCGGCCGCCAGGGGAGGAGCCTCTTTACCGGTTCTGAATCGGGTCCTTTAAGAAGTGCCGATTGCCGATCGCCGGTTGGAAGACGGCCCCATGGGCGATCGAAAGATGGCTTGTTGAGAGTGCCGCGCGGCTTGCCGGCCTCTCCAATCGTCAATCGCCGATCTATAATCGTCAATTCTTCTTAGGCCGCGGAGTTTGTACAGAGCCTCTTTCTCTGTTTCCTCTCTTACGGCTGTGAGAACTCTGGGTTCAGACTCTTTGGGTTTCGCGCGCCGCAAAGAGTCTAAAACTGGTAGTAGAGGGACCACATGACTCACAGGACGGAAATGGCCGGCGCGGCAGCACCTGACCGTCGGAGGTCGCCCTCCTCAAGCTTGAATCCGGAGACTCGTGCGCGTTTGCTCCCTAAAGAACGGGCACTCGTCCGGCGGCTCCGTACCCCCAAGCTGGTCCAGGATTTTCTCCGCGCACTGCCCTATAACTGGGAACGGCACGGTGAGACCCTGCGCACCTTTCGGGGAGTAGTGCGGCATGGAAGCGCGCATTGCCTGGAGGGAGCTCTAACTGCTGCCGCCATCCTCGAGCAGCACGGCTATGCGCCATTACTCATGGATTTCGAATCGCAGGACAAGTTAGACCACGTGGTTTTTCTCTTTCGCCAGAATGGGCGCTGGGGGACTGTGGCGCGCTCTCGCGATTTTGGATTGCACGGCCGCAAGCCCGTTTTCCGCACCCTCCGCAGCCTCGCCATGAGCTATGTCGATCCTTACGTCGACAACACGGCGCGCGTCACCGGGTACGGGGTGCTCGATTTGCGTACGATCCCGGATTGCGACTGGCGCCTCTCCCGCCGCAACGTCTGGGTGGTGGAGCGCCGTCTGATCGAAATGCCCCACTGGAAGCTGAAGACCTCCGACCGCCGCCACCAAGTGATGCTGCAGCGATATCGGGCTTTCCGCCGGGAGCACCCAGAAGGCCCGGTGACATTTTACGAGCGACAGGACCAGTGGTTGTAGTGCCTAGGATGAAACCTGGGAACATGGGGACCACAAACAGCCGTCAGGGAATTGGGGTACTATGAGACGGATTGACGGCGCAAGATCGTGAAAGCCGATTTTCAACTGCGGACTCCGTTGCCGGCCGGGAGGCCTTCAGCGCGGAGGTCACGCCCGCTTTACGCCTTACTTTTTGTATCCGCATTTCTCTCGCTTGCGGCTCTGACCGGCGTGACGTTGCCTCTGGCGTTGGCCCAACAGCGCCCGGCACCGCTCCAACAACCTGCGGCGGCTCAGCAAGCCTCGCCGGCCAAACCGGGAGCCGAACTACCTGGAACTCTAGCGCAAGCGGGGGTGTTTTTTCGCGCTGACGCGCCGCGCGCCCTGCGCAACGCCGATGATCCAAACCTCCCGATTGTCCTCGAGATCATCAACGGCGTGGAGAAAGCGGCGCACACTACTGGAATCGCGTTCGCAAGCCTGATCCCACGTCAGCCGTTGAAGCTGAAGGGCGTGGACATCTACGTCTCCCCGGCTACGGCGCACGCCGAGTTTGCCGACGAACCCTTGCGTTTGGCGCCCAGCGACAACCCGAGCAAACTCACCTGGGACGCGCGGTCTGACGGCGCTCCGCTAACCGTCAACGACAGATTCTCTTGCACCCTCCAGGTGCCGCGCGCGGCCATCGAGAGCTATTTGCACCGGCATTTCCTCGGATCGAGGTTTTCCAGCGTTAACTTGAAGGTCATCTTCAAGCTGGAGGGGTGGCCGAGCCGCGCTTTTTACCTGCGGGTCCGGCTCGAGGCGCCACTCCTGCCGCATCTCGCCAACTGGTATCGCGGCGATCCTCACGTCCACTCGGCTTACACGGATAACCCGGCGGAGCGCGGCCACGCGCTGGATGTGACGCGCCAGGCAGCGCTGGCCGCGGGCCTGGACTGGATCGTGCTCGCCGACCACTCCACGGATCTCAGCCCCGAGCGGTTCGCGGCTGAGCTGGAAGACATGCGCAAGTACCGCGACAACCAGTTGGTGTTTATCCGCGGCGAAGAAGTGACGGTATCATCCCTCAAGTCGACCTTGCTGCCCACGCTGCACTTGCTGGCGTTGCCCTCCCCCGACGACCCCGACCACGGCTTTGGCCCCACTCCCGCCGATGCCGTAATAACAACGGGCGACGGCTCCATCGCGTCCCCCGCGATGCCGCTCGGAGATGCTCTGAATACGATTGCCCGTGCGGGAGGGTTCGCCTACGCGGCGCACCCGTTCGATCCCATCAGTCCCGTGCTGCGTGGCGGGGTGTGGGACACCGACGTGGATTTCCTCAGTCCCGGCGGCGATCAATTGCGCAAAGGGTTGGTTGGGCTGGAGCCCTGGAACCGCGCCACCACGGCTACCGCCGACGATCCGGACGATCCCTATTGCGTGCAGCGCGACGCCGATCCTGCGCGCTGCTTCCATCCTGATCCCGCGCAGAACCAGTACACACGGCTGGAAAAGGGGATTGCCGCCGGCTGGCAACCGCTGCTCCAGAAGGGTCTGGCAGCAAGCGCGATGCAGGGGGGCAGCGACACGCCTGCGTTCAGAGCCTTCATCGCCGCCGGTAGCGACTCGCATGGCGATTTCAACTATGAAGCCACTATGGACGCGGTGGACTTTCTCGCCAATCCGGCGCGGGCATGGTCGGGATACGCGGAGGACAACGCACTAGGGGCGCTGGCCACTGTCGTCTTTTGCCCGCAAGGCATGGGCCCGCGGGGCGAGAACGTACTGCGCGCCTTGCGCCAGGGCGCGAGCGTGCTCTCCAATGGGCCGCTGCTGGCTGCAGCCTTCGTTCCCCTGGACAGCAATGTAACTAGCCTCGATGATGCCCGATCGGTACCGGTTGGCGGCGTGGTCTCTTCGACGCTCGAGACCTTTCCTTCGCTGGTCCTGGAGTGGATGTCGAGCGCCGAGTTCGGACCGCTCACTTCCATCCAACTGTTGGTGGGTTCGCGCGCCGGAGAAGACGGGCAGGAGATCCCGATTCCGCAAGGGAAAGAAATGGCGAGTTCGGGGCTGGTCCCCGTCGACCTTCGCGCTCGGCTTGGAAATCGCGTCGGGGAATGGGGCTACGTGCGGCTGGAGGCGAGCAGCCGAAATCGCGCCGGAGAGGAGTTCCGCTGCTATACTAACCCTCTCTGGTTTCGGATCACGGGGCCGTGAAGAAGGAGTCAGAAGACAGCGGTCGAGAGTCGAAATTGGGAAACGGTCTTTATTCTGACTCCTGTCTTCTGACTTTTTTCCCAGCAGGTCCAGCGATGAACGACGGTGCTAAACGGCGTTGCTTGTTCTGTGGGGCGCTCAGTGCCGAGGGGACGCAGCGCTGCACCCAATGCGGGCGTTCCCTGGCGACGATCCCTGGCTCTGACGAGGAGACGGTGCGCGGCGAGCTAGTGTGTGTGCGCTGCGGCAAGCATTTGCCACCGGACAGCAAGTTCTGCGGCTTCTGCGGCGAGTCGCTCGTCGCGCTCGCGCCAGGGAAAAAGGCGGGCCAGCTACCGAGCCAGATGGCGACCCACCCCACTCCGGCAATGAGGCCGGCCGATATGCCCACCAAACTACGGCCAGCGATCACTGTGCCGCTGGCCGGGTCCCCGCCTGCCGCGTCGGCAATACCGGCTGCCCCAGGCGAGCCGCGCCAAGCGAACGTCGAAGTTCGCCCGTCCGAGGGGTTCCCGGATGACCAGGAGCCTGGCGGCACGGCGACCTTTGTCGGCTTGGTGGTTCCGCACATCGAGGCGAGCGTGACCGAGGTGCGTCCCGACGGCGGCCCCGGAAGAACGGTCGAGATCCACGAGGAGACCTTCATCGGTCGCGTCGGCTGCGAGCTTTCTTACCCTCAGGATCCGCTGCTGGCGGAACGTCACGCCTCGCTGGTTATTCGCGAAGGACGGCTGTTGCTACGGGAGCACGACCGCCAACATGGAGCGTACGTCAAGCAGCGTCGTGATACGGAACTAGCCCCGGGGGACATTTTCCTGCTGGGGCGCGATTTGTTTCGATTTACGTTGCAGTCGCTCGAGTCCGGCGCGCCGCCGCAGCAGTCACCGCAGGGGACCTATGTCCTGATGGGTGCGCCCAAGCTGCCGCGCGGACCCATGACCGCGCGGCTGGAGCACATCGACCTCAGTGGCAGCGTGATTCAGGAGTACGGGCTGGAGAAGCCCGAGACCACCCTTGGCCGCAAAAGCGGTGACATCATTTTCAAGAACGACCCCTTCATGTCGAGCCTCCACGCTCGCATCGTGGCCCAGCCAGGACGCTTCATCTTGCAGGACCTGAAGAGTAAGAACGGGGTCTATCGCAGGATTCGGGACGAGGTGGAGCTGAAGGACGGAGATGAGTTTTTTGTAGGCGAGCAGCTCTTCCGGGCCGCGATCAAGTCAATAGAACAGTGAGAGCAGAGAGATCTGACAGCTATTGCGGAAGCTTGGTCCGCAACTCGTTCACGCGCTGCTTCAGGTAGTCGTCGAGGATCTTCGGGACCTCCACTTTCATACGGGCCACAAGGTCGTCTTGAGCTTTGGTCAGTTTCGCGTCCATCTGGTCCTGCGCGGCGGCCATTTTGGCATCGATCCCGCTGGCACTCTTGTTGAGAGCGTCGAGCCGGGCACTCGCAGCGTCCATTTTACTTTGCAGTTCATCAGCCTTAGTCAGCACGCCGGTCATCATTTGCTTCTGTACCAACTCCTGCAAGGCGGCGATATCGTCGGCGTTGCGTGAGAGCTGGGTGGCGAGGTAGAAGTTCGACAGGACGGCGATGGCCAGCAGCGCCAGCACGGCGTAAAGCAGGTTGCGAAGGGTTGAATATCCGGGTTCCATCCGACTTTCTCCTTGAGAGCAGTAGGCCTTGGAAGAATTAGAAATCAGAAATCAGAACTGAAGGCGTTCGGACTCCTGATTTGAGATTGCAGAGACTTCCTGATTCCAATTTCAGACTTCCAAGTTCTAAATGTAAACTCAATTTGAGTGATCGCAGAGAGTCCCCTGATTTCTTGATCTAGGCTAGCAAGCTGCGACAAAAGGCCTTCGGCGCATGTCATCCTGAGCGAAGCGAAGGATCCCTCTTCTCTGTCTTTCAAAGACTTAAGAGAGATGCTTCGCTGCGCTCAGCATGACAAAGATCCTTTTCCCGCAGCCTGCTAGCCTAGAGTCGTCTTTAATGTCCCATCTCCAAGTTCTAATTTGAGATTTCCCTCAGCTCACATCCTTTCGCTTCATCAGGTAAAGCGACAGCGCAGTCATAGCCACCATGAACCCCGCAAGGATCGCGAGGTACGGGCCTTCATCGCTCCAGAAGTGCGCCGGAAGCGGGAAGCGCGCTTCGCCGGCCTC
>Ga0335078_10012800_pt1 | contig 12429 bp, 9 predicted proteins | sample Lox_Sample_32_FD_206711 | JGI IMG/M metagenome (GOLD analysis project Ga0335078, IMG submission 206711) | Soil microbial communities from Loxahatchee National Wildlife Refuge, Florida, United States - Lox_Sample_3.2 | ecosystem: Environmental > Terrestrial > Soil > Wetlands | place: USA: Florida... | reverse complement strand
CCTTCCTGAGACCGGCCGCTCTTGGAACGCGAAGCCGACGGCGAGCCTTGACCCGGTGGGGCGCGTGGTTATAGGCGCGTGCGACGCCACGGGATCAGCTAGCCACAAGACTAGGAACAGGCGGCGTCGCTGACCGTTCGGCCGTGGTCCACCGGAGCGGGCCGCCGTTACGCTCGGCGCGTGATCGACTCCCATCCTCCGGAAATTAGGCACCGACCCACCACCTCGGCTCGTGGCGGCCCAGGATCGCAGCCCATGATCTGGATCGACATGGAGAATCCTCCGCAGGTCCAGTACCTGCTCCCGTTCTGGCGTGCGTTCAGCGGGCTTGGTGTGTCGACGGTGCTGACCGCACGGGACTATGGCAGCACGCTTGAGTTGCTCAGACAGGCGGACGCTCGGGCCTATTCGTTTGGCCAGCGAGTTGTGGGCGGCAAAGCGCGAAAGGCCACCGCAAGCTGCATCCGTGCAGTAGAACTCGTGCGATTTTTTCAGCAGCGGCGGACCCGACCGGATGCGGTATTGGCGGCTTCCCGTGCTGCGGTTCTTGCGGCGTGGGCACTCCGCATTCCGAGCTTTGTGGTCTGCGACTACGAGTACGCCGACGCGACGGTCACGCGGTTCACTGGGACGACCCTGCTGCATCCGGACGTCATTGATCAGTCCGTCTTCCATCGGGCCCTCCTGCCAACGCCACATCTGCATCCGTTCAGAGGTCTGAAAGAAGACCTCACCTTTGCCGGGGTTAACATCGACGCATTCTCCCCGCATGATCTCGGGGCGGTTTCGGAGGACGCGGTACGGGTTCTATTCCGCCCGCCATCGGAAACCAGCCACTACTATCGCAGTGAGTCGAGCACGTTCGCACGCGAGACGCTCGCTTACTTGTCCAGCGCCGGAGCGCAGGTCGTGTTCTCTCCACGCGAACGCGAGCAAACAGCGATGCTCGACGGATTGACGTGGGCACGGGAGCCGATCATCCTCGATGGCCCGGTGCCGTTCATTCCCCTGCTCAAGAGCGTCGATGCCGTCGTTTCGTCTGGTGGGACGATGTTGCGGGAGGGCGCCTACCTTGGGATCCCGTCGTACAGCATCTTCCAGAGCGAGATCGGGGCCGTAGATCGGTGGCTTGAGCAAATCGGGCGCGTGAAACTGCTGACGGGGCCGGAGGACCTTGGAAAAATCGTGCTCCGCAAGCGTGGCGCGTTAGCGCGCCTCGACAGCAATCCCGATTTGCTCGACGAGCTCGTGGGCACGATCACCGCAGCAGCACTGCTCGAAAGCCGCACGCGGCTCCGGAGCAGAGTGCGCGCACAAAACTAATTCGTCGCAGGAGCAGCGCAGACGATGTCCTGCTGCGATCCGGGTGGCGTCCGCGGCTCGGGTGGGCAAACAGGCCGTGATGAAGCGCTCGGGTAGCGCTCCAACCGTGGGCGAGTCGTAGGCGACGGCGTGTTCCTTGCTTTGACCCAGCTGATGCCGGTCCGGGCGCAGTTGTTGGTGGCCGGCTATACGCAGTGGCTGAGCTGGTCTTGCGCGAGAGCCGGGATCGCGTTCGCGGGGAGGTCGAGGGCTCGGAGCTGGGTGTGATCGACCGCGGCGTGGAACGTCTCGAGTCAGCACATGGATGCGGGACGGATGGATCCCCAGGTTTCAGTCGTCGCCTCGGCAGCTGCGAGAAGGAGGCTGCAAGAAGATGTGTGCGATGTCGAATTTCTCGCCCGCCGTCCCGCCGGAGTCCGCTGCTAGGCGGAGCACACGGTTCGGCCACGCCGTACGCGCCGACGGCCCGGCAACGCTGGATCGCTCAATCGATCGCCTCCCGCGGCGACGGTGGGACGACGCCGTTGCCCGAATGTCCTTTGCCAGTCCAACAAGGCGCCCTTCTAGCGCCGCTCCAGGCCCACCCGTCTGAGCCCGCCCCGAGGATTTCGGGTTCATCGAGGTGTTCACGACGTCGCCGAAATGCACTCAGCCCTCGGCTGCTCCTTAACTGCCACGGCCGAGGCCTCTCGCCGCCCAACGGTGTGAGAACCACTCGCTGGAACAGCAACATCGAATGTGCTTTCAGATTACGCGCAGGTTGTCCGCTGCTCAGCATTCCGACAGGTTGGGGAGCCGCAATCTGGGCTTTCGGCTAGGGCTCGCGGGCGGCCGAACTGCGAGGCTTGTGCCCACATGGATCAAGTGGCTTCCATACGCTCCCGCGTGCCGGCCAACGCGCCGGACATCCCGCCCGCCGCAGCCAGGATGAGGCGTGTCATCGTCGCCGGTCTGCTCGTGACCATCGCGCTAGTCGTGCTGCAGGCAGCGACCCAAGCGATCGATTTCAGTGTCTTCAATCTCCGGATCCGGGCGTTCAACTCCGACAAGCATGACAGCCTGTTCGGCCTCGCGAGCCTGCTTGCGCAGCTGGCCGTCGGGGCGGCGAGCGTGTGGCGGGGTCGTCAGGCGGAGCGTCACCGTCGGGCGTGGTTCAGCCTTGGAGCGCTCGTGGGCGTTTTGGTCATCGTCCGAGGGCTAACCACCTTCAACGCGACGGCGCTTGCGGTGCCGCTGGCGGGGGTGTTCGGTCTAGTGTGCTGGCTGACGTGGCGCGATCGCTTCGCCGCTCGAGGGGTTGTGTGGGCCGGGCTCATCCTGATGGCTCTATCGCTGCTGCTACATAAGGTGGGGCTGGCCGCCGACGCGAGCACGGCCAGCGATTTCACGTGGGCGTATCAGCTCGAGGGTATGGTCAAGCATGGGGCGGAGCTCGCGGGCTGGATGCTGCTGGCCACCGGAATCGCCGCCGGCGTCGAAAGTCCGGCGGAAGAACTCACACCCGAAAGATCGTTGCTCCTAGATATGGAATCCGTGGCCAGGTGATCGATGCGTCCTGGGGAGGGCTCGCTCGCTCCGGGTCTAGCGACGGCACCAGCTGCGGAAGCGTCGAAGCGGATGACGTATATGAAAAAGGGGACACCGCCATGCTGAACGGTCTGATGATGGACGACTTTCAACTGTCGCTGACGGTGCTGGTCGAGCGAGCGGAGCGGCTGAACTCGACCTCTCCGGTCGTTTCTCGTCGTCCTGACGGCTCAGTGCGTCGCACGACCATCGGCGAGTGCGCTCACCGTGCGCGCCGCATCGCCAGCGGGCTTACCCACCTGGGCGTCGAGGATGGCGACCGCGTCGCGACGCTGCTGTGGAACCAGACCGAGCATCTAGAGCTCTACTTCGCGGTTCCGCTCATGGGCGCGGTTATACATACGCTCAATCCGCGTCTGAGCCCGGAGGACCTAAGCTACATCGCCGCCGACGCCGAGGATCGGGTCGTCGTCGTCGACGATTCCCTGCTCCACGTCCTCGAGTCAATCGACTACGAGTTCGAGCAAGTCATCGTGGTATCCGACTCCGGCGGTTCACCGGCCGGGACGATCGAGTATGAGGCTCTCATCGCGGAGTCGGAGCCGATGCGCTGGCCGGCCATCAACGAGCGTCAGGCTGCCGCGATGTGCTACACGTCGGGCACGACAGGCCGCCCCAAGGGAGTGATCTATTCACATCGAGCGCTGGTCCTGCACTCGCTTGTCTTCGCCCTGCCGGACGCGCTCGGGATCAGCTCACGCGACGTGATCTTGCCGGCTGTCCCGATGTTCCACGTCAACGGCTGGAACCTGCCATTCACGGCCGCATTGACGGGCGCGAAGTTGGTGCTGCCGGGTCCTCGCTTGGATCCTGTCAGCTTGCTGGACCTGCTCGAGGGCGAGCGCGTCACATTCACGGCTGGGGTGCCGACAGTCTGGATGGCGGTCCTGCAGGCGGTCGATGGAGAGCCTGACAGATGGAACCTTCGCTCCCTAGGGCAGGTGAACCTCGGTGGCGCGGCGGTTCCGGCGAGCTTAATTGCGGGCTTCGAGCGGCATGGCTTGACGATCATCCAGGGTTGGGGCATGACGGAGACCTCGCCGCTCGGCACGCTGTCGAGACTACCCGCCGACCTAGAGAGCCTCGCCCCGCGCGATCAGTACGAATATCGCGCTCGCCAGGGAACTCCGATCCCGCTGATCGAGATCCGTGCCCGCGACGACGATGGAGCGCTGATCCCGTGGGACGACCAGGCGATGGGAGAGCTCGAGATTCGTGGCCCGTGGGTCGCGGCCGCCTACCACGGCGGGATGGGCGGCGACAAGTTCACCGAGGACGGCTGGTTCCGAACCGGCGACGTCGTCCGCATCAATCAGCGCGGCTGCATGCGTATCTGCGATCGCGCCAAGGATCTCGTCAAATCAGGTGGCGAATGGATTTCCTCGGTCGACCTCGAGAATGAACTGATGGCTCACACCGCGGTCGCGGAAGCTGCGGTGATCGCGATTCCGGACGAGAAATGGGGCGAGCGGCCGTTGGCCGCGGTAGTGCTTCGAGACGGCATGCAGGCTAGCCCCGAGGAACTCCGTAAGCACCTCGGCAGCGGATTTGCGAAGTGGCAGCTGCCTGACCGTATCGAGTTCATCGAGGCGATTCCGCGCACTGCGACTGGCAAGTTCAAGAAGACGGCCCTGCGCGAGCGCTTCGTCGAGCAGGCTGCGTAGCGCATCCTGTCGCCGGCGTCGGTTAACCGGCGCCGGCGGGCCGGCTGCACCAACGTGGAACTCCTGACCGTGGTGCCCGTGTCCAGCGCGCCCCACCCACGTCGCATAGCGGGCCACGTCCTCGTCCGGCCAATGGGCGGGTCGAGGGCGACCCGCTCGATCACGGGCATCCTTCGTGATATCGATGTCGAGACCGTGCGTTACAAGTCAGCCTGCGACCACGCCCGGCGTGGATCCGCGCGGCGCTACGGGTGCTATTCAGCGGACGGCTTGAAGACCGTGGTCCTCAGTCCGGTTGCGGCCGTAGCGCTCGTGGCTGTTGACCCAAGTCCCGGCGAGGACCGCTGAGGTCAACGAGATATCGCCAGCGAGCACGGTGCCCGCGACGATCTCGGCGAGTTTGTGCGCCTTGCCCTTGCCGTAGCAGCCGAGCAGCTCGAGGCATTCACGCTGCGTGGGCAACGCGGTGCCGCCGCCGTAGGTGCCCACGATCAGGCTGGTCAGTGTGATCGACCAGTAGTAGTCGCCGTTCTCGAGCAGCCGGCCGTAGACGACCGCGGCCTGTGACTCGGCGATGTTGGCGGCGTCCTGGCCGGTGGCGATGAAGATCGCGGTGATGCCGTTGGCGCCGTGGGCGCTGTTGGAGGCCGAGCCGGCGAGCAACGTGCCCAGCGTGTGGATCTGCCGATAGTCGTAGACAGCCTGGGTGTCGACGCCCATCCGGCGCCGGAGCACGTCGTTCTTGATCACGGCCTCGGCGACCACGCGCTTGCCGCGCGTCAGCAGCATGTTGATGTGCGAGTGCTTCTTGTCGGTGTCGATCGCACCGGTCAGCCGGTACTCGGCGCCGCCCGGATAGTTGGCCCTCATCCACTCGCAAGCGGCCTGGGTCGCCTTCGCGGTCATGTTCTGGCCGGCGGCGTCGCCCGTGGTGAAGTTGACGCGCAGGTAGAGCAGCGGCCCGGCCTGGTACTGGCCGATGTAGGTGAGCTTGCCCGAGCGAGTGGTCCCCTCGGCGGCGACGCGGATCTCGTCTTCGTGCCGCTCGACCCAGTCGCCGAACGCGCGCGCCTCGAGGGCATCGTCGAAGATGAACACGGGAGCGCGCTGCATGCTGTCCTCGACCACGGTCGTCTTCACGCCACCGCACTCGCTGAGCACGCCCATACCGCGGTTGTAGCTCGCGACGAGCGAGCCCTCGGCGGTCGCAAGCGGCACATAGAAGTCCCCGCGAGCGTGTTCCCCGTTCATCCGCAATGGACCGGCGACGCCGATCGGCACCTGCGCTACCCCGGTGAAGTTCTCGATGTTCCCGGGCAGCACGCTGGGATCGAACGAGAAGCGGCCGACGTGCTCGAGGCTCGTCCCGGTCTGCGCGCACAGGAACTGTCGGCGGCGAGCCGCCATCTCTGGCGTGTAGTCGTTCTCCTTGTTGCGCGGAACGCGCGGGGCGGGCGTTTGGCCGGCTTCCTTCTGCCGCGCGACGCGCGCGGCGTTAGCGGTTGTGGACATGCCCTATGAACGCTGGGGGCAGCGGTCTGCTTGTGAGCGGCCTGAAATATGTCGCGCGCGGCGGTGAATCGGTACGTGGTCGCGGTTTAGTCCAGGCCGCGAAAGTGCGCCACAGAGCCGCCCGTTCATTCAACGAGCAAATTGGCGGGCCTTCTGCAAGCCCGGCCGAGGGGGTGGCGTGTTGAGCACCGAGACAGCTTTTTGGCACCCGTACGCGGACATGGGTTCGGTCCGCAAATCCGAGCACGTGATGGAGCGCGCTGAGGACGTGTGGGTGTGGGACACCGACGGAAACCGGTACTTGGACGCGACCGCCGGCCTGTGGTATGCGAATGTGGGTCACGGCCGGCCCGAGATTCGTGCCGCGGTCGCCGCCCAGATGGAGCGCCTCGAGGCATGCTCGGCGTTTTTTGACCTCGCCAACCCGCCGGTGCTAGAGCTCGCGGACGTACTCGCTGAGCGGGCGCCGATGCCAGCGAAGGTGTTCTTCAGCTCCGGGGGGAGCGATGGGATTGACACCGCGGCCAAGCTCGCGCGCCGCTATTTCTGGGAGATCGGCGAGCAGGAGCGGACGGTGCTGATCAGTCGCACCGCCGCGTATCACGGCACCCACGGGTTCGGAACCGCGCTTGGCGGCATCCCGAGTAACCAACTGGGCTTTGGACCGCTGAACGAGACGATTCGGGTGCGACACGACTCGCTCGAGGATCTGGAGCGCGCGTTCGCGGAGATCGGGTCGGAGCGAATCGCGGCGGTGTTCATGGAGCCCGTCATCGGCGCTGGCGGTGTCTACCCACCCGCCCCCGGGTACATCGAAGGCGTCGCCGAGCTTTGCCGGCGGACCGGGGCCCTGCTCGTCATAGACGCAGTGATCTGCGCGTTCGGTCGCCTCGGCACGTGGTTTGGGATCGAGCGCTGGGGCGTTCAGCCGGACATGATCGTGTTTGCCAAGGGCGTCACGAGCGGCTACCTCCCGCTGGGCGGCGTGATGATCTCGAACCGGATCGCGGAGCCCTTCTGGCAGGAGGCCGGGGGCCCGATCTTCCGGCACGGCTCGACGTACGCCGGCCATCCCACCTGTTGCGCGGCTGCGCTCGCGAACATCGCTCTGCTCGAGCGAGACGGCCTGCTCGAGCGTGGGCGCGAACATGAGCAGGCGCTGCTCGATGCCCTGGCGCCGCTTGTCGAGCACGAACTTGTCACCGAAGTCAGGGGCGGCGTCGGGACGATGGCGGCCGTCCAGCTGAACCCCGGGCTTTGCGAACGGCAGCCCCGAGTTGCTGCCGCGTTGGCGCTCGGCGCGCGTGCGAACGGGATCTTCGTCCGCCCTGGCGGCACGGCGATCGCTGTGTCACCGCCCCTGACGGCCGGACCCGAGCACTTCGCGATGATCGCCGACGGGATCGACCGAGCCCTGTGCGGTCTGCGCGAGGACGCGCTCCTCGCCGCATAGGTCGCGATCAGAGGCCTGGGATCACGGCCTCGATCAGGTGCGGGCCCGGCTCAGCGATGGCCTGCTCGAGAGCGCTGGTGAGTTGCTCTGCCTCGTCGACGCGACGGGACGGGACGCCGAATCCTCGGGCCAGCGCGACGAACTCGATGTCCGGATTGCTTAGCTCGAGCTGGGCCTTCGCTCTCGGGCCAGCCTGTTTCACGCCGATGCGGGCGAATTCTGCGTTGAGGATCGCGTACGAACGGTTGTTGAAGATCACGACGGTGACATTGAGCTGTTCGCGCGCCATCGTCCACAGCGACTGAGGTGTGTAGAGCGCAGAGCCGTCGGCTTGCAATGAGATCACCGGGCGTTCTGGACACGCGATCGCCGCGCCAGCCGCGACGGGCAGCCCCTGGCCGATCGCACCGCCGGTCAGCGTTAGCCAGTCGTGCCTCGGCGCCCCCGCGGTCTTGACCGGCAGCGTCAGTGCTGAGGTGAGCGCCTCGTCAGACAGAATCGCACCCTCAGGCAGCGTCGCGCCGACCGCCTGGCAGACCTTTTCCGCGGTCAGTGGGCCTTCGGGCCGGGGCGGCACGGCGGGCGTTTGCAGCACCGCCGTGGCGTCACCGGCGTCGAGCGCGTCAACCAGCCGCTCGAGGCTCGTGACCACGTCCGACGTCGGTGGCGCGAACTCGTGCACGTCGCAACCGGCAGGCACCAAGCAGCTGTCTTTGCCGCGATAGGCAAACGACGAGTACGGGGTTGCAGCCCCCGCCAGGATCAGCAGCTCGAGTCCATCGAGCTGCTTGGAGACGAGTTCCGGCCAGTAGGCGAGACGCTCGACGGCAGGAAGGCCGGCCCCGCGTTCAAGACGTGTCATGTTCCGTTCGGCGAACAGCTTCGACCCGCTGGCGGTGGCGATCCGAGCGGCCGCGACGAGGCCAGGCTCACGGAGTGCCATGCCTCCGAGCAGAATCCCGGTCTGGCGGCCGCTTCGGATTGCTGTTGCCGCCGTCTCGACGATCGCTGGCGAAACCGGCGATGGCGCAACCGGCTGGGGAGAGGCCGCGGGCTCGGCGGCCTCCTCCCAGGACACGTCGGCAGGAACGATCAGCGTTGCAACCTGACCCGGCGGGCCGGTAGCGGCGGCGATCGCCTCGACGGCATCACGAGCGAGCCCCTCGCTGTTGCTCGACGTCCGCACCCAGGACGACACGTTGCGCGCAACCGTCTCGATGTCGGACTGCAACACGGTGTCGAACACCGTGTGGTACCTCGCGTGGTCGCCCACGATGTTGACGACCGGCACCCTCGCGCGGCGCGCGTTGTGCAGATTTGCCAGACCATTGCCGAGTCCTGGTCCCAGGTGCAGGAGGGTCGCCGCCGGGGAGTCCGCCATCCGCGCATACCCGTCGGCCGCCCCGGTCGCCACACCCTCGAACGTCGTCAGGATCGCCCGCATCTCCGGCACCGCATCCAAGGCGGCGACGATGTGGATCTCCGACGTACCGGGGTTCGTGAAGCAGACGTCGATGCCCGCAGCGACGAGCGTGCGAATCAGTGCCTGCGCACCATTGATCATCGTTTCCCCATCTTGGCTGGAGCCTGGATCACGGGTAAGTCTGACGCCCCGACGGCTCGCCAGAGTAGCGCAGCGCCGCCACGTCCACACAGTCTGCCGCTCGCGCCTGCGCGGGAGGGCGAAGTCTTTCGGGTTGTCCGACCGGCGCGCGCGGAAGTGGGCGTGCTCCGGCACCGTTCATCAGATAGCACAACTCTGTTCGAAGACAATCGCTGAAGGGGCGGATCTTGCAAGTACTAGCCACGCGGGGGCGGGGGAACGCCGTGTGCTTCGTCGCACTCGACAAGCAGCACGCACAGATAGAAGACGAATTGACGGAGGCGTTTGAGCGCCTGCTCCGAACGAGCGCATACACGCTCGGCACCGAAGTCGAGCAGTTCGAGGCGGAGTTCGCCGACTACTGCGAGGCCGGCGACTGCGTGGGTGTGTCATCGGGAACCGCTGCCCTGTCGCTCGTGCTGCGCGCCGCGGGCATCGGTCCGGGCGATGAGGTGATCGTCCCCGCGCACACGTTCATTGCCTCGGCGCTCGGCGCCGTGCACGCTGGTGCGACGCCCGTCCTTTGTGACGTCGACGAGGCCACAGGCCTCATCGATCCCGAGGCGGCGCGGGCGGCTATCACTCCACGCACGGCAGCGATCGTCGCCGTCCATTTGTACGGCCAGGTGTGCGACATGGACGCGATCAACGATCTGGCGAGGTCGCGCAACCTGTTCGTGCTCGAGGACGCCGCCCAGGCGCACGGTGCGCTTTACAAGGGGCAACGCGCCGGATCGCTTGGCGACGCCGGAGCGTTCTCGTTCTACCCGAGCAAGAACCTGGGCGCGCTCGGAGACGGAGGCGCCGTTTGCACCGACGACGAGATGCTTGCCGCGCGTCTGCGCCGGCTGCGAAACCTCGGCCAACGCACGAAGGGAGAGCACGTCGACCTTGGCTTCAACGAACGGCTCGACGGTCTCCAGGCCGCGCTGCTGCGGGTGAAGCTCCCGCATCTCGATGCGTGGAACGCCGCGCGGCGCACCTGGGTCCAGCGCTATCGAGAGTTGCTGTCGTCCGACGTCACGCTTCTGGAGGAACGGCCTGAAAGCCCCCCCGTCTATCACCTCATGCCCGCGCGCTTCGACAACCGCGATGCAGTGGCGGCGGAGCTCAGAGCGCGGGGAATCGAGACCGGCATCCACTACGCCCCGGCAATGGACGGGCATCCCGCTCTCGAGGGCGTTGCCACGGTTAGTGGTGAGATCCCGGCCGCGCGGGCGTGGGCCGCGGAGGAGCTATCGCTGCCAATGCATCCAGACCTCAGCGCTGACGAGGTGGAGTACGTGGCCGAGGCCGTGATCGAGGCCGTCGCCACCACGGAGAGCGCGGGAGAAGCCTGATGCTGAATACGGGGGAAAGCCTGATGCTGAATTCGACGGTCGAGGTCACCGAGGAAGATCACTCGGCCGTGACCGACCCTGTTGGGGTGGCTGTTGTGGGCCTCGGATACTGGGGACCGAACCTGTTGCGGGTGCTCGGCGACAACCTCGACGTCAGCATCCGGTGGATCTGTGACCTCGACGCGGAGCGTCTCGGCAAGTATCGGCGGCGGCATCCCGGGGCCCGCGCGACCACCCGGATCGAGCGCGTGCTCGCGGACCCGTCGGTCGAGGCGGTCATCATCGCCACGCCGGTGGACACGCATTACGACCTAGCGGCGCGTGTGCTCGAGGCGGGGAAGCACGTGTTCGTCGAAAAGCCGCTCGCTCCGTCTAGCGAACTCGCCGACGAGCTGGCGGGCATGGCCGCCGCGCGAGACCGGATCCTCATGTGCGGACACACGTTCCTCTACAGCCCGCCGGTCCGGACCATCAAGAGGATGATCAGCGAGGGCAAGCTCGGCGACATCTACTTCATCTCATCGAGCCGGGTCAATCTCGGGCTGCATCAGCGTGACGTCAGCGTGATCTGGGACCTCGGACCCCATGACTTCTCAATCCTGCTGTACTGGCTCAGCGAGATGCCGACGACGGTTCGGGCCATCGGCCGCGACTCGATCGTCAAGGGCATCGCGGATGTCGCGTTCGTCACGATGACCTTCGCGTCCGGGATCATCGCCAATATCGAACTCAGCTGGCTCGCGCCGAGCAAGCTCCGCCGCACGGTGCTGGTCGGCTCCGAGCGGATGGCGATCTACGAGGACGGGGCGCCCGAGCCGGTGCGGCTGTTTGATCGAGGCGTGGTCTATCGCGACCCGGAGACGTTTGGGGAATACCACCTGTCCTACCGCAGCGGCGACGTGATCTCGCCGAAGATCGACTCCTACGAGCCCCTGGGACTGGAAGTCGCCGACTTCGTCGGCGCGGTTCGGTCCGGCGCGAGGATGGATTACCACACCGCGATCGCACGCAGTGTGGTGCGTCTGGTTGAGGCCGCGGATCGGTCGCTGCGGGAAGGCGGCCGCGAAATCGCGGTGGAGCACGACATGGGCGACAGCAATCTAACGGCCGCGCGCGGCCTGGCGGTTCAGTGATGCCCGGCATGCCCAAAGAGCCGCCGTTCTTCCACTCACACGCGCTCGTGGAGTCGGAGACCATTGGTCCAGGCACGCGCATATGGGCGTTCGCCCACGTGCTGCGAGGGGCCGTCATCGGGGCCGACTGCAACATCTGTGACCACAGCTACATCGATGAAGACGTCGTGATCGGGGACAGGGTCACGATCAAGGGGCAGGTGGCGATCATCGACGGGATGAGGATCGAGGACGACGTGTTCATCGGCCCGAACGCCACATTCACCAACGACCGCTTCCCGCGGAGCCGGCAGTCATGGCAATGCGAGACGATGGTGATCGGGCGGGGTGCGAGCATCGGCAGCGGAGCGACGTTCGTCCCAGGAGTCAATGTCGGCGAGGGGGCCATGGTCGGAGCGGGCGCAGTCGTCACGAGGGACGTGGCGCCTTTCACAGTCGTCGTAGGCAACCCGGCCCGGGTAGTCCGTGAGGTCACGGACGCCGAGCGTCTTCCAGATCAGATCACGTCGAACGGCGCAGTGCCGTCGTCCACGGGCTCGACCTAGAGTCGGCGGCCGCCACCGAGATCGCGAACGTCGCGCGCCGATGACCCTGTCGGCGTCGATTGCCCGCGGCTGGTCGAGGGCCGGTAGGAGGCGGCGGGAGCCGTTCGGCCGTGCCGTCGCTGGGCCGATTCACGCCCGTGCGCGGACCGAGGTAGGACACGAACGTCGGCGACGCCCCTTTCTGTCAACGTCCGGCGAGACGCTCACCATCGAGGAATCAATGACCTTGAGGGCGAGAATGGAGAACGCCGTGCATGCAGGAGACGAGC
>Ga0335078_10012799_pt1 | contig 12429 bp, 11 predicted proteins | sample Lox_Sample_32_FD_206711 | JGI IMG/M metagenome (GOLD analysis project Ga0335078, IMG submission 206711) | Soil microbial communities from Loxahatchee National Wildlife Refuge, Florida, United States - Lox_Sample_3.2 | ecosystem: Environmental > Terrestrial > Soil > Wetlands | place: USA... | reverse complement strand
CGAGTCGGCGTATTTCCAATAGCGGGGTTCGTCCAGGCATTCCGCGAGCCGGACGAGCGAAAGCGTGAACAGACCGACCGTGTAGTCCCACTTGGCGCTGCCGCCGTCCCGCCACACCAGGCTGTCGCCGCGGCGGGCCATCTCGGCGTCGGCCATCCGCACCGACCACTGCAGCGGCGTGGCGCCGCCGAAGTCCCGCGGCAGCGGCGCCGGCTCGGCGGCGCGCATGCCCAAAGCCAGCACGGCAGCGGGGACGAACAGGCGAAGGCAGGGGCCGGGGGTGCTCATGGCAGCGGGAAAAGATGCGGGCCAGCGGCAGGGGTCGGGGCCGGCGGCGGTGGGGGAAGAGGAGCCGCTTGTAGCGGACACGTGTCCTCCGCACAAGCAAAACCGTTCCCGTCCGCCCCGCGACCATGAAAAAGCCGCCGGCGTCGCCGGCGGCCCGGAGTGGCCGGGAATTCCGGCCCGGCAGCGGCGTCAGCGGGCGAGCCAGCCGCCGTCGACGGCGATCGTGTAGCCGTTGACGTAGTCGGAGGCGGCCGCGGCCAGGAACACGATGGTGCCCTTGAGGTCGTCGGGGGTGCCCCAGCGGCCGGCCGGAATCCGGTCGAGGATCGCCTTGTTGCGCGCCTCGTCGGCGCGCAGCGCCGCGGTGTTGTCCGTCGCCATGTAGCCCGGAGCGATGGCGTTGATATTGATCCCCTTCCCGGCGAGCTCGTTGGCCATGAGCCGCGTCAGGCCCATCACCGCGCTCTTCGAGGCGGTGTAGGACGGCACGCGGATCCCGCCCTGGAACGACAGCATCGAGGCGACATTGATGATCTTGCCGCCCGACTTCTGCGCCGCCAGCGCGCGCACGAACGCCTGGCTGAGGAAGAACACCGCGCTCAGGTTCACGCCGATGACGTCATCCCAGTCCTTCTCGGAGAATTTCTCGAAATCCTCGCGCCGGATGATGCCGGCGTTGTTCACCAGGATGTCGACCCGGCCGGTGAGTTGCCTGGCCTCCGCGATCACGCGGGGAATGGACTTGCGGTCGGAGAGGTTGGCCACGACCGACCGGGCCTTGCGGCCCGCCTGCTTGACCAAGGCCTCGGTTTCGGGACTCGGTCCGATGTCCACGAGGACCAGGTCCGCACCGGCCTCGGCCAGCGCCTGGGCATAACCCTGGCCCAAGCCCCGGCTGGCGCCGGTGACAATGGCAACTTTGCCGTCGAGTCTGAAGCGATCGATGATGGTGCTCATAAGAAAAAAGGGGGCGGTCCGTTGGCGGACTCACCGCAGTTCGGCAATCGGCACCTGGTCCATGTCGTGGAAAACCTGATTGTCGCCGCCCATGGCCCAGCAGAAGCGGTAGCTGCCGGTGCCCGCGCCGGCGTGGATCGACCACGCGGGGGAAAGCACCACCTCGCGGTCGCGGACGATCAGGTGCCGCGTCGCCCGCGGCTCGCCCATCAGGTGGACGACCATCTGCGGGCCGAGGTCGAAATACATGTAGATCTCGGTGCGGCGGCTGTGGGTGTGCGGCGGCATCGTGTTCCACACGCTGCCGGACTCGAATTCGGTGAAGCCCATCACGAGCTGGCAGCTCGTGATGCCGTTGAGGTGGATATAACGGCAGATACGGCGGCGGTTCGCCAAGGCGGCGTCGCCGAGTTCCTGCACCTCGGCCTGGGCGCGGGCGGCCAAGGCGGTCGGATGTTTGGCGTGGGCCGGCGTGCTGATGAAATAGAACTGGGCCTGGCCGGCGGGACCGTTCTCGAACGTCACGTCCTTCTCTCCGCGGCCGACATAGAGGCAGTCGAGGTGGTTGAGCGCGTACCGGGTGCCTCCCACCCGCACCGCGCCGGCAGCGCCGATGTTGAGAATGCCGATCTCGCGCCGCTCGAGGAAATAGTCGGTGCCCGTCTCCTTCGCCCCGGGCAGCGCAAGCGGCGCCACCTGCGGCACCGCGGACCCGACGATCATCCGGTCGAGGTCGGTGTAATGGGCGTTGACCTGACCCGCCTGAAACAGGCCGCCAATGAGGAAGCGCTCACGCAGTTGCTCCGTGCCGAGGGTGTTGGTCTCGGCGGGGCTCGGGAAGTAATGGAGTTGCATCGGGGGGGAGCTTACCACGGCTGCTCAGCGCTCTTCAATGCTGCTGATCCGCACCGGTGACGCCGCCCGCCGGGCGCAGGCCGCCACATAGTCCTTCCAGTCCGCCTCCGAGGCGAAATCGCCGCTTTTCGTCCAGCCGGCACCCACCCAGTAATGCAGCGCCTGACCGGACACCGCCCGGGCGAGGATCAGGTGGTTGCCCGCGTCCTCGGCAAAGCCACGAAAATCGTCCGGCGTCACGAGGACGGCCTCGCCGATCGCGCCGTTGGTCTTCTGCGCCTCCCACTGGACGATGGCACGGTCGGCCTCGTCCGGCGTGAAGGTGATCTGCGGATCCTGCCCTTTGTCCGCGCTGTTCTTGTTCAAGCCGAGGCCGACGGTGATCTCGCCGGCGCCCTCGATCGTGAAGGTGCTCTCCATCCGGTCGAGATTGTGGCCGGCGTCGACCGTGAAGCGCTTCACCTCCGAGACCTTGACGCCGTTGCCGGCATCCCAAGGCGCGTAGGTGAGCTCGAACACGGCCCGGATCGGGCCATTGGCCAGCACCTTCCAGGTGGCCCAGTTGCCGGAAACGTACAGCTTGCCGTCGCTCCACACCCCGGTGCCGCCGCATCCGCGCGTGGTACCGACGTTGTACATGTCCAGTCCCTCGCCGGAGTCCTCGTGGTAGTGGCCCTTGAGGTACCAGCGGTCGACGATCAGATAGCGCACGCGCTTGCTCCAGACGTCGATGCCGCTGCTGATCATGCGATCATGACCCGCCGCCGGCGAGTTGAGGCCCGGCCCGTAGATGCGGTGCGCGATCCGGTCGTTCTCCCAGGCAAAATCGTCGAACCGCTCCGGGATGTAGCGGGCGAACACCTTGCTGGGAAACGGCGGCACCGGTGTCGGCGAGGCCTCGATGGTGAACACCGCCGACTTTTCGCCCGCGGCAAAGTCGTGCTGGAACAGCAGGTCGAGGTAGTAGTCGTGGTGCTCCTCGGGCTTGAAATTGGTCACCTGGTAGGGCAGGACGGCGCCCGCCGCGTCCTTCACCACGTAATGGTCGATCATCACGCCGGGCAGCAGCCGCTGCACGTCCGCGATCGGGACGGCAATCACGGCGGCGGGGCGGGCGAGGGCGAGGTCGTTGGCGACCGTGACCACGATTTTCGGGGCGGCGTGAACGGAAAACGCGGCGCCAAACAGCAGAGCAACCAGCGCGGGTTTTTTCATGAGGGGAGAAAGGACAACGAAAACCGCGGCGGACCCGCCGCAAGCCGAGTCCGGAATTTGCCGCGATTGCCCGCAGGGCGCAAGGTCTCGCTGCATCGGAAGACGGCAAATTCAATCTTCCCGTCAGACCGCCGCCGCCGCGCCGGCCGGGGCGGCGCGCCCAGACTCGGACACGTGTCATTCCCGGCGGCGGGCCCGCCCCACCCCCGCCGGCAGTGGGTCAGTTTGTCATTGCAAGGCGGCGCGCCGGCGACGCAATCCAGCCCTTCGACAAGCTCAGGATGACCCTGAGCGGAGTCGAAGGGTCCGGGTCCCGAGCAAAGCCGAGGGACTGGCTCACCATCCTCCTTCGGCGAGGCTTCGGAGGACAGACCGGCCCGTTCTGCTGGCCACTAGAACGGGCCTCGCGATGACAGAGCGAACTGACCCAATACCGCCTCGCCGCCGGGCTTGCCGTCCGCCCGCCCCCTGATTCAGTGACCGTTTCCGCCCTCGCTTCACCCATGCTGACGCCCGTCGACGTGCAGATCATCGGTTCCGAGGTCGCGCTCCGCTGGAGCGACGGCCGGGAGACCTATTTCCCGGCCGACTACCTGCGGGCCGCCTCGCCCAGCGCCGAGACGCACGGCGAACGCGACATTTTCGGCCAGCAGCACGGCGGACACGGCCCGCGCGACTTCTCGGGCGTCGCGGTCGTCGGCTGGGAGCGGATCGGCAATTACGCGCTGCGCTTCGACTTCAGCGACGGCCACCGCACCGGACTCTACGCCTACGACTATCTGTTGAAATTGGCCGAAAAGCCTGAACCATGAGCGGTTTTCCCGTCTTCGCCCACCATCCATGAGCACCACCCCGTTCCCTCCCCGCACCACGACGCAGGAAATCGAGCACGGCACCACGCTGCAGCCGAAGTTCGGATCCGACGGCCTCATTCCCTGCATCACCCAGGATGCGGCCACCGGCCAGGTGCTGATGTTCGCGTTCATGAACGCTGAGTCGCTCGCGCACACCCTGCACACGAAGCGCGCGACCTACTGGAGCCGCTCGCGGCAGAAGCTCTGGGTCAAGGGCGAGGAGTCCGGCAATATCCAGGTTGTAAGGGAAGTCTTCACAGACTGCGACCAGGACGTCGTGCTCATCAAGGTGGACCAGACCGGCGCCGCCAACGCCGCCTGCCACAACGGCTTCAAGTCGTGCTTCTACCGCCGCCTGGCGAGTCTCGACGACCCGGCCTGCCGCCTCGAATTCACCGCCGAGCGGCTGTTCGATCCCGCGACGGTCTACAAGAAGAAGTAGCGGGCGCGCCGAGCCGTCAGCGGCCGGGCATCAGGCCGCGCTCGCTCGCGGTGGCGAAGGCCAGGACCCGCTGGAACTCCTCGGTCGCCGCCTGGGGATGCTGCTGCAGGCGCTCCATCGCCTGGCCACGATTGAGCCCTTCGCGGAACAGGATCCGGTAGATCTGCTTGACGCGCTCGATCTGCTCCGGGGTGAAGCCGCAGCGCTCCAGACCAACCTTGTTAAGCGACCGGATGACGGCCGGATTGCCGTCGGCGATGAAGAATGGCGGCGTGTCCTGCACCACCTTCGACATCGCTCCGAGCATGGCGTAGGCGCCGACCCGGCAGAACTGGTGCACTCCGGTGCCCCAGCCGACGTTGACGTGGTCGTCGACCTTCACATGCCCCGCCAGCGCCGACTGGCTGCTCATCACGAGGTGGTTGCCGATCACGCAGTCGTGCGCGATGTGGCTGTAGGCGAGGATGACGTTGTCGTTCCCGAGCACGGTGAAATTGCCGTCCTTGGTCGCGAAATGCACCGTCACGTACTCGCGGAAGATGTTGCGGTCCCCGATCCGCAGGCCGGGATTGCCGCCGCGGAACTTCAGGTCGTGCGTCTTGGTGCCGACGGCGGCGTAGGGAAACACCTCGCACTCGCGGCCCAGCACGGTGTTGCCCTCGACTGTCCCGTGATGATGGATGACCGTGCCGTCGCCGACCACGGCGGTGCCGCCGACATAGGCGTAGGCCCCGACGGTGACGTCGGCGCCCAGTTGCACGGTAGGCTCGATGATGGCGGTGGGATGGATGCGGGAGACCATGAGGGGATCCGCGGGCCGGCGGGTCACGGGCGCCCGCCGCCGGGACGGTGTGTTGCGGGCTCGGTGGGCGAAGAGGGTGTTCGGTGGCGGACGGTCCGGCGGCGGCGGTCCCCCGCCTACTCGACCTGGTCCTCGTCGATCAAGGTGAACATCAACTCGGCCGACGCGACCACCAGGCCGTCCACGCTGCAGGACACCTCGGCGGTGGCGATCTTGTTGCCCCGGGTCTTGGTGAGCTTGGCGTTGATCACGAGCTGGTCGCCCGGGCGCACCGCCTTGCGGAACTTGACCTTGTCGGCGCTCATGAAGAGCGCGATCCTGCCCTCGGACGAGCCCCGCCGCAGCAGGAGGACGCCGGCGGCCTGGGCCATGGCTTCGAGCAGCAGCACGCCGGGCATGACCGGATTGCCCGGGTAATGCCCCTGGAAATGGGGCTCGTTGACGGTGACGTTCTTGATCGCCACCAGCTCGTCCTCGCCGATGAACTCGACCACGCGGTCGATCATCACGAACGGGTAGCGGTGCGGCAGGGTGTCGAGCAGCCGGCGGATATCGAGCGAAGTCTCCGTCGCCAAGACCTGCTTGGGCCGGGCGACGGGCTTCTTTTTCGCCCCGCTTTTGAGCTCCTCCATCCGCGTCCAGAGGGCCTTCGTGAGCTCGGCGTTGATCGCGTGGCCCGGCCGGGTGGCGATGACATGCGCCCGGAGCGGCACGCCGAGCAGCATCAGGTCGCCGATGATGTCGAGGATCTTGTGGCGCACGAACTCGTCTTTGAACCGCAGCGGCTCCTTCGAGATGATCTTGTCGCCCTTGATCACGATCGCGCAGTCGAGGCTGCCGCCCTTGATCTTGCCCAGGCGGATCAACTCCTCGATGTCCTCGTAGACCGTGAAGGTGCGGGCCGCGGCCACCTGCGTGATGTAGGTGTCGGGGTCGATCGTGAGCGAGAGGTGCTGCGTGTGGATGCCGCGGTCGTCGGCCGAGGTGCACGAGATTTTCAGCGCGTCCGCCGGCAGCGCGATGATCGAGGAGCTGCCGCGCGTCACCGACACCGGCTGGTCGAGCACGAAATATGCCCGCTCCGCCTCCTGCTCCACCGGCTCGGCCTCGAGGATGAGGTTCACGAACGGCTTGGCGGAGCCGTCCATGATCGGCGGCTCGCTCGCGTTCATCTCCACCAGCACGTTGTCAATGCCGCAGCCGTACAGCGCGCTCAGTACATGCTCCACGGTGGAGATCTTGGCGTGGCCCGATTGCACCGTGGTGGCGCGCACCAGGTCCGTGATCAAGTCCACGCGCGGCTTGAGCTCCGGCTGGCCCGGCAGGTCCACCCGCCTGAAGACGATGCCGTGGCCGGCCGGCGCCGGTTTCATCGTCAGCGTCACCGGTTCACCCGTGTGGAGCGCATTGCCGCTGAGCGAGACCTCGCGCAGGATGGTCCGTTGCTTCATGGGTTGGGCGCAGTGTCCGGAGGCGGTCCAAAAGGGCAAGCCCGGAGATGCCTGCAGGCCGCCCTTGACACGCTTCGCACCGCTTTCTTACTCCCTCCTCTCTTTCGCAAGACAAAACCAGCCAAACGCCATCCTCCATGCCGTCCGCCAACGACCTTCGCAAGGGCCAGGTGATCAAGTTCAACAACGAGCCGCATCTCGTGATGGAAACCCAGCACCGCACCCCCGGCAACCTGCGGGCGTTCGTCCAGGCCAAGCTGCGCAACCTCAAAAACGGCCGCTCGCTGGACCAGCGCTTCAATTCCACCGAGACGATGGAGGTGCTCAACACCGACCGGCGCACGCTCGAGTTCAGCTATGCCGACCGCGAGAACTTCGCGTTCATGGACCCGAAGTCCTACGACACGGTCGAGTTGAGCGCCGCCATGATCGGCGAGGCCAAGTACTACCTCGTGGCCAACGGCAAGGTGGAGGTGCTCTTCGTCGACGACATTCCGGTCACCGTCGACCTCCCTTCCGCCGCCACGCTCAAGGTCACGGACGCCCCCGAGGGCATCCGCGGTGACACCGCCAGCAACGTCCAGAAATCGGTGACCTGCGAGACCGGTCTGGTCGTGCAGGTGCCGCTGTTCATCAAGGCGGGCGACATCATCAAGGTCAGCACCGCGGACGGCTCCTATCTGGGCCGCGCGTAGCCCGCGCGGGCGCGCCGCGCGCCCTCAGGCCGCCGGGTGGAGCCACCGGGCGAGGCAGCTGCGCAGCACCTCGAGCCGCACGGGCTTGGCGATGAAATCGTCCATGCCCGCCGCCAGGCAGGCCGCGCGATTCTCCGCCATGGCGGCGGCGGTCACCGCGATGATCGGCAGCCGTCGACCGGCCAGGCGGCGCCGGATGCGCCGCGTCGTCTCCAGCCCGTCGAAGCCCGGCATGTGCAGGTCCATCAACACCACCCCCCACGGCTCCACCGCGGCCCGCGCCTCCGCCTCCGCGCCGTTGTCCACGACGAACGCCTCCAGCCCCAGGCGCGCGAGCATGGAGCTGACGACCCGCTGGTTGCCCGGGTCGTCCTCCACCACCAGCACGCGGCCCTGCAATGGGGTGCCGTCCGCGGCGGGTGCGGCCGCCGGGGCCGGGCTTTCCCCGCGCGGCAGCGCCAGCTCGAGGGTGAACTCCGAGCCCGCCTGCGGAGCGCTCTGGATGCGGATTTCGCCGCCCATGCGCTGCGCCAGTTGCTGGGAGATCGCCAGGCCCAGGCCCGAGCCGCCGAAGCGCCGCGTGGTCGAGCTGTCGCCCTGGCTGAACTTGCGGAAGATCCGCGCTTGCGTGGCCGCATCCATCCCGATGCCCGTGTCGCGCACCCGGAACTGCAGGCGCGCCGTGGTCGCGTCGATCCCCGCCGGCCGGATCTCCAACTCCACCTCGCCCTGCCCCGTGAACTTGATCGCGTTGCTCAGCAGGTTGAGCAGCACCTGCTTGAGGCGCAGTGGATCGCCCCGCACCGGCGGCAGGCCCGGCGGACACCGGTAATGGAACTGCAGTCCTTTCTCCGCCGCATGCAGCTCGCCCCAGGCCGCCATTTCCTCGCCGATTTCCGCGGGGCTGAAGGCGATGGACTCGAGCTCCAGGCGCCCGCTTTCGATCCGGGAGAAGTCGAGGATGTCGTTGAGCAGTCGGAGCAGGGCGTTGGCCGAGGTCGCGGCGATCCGCGCCTGTTCGTGTTGTTCCGGCGTCAGCGGGGAATCCTCCAGCAGCTGCAGCATGCCGATCACCCCGTTCATCGGCGTGCGGATCTCGTGGCTCATCGTCGCCAGGAACTCGCTCTTCGCCAGGTTGGCCGCCTCCGCCTGCTCCTTCGCCCGGCTGAGGTTGCGGACCAGGTTCTCGTTCTCGAAGATCGCGCGGTGCAGCTTGCGCAGGTCGGCGTGGTGCAGGCGCGCGGTGTTGGCGAGGAAGAGCGCGTAGGTCACCGTGCACAGGACCAGCATCCAGCCCACCGTCCCGCCGCCCCGGGCAAAGTGCGCGCACACCGGCGCCAGCGTCGCCGCGATGTAGGTCCAGTAGAACGGCAGCACCGGGGCCAGAGAGCGGGCTGCGCCGGCATTCAGCCCCGCGATGATGAAAACCACGAGCAGGCTGGGCAAAAGCGCACCCGTGTCGAAGAACAGTCCCCCGGCCGTGCCCCAGATCGCCCCGGAGAGCACCACCCCCACCCCGAAGGCGAGGCGCCAGCGCCCCGTCTCCACGTCGGCCCGGGCCCGCCGGGCAAAGCCGCGCTGCACGGCCACCCGGCCGGCGGACACCGCGACCAGCATCGCCAGCCAAGCCAGCAGCCAGCGGGTCGGGAACAAGCCCCACAGCCCGGCGACCAGAATCGCCCCGAGGGCAAAATTGGAAAAAAGGCCGAAGCCCACGACGCGGAACAGCAGCCGCGTCAACTCCGCATCCACCCGGGGCCCGATGTCGTCGGGCCGGGCGGACGCCGGTTCAGCCGGGGACTCGACTTGCATCACGCCAAAAATTCTCCGATTTGACCCGCCGCGTCAACTGGCGCCACCCACCAGAATCCCGGGAGCCCACCCTCCCCGGGATTGAGTGGCGGCGCGCGGAACATCGCCGCGGGCCGCTTGCGCGCCGCCGGCTCCGGCATGTACTGGGCCTATGCAAATCGCCACCCGACGTTCGTGGGCCGAACCCTTCAAGATCAAGGTCGTCGAGCCCCTGCAAATGACGACGCGCGCACACCGCGAGCGCGTCCTGGCGGAGGCCGGATTCAACACCTTCCTCCTGCGCTCCGAGGACGTCTATATCGACCTCCTCACCGACAGCGGCACCAACGCCATGAGCGACAACCAGTGGGCCGGGCTGATGCTCGGCGACGAGGCCTATGCCGGCAGCCGGAACTTCTACCACTTGGAGGAGAAGGTGCGGCAGTACTACGGCTACCGCCACCTCGTGCCCACGCATCAGGGCCGCGGCGCCGAGAACCTCATCTCCCGGATCCTGATCAAGCCCGGCGACTTCATCCCGGGCAACATGTACTTCACCACCACGCGCCTCCACCAGGAGCTCGCCGGCGGCACGTTCGTCGACGTGATCATCGACGAGGCCCACGATCCCGCGAACCCGCACCCGTTCAAGGGCAACATCGACCTGCAGAAACTCGCGGACCTCGTCGCGCGGATCGGCGCCAAGCACATCCCGTACGTTTCGATCGCGGCGACCGTCAACATGGCCGGCGGGCAGCCCATCGCCATGGAGAACCTCCGCCAGGTGCGCGCCTTTTGCGCCCGCCACGGCATCCGGATCATCCTCGACGCCACCCGCGCGCTCGAGAACGCCTTCTTCATCCGCGAGCGCGAGCCGGGCTATGCCGACCGCACGCCAGCGGAAATTCTAAAGGAGCTGTGCTCTTACACCGACGGGTGCACGATGAGCGGCAAGAAGGACCTGCTCGTCAACATCGGCGGCTTCCTCGCGGTCAACGACGACGCGATCTTCGAAGAGGCGCGCAACCTGGTGGTGGTCTACGAGGGCCTGCACACCTACGGCGGCCTCGCCGGCCGCGACCTCGAGGCGATGGCGCGCGGCATCGAGGAGGCGGTGCAGCTCGACCACCTGCGCGCCCGCATCGGCCAAGTCGTCTACGTCGGCGAGCGCCTCCAGGCACTGGGCATCCCCATCGTGCTGCCGATCGGCGGCCACGCCATCTTCCTCGACGCCCGGCGCTTCCTCCCCCACCTCGACCAGCTCGAGTTTCCGGCCCAGACCCTCGCCGCCGAGCTCTACCTCGATTCCGGCATCCGCGCCATGGAGCGCGGCATCGTCTCGGCCGGCCGCAACAAGGAGACCGGCGAGCACTATTTCCCGAAACTCGAGCTCGTCCGCCTCACGTTCCCGCGCCGCGTCTACACCCAGGCCCACTGCGACGTCACGATCGAGTCAATCCAGGCCGTGCACGCGGAGCGCGCCCGGATCAAGGGCCTCAAGATGGTCTACGAGCCGAAATACCTGCGGTTCTTCCAGGCGCGCTTCGAGCGGCTGCCGTAGCCAGCGGCGGCTTGCGCGGCGCGGGCCGGCGCCTAGACTCGAATGCCCGGATCCCCATTACGCCATGAATGAACCAACCATCGCCCAGAAGGGCCCGTTCGTGAAAGCCATGCCCGCCGGCACCTACTTCTGGTGCGCCTGCGGCCGCTCCAAGGACCAGCCGTTCTGCGACGGCTCGCACAAAGGCACCGGCTTCGCGCCGAAGAAGGTGGAGCTCACCGAGGCGAAGACGGTCGCCTGGTGCGGCTGCAAGCACTCCCAGAACGCTCCGTTCTGCGACGGCACCCACAAGACCGTCTAGCGCGCCCGACCCAACAGGCCGCGATCCGAAATCCGCATTCCGAAATCAGACGACCCGGGCCCACAGCACCTTGAGGTAGCGGCTCTCGGGGCAGTTGGAGTACACCGGATGATCCGGCCCCGCGCCGGTCCGGCCGAAGATCTGCAGGCGCCGGTTCAGGCGGTGCGCGCCCTTGATCACCCGCTCCTCGAACGTCTCCAGCGACACGAGCCCCGAGCAGGAACAGGTCACGAACAGGCCACCGTCCTTGACGAGCGAGATCGCGAGCTGGTTCAGGTCCTCGTATTTCCGTAAACCCTCGGCGCCGCCAGCCGCCTCGCGCGTCAGCACGAATTTCGGCGGGTCGAGCACGACCGCGTCCCAGCGCTCGCCGTTCTGCTGCATCTGGCGCGCGTAGGCGAAGGCGTCGGCGTGCACCCAGCGCACCTGCGCCGGCGCGAGCCGGTTGAGGTGCTGGTTGCGGCGCGCCTGCGCGATTGCGTTTTCATCCAGGTCCACGCCGGTCGCCTCCGCCGCCTGGCCGGTCGCCAAGGCCGCGAGCGCGAAACCGCCGGTGTAGCAGCAGAGGTCGAGCACGCGCGCGCCCGCGACAAGGCGCGCGAACCGCCCGCGGTTGTCGCGCTGGTCGCAGAAGAAGCCCGTCTTGTGGCCGGCGGCGAAGTCCACCTCATAGCGCACGCCGGCCTCCGTGATTTTCACCGTCCGCGGCGCTCCCGCCGTCGTCTCCCTCAGCAGTGACGGCTTGATGCCTTCCAGGCTGCCGAGATCGTGGTCGACGTGCACATGCGCGTGCCGGGTGCCGCAGAGTTCGTGGAGCCGCGGCAGCCACCGCGGCAGGCGCTGCGCCACCCCGAGGCTGTACAGGTCGCAGAAGAGGACTTCGCCGTAGCGGTCGACGGTCAGCCCGCTGAGGCCGTCGCCATCGGAGTTGATCACCCGGTAGGCGTCGGTCGCCGCGTCGAGTTTCAGCCACTCGCGCCGCAGGGCGACGGCCCGCGCCAGCGCGGCGTCGAAATACTCCTCTCCCACCGGCTCCGGCGAGTGGCAGACGACCCGCAGCGGAATCTTGGCGCGCGGGTTGAAGAGGCCCGACCCGACCCGCCGGCCGGCCTTGTCGTACACCGCCACCCAGTCGCCCGGCTGCGCGCCCGGCGACACCGCACCCAGCATGCGCGGAAAAATGTGCGGCTGAAACGTGACGAACTTCAGCTGCGCCC
>Ga0335078_10012798_pt1 | contig 12430 bp, 7 predicted proteins | sample Lox_Sample_32_FD_206711 | JGI IMG/M metagenome (GOLD analysis project Ga0335078, IMG submission 206711) | Soil microbial communities from Loxahatchee National Wildlife Refuge, Florida, United States - Lox_Sample_3.2 | ecosystem: Environmental > Terrestrial > Soil > Wetlands | place: USA: Florida... | reverse complement strand
ACCTTTTCTGCTTCGGGCTAGTAGGCAACTTTCACGGATATTATCCGGGCTATTCCAAACTCTTCGCGACGCAACACGACCGGCTTACATGGGCGGTTCTCAAGGCGCACACGTTGAATCGGGGGGGCGAGGTAACTCTGAAATCGGCCGACCCTCTGGTGGCGCCGGAAGTGAACTTTCACTACTTCGAAGAAGGAACCGACAAGACCGGTCAGGATCTGGATTCGGTGGTCGAGGGCATCCGCTTCGTGCGGACGTTGACCAGCAAGTTGAGCTTCATCAAGGAGGAGGAGAGTCCGGGTCAGGCTCTTCAATCCACCGAGGAACTGAGACAGTTTGTCCGGGATAATGCGTGGGGACACCATGCCTCCTGCACCTGCAAAATCGGCAAGGAAAGCGACGGCGGCGTTCTGGACTCTAACTTTAAGGTCCATGGCGTAGACGGGCTGAGGGTTGTCGACGCCTCGATCTTTCCGGCGATTCCGGGATTCTTCATCGTCAGCTCCATTTACATCGCGGCGGAGAAAGCAGCTGACGTAATCCACTCAGGAACCGAATCGAAGTTTTCCGCCAGCACCAAACAATGAGTTCACCAATGCGCACCCGATTCACAATTCAACTCCTAATCTTGGCTTGTTGCAGCACGGCAAGCCTGAGCCTTGGCCAGGACGAGCCGGCCGCGCGAAGTCTTCAGAGAACGCTCCCGGTGCCGCGCTGGACCTGCCCCGGCGATCCCGCCGGAGCCCTGGGTTCGATCGATTGCAGCTTCACGATGACGATGCGCCTGCAAGAATTCTTGGGTGGCTCGGTGACCGATCAAGCGGCCTTGGAAGCGATCTTCTTCGGAGGATTCGCTCAGTGGATGGACAGCCCCAAGGAATGGAAGCAGGATTGGACCGGATTTGGCTACCGCGTAGGGAGCCGCTATGCCCAAGGCGCCGCGAAAGGATTGGCGGAGCTGGCGGTTGGGGCAGCGATGCGGACCGATCCTCGCCACGTTAGCTATCTAAGCGATCCGGGCCGCGTGGCAGATTGCGAAACAATCGGCCAGGTCAAACAGAGAGACCACTCGCCCAAGGTGATGCCAAGAGTCGGCCACGCGTTCCTGGACTGGGTCAGCGTTCGGCAGTCCTCACCCTGCAACGGGGGCAAACGCTTACCGAATCTTCCCTTGTTCGCGGGCGCGGCGGCCAGCGGATTCGTCGGCAACGCCTGGTATCCAGAGGAATTGATCACGCCAGGGCAAGCTGGTATTCGCGCCAGTTATTCGCTCGCGACAGCTTTGGGATCGAGCTTTTACACGGAATTCCAGCCGGAGATCGGCCGAGCGCTCGGGTGGATTTTCAAGCGGCGGGCTGGAGCCAAGGGAACCGCTGCGGCGAGTCCCGCGACCAGTCCGGACGGAGGCGTCAAGCAATGAGTAGAACTCTTGTGCATCGGGGGCGCCTGCGCACCCTTTGCGGGCTGATGATTGTCTTCTCACTTTGGGCGGTCTCGTCGTGCCATGTTGCGAACAGGATCTACAATCCGTCCGCAAATGTCTTGCCCTACAGGCCGCCGCCCGTTCCGCCGGCGTCTATTGTCACCGTTGAGTGCACACCGCTCCATAACGGCGTTTGTAAAATGCCGGTCCCCCAGCAACCGGTTCGCACCGATCACCCCGATCCAAATTGCGATCCTCTGCTCGCTCACCCATGCCTGGCCTTCCTCGAATTCGACGAACTCGGCGAGATGTGGGATCGTAGCCAACTGGGGAGAGCGCTGGATCTCATCGATAAAGCCAAGCGGGCGAATGCGCCGCCAATCGTTGTTACTTTCTTGCACGGTTGGAAGAACAACGCCGATGACCGGGACCATAGGCAAAACCACAACGTCACGGCATTCGAGGGCGTGCTGGAGTTCCTAAAACTGCCCGCTGTCTATCCGAATCATCCGGTCGTAGGAATTTACATCAGTTGGCGCGGAGACTTGGTGCCGCCCTATTGGCCGACTCGCCGGCTTCTCAGCTACTTCAATCGAGAGGACACAGCGATCCGTATTCCGGGACCGAGCATGACGGCGGCCCTTACCCAGATCATGCTGAGAACGCATGCCAACCGTTCGGACTCTTTCTTAGCCATGGTTGGTCATTCTTTCGGCGGCTTAGCGCTCGAACGAGCGCTGAGCCAAGCCATGACCGACTACGTACTTCGAAAGGCTGGAGCCGCCACGGGTGGCGACGGGGCATGGGCGGACTTAGTGGTCTTGGTCAACTCCGCGGCATCTGCCACCGAGGGCAAGCAGATGCTGGACTTCCTCAAGGCGCATCAAGTCAAGTACGTGTCGCCCGTCCCGCCGGCCCAGGACGTGCTTATGCGCACCCAAGACCGTCCCCTCCTTTTATCAATCTCCTCGCTTGGAGATGCCGCGACGCGCTTTGCCGTGCCCATCGGTCATGGCCCCTCGTTTCTCGCCAAGGAGCTTAAAGGAAGCTGGCGCAAGTACGGTAACCAGGCAGATCCCAGTGGGGTGACTTCGCAAAGTGCTTATTATTTGAGCACGACCGCGCATATGGCGGCGCTGCAAAGCCACTTTATTGTCGACATGGCAGATCCGAAGGATGTGGCCCGCTGTGGAACTAACCCGAAGTTTTTTATCGACCCTGCGCTTGTTTCCAACCCCAACTATCCGATTCATGGCAGCACCGGCAAAGCGTACGAGATCTGCGAGAATCCCAACCGTTGGAACAAGACACCATACTGGGCCATGGAGATGCCGGCAACGATCGTCCCGGATCATAGCGGCATCTTCAATACCTATTTCGTGGGGTTGCTTAGTGCGTTCCTTCTCGATCCGGCGCACATGGCAAATGCGGCTTTGAGGCCGACGTTGACCGCTCAGTGATTCCTCAATGGAAGACCAGCGCGCGATTCCTCTAGCGTCCAGTGCGATATGGATTATCTGGCAGAAATAGCCAATTCCGCTGATCTGATAGAAGCGTTAGGACGAGTCTCGGTTCCCGACGTTGCGAAGAGCCTGCTCGATCTGAACCATCCCTACGGCGCCCTGAGGATGACGCACCCGAACTTATGGATGTCGGAGTTGATCAATGTGTTCTACGGTCACCCCCGGTTCGCCGCGGATGTGTGGAGAGAGCTGCAGTATTGCCACTTGGCCCGCGTGGAGGTGGCGACGCGTGCGCTGGAAATGATTCGGCAAAGCCAAGCTGGGTCAGCATCTCGCGTCATCTCGCCTTACGCGAGGCATTACAGGTCCGAAATCCTCCGCAGCCCCGAGTACAAGAACTCGGCAAGATCCTCGATCAATTTCTTGTACCGCGGCACGGTCATTCGGGCAGCATGGGCGTCTGCTCTCCTGGAGGACGCTTTCGAGCAAGACCTCCGGCCCGATTCTGTGTTGGACTTGGCTGACGCTCTCCAACCGGCTACTCCGGGCGACGCTGAGCGCAATGCACGCTCGACGCTAGTGCTTGCCCACCCGGACACCTTCTCGCCCCGAGATCTCATGGATCAGCTCCGTGACGCGGCGAACGTTGCTTGGAACATTCCGGGCCTGCTCCGGAAGCTCTACGGCGACCGTGGCCTTATTCATCCGGACATCCCGGCGAGGGATTCGATTTTCAACATCATTCAAGACCGCGGCAAAATCATTGCGGACGCGCAGCAACAAGGCTGCGCCCTTCCCTTCGCGATTGTCCATGAACTTGAGTTGAACCAAGTCCTCGATCTGCGAAAGGCCACCGGGCGGGACACGGACTACGACCAAGCCCGGCCGCCCGAGTGGCAAGACGATCACAACCCTATTGAGATTCGCAATAAAGCGTCCGACTTGCCTAGCGCGTCGCCGATCCGGAAAGCGATCGATCACCATCTTGTAGGGCTCGCCTTCTCGGGCGGAGGCATTCGCAGCGCGACGTTCAATCTGGGTGTGCTGCAATCTTTAGCCGAACTGGATCTTCTGAGGCATTGCGACTACCTTTCCACGGTTTCCGGCGGAGGCTATATCGGCTGCTGGTTCAGCGCCTGGACGCAACGCTTGAGAGGCGAGGGAGCCGGATCAAGCGTAAAGGACGTCTTGAGTGAGATATACCGGAGGCTTTCCCCCGCCCAGAGCCCACATCCTTTGGATGATCGCGTTCGACCCATTCGCTACCTGCGCGAGTTCAGCAACTATCTGACGCCCAAAGCCGGAGTGATGAGCGCCGACACCTGGACGATGGTGGCGATCTATCTCCGCAACGCCCTGCTCAATCTCCTCATCCTGGTTCCGGTGGTGGCGGCGACGCTTCTCGCTCCCCGGTTCGTCTTCAAGGTGACGGAACTCCTCTACTCCCAGACGGAGTTTCCATTGCTCGTTCCTCTGATGATCGCCGGTTGTCTCGGCGTCGCGGTGTGGGTCTTGATCCTCAATGCCCGGCGGAAGCCGCCTGAAAACACTGCCGCACAAGTTGGCGCGCCTATGGCCTCAGCCCCCGCCGCCCCCGAGTGGTTTGCAAGACAGGGATGGATTCAGGCGACGGTTGTCGTGCCCTTGCTCCTGGCGGGCTGGCTCGCGTCCGTCAGCGCGTACCTTTGGCTGCATACGCAGAACGTCTCCGATGGCGTTCTCCCCTTGGCAAACACGAAGCTTCACTTCTGGCTGGAGTTGGATCTCGCGCCAGAAGGCGCGTTCCCTCATCGGCCGTGGATCACCGCCACCATCGCCGGCGTCGTCGCGATCGTCTTTAGCGCCATTTTCAGCTACTTTCGACCTTCTCTGGGCTCGGTCAAATGGTGGCGGGACTGGCGCAACGCGATCTATTACATCGCGGTTCCGGCCGGCGCGGCAGCGGCCGGATTTCGGATCCCCTCCTTGCCCTTAGGACCTATCGGGGGGGGCCTGTTTTTTGGGGCGCTGTTGCTGTTCCGTCAATGCTGGAGGTTGCGAAAGAAGCGCGACGTTCAACTGCCGGAGGAGGCGTTCTCGAGCGGCATCGCGGTTCTTGCCGGAACCTTGCTCGCCGCGATCCTTTGGTTCCTTGGACAGCTCTTGGTGGTTCCGCCCATGCTGCGGGATTTCGTGCACGCCGAGATCTCCCGGCTCGGGGGAATCTCGCCCGCATCCAGGGCGGCGATTACCGGAGCCGTCTTGGTTCTTCCACTGCTGATCGTAGTTTTCGGCGCGGGCAGAGGATTCTTCAAATACTGGAAACGGCGTGCCGCCTGGGCCACCTTGATTTTCGCGAGTGTAGGCTCTTCCTTGGCGGCTTTCGGTCTGTTCGGCGCGGTCTGCGCGTTTCTGGCAAACGACTACGACCAAAGGAATCCAGAGCACGGGTTCTGGATGGCGCTCATCTTCGGGCCGCCGCTGGTGCTCGCGGCTCTGGCGCTCGCGGTCGCGCTTCAGCTTGGCTTGCTGGGAACCAACTATCCCGACGAACACCGCGAGTGGTGGAGCCGTCTGCGCGCCTGGATTCTTATCTACTCGGTGGTGTGGACGCTTTGGTTCGTGGGCGCCGTGTATCCGCCGGTGTGGTTGAAGATGCTGGTCGATCGCAAAATAGATTTTTGGAGCGGCGCGGGCGCGGTCGTCGTCTGGGCGCTTTCCACCTTTGCCGGGATTCGCGCCAGCCCGCACGCAGCCGCGGCGGAAAAAGCGGAACGCGAGTCTTCCTCGCTTTCGTCTTCGGCCGGAGCGCTGGTGAAGAATCCACGGTTGCTGAAGGCGATCTCCACCATTGCCCCGTACATTTTCATCGGTGGATTGCTGGTCTCCGTGTCGCTCGGAGTGAATGCCATCGCCCGCTCTGCCGCGGGAGTGGACTATTTTGCCCCGGGGAACAACTCAGGACAGCAGCCTTGGTACAGCTACTACCTTTATTTCAACGGTCTGCTTGGCCTCGCCGCCGTATTGTTGCTGGGACTCGCCGCGCTCATTTCCTGTCGCGTGGGTGTGAACGAGTTCTCGATGCATCACTTCTATAAGAACCGCCTGGTCCGGTGCTATCTCGGGGCGTCCCGCTGGAAGCAGCGAATGGCGGATTGGTTCACCGGCTTCGATTCCAACGATGATATTCGCTTGGCCCAGTTCGACCACCAGGGTGTGGACAAATCCGAACAGAAGTACCCCGGGCCGTACCCGATCGTGAACGCGGCCTTGAATCTCGTCGGCGGCGAGGATCTCGCATGGCAGGAGCGCAAAGCGACTTCGTTCGTCTTCACGCCGAAATTCTGCGGCTTCGACGTCGATCGCGCTCTGCTTACGCAGCATCAGGAAGACGGCGACATTTGGCCTAACGGATACGCGCCCACGCGCGAGTACGCGTACCCGGTCTCGCAGCGGCCGGACCGACCCGGACCGAGTCTCGGAACCGCGATGGCGATCTCGGGTGCCGCGGCAAATCCGAACATGGGCAAGGTGACCAGCCCCGCCTCGGCGTTCCTGATGACGGTCTTCAACGTCCGCTTAGGCTGGTGGCTGCCGAATCCGCGGCGCCCCAAGCTCTGGAAGTACTCCGGACCGCGCCTCGGAATCAACTACTCTGTGTTCGAACTATTCGGCCTCACCGATGATAGGACAGGCTTCGTCAACGTTTCCGATGGCGGGCACTTCGAAAACCTCGGCGTCTACGAGCTCATCCGCAGAGGCTGCCGCTGCGTGATCGTATGCGACTCCGGGCAGGACGGCGCCTTGAAGATGGAGGACCTGGGAAACCTAATTCGTAAGTGCCGGACGGATTTCGGCGTCGAAATCGAAATTGACGCTGAACGGATCCGGTGCCTCGACGAGAAACACAACAGCGCCGCGCACTGCGTCGTAGGCAAGATTCATTACAGCGGAATTCCGCGGCACGATAAGGACGGTCGCCTCCAGTTTGCAAGGCAGAGCTCGGGGGAGCCGCCCGCTCCGCTTTGCGAGGAGGGCTGGCTCGTTTACTTGAAGCCGTCCATTACCGGAGATGAACCCGCCGACGTCCTCGAATACTACCGCCGCGTTCCGGAGTTTCCGCACGAAAGTACCGCGGATCAGTGGTTCAATGAGAGCCAGTTCGAGAGTTACCGCCGTTTGGGCCTGCACGTTTCCGAAAGCGCGTTCGGGCGCTTCCGCCACCTGACGTTTCCGCCCGAGTTCTTCGAACAGTTGTTCCGGCACTGGCACGCGCCGAGCGCCAAAGTCGCGGCTCACGCTACGCGAAACGCGATCGAGTACACCAGAATCATGGAGTTGATCCGTTCGCGCGGAAATACAGTTTTCTGGATGCTGCGCTCTTTCCGGGGTTGCGGGAGAACGGATTTGATCCGGGCAATCGGGACGAGTTCTATATCTGCAATTCGCTGATTCAGCTTATAGAGAACGTTTACTTAGATCTGGCTCTCGAGCAAAACTATGCTCACCCGGAGGTTGCCGGATGGATGGGGGTGTTCCAAGACTGGGTCAAGACCGATCCGTTTCAGAGGACGTGGCAAATCGCTCAGAAAACCTACAATCAACGCTTCCGGGACTTCTATAGAGACCGGCTGCTATGAGCCCGCCGTCCGCACCTCTGGTGGCCGCGCGTCGCGGCATTCATTCGTTGCTGGCAGCTGGAGCACGGGCTCGCGCCATAAGGGCCCAACAACGGTCCGGCCGGGCGAGATTTATCGCTCCCGCGAGATCCCCGACCGTGAATCGCGTAAGCAGAGCCACGGCTTTCGCTCGATCGCCTTATCGTCGCCAATGCGGCTTGGGATAATCGCTAGCCGGCGACTCATTCCCATGGAGGGATGAGTCATCAGTCGCCGATGGGCAGCCGGGCTTTCAGCTAAAACTCTCAAACAGGCTTCATTCAGTCGGTGGGTCAGGCCGACCGGAATCTACAGCTAGAATCCAAGAATGGCTGTTCGGCTGGTTTTGCTACTCGGATATCGATTCGGCGGATTCCCACACCGGCGTAAGCTGCGAAGCTCGTTCCTCTGCATCGCGGGGCCGAGGGCGGGAGCGCGCCGATTGGCAGAACTCACATACTAGAAACGCAACTACAGCCGCGCTCGCGAAGAGCCATGACAGCGGGAAGCCTCGATGCTCGAACCGCCATCCGAGTTCCGTGTTCCCAGCCAGGATAAGAGCAAAACACAGCAGCGTCATGGCGATGCCGATCCAATAAGAGCCGGCGATGGAAATTCCCTTGGCAGTAGACATCTCAGGCCTCCTCGAACCGTATGCAAAAACCTGCAGACCCAGTTTACATGAAATTTTTATATACAGTGATAGATTCGTGAAAATTCCGAACCTAGGAGAGCAACTGCCAGGCTTGTGGCGAGCCCGTAGCCTGGCAACGGCGTTGTCACGGCGGGACTTACGTGCTAACTTACGGCCAGTGGCACGCACAGGGCCACTTGGGTTGTGGAGATATCGCGAAGCCGGCCAGATGACTCGGGGTAAAATGAGACTCCCTGTCGTGGACGGACGCGCAGCGGATGCACGGGAATCCGGATTTTACGCTGGAGTGTGATGCTTCGAGCAGTGTGGGTCGTCGCGGCAGCGGCATGTTGTCTCGCGAGTGTGAACGTCGCGGTGCTGCTGGTGGCGCCTTCCTAAGACGTGCATCTCGGGCCGGTGCACCTGGTGGCGCATCAGCTTTTCAAGCCGTTTCTGATCGTGGGGTTCGCGTTCTGGCTCGCGGCACTTCTGCGCGGAATGATGCCGCAAGGCAGGCCTGGAGCGAATCAGGGCGCGGCTTGGCACTGGGCCTTGGTGTTGGTGATCGCGGCCTATGTGTGCGCGAGCATTTACTCCGCGGGCGTGAACTATATCGATTCGGACTGGGCGGCGACCGGCGCGACCGTGATTTTGCACGGATTTACGGGAGTCGTGAGGACGTTCACCGCGGTGAGTCCGGATGGGTTTTACCGGCCGACGCTGCTGTTGTCGCTGTGGTTCGACCGCGCGGTGTTTGGGTCCGCGCTGCCGGCGTATCACGCGCAAAGTATCCTGCTGCACTCCCTTAACGCGCTGCTGGCGTATAGATTTGGGCGAGAGCTTGGGATTGAGGCGAAGGCGGCGTTCTGGGGATCGGCAGTCTTCTTGATGGCTGCGGCGGATTTCGAGCCGATCATGTGGCCGGCGGCTCGGACGGATCTGTTCGCCACGGCGTTTATTCTGCTTACGCTGATCTGGTTCTGGAAGGGAGAACTGTGGCTGGCGGCCGGAGCGTACGTGCTCGGCCTGTTGAGCAAGGAAAGCGTGTATTGCGTTCCGCTGCTGCTGGCGGCAGTCGCGATCCATAAGAGGATGGCTCGGCCCCAGATGATTCGGGCGGGAGTGATCTTTGGCGCGATCACATTGGCGATGCTCGCGGTCCGAATTGCGATTTACGGCAACCTTGGAGGTTATCCGCCGACGATTGCAGGAGGCCAGTCGCCGCATTTTACGTTTGGCCTTAAGACCATCACCAGCATCTTGACGCGAGTGATTCCGATGCCGCTGCTGGGACTGAACTTGAGCGTGGAGATCTCTCGACGCATGGCGGCATTTGTCGCACTATACCTGGTGGCGATCGTGTGGGCGGTGATTGGCGGAGCTCGGCTTGAAAGGGCTGAGCGGCTCCTAATCGTGATGGCGCTCGCGAGCGCTGTGCCGATGATGAACCTGATCGGATGGGTGGGCGAATCGATGAAGCATTCGCGATACCTGTATCTGCCGGGGTTGTGGATGATTATGGCCGCGGCGGCGGTGATGGCTCGGGTACGATTCGGCAACGTGGCACTGGCGCTGCTGGCAGTGGCGAATGTTGCGGGGTCGGCGCACAACATCGGCGTGTATAGGAGCGTGGTGGGCGAAGCTCATACGATGGCCCGGCAGGTGGTGCACGATGCGGCGGAGCGGCACGCAAGCGCGGTGGATCTGAGCGGGGTCGATCCGGAACCTTATGGGGTGGTGCTATTTCGGCGGGAGATCGCGGACCTGGTGCGGGCAGAGCGGCCGGAGATGTGTATCGAGTTCGAGGTGCGGTCATGCGGGACGGCGGTGCCGGTGCTGAAGTACCAATGGCCGCAACGTTAGCAGAGTGTGCTATTCTTGTAAGCGAATTTTAAAACGGTTAAGAATAGACAAGGAGTATCGATTCCCGCATGGCGTTGGCGAGTGAAGCAAAGCGCAAAACGATAACGCAATTCCGGATCCACAAGACGGATACCGGCTCGCCAGAGGTGCAGGTCGCGATCCTGAGCCAGCGCATCAATGAGCTGACGGCGCATTTCAAGACTCACGCCAAGGACCATCATTCTCGCAGGGGTTTGCTGCAAATGGTGGCGAGGCGGCGCCGGCTGCTCGATTATTTGCGCAGCCGCAGTCCGGAGCGCTACAAGACTCTGATTCAGAGCTTGGGTATCCGGCGCTAACGGGAGTCTCCCCCCGATTTTCCGAAGTCTCCTCTTAATCAAAGCAGGCCTAGCCGGGCCTAAGGTTCCGGTCGCCTAGATTAAAAGGAATTTAAAGCATGCTCAGTTCGGTTGAAGTGGATCTCGGCGGCGGCCGAATCGTCACTATTGAGACCGGAAAGATGGCCAAACAGGCCAACGGAGCCGTTCTGGTCCGTTCCGGCGATTCGGTGGTCCTGGTGACCGCCTGCACCGCGCCCGAGCCAAAGCCCGGCGCAAATTTTTTCCCCTTGACGGTGGATTACCGGGAATACACGTATTCGGCGGGACGTTTTCCCGGCGGCTTCATCAAGCGAGAAGGGCGGCCGACGGAGAAGGAAATCCTCACCAGCCGTTTGATCGACCGCCCGATTCGTCCGCTGTTCCCGGAAGGCTATTCCCATGAGACGCAGGTGATCGGCATGGTGCTGTCGGCCGATCCGGAGCGCGACCCGTCGACTCTCGCCATTATTGGAGCGGGGGCTTCGCTGGCGATCTCGGATATTCCGTTTGGCCATGTGCTGGCGGCCGTGCGGGTCGGCATGGTGGATGGGAAGTTCATCGCGAATCCGACTTACGAAGAGACCAAATCCGCGAAGATCAACATCGTGGTGGCGGGAACCGAAGAAGGGATCGTGATGGTGGAGTCCGGCTCGCAGCAGGCGACCGAGACCGAAGTGCTGGCGGCGATCGAGTTTGGACACGATTGCTGCAGGAAGCTGGCGCGGGCAATCCGCGAGCTGGTGGCGAAGGTCGGCAAGAAGAAGGCGGAGTTCGAGCCGGCGGCGATCAATGAAGAGCTCTACGCCCAGATCAAGAAGGACGCGGCGGCCGAGTTGAAGGACGCAATGAACACGCAGAAATACGAGAAGCTGGAAAGCTACTCTCGGATCGATGCGTGCAAGCACAAGATCGTGGACGCGCTTCCGGAAGAGCAGCAGCCCGAGGCGAAGAAGCTGTTCGACGCGCTGAAGGAGCGGATCTTCCGCGACGAGATGCTGAAGGACCGGCGGCGGCCGGATGGGCGAGCGTTCGACGAAATCCGCAGAATCGATATCGAAGTGGGCGTGCTGCCGAGGACCCACGGGTCGTCACTGTTCACACGCGGCGAGACGCAGGCGCTGGTGACGGCGACGCTCGGGACGAAGGACGATGAGCAGCGGATCGAGCTGCTGGATTCCTCGGAAACCTCGAAGCGGTTCATGCTGCACTACAATTTTCCGCCGTTCAGCGTGGGCGAGGTCGGGTTCATGCGCGGAGCGGGGCGTCGCGAGATCGGGCACGGAGCGCTGGCGGAGCGGGCATTGTCGGCGGTGGTGCCGGACGAAAAGGCGTTCCCTTACACGATGCGCGTGGTCAGCGACATCATGGAATCGAACGGGTCAAGCTCGATGGCTTCGGTGTGCGGCGCGACGTTGTCCTTGATGGACGCGGGCGTGCCGATTGTGGCTCCCGTGGCGGGCATCGCGATGGGTTTGGTGAAGGAAGGCGACGCGTACGCCGTGCTGACGGACATCGCGGGCGCGGAAGATCACTACGGCGACATGGATTTCAAGGTCGCGGGCACGAAGGACGGCATCACGGCGCTGCAGATGGACATCAAGGTGCCGAATGTCACGCACTCGATTTTGAAAGAAGCGCTGGAGCAGGCCCGGCGGGCGAGGTTGTTCCTGCTTGACAAGATGGTGGCGGTGATTGCGACGCCTCGCGAGAAGCTTTCGCAGTACGCTCCGCGCATCTTTACTATGCAGATTCCGACCGATAAGATTCGCGAGCTGATCGGGCCGGGCGGCAAGGTAATTCGCGGAATCGTCGAGGCGACGGGCTGCAAGATCGACGTCGAGGACGACGGCAGCGTGAAGATTTTCTCGGCCGATGGAACGGCGGCGGATCGCTGCATCCAGATGGTGACGGATATCTGCGCGGTAGCCGAGGTCGGCAAGACGTATCTGGGCAAGGTGGTGCGGATCGTCGATTTCGGAGCGTTCGTGGAGATTTTCCCGGGCACCGACGGCCTGCTGCATATCTCCGAGATTTCGGAGAGCCGGATCAAG
>Ga0335078_10012797_pt1 | contig 12432 bp, 12 predicted proteins | sample Lox_Sample_32_FD_206711 | JGI IMG/M metagenome (GOLD analysis project Ga0335078, IMG submission 206711) | Soil microbial communities from Loxahatchee National Wildlife Refuge, Florida, United States - Lox_Sample_3.2 | ecosystem: Environmental > Terrestrial > Soil > Wetlands | place: USA... | reverse complement strand
AGCCGGGCGCCGCTGGAGCTGTGCCGCGACCTGCTCCGCGACCACCCGGCGCCGGACGGGGTGATCGCCGCGGCCACGCACTGGACCGAGCAGGCCCTCGAGTTCACCCGGGACCGCAACCTGGTGCCCTACCACGACGGGGAATGCCTGGTCGGGCTCGCCCCCGAGTCCCGCCGCTGGGCGATGGCGATGATCTCCACAGCGGCACCCGGCGAGCCCGACGCACCGTCCTGGTTCTATGTGACGCCACCCGACCCCAGCTGGCCGCCGGACGAGGCGGCGCAGTGGCTGGAGGTGTTCAGCGCGACCACGCTGCCCGGGATCGCGGTGCACGAGGTGGCGCCCGGGCACTACTCGCACGGCCGGGCGCTGCGCCGGGCAGCCGGGCCGGTCCGCCGGACCCTGCACTCCGCCGCGTTCCTGGAAGGCTGGGCGCACTACGCCGAGGAACTGTGCGTGGAAGAGGGGTTCCGCGCCGACGATCCGCGCTTCGCGATCGGGGTCTGGCTGGAGGCCCTGGTCCGGGTCACCCGGCTGGCCTGCGCGATCGGCGTGCACACCGCGGGCATGCCGGTCGAGGAGGGCGCCCGCCGGTTCGCCGCGGACACCCACCTGACCGGCCCGGCCGCGCTGTCCGAGGCCCGGCGGGCCACGTTCGACCCCACCTACGGCCGGTACACCTGGGGCAAGCTGCTGATCCTGGACCTGCGCGAGCGCGCCAGAAAAGAGTGGGGCGACGGCTTCACCCTGCTCCGCTTCCACACCGCCCTCCTCGCCCTGGGCTCCCCCCCACTGGGCCTCCTCGCCACCGCCCTGGACCGCGGCTAAGCCCCACCGGCCCACCCCGGCCGCACCCGTGATCCTGGTCGATTAGTGCCACATAGCGCCCCTCTTTGTGGGCGGGCTGAGTGTGCCGGTCTTGAGCACGTCAGCTAGGGCGAGGATGTCGCTGGCCCGGCGCAGTGACCGCTGCCCGGTCTCGACCATGGACACGAAGGAGTCTGAGATGCAGGCCATCTCAGCCAGCGCGACCTGGGTCATGCCCCGCCGCAGCCGCAGCGTGCGCAGCCGCACCCCGGCGTCATCACGTGCTGGGTCAGGGTCACGGATGACTAGCGGGTGCAGCCGGGTGCCGGGCTGGCGGCGGCGGGCACGGTGGACGGCGCGATCGCCGGTGATCTCGCGCCAGATTTCGTGCGTTGCGGAGCTTTTCTCCCGTGCCTTGACCCTGATCCCACGCGACATGCGCCTCCGCGCCGCCCGGGCTGCTCGGCTCCATGCTAGTGGCCAGCATCCCGCTGGCCCTGGACGGAGCCGGACTCTGCCACCATGCTCGGGCCACAGGCCCGATCTGGGTTTGACCTTGACCTTGACCTGGGCTGGCTGGGCAACGGCATCCGCCTCCATACCTCAACATCGCTGACTTAAAGCCAGACGGTGCCCAGCGCGAGTGAGCGCCCGCGCCGGTCAGCGCCATCCGGGCGCGGCTAGTGATGACCGTGGTGCTGGTGTGACAAGCGCTAGCTGCCAGCCATGGAGCCGGCTTGTTGATGTTGAAGTAGCCGACAAAATAGGGGCTGCCAAGTCAACATCAACAATGACCCAGGCCTCGCGGTCCCTGCTCAAGGGGTGGCTGTGCGGCCCGGGTCCCCTTCTCCTTGCCTTGTCCACCTATGGCGCCCCTTATTGACCACGATCATGGTCGACGGTGGCCAGCACGGGCTGCCCGGTGAGGGCCGCCGGGAAGCTGACCGTGATGGTGAGGCCGCCGGCTGGGCCGGGCCGGGCGGTCAGGGTGGCGTGGTGGGCACGGGCGATGGCGGCCACGATGGCCAGGCCGAGGCCGTGGCCGCTGGCCTGGCTGGTCCGGCCGCTGGCCAGTCGCTGGAACGGCTGGAACAGCCGGTCTACCTGGCCGGGCGGGATGACTGGGCCGGTGTTACGTACCGAGAGAGTGACCCGACCGGCCGCCTGGGCGGTGCGGATTTCCACCTGGCCGCCGGCCACGTTGTGCCGGATGGCGTTGTCCACCAGGTTGCTGATCAGGCTCTCGGCCAGGCTCGGATCGCCTGCGGCGGGCGCCGGGTCCAGCCCGGCGGTCAGCTGGAGGTGGCGGCGCTCCGCGTCGGCGGCCCGGGCCTGGATGACCGGGCCGGCCAGGCCGGCCAGATCGAACGGTTCCGGCCGCCCGATGCCGCGCTCGCTGCTGGCCAGGGTGAGCAGCGCGTCGATCAGCTGCTCCTGCTGCTCGCCCAGGGCCAGCGCCTGGGTGCAGGCCGCGCGCAACTCGGCCGCCGGGGCGTCCGGGTCGGCCAGCGCCACTTGCAGCAGGGCCCGTTCCGCGGTGAGCGGGGTGCGCAGCTCGTGCGAGGCGTTGGCCACGAAGTGCCGCTGCGAGTCGAACGCCGCCTCCAGCCGGGCGAACAGGTCGTTGAGCGTCTCCCCCAACTCGGCGAACTCGTCGTCGCGGCGGCCCAGGCTGAGCCGGCGGCTCAGGTTGCTGGCCGAGATATCACGGGCGGTGGCGGTGATCGTGCGCAGCGGGCGCAGCAGGCGGCCGGCCAGCAGCCAGCCGAACACCAGTGACAGCACGGCCATCACCACCAGGCCGAACACGGAGCTGAAGATCAGGGAACGGATGTCGGTGTCGTGCTGCGCGACCGCGGTGACGCTGCCTGGCGAGCCCGCGTGTGCGACGTGCATCGTGTTCTTGATGCTAAGCAGCGGGATGATCAGCACGGCGGTGCCCGAGGCGAAGAACAGCGCCGCGTAGAACAGGGCGAGCCGCCGGCGCAGCGTGCTCCGGTAGACCGGCCGCGGCATCAGTCTCCTCCGATCCGGTATCCGCTCTCGCGGACGGTGTGGATCACCGGCGGGTTACCGAGCTTGGCCCGCAGCCGGCGGACCGTCGTCTTGACCGTGGTGGTGAACGGGTCGGCCGCCTCGTCCCACGCCCGTTCCAGCAGTTCCTCGGCGGATACCACCCGCCCGGCCGAGGCCAGCAGGCACTCAAGCACGGCGAACTCCTTCGGGCTCAGCTCGAGCCGCCGCCCGGCCCGGAACGCGGCGTGGCGGCTGGGGTCGAGGGCCAGCTCACCGCATTCGAGCACTGGCGGCAGCGCGGCGGCCGAGCGGCGGCCCAGGGCCCGGACCCGGGCCACGAGTTCGGCGAAGTCGAACGGCTTGGGCAGGTAGTCGTCCGCGCCCAGGCCGAGGCCGTCCACCCGGTCACGGACGGTGCTGGCCGCGGTCAGCATCAGCACCCGGCTGCCCGGCCGGCTGGCCACGATCTGCCGGCAGACGTCGTCGCCGTGCACCCCGGGCAGGTCCCGGTCCAGCACCACCACGTCGTACCGGGTCACGGCCAGGTGCTCCAGCGCGCCGGCGCCGTCCAGCACCACGTCGACGGCCAGCCCTTCGCGGCGCAGCCCGGTACCGATCGTCGTGGCCAGGATCTCGTGGTCCTCCACCACCAGCACCCTCATGTGGTCATGTCCTCCCGGAGCCAGCATCCCAGGTCGCCGGTGTCAGCCCGGTGCCAGCGGCTGGCACCGGGCTGACACCGGCCCGGGCGTAGAACCTCCCCCATGACTGAACCAACCATTGAAGTGGCCGGGCTGCGCAAGCGGTACGGCCCGGTGCTGGCCCTGGACGGGATGTCGTTCACCGTCCAGCCTGGCCAGGTCACTGGCTTCGTCGGGCCCAACGGCGCGGGCAAGTCGACCACGATGCGGGTGATACTCGGCCTGGACGCGGCCGACGAGGGCACCGCCCTGGTCGGCGGGCAGCCGTACCGGACGCTGCGGCACCCGCTCAGCCACGTCGGGGCCCTGCTGGACGCCGGCGCGCTGCAGCCCAGCCGGTCCGGCCGCAATCACCTGCTCTGGCTGGCCTGCTCGCAGGGACTCGGCGCGAACCGGGTCGACGAGGTGGTTGACCAGGCGGGCCTGCGATCGGTGATCCGGCGCAAGGCCGGTGGCTACTCGCTGGGCATGCGGCAGCGGCTGGGCATCGCCGCCGCGCTGCTCGGCGACCCACCGGTCCTCATGCTGGACGAGCCGTTCAACGGCATGGATCCCGAGGGCATCATCTGGATGCGCGGCTTCCTGCGTGCCCTGGCCGACCAGGGCCGCGCCGTGCTGGTCTCCAGCCACCTGATGAGCGAACTGCAGGACACCGCGGACCATCTGGTCGTGGCCGGCCGCGGCCGGGTGATCGCGGACACCAGCCTGCACGACCTGATCGCGGCGGCCTCAGGGAACCGGGTGACGCTGCACACCACCGCCCGGGACCGGGCCGCGCGGACGCTGCGCCAGGCCGGGGCCACCGTGACCGCGGCGACGCAGGGCGCGCTGCTTATCACGGGCCTGCCCGCCGAGCGGGTGGTGATGCTGCTCAACGAGCACGCGGTCCCGTTCGCCGAGGTGTCGGCGCACCGCGCGTCCCTGGAGGACGCCTACCTGCGGCTAACCCAGGACGCGGTGGAGTTCCGGGCCGAGGACCCAGGGATCCGCCCCGCTGGGGAGGCGGCACGATGACCGCGCTCGCTGACGGAAGCGCAAAGCAAATACAGGCGGAGTGGGTCAAGTTCCGGACGGTGCGTGGCTGGGTTATCGCGATGGTCGCCGGGGGGCTGGCCATCGTGGTTCTCGGGCTGGGACCGAGCATGACCGGTACCTGCGGCAAGAACGGGCCGGCTTCAAGCTGCAGCGGGCCGCTGGGGCCGGGTGGCGAGCAGGTGACGGACAGCTTCTACTTCGTGCACCGCCCGCTGACCGGGGACGGGGAGATCACCGTCCGGGTGACGTCGCTGGCCGGCCAGATCCCCACCCTCTCCGGCGGGATGCAGCGCGGCCTGGTGCCGTGGGCCAAGGCCGGGATCATCATCAAGGCGAGCACCCGGCAGGGGTCGGCATACGCGGCCATGATGGTCACCGGCGGCCACGGAGTGCGGATGCAGTACGACTACACCGGCGACGTGGCCGGCCTGGCCGGTTCCGTATCGGCGGCGTCGCCGCGCTGGCTGCGGCTCACCCGGTCCGGCAGCACGCTCACCGGCTACGACTCGGCCGACGGCAGCCGCTGGACCAGGGTGGGCACGGTCACGCTGGCCGGGCTGCCCACGACCGTGCCGGGTGGCCTGTTCGCCACGTCCCCGCAGTACGCGCAGACGTCTGGGGGCCTGACCAGCGTGTACGGCGGCTCGAGCCAGGCCACCGGCGTGTTCGGGCGGCTGAGCCTGCGCGGCGACTGGTCCGCCGGCGGCTGGTCTGGTTCCGCGATCGGGGCACCCGGCGGGCCCGCCGCCCCTTCGCCGGGTGGTTTCGATGCGGCCGCCGGCCGGTTCACCGTGACCGGGACCGGCGACATCGCCCCGTCGGTGTCCGGGGCGAACGGGAATGGCGTCACGATCGCGCAGACCCTCATCGGCGTGTTCGCCGGGCTGATCGTGGTGGCCGTGGTGGGCGTGCTGTTCATGACAGCCGAGTACCGGCGCGGCCTGATCCGGGTGACCCTCGCGGCCACCCCACGGCGCGGCCGGGTGCTGGCGGCCAAGGCCGTCGTGATCGGCGCGGTCACGTTCGCGGCCGGCCTGGTGGCCGCGGGCATCGTGGTCCTGCTGGGGCAGCGGGAGCTACGGCACAACGGCGTCTACGTCTGGCCGGCCACGGCGCTCACCGAGATCCGGGTGATCGTCGGCACCGCCGCGGTGCTGGCCGTCGCCGCGGTCATCGCGCTGGCCATCGCGACCGTGCTGCGGCGCAGCGCGGCGGCGGTCGCCACGGTGATCGTGGTGATCGTGCTGCCCTACCTGTTCACCGTGGCCGTGCCCATCCTGCCGCTGGGTCCCGCGGACTGGCTGGCCCGGGTCAGCCCGGCGGCCGGCTTCGCCGTGCAGTCGACCCTCACCCAGTACGCCCAGGTCAGCGACGTCTATGCGCCGTCAGCGGGCTACTGGCCGCTGGCCCCGTGGGCCGGCTTCGCGGTGCTGTGCGCCTGGGCGGCGGCCGCCCTGGCCCTGGCCGCCTACCTCCTGCGCCGGAGAGACGCGTGATGGTGCCGGACGGGGAGCTACGTGCGGAGTGGATCAAGCTCCGGACCTTGCCCGGAACCGGGTGGCTGCTGCTCGCGGTGGTCGCGCTCACGGTGGCGGTGGGCAGCATGGTGGCAAGCGCGGCGGCCTGCCCGGCCGCGGGCTGCGGCCAGGATCCGGCCCGGGCCGCGCTCAGCGGCATCAACCTCAGCCAGGCCGTGGTGGCCATCCTGGCCGTCCTCGCGGTCAGCGGGGAGTACAGCACCGGCATGATCCGGGTCACGCTGACCGCGATGCCCCGCCGGATCAACGTCCTGACCGCCAAGGCAGCCGTGGTGACCGGCCTGGTGCTGCTGGCCGGGACAGTTGGCGTGCTGGCGTCGGTGCTGGCCGGGCGGCTTCTCCTGCCCGGGCGCGGGTTCACGCCCGGGCACGGCTACCCGGCGCTGTCCCTGGCCGAGGGGGCCGACCTGCGTGCCGCCGCCGGCTCAGTGCTGTACCTGGCGCTGATCGCCTTGCTGGCCGTCGGCATCGCCGCCGCCGTACGGGACTCCGCGGCGTCGATCGGCGCGGTGCTCGGCCTGCTCTACCTGTTCCCGGTGGTGGCCAGCGCGGTCAGCCCGCACTGGTCCCGGCACCTGCAGCAGATCGGGCCGATGAGCGCCGGGCTGGACATCCAGGCCACCACCGGCCTGCGCAGCCTGCCCCTCAGTCCCTGGGCCGGCCTGGGCGTGCTCGCCGCCTGGGCCGCCGCCGCGCTGCTGGCCGGGGGCCTGTTCCTACGGTGGCGCGACGCGTAACCGGCCAGGTCCCACGCGGGTCCGGCCGGCTGAATTGAGAAAGGATTGACTCATGGCTTCAGGAGCCAGCAATTGCCCGTTGTTAAGAATGGCCGCGACAGCAGTTACCGATGATCAAGCCAGGGGGCAGTGCCATCATGAGTCAGCCGTTCGTGCGAGAGGGCGTGGACTTCTCCGAGCCCGCCGCCGTGGACAGCGCCGCTCTGCTGGCCGCGGGCAAGACGTTCTGCGGCCGGTACATCAGCAACGAGCCGGGCGAAAAGATCTTGACGTTAGCCGAGGCCATCTCCCGGTCCCGCGCGGGCCTCGACCTGTTCTCCAACTACGAGACCACCGGGGTGGACTTCGAGGACGGTTACCAGGCGGGGGTGGCCGCGGGGAACGCCGCGCTGGCCGGCGCCGCTCAGGTGCACCAGCCGCCGGGCACGCCGATCTACTTCTCCGCGGACACCGACATCGACCGGGACTTCAACCCGGGCCTGCTCGATGCGCTCCAGGCGTACCTGGAAGGCTGCGCGTCGGTCGTCCGGCCCACCTACGCGGTCGGCGTCTACGGCAGTTCCGACGCGCTCGACGCGATGGCCAGCCGTGGCGCGGCCCAGTTCTTCTGGCAGTCCGAGTCCACCGGCTACTCCGGCGGCCGCAACGCCAACCTGGACCCGAACGATAACTTGTGGCAGTACATCGGCGGTACCACCGTTCCCCAGACCGATAATGACCACGCTGTCCAGGCTTATTTCGGCCAGTGGCGGGCGCCAGTGATCACGACCGACCTTTATGCGGTCTGGCGGGGCGCGGGCAACGATCAGGGCATCTGGTGGAGCACGTTCAACGGGCACCAGTGGGCCGCGCAGCAGGAGGTGCCGGACGTCGGCAGCAGCGACGGGCCGGCCGTGGCCCTGTTTGGTGGCATTCTGTACATGGCCTGGAAGGGCCGGGCCGACGATCCGGATCTCTGGTGGACCACGTTCGACGGGCAGACGTGGGCGGCCCAGAAGGTGGTGCCCGGCACCGGCAGCAATGCCCGCCCGGCGCTGGCCCTGTTCCGCGGGCAGCTGCAGATGACCTGGCGTGGGGCCGCTGGCGATGAGTCGCTGTACTGGGCCACGTTCGACGGCAGCGCCTGGACCTCCCAGCAGCAGATCAAGAACGTGGGCAGCACCGACGGGCCCGCGCTGGCCGTGTATGACAGCACCCTCTACATGGCCTGGCGGGGTGCTGGCGACGACGAATCGCTGTGGTGGACCACGTTCGACGGGACGGCCTGGGCGCCGCAGCGCCGGATTCCCGGCATCACCAGCGCCGCGTGCCCGGCCCTGGCCCTGTTCGACAACCGGCTGTACCTGACGGCCCGGGGCGCCGGCAGCGACGAATCCCTGTACTGGACCACGTTCGACGGCAGCACCTGGGCTGCGCGGCAGCAGATCGCCGGCACCGGCAGCAGCCAGGGACCGGGCCTGGCCGTGTTCAACGACTCGCTGTACCAGAGCTGGCGGGGCGCAGGCGGCGACGAGTCGCTGTGGTGGACCACATTCGACGGCAAGAACTGGGCCCCTCAGCAGCGCGTGCCCAACACCGGCAGTGTCATGGGCCCGGGCCTGCTGGCGCCCTGACGGCGGTCACGGCGCGGGGTAGCCGGGACCGGCTACCCCGCCGTGATGATCACGACGTGGTTGGCCACCGCGGGCAGGCCGTGCAGCACCTCGCCCACCCGGATTAAGTCCTGCAGCGGGCCGTCGCCGGTCCATACGGCCAGCACGTCTCCTGGCGCAGCAGGCAGATTCGTCATCGGGTGCTCCTCTCCCGGCCCCCCGGTCGTCCCCAGGCCGCGTGCGCGGCCTGCACCCCATCCGGAGCCGCACGGACAAGCGTCTGATACCGGACAGCTGCCGTCTAGCCGCTGAACCAGCTAACCCCTTGATCGAGCGAGCGGGGTGCGCAATTATTTGACTATGTCAAGGACATACTTGCCTGAGTCAGAGACAGATCCAGCCAACGGGATCAGCCCGGGGCGGATCGGCGCGGTGCGGGAGTTCAACCGGGTGTACACCAACCTGATCGGCCTGCTGCACGGCAGCTACCTCGACTCGCCCTACTCGCTGACCGAGGCGCGGGTGCTGTTCGAGCTGGCCCACGGCGCCGAGAGCGAGATCAGCGCGCTGCGCAGCTCGCTGGACATCGACGCCGGCTACCTGAGCCGGATCCTGGCCCGGCTGGAGGCGGACGGGCTGATCACCCGCGAGAAGTCCGCGGCCGACGCGCGCCGCCGGGTCATCGCGCTGACCGGCCCGGGCCGGCAGGTCTTCGCCGACCTGGACCAGCGCTCGGCGGCCGACATCGCCCGGTTGCTGGGCCAGCTCACCGAGCCGGAGCAACAGCAGCTCACCGCGGCGATGGGCACGATCAGGAACATCGTCACGGCCGGGCCACCCGCGGCGTTCGTGCTCCGCGCCCCGCGGCCCGGGGATCTCGGCTGGGTCATCCAGCGCAACGCGGCGCTGTACGCGCAGGAGTACGGCTGGGACGCCAGCTACGAGGTGCTGGTGGCCCGGATCGTGGCCGACTACGCGGGCCGCGACGACCTGGGCGAGGCGGCCTGGATCGCCGAACTGGACGGCAGCCCGGCCGGCTGCGTGTTCTGCATGCGTAAGTCGGAGTCCACCGCGCAGTTGCGCCTGCTGCTGGTCGAGCCGCGGGCCCGCGGGCGCGGGCTGGGCGAGCGGCTGGTCGCCGAGTGCCTGGCCTTCGCCCGCCGGGCGGGCTACACCGAGATTGTGCTGTGGACCAACGACATACTGACCGCGGCCCGGCGCATCTACCAGCGGGCCGGTTTCGAACTGGTGGACTCGGAGCGGCATCGCAGCTTCGGGCACGACCTGGTCGGGCAGAACTGGCGCCTGCCGCTCGGCTGACGCCACCCGCGGGGCGCGGCGGCGGCCGGCTGGGGCTAGCATCGTCGTGGGATTTGAGAGCCAGGCCGTCGCGTCGTGGGCCTGGGCGCCCGGACAGCAGAGCAAAGGATCATGCCAGAAACCGGACACAGTGTGCCGCTGGCCGCGGCCGCCCGCGGGCCTGCCCGCCGGGCCGCCCGGCCGGTGCTGGCTGGCGGCCTGGCCATGGTGGTGGCCGCGGGCCTGGCCGGCTGCTACGCGCGGGCCAGCGCGGCCCCCTCGATCTCACTGTCCACCGCGTTCGTGCCGCAGCCCACGGCCGCTGACCGGACCGTCGGCTACCTGCTCATCAGGAACAACGGGAGCCGGGACCGGCTGGTCAGCGCCCGGACCAGCGCGGGCGGGCGGGTCACGTTCGCCGCGCCGGTGCGCACCGGCAGCAGCCTGGTTCGCGCGGTGCCGTCGATACCGATCCCGGCCCACTCCGTGGTCCGGATGAACCCCGATGGCCTGCACCTGATCATCGCCGGGGCCCGCCGGATGCCGGGCGGGATGGACATCACAGTGACGCTGACGTTCGCGCACGCGGGCCCGGTGTCGGTGACCGCCCAGGTGACCAACCCGCAGACCGGCGGCAGCAGCTACTTCCTCAACTAGGCAGGCCCGGCCGGATGACCCAGGACGAGGTGCTGTACCACATCGCCACGGCGGCGGACTGGGCCCAGGCCCAGCGCGACGGCGAGTACCGGATGTCCACCCGGGGCGTCACGCTGGCGGCCGAGGGCTACATCCACGCCAGCACGGTCGCCCAGGTCCTGCCGGTGGCCAACGCGTACTACCGGGACGAGCCGGACGACCTGCTGCTCCTGGTCCTGGACCCGGCCCGGATCGGGGCGGAGATCAAGTGGGAGCAGGTGCCTGGCTCGGCCGGCCCGTTCCCGCACATCTACGGCCCGCTCCCGGTCAGCGCGGTCCGCCAGGCCCTCCCCCTGCCCCGCGACAACTCCGGCCACTTCACCGTGCTGCCCGGCTGACCCCAGCCCCCGTCCAATCGGCCCGCCCACTGGGTCCGGCTTCGTGGGTGAAAGTCTGGTGCCCACCGATGTCAGTGCCGCTGACTTCGGTGGCGCGGGCGGCGGTACCCCGGCCCGGTGCGGGGGCGGTGGTGCTGATGCGGCCAGTGAGCCTTGACCGCTGGGCGGGCTGGCCTCAGCGCGCGCCTCAACCGCCGTTGCGCGGCATGGGTGAAGCTTCGCTGCACACCCCACTACAGCAGATCTTCACCCACCAAACCGTGACCGGGAGGTCCTGCGCTCACTGGCCACACCAGCCACACCAGCCACTCCGTGAGCAGCAAACTTCACCGATGCGACCTGAGGCGGCACGGGTGCGCATTTGCCGTAGAGGGTTTCGCGACATATCTTGTTTGCCACAGGGGGCGTCACGCCAGCCGGATACGGAGGGTCTTGGAGTGATGCAGAACGACGCGAGGGTCAGCGACGCGGACCGCGAGGCCGTGGCCGCCCGGCTGCGTGAGCACTACGCCGCGGGCCGGCTCACCCTGGACGAGTTCCAGGACCGGCTGGACGCGGTCTACCGGGCGCAGGTGGCCGGCGAGCTGAACATGGTGACCGACGGCCTGCCGCACGAGGGCGCAGCGATCCCGGGCACGGTGATCCCGCCGGGCTCGCCGTGGGGCAGCTACGCGGGTGATGGTTTCGCGGGCGCCGGTTACGCGCTCAACATCGACGAGATACGGGTGGCGATGGCCCGGATCGGCCGCCGGGTCATGCTGGGATTCGCCCTGGTGACCGGCGGCGCGCTGCTGCTGCTCACGCTGCTGATCACCGCGTTCATGGTGCACGGCGGGGTGCTCGGCGTGGTCGTCGGCGTGCTGCTGGCCATCCTGGCCGCGGCGGTGGTCGCGGTGGCCGGCCTGGTCTGGCTGGCCCGGCGGCTGTGGCTGCGGCACGCCTGGATCGAGGCCGTGCCGCTGGCCACCGGCCAGCCGTGGCTGGCCCGGGTGGCCCGGATGGCCCGGTGGCTGCTCACCGGCCGCGCGCTGTGGCGGCTGCGCACCCGCTTCGCCTCCCGCGGCTGACCGCCTGCTGACCGCCCGCTCACTGCCCGCTCACTGCCCGCGGACGGCTGCCCCAGCCGCCAGCGGACGGCGGACCGCCTGCTGGCCGCCGGTCAGCGGCCAGCAGGCTACCCAACCCCGCAACCCGCCGGCTTCGCCGGTTAGCGGGCGGGCGGGATGTTCTGGTTGATCCGGAAGAAGTTGCCCGGGTCGTAGTGTGCCTTGATCCGGGCCAGCCGGTCGTAGTTCGGCCCGTAGGACGCGCGCACCCGGTCTATGCCCTCGTCCATCATGAAGTTCACGTACGCGCCGCCCGCCGAGGTCGGGTGCAGCGCCTCCCAGTACCGGACGGCCCAGTCCCTGATCTTGCCCGCGTTGGCCGGATCGGGGTCGACGCCGACGATGACCCCGGCCCAGCCCGCGTCCCGGTAGGCGAACGCGGTGGCGTCCGGGCTGACCCGGTGCACCGCCCCGTCGATCGGGTACAGGTGCATGGTCGAATGCGGGGTCGGCAGCGCCGCCCCGAACTCCTCGTGCACGGCAATGGCCTGGTCGCTGATCTCGCGGAAGAAGTCGGCCCGCCAGTACCACTGCAGCCCGGCCGGGTACAGCGCGTCGAAGATGCTC
>Ga0335078_10012796_pt1 | contig 12432 bp, 8 predicted proteins | sample Lox_Sample_32_FD_206711 | JGI IMG/M metagenome (GOLD analysis project Ga0335078, IMG submission 206711) | Soil microbial communities from Loxahatchee National Wildlife Refuge, Florida, United States - Lox_Sample_3.2 | ecosystem: Environmental > Terrestrial > Soil > Wetlands | place: USA: Florida... | reverse complement strand
ATCGCCGGACGTGGTGTCGCCGGTGAAGTTGATGGTCGTGCTGGTCGACGGCGATGCATCGGTGGTAATCGACCGGACATACAACTGGGCTATCCCGACCGCCTGAATGTCGCCGCTCGCCCAGTTATGCAGCCGGCCTTCCATGCGAAAAGAGTAGGAGCCGAATCTATTGAAGGGAGATCCCGAGATGTTATTGGCGGTCACGGTTCCGCTGCCGACGACCACCGAGGTCCCGGAGAAGGCAGGAATGGCAAGCAGGCAAATTGCCGCGAGTCTCATGAGTCAATCACCAGCTTCAACGCGCCAGGAGTGCGGACGCCGCGCCTGCATACGCTACGACCCTATCACAGACCCGCGGAATCGGTAGTTATCCCTATGGACTCATCAGTACTATGCCCCGTAAGCTGGGGGGACAGTCTAAGCTCACGGTTTGCATACGCGGGCGCCCTGCCAGGCCTCGCGCTCTGAGATATAGTTTACGGTGTAACCAGAGGAGATTATCCGGAATATGCGTTTCGCGCTTTGCCTCGGTCCGTTAGCCGTCCTATTGTCCGCTCCGCTGTGGGCCGACGAGGGTATGTGGACGTTCGACAATCCGCCCATTCGATTGCTCCAGGAGAAATATCATTTCACCCCGACACAGGAGTGGCTGGATCACGTGCGGCTTTCCTCGGTGCGCGTGGGTGATGGAGGATCGGGCTCGTTCGTCAGCCCCAACGGCCTGCTGCTGACGAACCACCATGTAGCGCGCGGGCAGCTCCAGAAGAACTCCACGCGCGAGCACGACTACATCCGCGACGGTTTCTACGCCGCCACCCCCGAGCAGGAAATGAAATCGCCCGATCTGGAGATCAATGTCCTCGTCTACCTGGAAAATGTCACCGCCCGGGTAAACGAGGCCGTGAGCCAGGCCAAGACTCCCCGGGAGGGGTTCGCCGCCCGCCGCGCCGTGATCGCGCAGATCGAGCGCGAAAGCCAGCGGAAGACCGGGCTGCGCTCCGATGTCGTCACGCTCTACCAGGGCGGAGAATATTGGCTCTACCGGTATCGGAAGTACACCGACGTGCGCCTGGTATTCGCTCCGGAACAGCAGGCCGCCTTCTTCGGCGGCGATCCCGACAATTTCACCTTCCCGCGCTACGACCTGGATATGGCGCTGTTCCGCGTCTATGAAAACGGCAAGCCCCTGCAGACCAGGGACTATCTGAAATGGAATGCCGCCGGCGCGCCGGACAAAGAGCTGGTCTTCGTGGCCGGCCATCCCGGCTCGACCAAACGGCTCGAGACCGTGGCGCAACTGCAGCTCGAGCGCGACCTGACCGAGCCAGCCCTGCTGAATTTGTACAAGAGCCGCATCGCCGCCCTGCGCGGCTACTCCGCGCTCGGACAGGAGCAGGCGCGGCAGGCGGCGTCCCTGATTTTCAGCCTCGAAAACAGCCGCAAGGCATACCAGGGCCGCCTGCAGGGCCTGTTGGACAAGAACGTGATGGACAAGAAGCAGCGCGAGGAAGCGGAGTTCAAAGCGCGCGTGATGGCCAACCCGGAATGGAAGGCCGCCTATGGCGCGGCGTGGGACGCCATCGCTCAAGCCGAAGCGAAATTTGCCCCCCGCGTAAAAGAGTTCCGTTACCGGTCGCTGAATTCGGGCCTGGCGCAGATCGCGCAGAATATCGTGGATTATGTAAGCGAGATCCGCAAACCGGACGGCGAACGGCTGGCCGGTTTTCACGATGCGCAGTTGGATTCCCTGAAGCTGGGGATGTTCTCGCCGGCCCCGGTTTATCCCGAGCTCGAAATCGCGCGCATGACGGGCGCGCTCGAACAGGCCTTGGCGGAGCTGGGACCGAACGATCCGTTCGTGAAGGCGGCCCTGGCCGGCCGCACTCCGAAAGAAGCCGCGGCGGCGGCAATCAACGGCTCGCGCCTGGCCGATCCGGCTTTCCGCAGACAGCTTGTGGATGGCGGCGAACCGGCGGTGGCCTCGTCCACGGACCCGCTGATCGTGCAGGCGCGCCGGATCGATCCGCTGCGCCGCGAATTGACGCACTGGATCGAAGACAACGTGACCAGCGTGGAACAGCGCGCCGGCGAGCAACTCGGCAAAGCCCGCTTCGCGGTTTACGGCCGCAATACGTATCCCGACGCCACCTTCACCCTCCGGCTCTCCTATGGCGCTGTGGAAGGCTACCCCATGAACGGCACCATCGCTCCCGCGAAGACCACTTTCTTCGGCCTGTTCGACCGCGCCGGCTCCTTCAATTTCGAGCCGCCATTCAACCTGCCGTCGCGCTATTCCGAAGGCCGGGAGAAATTGAATCTTTCGACGCCTCTCGATTTCGTGACCTCCAACGACATTATCGGCGGCAATTCCGGGTCGCCGGTGATCAACCGCGCCGGGGAGTTGGTCGGCCTGGTGTTCGACGGCAATATCGAATCGCTGGTCGGCGATTTCGTCTACGATCCGACCGCCAACCGCACGGTCGCGGTGCATTCCGGCGGCATGATCGAGGCGCTGCGCAAGCTCTACAACGCGCCGTCCCTGGTGAAAGAGCTGCTGGGCGATTAGTAGAGGCCAGCGGCCGTTTGATCCTCGATCCAGGGTATTCGCGTCCTGAATCATCTGCTTTACACGACACCGACGCCGCCGTGCCTGGCGCGCTATTCTGTAATGGCACTGTTACGGGTGGGCGGTAGCGGATTCGGGCATCGTCTATCCCCACAGGTTCCTCATGCCCATACAGATCGGCGACATCTTTGGCGATTACCAGGTGGTCGGCGTCCTGGGCAAGGGAGGCATGGGCAAAGTCTTCCGCGTGCGCAGCATGCTGACGGACCGCGAAGAGGCCATGAAGGTGGTGTTGCCGGATATGGACGAGAATCCGGAGCTGGCCGATCGTTTTCTGCGGGAAATCAAGGTTCATGCCCGGCTGGAACATCCCAACATCGCGGCTTTGCGGGCGGCGCTACGGGTGCAGGGCCGCATCGTCATGATCATGGAACTGGTGCCGGGCGAGAGCCTGGACGATTTGCTTCGCGGCGGACCGCTGGAATTGCCCACCGCCATCTACTATGTCGACCAGGTGCTCTCGGCCCTGGAGTATGCGCACGCGCAAGGCGTCGTGCACCGCGATATCAAGCCGGCCAACATTCTGGTTACCGGCCCGGCGAGCGGACAGCCGGGCATTGTAAAGCTCACGGATTTCGGAATCGCGCAGGCGGCGGGCGCGGGCCGTCTCACCGGCCTCGGCATGGTGGTGGGATCGCTCTGGTACATGTCGCCCGAGCAGATTCGGTCGGAGCCCGTGGATGCGCGCAGCGACATCTATTCCCTGGGCCTGACGTTCTACCAGATGGTAACCGGGCAGCGGCCGATTCAGGCGGACAGCGATTACGCGCTGCTCAACGCCCAATTGACGCACACGCCGGCATCGCCGGCCGAAGTGATTCCCGGTTTGCCGCGGCCTATATCGGATGTGGTCATGCGAGCCATGGCGAAGCGTCCGGCCGACCGGTTCGGGTCGGCGCAGGAGTTCAAGATGGCTTTGCGCGCCAGCCTCGCGCGGACGCCCACGCGGACCGCGCCTTCCACGGATCCGCCCTTCGCGGCTCCGGCGGGGCACAGAACCGCGCCGACCTGGCCGATGCAGACAGCGCCGCCCTCATGGCCGCCTCCGGCGGCACCGCCGGCATGGCCGGCGCCATCGCCGGGCGCCGAGGAAAGCCGCTCCGCGCGGAAACCGATCGACCCGGCTTTCCTGGAAAAAGTGATCGAATGGCTGGCGCCTCATATGGGCCCGATCGCCAAGGTGGTGGTGAACCGCGCGGCCAAATCGGCGCAAAACCAGGCCGAGCTGGTACAGGCTCTGGCGGCCGAACTGCCGTCGGACGTCGAACGGAAGAAGTTCGTGGCGGCCATGCGCGGGTGACCGGCGTTGCCGCGGTACCGGTCCGGCGATTCTTCGATATTCCGCAAACTTTTTTCGCTCACCGGCGTCTGCTGGTTAGATATCGACGTTTCGGACGAAGGTGTGCCGATTTGACCTCAACGCGGCGGCCCGAATTCGCGTTAACGTCTATGATACGGAACTCTTGATGTCGAGAATTTCAATCTCTTATCGTTGGCTCGCCGCCGCCCTTCTCGTGCCGGTTCAGGCGGGGGCGCAGAATACCGCATTTCCGAAGCCTTCCTACTTTCGCGAGACTTTCGCGCCCATCAATACCCGGGTCGAGCTGAAGAACCCGGTGGGACTCCGCGACCTGGTGGCCGACGGCCGTCTGGTGCTGTCCCTGAAATCTTACCTGGCCCTGGTGATGGCCAATAATACCGATATTCAATTACAATTTCTAACGTTGGAATCGCCGAAAAATGCCATTACGCGGGCTTTGGCGGTTTGGGATCCGCTGGCCAGCGCCGGTTTCAGCAGCACGCGGGCGACCTCGCCATCCGTCACCGCGTTGTCGGGCGCCAATACCACGGTCACGCTCTCGCAACCGGCCAACTTCAGCTACGTGCAAACGCTGCCGACCGGCATGCAGTTCGACGTGGGGTATTCGGCCTCGAAAGCGACCAGCAACAGTTCCTTCGCCACGTTGAATCCGGCCCTTTCGTCATCGCTGAGCTTCAGTTTTTCGCAACCGCTGCTGCGCAATCGCGGCGCGGCGGTGAACCGGTTGAACCTGATGCTGGCGAAGAGCCGTTTGAACGTGGCCCAATCGACGCTACGCAACAACCTCATCCAACTGGTGAATTCGGCCGAAAACGCTTACTGGGACGTGGTGCAGGCGCGGGAAAACCTGCGGGTCTCGCTGAGCGCCAAAAAGCTGGCGGACGATTCGCTGGCGCTCTCGCAGAAGGAACTCGACCTGGGCGCGATTTCGCCGCTGGATATCTACAACCCGCAGCAGCAGGCGGCCAATGCCGACCTGGGCGTGTCGCAGGCCCGTTTCGCGCTGGTGCAGGTGGAGAACGCGCTGCGCAAACAGATGGGCGCCGATCTGGATCCGGAAGTCCGGCGGCTGCCGATGGACCTCACCGAAGCAGTCGAGATTTCGGTGGTTGCCGGCGAGATCGAGGCCGAAAAAGAAGTCGATAAAGCCTATCACGCGCGGCCTGATCTGCGCGCCTACGTACAGACCTTGGACGCCGACGATTTGAGCATCCGGCAAGCCAAGAACGAAATTCTGCCCAACCTGTCGCTCAGTGGCTCGTACATCACACAGGGCGTGGGAGGCAACGTCTACCAGACCAGCACCGACGCCCTGACCGGGGTGGTGACTACCGCGGCGCCGATTCCCGGGGGGTTCGCCGATGCCCTCAGCCAGATGTTCGGCTTCGGTTATCCAAGCTATACCCTGGGCTTGAACCTGAGTCTGCCGATCCGCAATCGCGCCGCGACCGCCGACATGGCCGATGCGCTGGTACAAAAGAAGCGGGATGCGCTCACTGTGCGCAATACGCAACAGCAGATCAGATTAAGCGTTCTCCAGGCGGTGAGCAACGTAGAAGCTAGTGAAGAATCCTTGAAGCTGGCGCTGGTGGCCCGGGAATTCGCCGCCAAGTACCTGGATGCCGAGAATCAGAAATTCAGCCTGGGAAGCGAGCCCATGCAGTTCGTTCTACAAGCCCAGACGCAGTTATCGCAGGCGGAATCGGCGGTGGTTCAGGCGCGCGTCGGTTTGCGGCGTAACCTATTGAGTTTATATACGCAAACGGGGGAATTGCTGGACCAGCGGGCAATTGTGGTGCAATAGGCGTCCCATGCGGGCACAAACGGTCCCAATAACGAACACCCGCGGGTATTGGCTATCGCCGGTAACCCGTGCAACGTCATATGCTAGACGAAGACAATGATTTGGCAGACGCCGTGCCGATTAGCGCGGTTGGTACACCAAAATGGATGTCATACGAAAAGATGCCAAAAAGAAGAAGATCATTCGCGTCTCCGTCACCGTCACGGTTTTGATTTTATTGGTGGCAGGCATCGCCTATGCCGTCGGCCGGCTGAAACCCGCCGCCCCGCCGGTTGATTTTTCGGCGCTCTGGCCCGATACCGTGAAGCGCGGTGACATGGTTCGCGAGGTGCGTGGCATCGGAACGCTGGTTCCCGAAGACACCCTGTTGATTACCGCATTTACCGACGCCCGCGTGGAACGCATCCTGATCAAGCCAGGCACGCCGGTGCGCGCCGATTCGATCGTGATGACGCTCACCAGCCCGGAACTGGAGAACGCGCTGCTGACCGCCCAGTACGCCGTCAAGACGGCGCAGGCGGAGTATGACCAGAAGGTCGTGACTCTGAAGGCCGGCCTGGTGGATATGAAGTCGAAAGTAGTGCAGGCGCAGGCCGATTACGACAACGCCGAGGCGCAGGCGGAACGCGACGCCAAACTGATGAAAGACGGGCTGGTGTCCACCATCGACGCCAAAATCTCCTCCACCAAGGCAGAGAGCCTGAAGAAAGTCCTGGCGGCGGAGCAGGAAAAAGTGGACATGGAGGCCAACAAGGACGACGCCGACCTGACGGCCGCCAAGGTCAAGATCGAACAGTTACAAGCGGATTACAACCTGAAGAAGAGCCAGGTGGACCGGCTGACCGTCCGCGCCGGATTCGACGGCATGCTGGAATCGCTGCCGGCCCCGCTCACTCCAGTGGAGGAAGGACAGCGCGTAGCGGCCGGAACCCCGCTGGGCAAGGTGGCGCAGCAATCCAAGTTGAAGGCCGAGCTGAAGATTCCGGAGACGCAGGTGCGCGATATCGCCAGCCTGATGCCGGCGGTGATCGACACGCGCCTGTCGGGCGGCGGGTCGAACGGATTGATCAATGGCTTCGTTTCGCGCATCGAGCAATCGATCGTTAATGGCACGGTCACAGTGGACGTCTCACTCAAGGGGGCTCTGCCGCAAGGCGCCCGGCCCGACCTGAGCGTGGACGGCACGATTCAGCTGGAGCAATTGAAGGATGTTCTGTACGTCGGCTGCCCGGTCTACGGGCAGGAAAACGCCACCGTGCAACTGTTCAAGGTGGATCCCGACGGCAAGTTCGCTCACAAGGTGAAGGTTACATTTGGGAAACGCTCAGTGAGCTATATAGAAGTGAAAAGCGGGCTGAATGTGGGCGACCGAGTGATCCTGTCGGACATGTCGGCGTATGATGCCTACGACCGAATTAAGTTGAACTAAACGGATTTGAATCACGTCAGAGAGGTAATGAACATGGAAAACGGCTCCCAACCGCTGATTCGGCTGGACCAGGTGAGCAAAGTGTTTGTGACCGACGAAGTGGAGACGCACGCATTGTCGGGGATCCACTTCGATGTCAAGAAGGGAGAGTATCTGTCGATTGCCGGGCCTTCCGGCTGCGGTAAGTCCACGCTGCTCGCCATTCTCGGGTTGCTGGACACGCCCACGGACGGCACCTATTACCTGAACGGGAAGCCGGTGACCGGGTTGAAACTCTCCGAGCGGGCGCGCATCCGCAACCGTGAGATCGGATTCATTTTCCAGGCGTTCAACCTGATCGGCGACCTGACCGTGTACGAGAACGTGGAACTCCCGCTTACGTATCGCGGCATGCCGTCGTCGGAACGGAAGCGGCGCGTCCAGGAAGCCCTCGAACGCGTCGGGATGTCGCACCGCATGAAACACTATCCGTCGCAGTTATCGGGCGGTCAGCAGCAGCGTGTAGCCGTGGCTCGCGCCCTGTCCGGTGATCCCCTGATTCTGCTGGCGGATGAGCCGACCGGAAACCTGGATTCGGCCAACGGCGAGGCCGTCATGAACCTGTTGCGCGAGTTGCACGCAGCCGGTTCCACCATCTGTATGGTGACGCACGACCCGCGCTATGCCGAATTCGCCGACCGCACGATCCGCCTGTTTGACGGCCGGATTGTCGAGGAAAGCGTCGAATCGGCTAAAAACTGAGCGGCTGGATTTTCACTGGGAAGGTGTAAGAAGGAGAAGTTTGTCCGGACAATATTGGTGTGTCGTTCAGGCTGGAGAAGTGGTTGGTCGCGCGGCGGACGGCTAGGCAGAAAGGTTTGCCGCGGTAGGGCTTGTGCCAGGAGGGATCGTATGATCGCAACACTGAAAGGGGCCTGCCGTTTGTTGCCGGTGATTGCCGCCGGCAGTCTGTTATATGCCAATGTAATTCCGTCGGAGCGCATGCAGTTTCACCGGATGTATTTCCTGCCTCCGAACGGCCATGTCATCATTCAAAACTTATACGGCGATGTGAGCATTGTGGGCTGGGATCGCGACGAGGTCCTGGTGGAAGCTATCAAGCGGTCGGCCGATCCGCGGCGGTTGGACGAGGCACAAATCGTGGTCCAGCCCTCCGCCGCCGGGCTCTCGATTCGCACGCAGTATTCCGGCAGCGATGCCGGCCATCCCGCCAGCGTGGAGTACCGGATCACGGTTCCGCGATCGGCCACACTCGACGAAGTCAAGCTGATCAACGGCGGGCTCTGGATCAGCGGCCTGGCCGGCGCGGTGACCGCGTCCGCCGTGAACGGCAATATCCGCGCCGAAAAACTGGGCGGCCACGCCGATCTCTCCACCATCAATGGCAGGCTGTTCGCGGAGTTCAACCATATCGCCTCCGCCAACCATATTTCGCTGCGCACCGTAAACGGCCCGATTTCCCTTTCGATTCCTTCGAGAAGCGCCGCCACGGTGACCGCTCATAACCAGAGCGGCGGCATTCAAAGCGATTTTGGAAAAGCGGTGCGTAGCGAGGCCGGCCTGGAACTGCATACCCGGATCAACAAAGGGGGAGCCGATATCCGGGTGCACAATGTCAACGGCGGGATCTCGATTCACAGCGCGCTGGAGAAACAGCCCGTCCCGTGTTCCTAGCGTTCAGCGGCATGTCATGGTCCGGCCGATCGTAATTCGCCCGCGGGCTGAAGCGAATCAAGCGCCGCCCCAACCGTGATACTCTCGGGCCATGCCTCCGGTTGTCCAGGACGTCCGGTATGGCGTCCGCCTGCTCTGGAAAACTCCCTCGGTCGCGCTGATCGCGGTCGCCGCGCTGGCCCTGGGCATCGGGGCGAGCACGGCGATTTTCGGCGTCGTGGACGCCGCGCTCTGGAAACCGCTTCCTTATCGCGATTCCGGCAATCTTCTGGTCCTTTGGGAAAAAAATCCGGCGCAGGACGAGTACCGCATGTTCGTGGCCCCGGCCAACCTGCCTGCGTGGGAGCAGAATCGCTGTTTCAGCGGGCTGGCGCCGGTCCTCGACGGCCGCATCAATCTGACCGGCGGACCCGGCGGACACATCGAACCGGAGGAAGTGGCGGTGGAACGCGTTGCGGCAAGCCTGTTCCCGCTGCTCGGCGTTCAGGCGGCGATCGGACGCACGTTTCATGAAGATGAAGACCGGCCGGGACAGACCGGCGTGGTGGTTCTCAGTCACGGACTCTGGCAGCGGCGCTTTAACGGCGATCGCGACATCGTCGGCAGGAATATCCGCCTGCGCGAGCAGGCCTACCAGGTGGTGGGCGTGATGCCCGCGGGATTTTCGGTGCTCGATCGGCAAGCCGCCCTCTGGCTTCCGCTCGGGCTCGACCCTTACGATCCGAAGATGGCCCGGGCGCGGATTCTGGCGGTGGTGGCGCGGCTCAAGCCGGGTGTGTCTTTCGATCAGGCCGAACGGGAAATGGACGGCATCGGGGCGCGGCTCGAACAGAGCAATCCGCCGCTCGACCGGGGCTGGCGCCCGGCATTGTACAGGTACCGCGATCAAATTGTCGGCAACATGCAGTCCGCCCTGGAAGTGGTGCTGGCGGCGGTGGGGTTGCTGATTCTCATGGCCTGCGCCAATGTCGGCAACCTGTTGCTGGCGCGCGGCGCCTCCCGCCAGCGCGAACTGGCGGTGCGGGCGGCATTGGGCGCGACGCGCGGGCGGATCGTCGTGCAGTTGCTGGGGGAAAGCGTGGTGTTGGCGCTGACCGGCGGCCTGGCCGGGCTGATTCTGTCGCCGCTGCTGCTGGCCGCGCTCACCCACCTGGGCGCCGAGACCGTTCCCCGGATTGCCGAAGCCCGCGTCGACTGGCGGGTATTCCTGTTTGCATTGGGGGTGTCGCTGGCCAGCGGCATTCTGTTCGGAATCGTGCCCGCGATTCACGCTTCCGGCGCCAATCTCAGCGCCGCCTTAGCCGAAGAGGGACGCGGCGGCACCAGCAGCCGATCGGGCCGCGTGATGCGCGGGCTGCTGGTGGTGGTCGAGGTGGCGCTGGCGGTGGTGGTCCTGATCGCGGCGGGACTATTGATGCGCAGCTTCCTGCGATTGCGCGCCAGGAATCCGGGTTTCCAGGCGAATTCCATCCTCACGTTCCGCCTCCCGTTGGGAGGCGGCCGCAATACCGCGCCGGAGCGGCGGGCGCCCTTCCTGGAACGCGTCAGCGGCGACCTGGCGGAGCTGCCGGGAGTGCAGTCGGTGGGCGCCGTGGACAGCCTGCCGCTAACCGGATTGGGAGTTGGCTCGTCCTTTGTGATAATGGGCCAACCGGAGCCGCCGCCCGAGAAGCGTCCTCTGACGCTGGTGCGGTCCATAACCGCCGGTTATTTCAAAACCATGGGGATCTCCGTGATCTCGGGGCGCCGCTTCGACAATGCCGACTCGGCGGACGGGCCGCAAGTCGCCATTGTGGACGAATGCCTGGCGCGGCGATTCTTCGCCGCCGGCAACCCGCTGGGAGGCCGCCTGACGCTCGACCAGCCGCTGCGGAAACAGGTCGGGATCGTGGGAATCGTCAATTCCGTCAAACCGGAAAAGGTGGAAGGGGAGGATTGGCCGACCGTTTACATCCCCTATGCGCAGCGTCCGTTGACCGGAATGACCTTCGTTTTGCGGACCGCGGGCGCGCTCCCGGCCCTGGCGGCATCGGCGGTGCGGGCGGTCCATCAACTTGACCCCGATCAGCCGGTCGCGGACATACGGCCCATGGAGCAGGTGGCCGGCGAGGCCATGGCCGGCACGCGCTTCGAAACCCTGCTCCTGGCCGGTTTCGCCGAGATCGCATTCGTGTTGTGCGCGGTGGGGATCTACGGCGTGGTCGCCTACGACGCCACCGAGAGGACGCGCGAAATCGGAATTCGCATGGCCATGGGAGCGCGCTCCCGGGACGTGGTGCGGCTTATCCTGGGGCAAGGCGCATGGCTGGCGGGCTGCGGCATCATCGCCGGCCTGGTGGCGGCCTTCGCCTTGACGCGCGTCATGTCGAGCATGCTTTACGAGGTGCAGCCTTCCGATTTTCCAACCTTCGCGGCGATCGCGCTGCTTCTGGGCGCCGTCGCCATGTTCGCCAGTTATCTTCCCTCGCGCCGCGCCATGGCGCTTGACCCCATGGCCGCGTTGCGCCATGAATAAGGACATACATGATCAGACTTCGAAACGTTGAGAAGTTTTACGAAGGCGGCTATGGACGGACCTATGTTCTCCGCCGCGTGAATATCGATATCAAAGAGGGGGAGTTTGTCACCATCATGGGCCCCTCGGGCGCGGGCAAATCGACGCTGCTCAGCATCCTCGGCATGCTGGACGGGGCTTGGACCGGCGAGTTCGAATTCGTGCAGCACTTCGTGCATCGCATGAAGCCCAAGGAGCGGGTGGAGCTCAACAAGAAATATATCGGGTTCGTATTCCAGAGCTATCACCTCATCGACAATCTCACCGTGTACGAAAACCTGGATATCCCGCTTTCGTACCGCAACGTGAAGAGCTCGGAGCGCGCCGCGATGGTGTGCGATACGCTCGACCGCTTCCACATCGTGGGCAAGCGCGATCTCTATCCCAGCCAGCTTTCGGGCGGCCAGCAGCAGCTGGTGGCGGTGGCGCGCGCGGTGATCGCCAATCCGAAGGTGATCCTGGCGGACGAGCCCACGGGAAACCTGCACTCCAGCCAGGGCAAGGAAATCATGGAGCTCTTCAAGAAGTTGAACGACGAAGGCACCACCATCGTGCAGGTCACGCACTCGGAAATCAATGCCGCCTATGGGCACCGCATCATCCAGCTGGCGGACGGATGGGTGACGGCGGGCGCCGCCGAGAGCGGCACCGCTGCCTAGATCCATGTGGGGCAGGCCGGCAGCCTGCGGCGGACCGACCGTCCGCCTGCCTGCTTTCCCCGCCGGTTTTGCGCGCCACCGATGAAGCGCTGGTTTTTTGCCGTCACCGACCGGTTCCGCCGGCGCCGCATGCTGCGGTTCGTGCGCGCGCTGGGGATTTCGCGCCACACGCGCGTGCTCGACGTCGGCGGCACATTGGATTATTGGCGCCTCCTGCCCGACCCTCCGCGGGTGACGCTGCTCAATACGTTAATGGCGCGCGAAACCCTCCGCCCGGTGCCTGACTGGGTGGCCGCCGACGGGCGGGCGCTGCCATTCCGCGACCAGTCCTTCGATGTGGTCTTCAGCAACTCCGTCATCGAGCA
>Ga0335078_10012795_pt1 | contig 12432 bp, 13 predicted proteins | sample Lox_Sample_32_FD_206711 | JGI IMG/M metagenome (GOLD analysis project Ga0335078, IMG submission 206711) | Soil microbial communities from Loxahatchee National Wildlife Refuge, Florida, United States - Lox_Sample_3.2 | ecosystem: Environmental > Terrestrial > Soil > Wetlands | place: USA... | reverse complement strand
AAGGAATTACTTCGCTCTGGCGATGGCGAAGTCCCAAACCTGAATGTTCAGCTTGCCTTCCGTGAACTCAGCCACCGCATACTCGCCCGGCGGCAGCGGGTCTTTGGCCCAGATCTTGTAGACTTCGTCGCTGCCCAGTTGCTGCCGGAAGATGTCCACCTGGTCGCGCTCCTCCACGGTCTCTTTCGTCACGGGTACGATCGTCAGATTCTCCACGATGCGCACGTTCCCCTTCACCGCCAGCCGCAGAATGCCGAACCGCTCCGTCTCCGAAAGCTGAATGAAAAACTCCTGCTCCGGATTCGTGAACACGTTCGCCGAGTGCGTGCCGTCAAGTTCCAGCGTGGCCTTGCCCGAGACCATCGGTATCGGGCTCAGCGCTTTCAGAACGGCGCGGCGCTTGTCGTTATGGACCATCGAGGAAGCCTGCGGCAGCACCTTGGTCTCTTTGCCGTCCAGCCAGTACACTCCCGGATCGGTGGGAATGCGCGAAACCTCCTTCTTGATCTCGCGCGCCGCGGCTTCTTCTTCCGCCTCGGATTTGGCCTCGGCATCGAGCTCCGCCTTGTGCGCCGCCGCCTCGGTCTCGGTCCGCTTCAAATCCACCATGGCGAGCGGCATCTCTTCCCACTCGCTGCGTTCCACGCTGTAGTAGCGGACGCGATCCTGTTTCACCTGATATTCGCGCACCAGGTTGAAGGTGCCGTCGGTGAGGTACAGCTTGATATTGGCGGCCCATGCCGCAGCCAAAAACAATAGTGAGGCCGCAGCCAATTTGCCGATCATACCCCTACTCTAGCGCATGCAATCGTGATGTAATCTAGAGGAGTCCGCTACAGGAAAGTCCGCAATCGCGCGCATTTCGCCGCCATTGAGGACGGGAGTGCGCGGGTTTGCGCAAAAGGAGATCCTATGATTGGGAGAGTGTTGGTCGCCGCCGTTCTGGCTGCTTCGCTTTTATCGGCGCAACGAGGCGGTCGGAATAGCGGTGCGAGCGGCGACGAGACGCCGATGCCGCGCCCGCGGGCGCAGAACCGGATGGATCAGATCGCCGACAAGCTGAAGCTCAACAAGGAACAGAAGGAAGAAGTCCTGAATATCGTGAACGCGTCGGTGGAGAGCGCCAGCCCGATAAGCGAGCAGATCGCCAACGGCCGAATGATGATTACACAGGCGATGGTGCAGGGTCAGGACAATACCGACGATTTCAAGAAACTGATGACCGCCTTCACCAATGCCCTGGCGCAGATGGACAATCTCGAAGCCACCACGTTCGGCAAGATCTATGCCTTGCTGAAGCCCAACCAGCAGAAGAATGCCGAGCAGGTCTTTACCGATCTGATGGCCGGCATGTTCATGCGAGCCGGCGGCGGACGCGGCGGCAGGAGTGGTCAATAGGAGAACAGCAATGCTCAGAAAATTGGTTTTTGCCGGAATTCTCACCGCGGTTTTGGCCTTCGCGCAAGGAGGTATGGGCGGTCAAGGCGGGATGGGCGGACAGGGCGGCGACATGGGTGGCATGGGCGGCGGCCGCGGAGGCCGTGGCGGCAATGGCGGCGATATGGGCGCCACGATGGAGCGCTCCATGCCGACTCCCATGGACCGCATGAGCACTGCCCTCAACCTCAATAAAGAGCAGAGGAAGCAGGTGAAGAGTATCATGGACGACGCCCAGAAGGAAGCGTTGCCGGTGAAGGACCAGATGCTGAAGGAGCGCGAGGCTATCGCTCAGGCCGTGGCCGCCGGAAAGAGCCAGGACGAAATCAACGGCGCCATCCATGAATACGCAGCCGAACAAGCCAAGATGACGCAAGTCGAACTGGGCGCCTTCACCAAGATCTTCCAAACCTTGGACAAAGAGCAGCAGTCGAAAGTCGGGCCGGTTCTGGCGATGATGAACGGAATTTTCAAGGCCAAGAACTGGGACTCCAATCCCCAATAGCATCGTAAGCGCGGTATCTCACACCCAGAGAACCGGCTGGCGGACCGGCCAATTCCGGAGTACTTCTTCGACGGTCGGGTCCGGGTCCAGTTTCCGCCACAAATCCAGGTATTCCGGTTTCTCCAGCGCCAGCCCCGCAAACAACAGCGACGGCTGCCGCACCGGCCACTGGTCGAAGTACATGACGTCGGGCGGCTTCGGCCATTTCCTCTTGTCGAGCATGTAGGGGTACATGAACGCCATGGCACGGGCCATGCCGCGGCCATCCGCCAATTGCCATTTCCAGAGGTTCTCCTCGGGAGTCGACACGATCTGGACCAGAATCGCCATGGCGTCCAGGTTGAACAGCGAATAGCCGTACGGCTTGGTTCTTCGAAGTTCTTCGGGAAAGCTGCCGTCGGCGGCTTCCTGGTTCGGCATGAAAACGGTCTTGTAGCGGTCCGCGCAGTATTGCATCTGTTCGCGATTCCCGGTGAGCTGCGAGAAGGCCGCCATCTGCGTCGCCCAGCAGGTTCCGTGGTTGTTCTTGGCATCGCGCTCCTCGATTCCGTTCTTGCTGGTGGTCATCCAGCCGATGTACTCAGCGAACCACTTCCTGACGGCCGCGAGCTGCGCGGCCGGCATGTCGATCTGCCCGGCGGCCCGCGCCACTTCAACCAGGTGAAGCGTATCGATGATGCCGGTGCCGCGGCCGGAGAACCGGCCTTTGATAGCCTGGGCGTACTGCAGATTCGGATTCATGCGCGTGTCTTCATCCACGAACCAGGCCCGCAAATGCACCCCCGCCCGGTCGGCGAACTTCCGCTGGCGCGTGATCTTGTATGCCGCCGCCAGCGCCGGAACGATCAGGCTGAGGCGGATCATGGCGCGCCGGTGCGCGACGAAATTGCCGGGGTTCGACATGCCGTCGCGCTGGATGTAGGGGCCATCGGGATTGTTCGGATCGGGCCACCAGTAATCGCCTTCGGAAAAGAAGTCGTGCTTGCCTCCCGCGCTGCGCGGCGAGCTTGACGCGGTGATGGTGATTGGTTCGGTCGTGAGATAACGATCGGCTGCACTGAGGACGCGCGTCCGTTCGATGGTTGCGATGTCGAAGCTTGCCGCCCGCAACGCGCCGCCGGCCGAAAGCGCGGCCATTCCGGCGAGAAATTCCCGGCGATGCATATGCTCCATCTTCCCTCTTTTAGCGGCAGCGGCTCAAAATGCGCCCGGCAGATTCGGTACTCTCGATAATAAGGAGGGTATCCTATCCCCGAGTCTGCTCGCATCGGTCGCCGCCGGTGGCTGGCCCTGTTTGCCGCGGTCACCGCCGCCTGCAAGCGTGCCGCCACGCCTAAGACCGAGGGTCAACGTGCGCTCGGCAAGCCGGTGAGCGCTTATGGTGAGAGATCGCCATATGAAACGGCCGCGCGGTTCATGCCGGAGACGCGCTTTCCCGAGGAATCGCAGAGCCGGACGCCGCTGCAGGATTCCTGCGGCATCCTGACTCCTTCCGCGTTGCATTACGAGCGTCATCATTCGGGCGTGCCTGCCATTGACCCCGCGGCACACCGGTTGTTGATCCACGGACTGGTCGACCGGCCGATTATCTTCACAGTCGAAGACATCAGGCGCCTGCCATCGATCTCGCGCATCTATTTCCTGGAGTGCTCCGGAAATACCGTGTGGGCCGACCACGCCGGCCCGACCGCCCAGCGCAGTCATGGGCTGGCCAGTTGCAGCGAGTGGACGGGAGTCCCACTCTCGATTCTGCTTTCCGAGGCCGGTGTTCAGCCGCGCGCGAGATGGATCCTGGCGGAAGGCGCGGACGCCTGCAAGATGCAGCGCAGCCTGCCGATCGAAAAGGCCATGGATGACATCCTGGTGGCTTGGGGCCAGAATGGCGAAGCCCTCCGGCCCGAGCAGGGTTACCCGCTGCGGCTGGTGGTTCCCGGCTGGGAAGGGAACGTGAGCGTGAAATGGCTGCGCCGCATCGAGGCTGTCGACCAGCCTTATATGACGCGCGACGAAACGGCGCGCTATACCGACCTGATGCCCGATGGAAAGGCGCGCATCTTCACCTTCGTGATGGACGCCAAGTCGATCATCACCTGTCCATCGGGCGGACAGAGCGTCAAGCCGGGATTCTGCGAGATCACGGGTCTGGCCTGGTCCGGACGCGGCCGCATCGAGCGCGTGGAGATTTCGGTGGACGGCGGGAAAACCTGGATAGACGCCGCGCTCCAGGAACCGCGGCTCGACAAATCGTTTACGCGTTTCCGATTGCCCTGGAAGTGGGATGGAAGTGAGGTCGAATTACAATCCCGTTGCGCCGATAACACCGGCTCCGTGCAGCCGTCCTGGGACGCCCTGGTGGCCGTTCGCGGCGTCCATTCCGATTATCACAACAACGCCATCAAGGCCTGGAAGATATCGGCTGACGGCAGGGTGACCAGTGCGTAGAGCCGTCCTGCTTGCCGCGGCGGTGGTGTCGCTGGCGCAATCTCCCAGGTATGGCGTCGGCCGCGCGCCAACTCCCGGGGAGATCCGCGACTGGAATATTTCGATCCGCCCCGACGGCAAAGGCTTGCCGCCGGGCCGCGGCGCCGTGGCCGCCGGCAAGGAGATCTACGCCAACCGCTGCGCCCGCTGCCATGGGACGGCCGGGCAGGGCGGCGACAGCTTTCCCCTGGTGGGGGGAACGGGATCGCTGCCCGGTCCGAAACCGCTAAAAACAGTAACCAGTTACTGGCCCTACGCCACGACTATCTTCGATTATGTCCGCCGCGCCATGCCGTTTGATAACCCAGGTACGTTGAGTAACGACCAGGTTTACTCCGTCACCGCATACTTACTGTATCTCGGCGGCGTGGTTCCTATCGATTCGGTAATCGACGCGCACAGTCTTCCCAGTATTCGGATGCCCAATCGCGACGGTTTTGTCCCCGATCCGCGGCCGGATACCGGACCTGCCAGGAAGTAAGGGTTCAGCGCACCTTCGCCTCGCGAATGTCGTCCACAACCTTACGGATCGCCGCCACCACTACCTCCGGCTGATCGATCTCGACCGCATGGAAGCTTTTCTCCGCCATCATTTGCGTGCTGCGATGAGAGAGCGCCAGCAGTGCCGCCTGCAATCCGGCGTATCCCCGGGCCTGGTTACTGGTGCTCACTACCACCAGCGGTAGATCGCCCAGCGGATAGGGTCCCGGAGCCGCGGACCTGAGTTGCGCCAGGCAGTCCTGCGCCGAGTCCCAGGTCGGCAGTTTGGGGTTCAACGACATGGCCCAGCGATGGAGCCGGCGAGCCTCTTCCGGAAGGCGCTGGAAATCGGAGGATTCCTCGGCAGTTACGGCAATCGGCGCGGCGTAGATCAGCACCGGCGGGGTGTCAACCTGGTCCGATCGGAGCGCGGGCTTGCCCGGATCAGAATCGCGAACCGGATCGGGCGAGAACGCATGATCGACAATCACCATGCCCGATACTTCGGCCGGGTACTCGGCCGCATACAGCCGCGCCACGCAGCCGCCTATCGAAAGCCCCGTCAGCACCAGCGGCGGATCCAGGTGCGCCGCGTGAATCAGCCGATGGATTTCATCGACGCGCCCGCGGCACGTGAGGGCCGGCCCTGCGTCGCTCCACGCCGTTCCCGACACGTCATAGGTGCAGGTCCTCGTGAATTTCGCCGCTTCGGGCTGCACCAGCGCCCAGTCGACGGAAAATCCCGCTCCCACCACCATGACGGTGGGACTGCCGGAGCCGGTGCAATATACATGCACCCGATAGCCGCCCACGTCTACCAGCTTTCCCGGCGGTGCCGGCTGACCCGCCAGGGGCAGGGCAATCGCCAGGAGCGTCAGCAGCCGCATAGGTTCATGGTAAGGCAGGCAGTCGCATTTGGCTGCCTGCCGGGCTGTGCCAAAGAAAATGGCAGGCAGCAAGCTACGACTCCCTGTCCTACCATGGCAGATGCGTGCAGCTTCCCATTGATCCGCTGGTTCCCGAGATCGTTCGGCACCTCGACCGCGAACGCAATCTGGTCATCCAGGCCGCGCCCGGGGCGGGGAAGACCACGCGCATTCCGCCTGCCCTGCTGGAGTTGGATCCGCGCGAAGTTCTGGTCCTCGAACCGCGGCGATTGGCCGCGCGCCTGGCGGCGCGGTTTGTCGCGCGGGAGCGCGGCGAAAGCATCGGCGAAACTGTCGGATACCAGGTTCGCTTCGAGGACGTCTCCTCGCCGCGTACGCGGCTGCGCTACCTCACCGAAGGCGTGCTGACGCGCCGCATGCTTTCCGATCCCGCGCTGGAATCGGCCGCGACCGTCGTGCTGGACGAATTTCACGAGCGGCATCTGGAAGGCGACCTCGCATTGGCCCTGCTCCGCCGGCTGCAGACCACGCGGCGGCGGGATCTGCGCATCGTAGTCATGTCGGCGACACTCGATGCCGCGCCGATTGCGGCCTTTCTTGGAGGAGCGGGCGTGATCCGCTCGCAGGGGCGGCAGTATCCGCTCGAAATCGACTATACGCCCCATTCCGCCGCTCCACTCGAAGACCAGGTCGCGCACGCACTCGAAGGCTGCGCCGGAACCGGCCATGTGCTGGTGTTCCTGCCGGGAGCGGCGGAAATCCGCCGCGCGCAGACCGCCTGTGCCGGATGGGCGCGCCGCCGCGGATGGGCGCTCCTGCCGTTGCACGGCGATCAATCGCCCGAGGAGCAGGACTGCGCCGTGGCGCCGTCCGCGCAAACCAAAGTCATCCTCTCGACCAACGTGGCCGAAAGCTCCATCACCATCGAGGGTGTCGATACGGTAATCGACAGCGGCCTCGCGCGCATCGCCGAGCACTCCGCGTGGAGCGGCTTGCCGACCCTGCGCGTGGGCCGCATCAGCCAGGCATCGGCCAATCAACGGGCGGGCCGCGCCGGGAGAACCGGGCCGGGGCGGGCAATTCGTCTATACCCGCTGCAGGATTTCGTTCGCCGTCCGCTCCACGATGCTCCCGAAATTTCCCGCGCCGATCTCTCGCCCGCCGCCCTGCTTCTGCAGGCGATGAACGCCGCTTCGCTCGCCAAACTCCAGTGGCTCGATCCGCCTCCGCCCGAAAGTGTGCGCCATGCCGAGGACCTCCTGGAGCAACTCGGCGCGTCCGGCGAGACGGGCCGCAAAATGGCCCGGTATCCGCTGCATCCGCGCCTGTCGCGGCTGGTTGTGGAAGCCGAACGCCGCGGAGTAGCAGAAGACGGCTGCACCGTGGCCGCGCTGCTCAGCGCCGGCGAACGGCTGTCGTCACGGCCCGATCATGCCACGCGTTCGGACCTGCTGGTGCTGCTCGAATCGCCATGGCAGCCGCGGACGGCGCAGGTGGTCCGGCAGGTCCGGCGAATGGTGAATCCGCCGCGTCAGCGTGGCCGCGATGAGGATGCCCTGCTGCTTTCCGCGCTGGCCGCATTTCCCGATCGGGTGGCGCGCCGCCGCCAGGGGAATGACCTGCAACTGGCGTCCGGCGGTCCCGCGCTGTTGGCGCCCTCCAGCACCGTGACGGAGTCGGAGCTCCTCATCGCCGTGGAGGCCGAGGATCGGCGCGATCAGCAAAGTCCTCTGGTGCGGATCGCAAGCGCTATCGAACCCGATTGGCTGCTGGATCTATTCCCTTCTCGCGTGACGGTGATAAGTGACGTGGTGTGGAACCGGGCGGCGGAACGCGCCGAGAGCGTCGACGCGCTCATGTTCGGACAGATCGCCATTCAGCAAACGCGCGGACTGCCCGATCCGGCCGCGGCGGCCCATATGCTGGCGGAAAAAGCCGCCGAAGCCGGAATCGCGCGCTTTGCCGACGCAGATGAGATCGAAGCCCTCCTCGAGCGCGTGAGATTTGCCGCCGCACATTCCTCCATCGCCGTTCCCGACGTGAGCGCCGGGTTGCACTCCCTCGCTGAAGGATTGCGCAGTTTCCCGGAACTGGAGGCGGCGGCGCGCAATGGCGGCTTGGTGCGGGCACTGGAACGCTCGCTGGACGCGTCATCGCGGCGCCTGTTGGACGAAGTGGCGCCCGAAAAGATCCGGCTCTCCGGGGGACGACAGGTGCGCGTCCATTACGATCCCGGCCAGCCGCCCTGGATCGCTTCCCGATTACAGGATTTTTTCGGCATGAGAGAATCGCCGCGAGTCGCCCGCGGCGCGGTGCCGCTGGTCATCCGGCTGCTCGCCCCCAATCAGCGGCCGGTGCAGACCACCACCGATCTTGCCGGTTTCTGGCAGCGGCTGTATCCGGAGATACGCGGCGAGCTGGCGCGGCGGTATCCAAAGCATCGATGGCCGCAAGACCCGACCAAGGTTAATAGCCTTTAGTACTTTAATTCCAGTTTCGGTACCGAGTTAGTACAAAGTGCACTACTGAGTCGAGTCGTTTTCGAGGCATGATGGTGGGGCACGGTAAAACGAAACCATGATCCTGATCTGCTACTCCGATGGCTCTTCCCAACAGGGCATACTTCTCAATTTGCAGGGTGACATGCTGCGCATTGCCGGCAAAGACTCCGATGATGTTTTGGAATTCAGAATGATCCACGGAAAATGGGTCTCCGAGGATTGTGAAGTGGTGACCTTTGAATTCCCTCTGGCTGTATTTGAGGCCATCGGAATGATGCCGCCGAGTCAGGAGACTGCGGTTTGCGCGCCGGTTGCCGATCTTCAATCAGCCGCTGCGCCTGAACTGCTCAATTGAGACAACTTTCGGTGTGCGCTTTGCTGTATATTTGAATGTCTGGTCCCGATGCCTTATTTTACCGATACACTATATAGAAGCCACGTCCACCGCGCGGTTCCTTCCGAGCGGCGGGCGCCGGCCGAGAATCGGATCTCCCGTCCTCTGGTGCGCCGCACACCCACCCAAAAAGAAATCTCCGAATTGGCATATTCGCTTTGGGAAGCCCGTGGACGCCAGCATGGCTCCGCGCTCGAGGATTGGCTGCGCGCGGAACGCCAGCTTATGCAGCCACCCGAACGTTAGTCGCTCCCGATACTACCTCTCGTTCGGTTTCCTCCGCTTTCGGCCGCGCCTTCCGCTGGCGTCGTCCCGTCCAAAGTAACAGGGCGCTCAGGGCGAAAAACAGGCAGACCGAATAAATCGTTTGTTCTTGCGGCGTCACAGAACCTCCGAAGAACGATAGTGAGCGGATTCGGCTACCCATTAAAGTACCAGCAGTACCAAATTGCCCACTGGTGTACGGGGTTTTCCCTGATATCAGGAGTTTACCTATATCGAATGACGCTTCGTGCGTCCCAGCAACTCTTCGGCGCGTTTGACTACCGACGCCTCCGCTTCGTCGCGGGTGGAACCGCTCGCCCGCGCCAGGCTCGCTCCCGGCGAAACATTGTCCGCCTTGGCGTGCCAGACGGTCCCCAGCCTGTAACTGGAGATGTTTACCGGCCAACCGGCGAACTCCATCACGCGTTCCTGAAATTCCTCTGCTTTCATCCGATTACCCGTTCGCGGACGCCGAGGCGCCGCGCTCGACATTAGCTCCGACTAAGTTGCCCCACTCGGTCCACGATCCGTCGTAGTTAGTCACGTTCTTCATTCCCAGAAGATACTTCAGGACGAACCAGGTGTGGCTGCTCCGCTCGCCGATGCGGCAATAGGTGATCACGGGCTTGCTGCCGTCGATTCCCTCCGCCGCGTACAATTGCCGGAGGTCGTCGGCCGATTTGAAAGTCCCATCCTCGTTGCAGGCCTTGCCCCACGGGATGCTGCGCGCTCCCGGAATATGGCCGCCCCGCTGGCAGGTTTCGGGCAATCCCGGCGGCGCCAGAATTTCGCCGGTGAATTCCTGCGGGCTGCGCACATCCACCATCTGCGACGACCGCGAAGACGAGGCTTCGGCTGCCCCGGGCAGAAAGGCTCGCAGCGAGAGATCGGGATCCTTGGCGGTGTATGGAACCGGCTTTACGGCAGGAACGTCGGTCGAAAGCTCGCGGCCCTCCGCCAGCCACTTTTTGCGTCCGCCGTTCATCAGGCGGACATCGCCGTGGCCATAGATCTTGGCCTGCCAGAGAGCCCACGCCGCAAACCAGTTGTTGTTGTCGCCATAAATCACCAGCGTCATATTCGGCGTGATGCCCGATTGCGACATGAGCTGCTCGAACTGCTGTTTCGAGAGAATATCGCGCCGCACCGTGTCGCAGAGCTGTGTGTTCCACGCCCAGGCGATGGCGCCGGGAACATGGCCTTCGTTGTAAGCCTTGGTGTCGACATCCACTTCTACAACGCGCACGTTCGGGTCGGCGGCATGGCCGGCGATCCACTCCGTGCTGACAAGGGCTTCGGGGTGAGCGTATTCAGACATGAAAACGTCCTCTCTGAGTATTGGATAGTGTGCGTATCCCGATCAGGTGTAGACAATTATAGACAATTCCGTTCGCCGGATATGTGGCTATCATTAAGAATGTGATGCTCGCTCGCACGCGTTCGACGCTTTTTCTGCCTGTCGTGGCCGCGGTGCTGGTGGCTCAGCCGGCCGAAGGTCCCGCAGCAATCGCCCAAAAAGCTTTTGATTTGCTCACTCACCAGCACTACGCCGAGCTGCAGTCGATGTTCGCACCGGCGTACCGTCCGCAATATACGCCTGAGAGGCTCGCCCAGTTTGCCCCGAAACCGGAATGGGGCGGCGTGAAACAGGTGGCCGTCCCGTCGGTCGCCGATATGGGGCCCGCGAAGAAAATTACCATTCCGGTGACATTCGAGAAAGGGAATTACGAATTTGTCCTGTTCGTGAATGCATCCGGCCAGATCGGTCTGCTGGGCGGATTTGCCCCCGCACCTGCGGTTTGGCAGCCGCCGTCCTATGCCAAAGCTGGATCTTTCACGGCCCGCGCGGTCACGGTCGGCGACGGAGACTGGAAACTGGCGGGTGTGTTGACCCTACCCACCGGCAAAGGACCATTTCCGGCCGTCGTCCTGGTCCATGGGGCCGGCGCGCGCGACGCCGACGAGACCGCATTTCAGAACAAAGTCTTCAAGGATCTGGCCGAGGGGCTGGCTGCCCGCGGCATCGTTTCCGTGCGCTACGACAAGCGTATCTTCAAGTATGCCTCGCGGATGGTCGATCGCCCGTACACTCTGGACGACGACATCACCGACGACGCCGTGAAAGCCGCCGCGGTCCTGCGTGCTCAGCCGGAGGTCGATCCCAACAAGGTTTATCTGCTGGGTTATGAGCTGGGAGGATATGCGGCCCCGCGCATCGCCGAGGGCGACGGCAAACTGGCCGGAATCGTCTTGTTCGCCGCCAACGAGCGTCCTTTCGAAGACCTGTTCCTCGACCAGGCGGTCGCTACCGGCAAGCCCAAACCCTACCTGGACGGCATCCGCAACGCGGTCTCCGAGATCAAGCATCTCGATCCCGGCGATGTCGACCGGCCCCCCAAACTCGGATTCCCTATCTCGTACTGGGTGGATTTGCATTCTTACGATCCCGGTCCGCTGATGAAGGCTTTCTCCGGGTCCATCCTGGTTCTCCAGCCGGAGCACGATTTTCAAGTGCCGATGAAGGACTTCGAAGCCTGGAAACAGATCCTGGCGGGACGCTCGAATGTCGCCTTCAAGAGCTATCCGAGTCTGAACCACCTGTTCATGGAAAGCGAGGGCAAAACCAGCGAGGACGACTATCGCAAGCCCGCCCACGTCTCACCCGAAGTGATCGACGACCTGGCGAAGTTCCTGACGCAGTAGGTCCGAGCCTTACCACTCGACGGTTTTGCCCGGTTCCAGAGTCCACACCTGGATTTCCTGGCCGGCGAGCCGTTCCCGCAATTGTTCGGGCGTTCCGGTCAGCGCCGGGAACGTGCCGAAATGCATCGGAACAATCTTCTTAGCGTCCAGCATCCGGCAGGCCAGCGCCGCTTCAACCGGGCTCATGGTGAACAGATCTCCAATCGGCAGCATCGCCAGCTCCGGATGGTAGATCTGGCGGATCAGCTCCATGTCGGTGAAGACGTTGGTGTCTCCCGCGAAGTACAACGCCCGTCCGTCGTTGAATCGCAGCACGAAACCGGCGGCTTCCCCCCCGTAGATGATTTTGCCGTCGTCCAGGATCCCGCAACTGTGCACCGCGTGCGTCATGGTGATGATAACCTCGCCGGCGCGTTGCGAACCGCCCTTGTTCATCGGCCGGGTGTTCTTCACACCCTTGGATTCCAGCCAGTTGCAGGTCTCGAAAATGGCGATCACCTCCGGAGAAAACTGCTTGGCCAGGGGAACCGCGTCGTGAACATGGTCGAAATGTCCGTGTGTGATGCACAGGGTATCCACCCGCTGGATTTCGAAGCCTTTCGGATATGCAGGGTTGCCATCCGTCCAGGGATCCATCAGAATCACTTGTCCCGATGGAAGGCGGAACTGGAACGTGCCGTGCCCAAGCCAGGTGATTTCCATAGTCCGATTCTAGAGGAAACCGCGCACCGGCGAAACGCCACAAATATCCGGACCGGGTTCTGTCCGCGCTGTCTCCCG
>Ga0335078_10012794_pt1 | contig 12433 bp, 10 predicted proteins | sample Lox_Sample_32_FD_206711 | JGI IMG/M metagenome (GOLD analysis project Ga0335078, IMG submission 206711) | Soil microbial communities from Loxahatchee National Wildlife Refuge, Florida, United States - Lox_Sample_3.2 | ecosystem: Environmental > Terrestrial > Soil > Wetlands | place: USA... | reverse complement strand
CCTGTTCCTGCCACCCGTGCTGCAATGCCTGATCTTCGGCTACGCGGCGACCTACGATTTGAGCAACGTGCCCTACGCCGTGCTGGACCAGGACCGCAGCGCCGCGTCCTACGACTTGCTGGCCTCGCTAGACGGATCGGGCGTGTTTCGTCGCGTTGCACAGCTTCACAATCAAGCGGAAATCAAGCCGATCATCGATCAGGAAACCGCGCTGCTTGTCATTGTCATCGGCCAGGATTTTCAGCGCCGCCTGACGGCTGGCCAGCCCGCCAACGTGCAGGTCATCGCCGACGGCCGCAACTCCAACACCGCGGGAACGGCGCTCGGCTATGTCGGCGCGATCGTCGACAGCTTCAATGCCAATTGGGCGGCGAGCCACGGCGCGGCGCCGCCGCCGCTGCAGGTCACGATGCGGGCCTGGTACAACGCCAACCTGGAAACGCGCTGGTACATGATACCGGCCCTGATCGGCACGCTGACATTCCTGCAAACGTTGCTGCTGACGGCAATGTCGGTCGCGCGAGAGCGCGAACAGGGCACGTTCGATCAGCTCCTGGTGACGCCGTTTCGCCCGTTCGAAATCATGGTCGGTAAGGCAGTGCCGTCGGTGCTGATCGGCCTAATCCAGGCGACGCTGATTCTCTTGGTCGCGCAGCTGTGGTTTCGCATTCCGTTCGTCGGTTCCTATGTGACGCTCTATGCCGGCCTGTTCTTGTTTTTGCTCGCCGCCGTCGGCATGGGACTGATGCTGTCGGCGGTCGTCGCCACCATGCAGCAGGCGATGCTCTATGCTTTTGTCATCATGATGCCGTTTGCGCTGCTGTCCGGGCTGACGACGCCGCTGAGCAACATGCCGGAGATATTCCAGGACTTCACGCTCCTCAATCCGCTGCGCTACGCGATCGATATTGCCCACCGGGTTTATCTGGAGGGCGCCGGTCTCGGCCAGCTTGTGCCCGATCTGTGGCCGATGGCGATCATCGCCACGGTGACGTTGTCGTCGGCCGCCTGGTTGTTCCGCGGCGGGCTGGAGTAATGAGTAGCGGCCGTTCGCCGCCGGGATAGTCACGCAGCCTAAAAGATGAGCAATAATAGGCTAGGCGGCCGATACCTGAGCCTCGCCTAGCCAGCCGGATGTGGCGCGAAGCTTGCTACGGAACCGGATGGGCGGCGGCGCAGTCCGGCCGCGCCGGGGCGCGCCATGTTCGACGAAATGCGGGGCATCGGGGACGGGGGCGGCGCGGTGCGTCCAGCCTATGCACCGCTGTCCGACTGGCTCCGAGAGATCAAGCCGGACGTGCTCGACTTCCGCCGGCGCGAAGCGGAACTGCTGTTCCGCCGCATCGGCATTACCTTTGCGGTCTATGGCGACCCGGAGGCCCAGGAGCGCCTCATTCCGTTCGACGTCATTCCGCGCATTCTCTCCGCGGCGGAATGGGAGATGCTGCGGCGCGGCCTTGAGCAGCGCGTCAAGGCCATCAACGCCTATATCAAAGATGCCTACAACCGCCGAGAAATCCTCCGCGCCGGTATCGTTCCCGAAGATCTGGTGTTTCAGAATCCGGTGTTTCGCCCGGAGATGAACGGCCAGAAGGTGCCATACGACATTTACGTGCACATCGCCGGCATCGATGTCGTGCGCGTCGACGCCGAAAGCTTCTACGTGCTCGAAGACAACGCGCGTACGCCGTCGGGCGTCTCCTACATGCTTGAGAACCGCGAGATCATGCTGCGGCTGTTTCCCGAGCTGTTCTCGCGCTATCGCATCGCGCCGGTCGAAAATTACCCGGACGAATTGTTGCAGACGCTGAAATCGGTGGCGCCGCCGACCGCCTCGTCCGACCCAACAGTCGTCCTGCTCACCCCGGGTGTGCACAATTCGGCCTATTACGAGCACTCGTTTCTGGCCGACAAGCTCGGCGTCGAACTCGTCGAAGGGCGCGATCTCGTCACGAAAGACGATACTGTCTACATGCGCACGACCGAAGGCCTCAAACGCGTCGACGTCATCTATCGCCGCCTCGACGACGATTTCCTCGATCCGCTCGTTTTCCGCCCTGACAGCACGCTCGGCGTTCCGGGCCTGATGTCGGCCTATCAGGCCGGCAATGTCACGCTCGCGAACGCGGTCGGCACCGGCATCGCCGACGACAAGGCGGTCTATAGCTACATGCCCGAGATCGTGAAATTCTATCTCGGCGAAGAGCCGCTTCTAAAAAATGTACCGACCTGGCGTTGCCGCGAGGCCGAGCATCTCGCCTACGTGCTCGACCACATCGAGGAACTCGTTGTCAAAGAGGTACACGGCTCGGGCGGCTACGGCATGCTGGTCGGCCCGAAGGCCGACAAGATGACAATCGCGGGCTTCCGCGCCAAGCTCAAATCCAATCCCAAGAACTTCATCGCCCAGCCGACGCTGGCGCTGTCGACCTGCCCGACTTGCGTCGACGAGGGCATCGCGCCGCGCCATGTCGATTTGCGGCCGTTCGTACTGACCGGCCGCGATCGCGTCCGCATCGTGCCGGGCGGTCTGACGCGCGTCGCACTGAAGAAAGGATCGCTCGTCGTCAACTCCAGCCAGGGCGGCGGCACCAAGGACACTTGGGTTCTCGATAGATGATGGGTTCTGGATAGGTGATGGGTTCTGGACAGATGATTGGGTTCTGGATCGCTGATGCTGTCGCGCACGGCCGATAATCTTTACTGGCTCGCCCGTTATGTCGAGCGCGCCGAGTATTTGGCCCGCATTCTCGACACCACGCTGCGGCTGAGCACACTGCCGATCGCGTATGTGGGCGCGAGCAACGAATGGGAATCTGCGGTCGCGACGGCCGGCTGCGCCGGCGCGTTCTTTGCCGTCCACAGCGAGGCCAGCGAGGAAACAGTCACCGACTTTCTTGCGTTTTCATCGAACAATCCCTCTTCGATCCGCAACTGCTTCGAAAACGCGCGCAACAACGCCCGTGCGGTGCGCACCGCGCTGACCATCGAAATGTGGGACACCATCAACGGCGCATGGCTCGAATTGCGAAAGTGGGGCAACGGACCGCCGTCGCGCGAGGAATTTGCGCGTTTTCTGCGCTGGGTACAGGAATCCTCGCTGCGCTTTGACGGCAGCGCCTATCGCACCATGCTGCGCAACGACGCCTACTGGTTCTCCCGGCTCGGCGTCCATATCGAGCGCGCCGACAACACCGCGCGCATCCTCGACGTGAAATATCATCTGCTGCTGCCGGCCGACGAACAGATCGGCGGTCCGCTCGATTATTTCCAATGGTCGGCGATCCTGCGCTCGGTCTCGGCGTTGACCGCCTATCACTGGGTCTACCGCGAGAACGTCAAGCCGTGGCTGGTTGCCGACCTGCTCATCCTGAAGGACGAGATGCCGCGGTCGCTGGCAAGCTGCTACGAGAATCTGGTGCAGAATCTTGACCGCATCGCCAACGCCTACGGCCGCCAGGGTCCGGCGCAGCGCCAGGCCCGCGCGGTGCGGGCGCGGCTCGAAAACAGCAAGATCGAAGAGATTTTCCAGCATGGTTTGCACGAGTTCATTGGCGGCTTTATCGAGGACAACAATCGTCTCGGCACCGCAGTCGCCCAGCAATATTTGATGTGATACAGGCGGGATGCGCGCGGCGCGCGATGCGAGACAGCCCCGTTCGCATGGCCTATGCTTCAGCCGCGGCCAGTAATCCGACGCCCCTTACTTGAATGCGCCTGCACATCGCCCATTCGACCGTCTACAACTACGATCCGCCGGCGTCGGGTGCGATCCAGCTCCTTCGGCTGACACCGCGCAACCATGACGGCCAGTATGTCGTTCGCTGGCGCATCGACGTGTCCCCGGATGCCAGGCTGTCGGCGCGCGAGGATGCGTTCGGCAATATGACGCACGTGTTCACTGCGACCGGACCGTTTCGCCAGTTGAGCGTCGCGGTCGACGGCGAAGTCGAAACGCACGGCACCGACGGCGTGGTGCGCGGCACGGTCGAGCGGTTTCCGCCAAGCCTGTTCCTGCGCGAGACCCCGCTGACGCAGGCCGACACCGCAATCGCGAATCTCGCCGAAGAGGTTCGCAGCGCCGGCGGCGGCGCGGCGCTTGCGAGCCTGCACGCGTTGATGCAACGGCTGCACGGCGAGATGGCTTACGACCTGACACTGACCAACACGCCGATGAACGCCACTGAAGCGTTTGCAGGCAAGCGCGGCGTCTGCCGCGACCTGACGCACATCTTCATCGCCGCAGCGCATTGTCTTGCCATCCCGGCGCGCTATGTCGCGGGCTACCTGCAACTCGCGGACGGCACCATCGATCAGGAGGCCGGCCATGCCTGGGCGGAAGCCTTTGTGCCCGACCTCGGCTGGGTCGGCTTCGATCCCGCCAACGGCATCAGCCCGACGGAGGCTTATGTGCGTGTCGCCATCGGCCTCGATTCGCTCGGCGCCGCTCCGGTGCGCGGGACCCGCTACGGCGCCGGTTCGGAAAGCCTCGAAGTCGCGATCCGCGTCGGCCAATAGCCGGCGTTGCCGCGGCGCGCGCGCTGCAGCTATAAGAAGTCCTGCAAGGCTCTTGGAGCAGACGGTGCGATGACCTATTGCGGCGGTATTCTCGTGCGCGAAGGCCTGGTGATGTTCGCGGACACGCGCACCAACGCGGGCGTCGACAACGTTTCGACCTTCCGCAAGCTGCACGTTTTCACCGACCCGAAGAAGCGCATCATGGCGATCGCGTCGTCGGGCAACCTGTCGATCAGCCAGTCGGTGCTCAGCATCCTGACCGAGGGCTACGATAATCCCGCGACCGGCGAACGCGAGACCTTGATGAACGCGCCGACCATGTTCCAGGCCGCGCAGCGGGTCGGCAATGTCATCCGCAGCATTCACGCCACTGAGGGCAAGGCGCTGGAAGCCGCCGACGTCAGCTTCGACGTCTCGTTTCTGTTCGGCGGCCAGATCATGGGCGAGCGGATGCGGCTGTTCATGATCTACTCGGCCGGCAATTTCATCGAGTGCACGACCGACACGCCCTATCTGCAGATCGGCGAGCACAAATACGGCAAGCCGGTGCTCGACCGCGCGGTCAGCTTCGAAATGGATCTATACGACGCCCTCAAAGTGGGACTCGTCTCCATCGACTCGACCATGCGTTCGAATCTGAGCGTCGGCATGCCGATCGACCTCTTGATCGTGCGGCGCGACACCTGCGAGGCCGAGTTGATCTACCGGATCGAGCCGGGGGAACCATATTTCACCGATCTGCGCGAGCGCTGGTCGGCGGCATTGCGCGCGGCCCATATCGGCATCCCGCGGCCGCCTTATGGCCGGCGCGCTTGAGCGCATATCGGCGGAAGGTGACGGCGGGCATTTACGAAAAATTAAGCCTGCGACCGAAATGAGCGTCATTGGCCGAGACACACACGCTCTCGTTCCCGTTGCAAGCAAGCTCGCGGTTAATTTGCAAGCGATTTGCAACATTTTCTCCCTATGTTCGAAACGGCTCGCAATAAAAGGATCGCAGCGTGCCGCCTGCTCTGCAGCAGCGCATTGCCGGGGAGAGCAAAAGCTCACGTCAGTCGCGGTGGGACCGCGCCCGCGTCAGCCTCGTTCTGCCAATTGGCGTCATCGTTGCCGTAGCAATCGTCTGCGTGGTTGTTGCGGTTTTGACCTCGGCGCAACGCGCCGACGAGGTCTCGTTCAGCCGCGAGCAGCAGCTGATCCGGCAGGCGATTTCCGACAACGGCGTGCGGGTACTCCGCGAGCTCGACAGCGTCGCCGGCACGCCGCATGGCGCAGCCGCTATCCGCATCAACTACGATCCACAATGGGTCAAACACATCGGCGATTGGCTGCAGACCTATTTCAAGCTTGACGCCGTGGCAGTCGTCGACGGCGAGGACCAGATTAAATTCATCCAATCGCGCGTGGCGCCTGAGCCGACCGCGGCTGATTTGCGTCTCGACATCGCGACCAGCCTCAATCTGTTGCGCGGCCGCCTGGCCGCCTTGCCGGCCGGAACGCTCGACGTACTCGCGACGCAAGACCCGCGGCAGCCTGGGCCGACGACCGCGCTGATCCAGCATTTTCTCGGCCGTCCGGCGATCGTCGCAGCAGTCGCCGTCGGCAGCAGCGACGACGTGCGTTCCGGAAACGCGCAGGCCCCGATCGTGTTCGCCGTCAAATATATCGACGAAGCGATGATGCGCGAGATCGGCAACGATCTGCAGCTCTCGGACCTGCACCGGATCGGCACGCCGCCCGTTGCCGGTGACTATGTCACTGAAATCGCGGACGCCCGCGGCGACCCGATTGCGCGCTTTGCCTGGAAGCCGTCGACGCCCGGCCGCGAGGTCGTCCTGAGCGTGGCCCCGTTCATCGCCATTGCGCTCGCAGGCTTCGCGCTCCTGGTCGGTTTGGTGATGCGCTACATGCGCCGCACTGCCGAAGCGCTGGCCGACGGCGAAGCGCAATTGCGCCATCTGGCCATGCACGACCCGGTCTGCGGCCTGCCCAACCGCATCTATTTCGGCGAGCGGCTGGAGACCGTAATAAGCGAAGTGCGCGCCGGCGGTCCGTCGGCCGCGGTGTTCTACATCGATCTCGATCACTTCAAGGACGTCAACGACACGCTGGGCCACCCGATCGGCGACGAGCTCATCCTCAACGTGACACAACGGCTGAGCCGCATCCTGCGCGGCAACGATCTCGTCGCCCGGCTCGGCGGCGATGAATTCGCGATCATCACCACCTGCGCGTCCGACTCTTATTCGCTGCAGGCGATCGCCGGGCGCATCATCGCCGCAGTCTGCGCGCCTTACTTGATCAACGGCCACAACATCATCATCGGCGCATCGATCGGCATCGCGGTGATCGACCGCCGCTCGCGCGACTCCGCCGACATTCTGCGCTACGCCGACATGGCGCTGTACCGCGCCAAGAACGAAGGCCGCAACCGCGCCTGCATCTATGACGCCGCGATGGACGCCGACCTGTCCAATCGCAAGTTGCTCGAGGGCGATCTCCACCAGGCGATCCAGAACGACGGCCTGCGATCGGCCTACCAGCCGATGGTCAACGCCAGCGGCGATAAGGTGATCGGCGTCGAGGCGCTGGCGCGCTGGACCCACCCGAAGCTCGGCGAGATTCCGCCGTCGGAGTTTATTCCGATCGCCGAACATTCCGGGCTGATCATCGAACTTGGCGAGTGGATGTTGCGGCGCGCCTGTCTCGACGGCCGCGACTGGCCGGGACTGACGGTTGCGGTCAACGTGTCGCCGCTGCAGTTCCGCCGTTCCGACTTCGTCGATGTGGTCGAACGCATCCTCAAGGAGACCAATTTCGACGCCAGCCGTCTCGAGCTGGAACTAACCGAGAGCACGCTGCTCGGCAATTTGGAAACAGCGGAACTGTCGATGCTGCGGCTCAAAGCGATCGGCGTGCGCTTTGCGCTTGACGATTTCGGCACCGGCTATTCGAGCTTGCTGTATCTGCGGCGCTTCCCGTTCGACAAGCTCAAGATCGACTCGAGCTTCGTACGCGCCATCGAGAAGGCGCCCGACGCGGCCGCCATCGTCCACGCCGTGGTCAGCCTCGGCCGCGGTCTTGGCATGAAGGTCACGGCGGAAGGCGTCGAAACGCCGGAGCAGCATTTGTTCCTGCGCGCCGCAGGCGTGCATTCGATGCAGGGCTATCGCTTCGGCCGCCCCGGGCCGGCAAGCGACATCAGCGCCCGCCTCGCCTGCCCCGAAAACTACCGTGTCGGCAGCCCCGACGAGGAAATCGCGCTGGCGAGCTGACGCCACCCTCAAATACCCATCTCGGCCCTTCCGCATCATTGCGATCCGTGGTTATGGATTCCGGACAGCCGCTGCCGCGGCTTCCGGAATGACGCTTCAGGGAGGACGCAATGGCCGGACAAAAAATCGCATTGGTTACGGGAGCAGGCACGGGGGTGGGCCGTGCGGCGTCGCTCGCGCTGCTGCGCGAGGGTTACGCCGTCGTTCTGGCTGGGCGGCGCAAGGACAAGCTCGAAGAAGTGGCGCGCGAAGCCAACGGGCCGACGCTCGTCGTATCCGCCGACGTGTCCGACCCCGTCTCGATCAAGGCCCTGTTTGCCCAGACCAAGGAGACCTACGGGCGGCTCGATGTTCTCTTTAACAATGCCGGCATCGGCGCGCCGGCGATGCCGATCGATGAAATTCCATTCGACCGCTGGCAGGCGGTCCTCGCCACCAACATGACCGGCCTGTTTCTGTGCACGCAGGAAGCCATCAAGATCATGAAGGCGCAGAATCCGCGCGGCGGTCGTATTATCAACAACGGTTCGATTTCCGCGCACACCCCGCGCCCGGGCTCGGCGCCCTACACGGCGACCAAACACGCCGTCACGGGGCTCACCAAGCAGACGGCGCTCGATTGCCGGCCGTACGACATCTGCTGCGGCCAGATCGATATCGGCAACGCCGCGACGCCGCTGACCGAACGCATGGTGCAGGGCGAGGGCGTGCTGCAGCCCGACGGCCGCAAGATGATCGAGCCGCGCATGGCCGCCGAGGACGTCGGCCGCGCCGTGGTTTACATGGCGAGCCTGCCGCTCAACACCAACGTGCTGTTCATGACGGTGATGGCGAACCTCATGCCGTATGTCGGACGCGGGTAAGCTGCAATGTTCGATGGCTGGCACGAATTCTACGGACTGCTCGGCACCGCAGCGTCCACTTTGGTCGCGCTGCTGTTTGTTGCGGTGTCCGTTGGCGTCGGTATCCTGACCACCGAACGTGCGGGCCCGACGCGCCTCTATGTCAGCCCGATCATCCTGCACTATGCGAGCGTGCTGTTTATCAGCCTTATTGTCCTGATCCCGACCTTGAGCGACCGCGTGCTCGGTGCGACGATCGGGCTTTGCGGCGCCGTCGGCCTCATCGGTTCGGTCGTGATTACCGTGCGGCTGTTTCGCGACAGCAAAGCCGAATTCGTCGATCGCTTCGCCTATGGCGCCTGGCCATTTGTCGCTTACGCAGGTGTTGCGACTGTGGGAGTCCTCATCATGAGGTCCTCCCAGCAAGCGCCGATCATTCTCGCTGCTTCGCTGCTGCTCCTTTTGCTGGTGAACATTCGCAACGCCTGGGATCTCACCATCACCTTCGCGCGGCGGCACGGCGACAACGCGCATCCGCCGAACCATTAGAGTTTGCTGACGCTACTCTAACGACGCTGACCTTGATCTTCGTCCCTCCACGCACCGCTTTCAGCACCTTCACGTCGGAAAGCGCCTTCGCCCAGATGTTGCAGGGGCTGGCGAGCCGCGTCTCGTCTCCTTTGGAGATCGGCGTGCGACCGAAGCCGATGGCAATAGCGTGACCGTCGGGCCAGTAGGCGATCTCGCCCGGCATCACCACCGCGCGCGCATCCTTTTCGCGCGCGACCCGCACCGGAATTTCGAAATACACCTCCTCGCCCCAGGTGAGAGCCGACGCCTCGATCGGCAGCGCCGCCGCGATTGCCTCTGCGGTTGGCGTTTCTGCAAGCTCGGCATCGAGCGTCAGCGAACCGAAATCGAAGCGAATGCGCATGATGGCCTCCGGAAATATTCCTACCCGCGGAGTGATGTCGCCGTCGACAACCTCGTGCGACCAAAGTGAAGCGTCAAGTCAGGCTTCCGCGCTACGCTGCCCCCCGGTGTTGCATGCGGATGTGCGGCGCCGCGGGATGCGTCAATCAAACCGGCGCACGACGAAGCAATCGCTCCGCAAAGCAGCTATATTGCCGCGATCGCCCGCGATCCCTGATGGAGAATCCTTTGCCCGATCAGCCCATGCCCGACGAGCACATGTCCGATCAGCACGCCAGCGCTGATATCACGCGGGCAACCGCACATTTGCCCGGCCTCGAGATTGAAATCGCGCATCGCCGCGCCGCGAATGCCGAGCATATTTCCGTGCACATGCAGGCAATGCCGTCGTTCGATGCGTTCGGCCGCTTTTTCGAAAATGCGAACCCATTCGCATACTGGGCGCAAGCGGCGCAGCTGATGTGGCTGCCGTTCCTGCCTCTGTATGCGCCTTGGCTCACCGCGACTCGGGCGCTGATGCCGCCGCATATAGTTGACGAAGCGCCACCGACCAGTCCGGAGGATTAGAGCCGCGGACTGGCCGGGCCTTGCTGCCCGGCGGCGCTTTCCAGCCCGGGCAGTCGATATCTCATTGCACGGATGCCGCACCATTGAGCAGGACGCGCCCGCTCGGGCACTGCTATAAGCGAGAAGGTAATTGCCGCCCTTAGTCGGCGCGGCGAAGAATTTTCTATATAGGGGCCTGGACGTTGGGTGCTTATCTGCAGCGGCTGGCGCCGGGCGCGCTTCTCTGCATCGCGATCACTCTCGCCGCTTATGGTCTCGAGCGCGTCGAAACCGCCGCCGCCGGCGAGCCATATCTCGAAGCGCTGGTGCTGGCGATTCTCATCGGCGTGGCCGTCCGCACCGCGTGGAAGCCGGACGCGCGCTGGAATCCCGGCATCAATTTCTCCGCCAAGTTCGTGCTCGAATGCGCGATCGTTATGCTCGGCGCTTCGGTGAGCGCAACAACCATTATGGCGCTTGGCCTGGACCTCATTATCGGCATTGCCGCCATCGTCTCGATCGGCATCGGGGCGAGCTACCTGATCTGCCGCGCGCTCGGGCTGCCGCAGCGGATGTCGATCCTGATTGCGGCGGGCAATTCGATTTGCGGCAACTCGGCGATCGCGGCCGTCGCGCCGGTGATCGGCGCCGACGGCGATGACATCGCGTCGTCGATCTCGTTCACCGCGGTACTGGGCGTCATCGTGGTTCTGACGCTGCCGCTGCTCGTGCCGCTGCTGCAATTGAGCCTGACGCAGTACGGCATCCTGGCGGGCCTCACGGTCTACGCCGTGCCGCAGGTGCTGGCCGCGACGCTGCCGATCGGCGCGCTCAGCAACCAGGTCGGAACGGTCGTCAAGCTGGTGCGTGTGCTGATGCTCGGCCCGGTGGTCTTGGGCTTTTCGTTGCTCGCGGACGGACTGCGCGATCCGGCAAGCCGCTCCAACCGGCGCGGCCTGCGCCTCAGCGAACTGGTGCCTTGGTTCATCACCGGATTTCTGGCGGCGCTGCTGCTGCGCTCGGCTGGTCTCATTCCAGCGTTTTTGCTGCCGCCGGTCACCGGCACAGCGGCTTTCCTCACCACTATCGCCATGGCCGGGCTCGGACTTGGCGTCGATGTGCGTGCCGTGGCGCGCACCGGCATTCGCGTGACGCTGGCCGTGACAGCATCGCTGATCGTGCTGGGCCTGATGAGCTTCGCTCTGATCCGAGCCGCTGGTATCGGGTAAACATCGCTTCCTACCGCACACTATCTTCGCCAGATACCCGAACGCGGCCTGTGACAGGCGCAACGTTTGCCTTTGGCGTCGTGCGGCAAATGATGCACACTGCGCGACAAGAAAAATCCGGGAGATCGACAATGCTTAACCGTCGTCAAACGTTCGGCGCGGCGATCGGCGCCATCGCGGCCGCTGGCGGACCGGGCGCACGCGCGGCAACGCTCGACAAAATCGTGCACATCATCGTCGGCTTTCCGGCGGGCGGCGGCACCGACATCGTGGCGCGCGTGCTGGCACAGGCGCTGCAAGGCGATTACGCCTCCAGCATCGTGGTCGAAGACCGGCCCGGCGCCAGCGCCCGGCTCGCGGTCGAGTATGTGAAGAACGCGCCGCCGGACGGCAGCGTGATGCTGTTCACGCCCGACTTTCCGCTGACGCTCTACCCGTCGAGCTTCAAGTCGCTCAAATACGATCCACTCAAGGATTTCATCGCCGTCGGGCCCGCCGCCAAGGGCGTGCTCGTTCTGGTCGTCGGGCCCGGCCTGCCGGCCGACGTGAAAACGCTTAAGGATTTCATCGCCTGGGCCAAGGCGAATCCGGGCAAGGCCGACGTCGCCGACACGTCGCCGGGCGCGACGCCGCATTTCACCACCGTCATGCTGGCGCAAGAGGCCAAGGTCACGCTGACGCCGGTGCATTACCGCGGCGGCGCCCCGGCGATGGAGGATCTGATCGGCGGCCACGTGCCGGCCAGCGTCAATCCGGTAAGCGAAGTCATGGCGTTCGCCAGCGCCGGCAAGATCCGGGCGCTGGCGGTGACCGGCGAGAAGCGCACGCCATTTCTGCCCGACGTGCCGACCATGAAAGAGCAAGGTTTTAACGTCGTGGTCGATTCGCTGTCCGGCGTGTACGTGCCGGCCAGGACGCCGGCTGCGACGGTCGCCGCGCTCAACGCCGCGATACGCAAGGCTGCATCATCCAAACAAATGATCGATAGCCTCGCCAAGTTCGGCACCGAGCCGGCGTCCATGACCAGCGCCGAGTTTACCGCCTGGATCAAGGACGAAATTGCGCGCTGGGGTCCGGTGGTGAAAGCCTC
>Ga0335078_10012793_pt1 | contig 12434 bp, 12 predicted proteins | sample Lox_Sample_32_FD_206711 | JGI IMG/M metagenome (GOLD analysis project Ga0335078, IMG submission 206711) | Soil microbial communities from Loxahatchee National Wildlife Refuge, Florida, United States - Lox_Sample_3.2 | ecosystem: Environmental > Terrestrial > Soil > Wetlands | place: USA... | reverse complement strand
GACGCCCCGGCTTGCCGACGCGAGGAACTGAGGCGGTCACTGAGCGACTCCACGTCGTTCAAATACTCGCGGAGGATCAGGTCGCGCGCCATTTCCAGGGCGTGCGAAATATTTTCGGGTTTGACCAGCGGATTGCCGTCGCGGTCTCCGCCAACCCACGAGCCAAACTGCACAAGATCGGGCAAGGCGGCTTCGTCGAGTTCGATCCCGTAAACGTCGCGGAACGACGCCGCTACCTCGGCATAAACCCTTGCCAGCGCATCGAACAGCGAGAGACGAAAATACCGCAGGCCCATGCGGATTTCATCATCCACAGTGGGCTTGGCCAGGCGAACCTCGTCGGTCTGCCAGAGGGAAGTGACCTCGGCGCGAATGTTGTTCTCGCAATCTTCCGCGGTCTGTGCGGTGAGCGGGAGTCGGTCGAGTTGCTCCAACTGGCGTGCAATGCGGCGCCGCTTGAGCAGGACTGTCTGGCGTGCAACCTCGGTGGGATGGGCCGTGAATACGGGCGTGACCAGAACTTGACGGAGTGCGGCCAGCGCAGTCTCGGCCGAAATTCCGGCGTCTTTCATGCGCAGCAGCGTCCCGCGAAACGAACCGGGAAGGGGAGGATGCTCGTCGTCGAGCAGGCCCGCGCGCCGTCGCCGCTTGCGATGGTTGGTCTCCGCCAGATTCGTTAGCTCAAAATAAATGGCGAAAGCCTTGGTGATCTGGTAGGCGCGATCGAGGTCCATCGCCGAGACGATCTCATCGGCCCTGCGCATGAATTCCTTTGCGGAGGCCCTGCCGCGGGCCAGAGGCCCCGGGTTGCGGCGTTGAATGAGCAACAGCCGCAATTCCTCCACCGACTCGAACAATTCTTGCCCGGACTGCTCAACCAGCACTCGTCCCAGCACCGCACCGAGCGAGCGCACGTCGCGCCGGAGCGGATTATCTTTCGCGGACTCATCGGAGTGAGCAATCAATTCGGCCAGGCGTGAGGCCTGGTTGTCGGCCTTCCATAGCGGCTTGGGTTTGTTGGCGGCCATTTGCAGAACGATTCAAGCAAGGATAAACGACGCGGGGGCGGAGTGGGATTGAAACACTGGAATGCGCCACGGATTTGCGCGGATTTCCACGGATAGACCGAGACTGTACTGTTTGATCCGTGCGAATCCGTGGCAATCCGTGGCGAGATCGACGGCGGATTATTTCGGCACTTCGAAACGGTAGCCGATGCCGCGCAGAGTCTTCAGATACTGAGGATGGCGAGGGTCGGATTCGATCTTTTCCCGCAGGCGGCGAATGTAGACGTCTATCGAGCGCGGAGTTACGAAGGGAGTCTCCTTCCACACCGCGTCCAGCAACTGGTCGCGCGTGAGCACGCGACCGCGATGAGCAGCCAGGTACTCGAGAAGCCGAAATTCACGCGCAGTGGTGAGCACGTTGCGCCCATCGACTTGAACGGTCATGGAGGAGACATCGATTTCGAGGTTGCCGAGGCGGAGTACCTCACTGGTGGCCGAAGTCTGCCCCAATCCCCGCAGCACGGTGCGAACCCGGGCCACGAGTTCCCGCGGGCTGAAAGGCTTGATAATGTAATCGTCGCCGCCCAACTCCAGACCCTTAATCCGGTCCGCCTCAGAGGTCTTGGCAGTGAGAAAAATGATGGGCGTCGCGGAAAGAGCAGGAGTCTGCCGAATGTGGCGGCATAACTCGAAGCCGTCGGCGCCCGGCAACATCACATCCAGCAGGAAAAGTGCCGGCATTTCGCGTAGGGCCTCGCTGAGCACGGAGTTCCCGCCGACAAAGGTCTGCACCTGAAATCCCGCCGTTTGCAGATTGTGGGAAATGAGGCGAGCGATATCTGCGTCGTCCTCCACGACGAAGATGACCGGCCGCGTTGACCCGGTGGGGGATGTGCGTGCGGTCTCCTGAAAGGGTTCGGCTGGCAGGTGCATGCTCGCTTCACGCGTCCCCTGGGCCGACGAAGCCCTGGAGAGTCGAGACTTAACTGTATTGACCGAATGTTGCGCGAATGTTTCCTGCGTGTTAATGAACGATGAATTCCCCGGGAGCGCCCTAGGTTGGGTTTCTTTTCTTGGGCGCGTGACGCAGGCTCCGGCCTTCGATCAGGCTGTAGAGGTCTTCGGCGAGATTGGTGGTGTGGTCCCCGGCGCGCTCTAAAGCCTGAGCCATGAGGAGCACATCGAAGCCGGAAGGATCGCCCGGCGCCGCGCTTTCCGCCAGGTGTGTCTGGAACAGGGCATGACAAACGCGGTCAATTTCCTTGTCCATCTGCAGCACCTTGCGGGCACACTCAAGATCGAGAGTGGAAAAGCCCTGGTGAATCAGATCCATCATGTCCCGCAGGGTGGAAGACATTTCCACCAGTTGGCGAATATCGGATGCGGCCATTTTCGTGGTTCTGGCTTGCACCCGCAGCGCGACGCTCATCACGAGGTCCCCGATGCGCTCCAGGTCGGTGGTGGATTTCAGGCTGGAGAGCAACTGCCGCGCCCGGGCCTCGTTCACTCGCGTAATCGCCGCCGGGAGCCGCTCATCAATCTGTCGTTCGATCAGGTCGAGCTCCTTCTCGCAATCCTTGATTGCCAGAAACGCCATGCGGGAGGAGTTGGTCAACAGGTCGCGGACGTTGAACGCGGCGTCCCGCGCGACCAGGCACGCTTTCAAAGCCAGGCTTACCAGATCGTCCGCGCCGCCACGGTTCGATGCGCCGGCTTCTGGCACGCGCCGCACTCCAGTTGCTTCCTTTTTGGAAGATTCGCCGGTTCGGTCTCTTTGCGTTCGTCGAGGCATCTAAGGGAAAAGAAAGTCAGCGACAGTGTAGTTCCGAATTGTAAAAGGACGGTTACAAGATTGCCGGGGGCAAGGCTTCCCAATAACATTGAGCGGTCGCAAAAAGAGAGTGGAGGGCGACAACGTGGACCTGAAGCAGAGCCTTCGCCGCCAGTTTGCCTACGACGAGTGGGCCAATTGCGAAGTTCTGGCTGCGATCGGAAGCGCGGGCGGTCCGAGTGAGCGATCCATTGAACTGATGGCACATATTTTTTCTGCCCAGAGCCTGTGGCTCGAACGGCTGAAGCAGCAACCGCAAAGCTCCCCGGTGTGGCCCAAATCTGATCTGGAGCAATGCGAAGCACGAGCGGCGGACCTCGGCCGGTTGTGGCGAGAGTATCTGGACTCGCTCACAGCGGACAGCCTGGCTCTGCCGATCTCCTACAAGAACAGCAAGGGCGAACCCTGGACCAGCACGGTTGAAGACGTCCTGAGTCACGTCTTGATACATTCGGCGTATCATCGCGGGCAGGTTGCGAGCCATATGCGGGAACAAGGACAGACGCCCGCGTACACGGATTTCATTCACGCGGTGCGCCAGGGACTGGTCAAGTGAGAGAGTGAGGAACCAAGAAGGGTTCGCATGGAACGCAAATATCAGATATTGACAGGCATTCAGATTCTAGTCGCCTGTTTTCTCGCCTGGGGCCTTGTGGCGTGGGCCTCTCCGTGGAATGTGCAGCGCTACATCGGTACTGCGTTGGTGGTTGTGGGAATCGGCTGCATTGTGATTGCCCGCCATCAACTGGGGAAATCGTTCTCCATAAAAGCGGAAGCGCACCAGCTTGTAACCACAGGGCTCTACTCAAGAATTCGCAACCCAATTTACGTGTTCGGCGCGGTAGCGACTGCCGGGCTGATTCTGGTGGTGCAGAAGCCGCTACTGTGGATTGCGTTCGTCGTCCTAGTCATCGGACAGGCGCTTCGGGCCCGGCGTGAAGCGCGCGTGCTGGAGGCGGCGTTCGGCGATGAGTATTGTGAGTACCGCCGCAAGACATGGTTCTAGAACGGCCACAGGCGAGCGTCCGGCCCTTTGCCGTCTCCCGCCGCAAAGACGTAGTATTTGAGCGATGAAAAAAACGGCCCTGTTTCTTCCCGTCCTGTTCGCGATTTTCCTGCGGGCAGCCGATCAGCCCAAAATTCGGCCCATGCCGATCGCGGTCACCAACAACGCTGTCGCTGCGCTCCGCGGCGGCCTCGACGTGTATTCGCTCATGGGCATCGGTACCAAGAAAACCTGGGACGACATCACCAACAAGGTTTACGTGTTTCATATCGTCGGCGCGAAGTGGGCGGAGGAGCGTCCTGTCCCGGGAGTCGCGGGCAGGCTGGGCGCCTCGGCAATCGGCGCCCACGGGCAGATTTTCCTCTTTGGAGGATACGTGGTCGACGGGCGGGGTACGGAAATCACCGTGCCCGACGTGAACTCCTACGTCCCCAATGATCGCCGCTGGTACCGTGGAGCAGATATGCCTGTGCCGGTGGACAACGCCGTGATTGGCGTGAACCAGAACCGCTATATTTACCTGGTCGGCGGGCGCTCGAAAGACGGGCCGGTCAACAATGTGCAAGTTTATGACGACGAGAAGAACACCTGGAGCCAGGCCACGCCATTTCCGGGCACCCCCGTGTTCGGCAGTGCCGGCGGTTTGACTGACGACGCCATTGTCTTCGTGGATGGTGCCAAGAAGAACCCTGAAAATGGCGCCCCGTACGTCACTTCCGACGACTGCTGGATAGGCAAGATCGACAAAAAGGATCCAACCAAGATCGCCTGGAGCAAGCTACCTCCGCATCCGGGCACTGCGCGGTTCGGGATCGTGGCGGGAGTTGAGAAGAACAGAGTCATCTTTTCGGGCGGGTCCGCCAGTTATCACAACTTCAAAGGGATGGATCCCGACGGCAAGCCAGTGGAGCTATCAACCTTGACCTTCGATTTCGATGCGCACGGCAACCGGTGGGAGACGATCGAAGAAAATACTTTTGATCCCCGCGCCGACAGCCACGGCATGGTGGACACACCGATTGGTCCGATGATCGTGGGCGGGCTGGTGTCGAACACGGCCGTATCGGCGCGCGCCGTGGTCCTGCCCAAGAAATAGGGGAACTGGCCCACATCAGAACACTTTCCCAAAATGAGTCAGGGCGGGTTGCCCAAGGGAAGAGAAGTACCTTCGTCATCTCCCCGCTTTCCTTCCACGGGGATAACCTGATCTCGCTCCTGAGAGCGAACATCACTCATACCTCCTGAGGAACGCGGCGGGTGGGCACCTCCAACCATCCGCCGCTTTTTTGTTGGCGTAGCCCGCCTGATCTGGAGTAGAATCCATCGATCGTCGTCGGTTTCCTGTGGGGGACCTAAAGACCATCCGATGGCGCGGCTGACGTCGTGCCTTTGGAGAACGCCATGTTGATGCCTCGTCGCTAACTCGTTACCTGTCCTGCCCGCCGCACGCGGGCTCTCCGGCTCAAATCAGCGTTGTTCTGAATGCACTCGCTTGCCCTTCTGTTTGCACGGGGCGAGCTTGAAGAAAGTCATGAGTTTCGTATGGACGCAATAACCACTGGTATCGGTCGTGCCACGAGCGAGCCGCCGCGGTCTCTGTGGAAATCGCTGGTCGAAGCGCTGCGCGGTTCCCATCAGGACTACACCGCCGGCAGCCTCAATCGCGCCATCTTTCTCCTGGCGGTACCCATGGTCCTGGAGATGGTGCTGGAATCGTTGTTCGCCGTGGTGGACGTGTTCTGGGTGGGGCGCCTCGGGCCCAACGCCGTGGCCACCGTCGGCCTGACCGAGTCCATGCTCGCGCTGGTGTTTTCGGTCGGCATGGGGCTCAGTCTCTCCACCACCGCGATGGTGGCGCGCCGCATTGGAGAGAAAGATCACGAGGGCGCAGCCGACGCGGCCGTGCAAGCCATCACCCTGGGACTAATCGTCTCTGTGGCTATCGGTGTGCCCTGCTTCATATTGGCTCCGCACCTTCTGAGGTTGATGGGGGCGAGCGCGGCGATCGTCGCCGTGGGCAGCGGCTACACGCGAATCTGTCTGGGCGGGAGCTGCGCGGTGCTGCTTCTGTTCCTGAACAACGCCATCTTCCGCGGAGCGGGCGATGCAGCTATCGCCATGCGCCTGCTCTGGGTCTCGAACATCATCAATCTGATCCTCGATCCCTGCCTTATTTTTGGCTGGGGTCCGTTCCCGCGCCTGGGGGTGACCGGCGCCGCGCTCGCCACGTTCACCGGGCGCAGCATCGCGGTCGTCTACCAGTTCTACCGGCTGCTGAAAGGGACCGAAAGGATCCGCATTCTCAAGCGGCAGATTCGCGTGCACGGGAAGGTGCTGCTGCGTCTGGTTCGAGTTTCGCTGACCGGTATCCTGCAGTTCGCCATCGCCCACACCAGCTGGATCGGCCTGGTGCGCATCGTAAGTGCCTTCGGCGCGGCGGCACTGGCGGGCTATACGATCGCGATTCGCGTCGTGATCTTCGTCATTCTGCCCTCATGGGGCCTGAGCAATGCCGCGGCGACGCTCGTCGGGCAGAATTTGGGCGCGGGCAAACCCGAGCGCGCCGAGACCGTCGTTTGGCGCACAGGTTTTTACAACGTGATCTTCCTCGGGGTGGTCGGAGTCTTCTTCATCCTGTTCTCCACACCAGTCGTGCGCTTGTTCACGGATGATCCTGTGGTGGTGCCGCTGGGCGCGGCTTGCCTACGGATTGTGAGCTACGGCAACCTGGGCTACGCCTGGTTCATGGTCATGATTCAGGCGTTCAACGGGGCAGGCGACACGGTTACGCCAACGATCGTGAACTTCTTCGGCTTCTGGTTGTTCGAGATCCCGCTCGCCTATGTGCTGGCGATGCCGCTGCACATGCGGTCGAATGGAGTCTTCTTCTCCATTGCGATCGCGGAGTCGTCCATGGCGGTGGCCAGTGCAATTCTGTTCAAGAAGGGACGATGGAAGATGAGGAGAATCTGAAGCTGGAGTGGGAAAAGATGGGGCGGGAGGAACGGTATCGAACCGCCATCTCCGGGATGGAGCCCCGGCGCATTGCCGAAGTTATGCTACTCCCGCGTACGGATTTCGAGCACAGACCAACTAAGGTATTGCATGCTCTCGGCTGTGTCAATACGGACCAAACGGCGCTATCGCCCTGCCGTTCGACTCTCCGGCAATGGCCCCTGTCAACCAGCCGCGGAGAGTGATCGTCATCTTGCCCTGGCCAACACCAGCGTGACATCATCCGGCTGCTCTTTGTCGCCGATCCAGTCGTCTACCGCCAGGGTCACGATCTGGCTGATCTGCGCCAGCGGCTGAGAGCGATTGTGGCGGACCAGATCAATCAGACGCTGCTCGCCGAACTCGCCGAAGTCGTTTTCCGGTTCGGTGACGCCGTCGCTGTAGGCCAGGAGGATTTCTCCGGGATGCATTTCGACCGCGCCCTCCTGGTAGCTCATGCGGTCAAACAGGCCTACGACGGTGCCACCGGTTTCTAGTCTGCGGATCGCGCCGTCTTTCGCGATCAGAATAGGCGGCAGGTGCCCGCCGTTGCTGTAGGTCAGCCGGTGCGAGCGCCCGTCATAAATGCCCAGAAACAGCGTAGCGTATTTTTCCGGCGGAGTGCTCTCGTATAACTGGTGGTTGAGCAGGGCAAGCAACGCAGAAGGAGAAACGTCCACGCCTTCGGGCCAGGTCGCCATCACTCTGCCGGATCCGGCAACAGCTCCTACGGCCACAGGTTCGCTGAATTGCGGCAGGCTCTCCACGCTGTACGCGCGAACGGCAGAGTGGATGGTCGCCATCAGCAGCGCGGCGGAAATGCCTTTCCCGCTGATGTCGCCCACCGCGAGGATCAGCTTATGTGAACTCGCTGTGACGAAGTCGTAGTAATCGCCGCTGACCGTGCGTGCGGGACGGCAGAATCCGTGCACTTCGAGTGATTCCAGTTCCGAAACCTGGCGCGGGAACAACTGTGCCTGCACTTCCTGGGCGATGGCGAGCTCGCTTTCCAGCCGCTGCTTTTCCTTCTGTTCCAGAATGAGCTTTTCGATGGAGGCGGTCATCGTGTTGAACGAGATTGCCAGTTCGGCCAACTGGTCGCGCGACTTCACCGGAATGCGATGGCTGAAATCGCCGCGATCAATGTGCTTGGTCGCTTCATGCAACTGAGCGACGGCGGCGGTTACGGTCCGCGTCATGCGCGTCCCGATGATCAGGGCGATCAGTTCGATGAGCGCGAAGAACACCGCCACGGCGACCAGCGCAGCCTCTACGAGATGGACGAACTCACCCAGGGCCGCGAACAAATGGCCATAGAGCACTGATGGACGAGTCCGCACCGCGGCCGCAACCTGTTCCTGTTTCTGCTCGCCGGTCTTCCAATCAACGATCGGGAGAAATGTGCCGAAGGCGACCTCGCTGTCGAATCTGCCGGCCGGACCCGGAAGGGTGCCAACGCTAAAGCTGGGGATCAGCTCCTGGTCGCCGGCTTTGACAACGACGGCCGATTTGCGCGGAGCGTTTGCAACTCCACTTGTCGCCGAGGGATTCCCCTCAGTGCCGCTTGCAGGGCTTGGCGACGCCAACAAGGTAATCTCGCCCAGATCAGCCGCAATCGTTCCCAGCAACTCTCTGTCAAACGGCTCGCTGGTGATCACAGTCAGGGAAGACGTTCCAAGGGGAAGCGTGGTGACTACACGCATGTGCAGTCCGTCGCGGTCACGGACGATGTCGCGAAACCTGCCCTTCACAAAGGCCGGGAGTGTGAGCGACGCGCCTTTAAAGTCGTTGCATAGCGGTAAGGACTTTCCGTTGTACCAGGCGCAAACCTGCCGTCGCCCCCAAGCGGGATCGCGTTTTTTCAACCCGGCCAGGGACTCGGCCGCCGGATTGCCGCCATGCTCAAGTCGCGCTGCCAGTTCGTTACTGACGGCCGCATTCACGGCCTCAAGGCTTCTCAGCTGGGAGTGGATCTCTGAGGTCAGCACAAAAACGGCGAACTGCCCGGCAAGCCCATAGAGAGTGATCAGTGCCATCGAAACCAGCAGCACTGCGGGAATTACGCCAATGAAGACATAGGTTACGATCAGGCGGTTGCGGAGCCGCCAAAGAATTCTGCGCTTCACCCATTTGAAACCGAGGATGAAAAACAGCACGGCGGCCACGAACGTCAAGTATCCGACCCAGCCACCCAAATGCTCGCCCCAGGATGCGGCGAACAGTCCAAGCAATTTCTGAAGGACGTAAAGGATTGCGGCCATGCCCGCCAGATAGCAGGCCAGCCGCGCCATGCGGCTCTCCGGCCACAACCCGGCCCTTATCAGCCTTCGCCGCAATTCCGCATAGGACCATTCCATGTTCGTTGTGCGCCAATCAGGAGACTAGGATTATACGGCGATAGAAAGCCAACCTCACCTGCGACCGATTTCGAGAGCCGCTTTGCTGGCCGCGTTTCGCGTGCCGATTCCGGGGCATCAGATTTCCGGGTAGAGATCGAAGAACGCCTCCAGGCTCGTGCGCAACTGCTTTTCGATTTCTTCCTTGCTGCCTTCCAGAATGTGAATAGTAACGTGGGCTTCGCGGCCGATGGCAAGCTTCACCGGGGCCAAGCCGACCTCGGTCACTTCCTCGGACGGCAACAGCCTCATGCCATAAACCAGTGTCAGATTCGCCATAGAAGAATTCTACGCTGTTGCAGCGTCCGCCGGACGAGCCTCTGACCAGGCGGGACGTGAGGGCTCTCATGTGCTATTCCTTCGTGTGACTTCGTGTCCCTTGTGGTTCTCGGTTAGAATTCCACCGTGCCCAAAAGTCTCATTTCCATCCTCGGAGGGTTTTTCGTAGGGATGGCTGTCTTGCCGCTGCCGGCGCAGGAGCAACAGCCAGCCAACCCCCCGTCTACCGAGCCGCAGGTCCAGGTGCACATGATCAATGTCTGCACCCCCCCGGTTGACGAGCAAAAAGAAATCGCGGCGGCGCTGGCCCGCATTCCGAAGGAGCCGCTTTTCAGCACCGACTTCGAGGTATCCCGCGGCCGTTCCACGCTCACCGACATGCCTGCCATGCTGACGGCAGGCCAGCCTGGCCACGTTGCCGGAGAGCCGTCGGTGGCGAGCTACGTTCGCATCCGGCGCGAGTTTTCCGTGCAGGCGCTGTTTTCGAGTGTGCAATATTCTTTCAGTAACGACGGCAACACGATGGTCGAGACCCTGGTTCTGCGTGTGCGCGATCCCAAGGACTTAATGCAGGTTTCCCTCGAAGACAGCGCGTCAGCGGTTACGAGCTCAGAGGCGATGCTCGCCTCCAACACTCCTGCCAGCCGGATTCGCCTCGAACGCTTTGGCAAGTCTTCGGTTGCGCTGGCCCGCTGCCAGGCCACAGAAGGCGGGCCGCCGCCCGATCAAAGCGCGTATGAGCCGCTTTTCCGCAGTGCATCGGAAGTGCTGGCGAACTATCGCGTGCTGCTGGGGGTGAAAAAGACGGTGCCTGAGGAGCTGGCGAAAATTGGCGGAGTGTCGAAGCCGAAGACCGCTCCGAACCCAAAGCCAGCCAAGCCGGAGGAGACCAAAAAGTAGCTTTTGTTCTGCAAGAAGCGTCCAGCCCGTCCCTTGAATCGAAACACGAACCCGATTATCTAATCAGCAAACATCAAGTCATCATGAGCGAAACTCGCAACGTCGTCATCATCGGTTCCGGATGCTCCGGACACACTGCCGCTCTCTACACCGCGCGCGCCAACTTGAAACCGCTGGTCATCGAAGGCCACGAGCCGGGCGGACAGCTTTCTCTCACCACTCTGGTGGAGAACTTTCCCGGCTTCCCCGAGGGCATTCTCGGACCGCAACTGGTCGAGAACATGCGCAAGCAGGCGGAGCGTTTTGGAGCGGAATATCGCATGGCACACCTGACTAGCGTTGATCTCAGTCGGCGGCCGTTTCTGCTCCACCTCGGCCGTGAGCAGATCCACACACAGACCCTGATCATCGCCAGCGGCGCCTCGGCGCGCTGGCTGGGCCTGCCGCATGAGCAACAACTCATCGGCCACGGAGTCTCCTCATGCGCCACCTGCGACGGCTTCTTCTTCTCAGGAAAGGAAATCGTTGTGGTCGGCGGCGGCGACTCGGCCATGGAAGAGGCGATCTTCCTCACCCGCTTCGCCACCAAAGTCACAATCATTCATCGCCGCGACGCCTTCCGCGCCTCGAAGATCATGCTCGCCCGCGCGCGGCATCACGAGAAGATTCAGTTCCTGCTCGATACGGTTGTCGAAGACGTCTACGACGTAGGCAAGCAGGAAGTCACCGGCCTTAAGCTGCGCAACGTCAAAACCGGCGAAGTTTGGGATTTCCCCACCAGCGCTCTTTTCCTGGGGATCGGGCACGAACCCAACGCGAAGATGTTCGCCGGCCAGCTCGATACAGACGCGGACGGGTACCTCAAAACCCACAACTATGTGTCCACGCGCGTCCACGGTGTTTATGCCTGCGGCGACGTTCAGGACAGGCGCTATCGGCAGGCGATCACCGCCGCAGGAACCGGCTGCATGGCCGCCATAGAAGCGGAGAAATTCCTGGAAGAACACGGCAAGTAATCCACGGCGGTGCTAATGAGAAAATACTAGGAACGAAAGGGCAACTGTCCCCACCCCTTACCTTTGTGATCTTCCGCGCAGCCGCCTCGCGATTTAGGCTTTTCTCAAATGAAAACCATGAAGCGGCTAGGTGCTGTTGGGGCCGTGCTTCTAGCTGTGACGTACTGGTTGGCTCCCCTACCATGTCGCGCTCAGGACAACTTCAGCAAGCGGAGAGTCGTGGAACAGGTGGTCCCGGTTTATCCGCAGCTGGCCCGCAACCTCGCGCTCGAGGGCGTCGTGAAAGTTGACGCGCTCGTGGCGCCCGACGGGACTGTAAAGACAGTTGAAATCAAAGCCGGGCACCCCGTGCTGGTGCAGGCGGCAGCTAACGCTGTGCGCCGGTGGAAATGGAACCCGCTGCTTACGAGTCGCACGAAATTGTGCAAGTCAGATTTTCCGCGGAATAGACACCCTGGCCGGGGCCGTGATTGCTCTCCTGGCGGTCATACCCTGCACTTGTGATACAAATTTCTGTGATCTTCATGCGGGTTCCGGGCACTTCTTCTCTTATCTTTCCGGACCGAATTCCCGGAGTTGGCAGGTACTCATGCTGAGGGCGTTCTTCGTCCATCTCTCTGAAAACCGATCTCTGCGCGCGTTTGCGGAACGCTCGGCGCTCGGGCGGCGCGTTTCCGGCCGCTTCGTGGCCGGGACCGAAATTCCCGATGCCGTGCGTGTCACCCAAGCCGTCAACCGCGCCGGGATGAGCGTCACCATTGATAATCTCGGCGAGAACGTCACCAATCCCGACGAGGCCCGCCACAGCGCCGGGCTTTACCATCAGATACTCGACGCCATCACCGCCCACCAGCTCAACGCCAACATCAGCCTGAAGCTGACCCACATGGGATTGGATGTGGACGAAAAGCTGGCCCGCGATATGGTGAGCGGTCTTGTGAGCAAGGCCGCGTGCATGACGCCGCCCGGTTTCGTGCGCGTTGATATGGAAGGTTCACCTTACAC
>Ga0335078_10012792_pt1 | contig 12434 bp, 8 predicted proteins | sample Lox_Sample_32_FD_206711 | JGI IMG/M metagenome (GOLD analysis project Ga0335078, IMG submission 206711) | Soil microbial communities from Loxahatchee National Wildlife Refuge, Florida, United States - Lox_Sample_3.2 | ecosystem: Environmental > Terrestrial > Soil > Wetlands | place: USA: Florida... | reverse complement strand
CTGCCAGACCCCGCGGCTGGTGCATACCTCGACCAGCGAGACGTACGGGACAGCGCGCACGGTGCCGATCAATGAGACCCATCAACAGCAGGCCCAGTCGCCCTACGCGGCCTCCAAGATCGCCGCAGACAAGCTGGTCGAGTCGTATTACCTCAGCTTCGACACCCCGGCCGTGACGCTGCGGCCGTTCAACACGTTCGGGCCGCGGCAGTCGGCTCGCGCGGTCATCCCGGCCATCATCATCCAGGTCGCGGCCGGATCGCAGGAACTCAAGCTCGGCGCGCTCGACCCGACCCGGGACTTCTGCTACGTCACCGACACCGTGCAGGCGTTCATCGAGGTGGGCACCGCGCCGCCCTCGGCCGTGCTCGGCGAGGTGTTCAACGCCGGCCCGGGTGACGACGTGTCGATCGGGCAGCTGGCCGCGGAGATAGCGACCCAGATGGGGGTGACGGTGGACATCATCGAGGACACCCAGCGGCTGCGGCCGAAAGACTCTGAGGTGATGCGGCTGGTCTGCGACGCGAGCAAGCTCAGCGACCGGACGGGGTGGCAGCCAGGCTGCGATCGGGCCGAGGGACTGCGCCGCACCATCGACTGGTTCCGCCAGCCCGGAAACCTCAGCCACTACCACCCGAGTGAGTACCACCAATAGGCCCGGGAGGCGTCATGCATGCGGTCATCCTGGCCGGCGGGAAGGGCATCAGGCTCCGTCCCTACACCACCCGGCTGCCCAAGCCCTTAGTGCCGATCGGCGAAGAGCACTCCATCATGGAAATTGCTCTGCGCCAGCTCGCCTACTGCGGGTTCACCCAGGTGACATTGGCCATCGGCCATTTCGCCGAGCTGATCCAGTCCTACATCGGGGACGGCACCCGGTGGGGTGTCGAGGTGGACTACACCTTGCCCGAGGAGGTGCCGCTGGGCACGCTGGGCCCGGTGCTCGGAGTGCTGGACCGCCTACCGGAGCAGTTCCTGGTCATGAACGGCGACGTGCTCACCGACCTGGACTACGCCGACCTGATGCGGCAGCATCGGGCCTCGGGGGCACCGCTGACCGTGGCCACCTACCAGCGCCAGGCCCGCATCGACTATGGCGTGCTGACCACCGAGGCGGGCCGGGTGGTCGAATTCACCGAGAAACCCACCATCGACTACCGGGTCAGCATGGGTGTCTACGGGTGCAGCAAGCACGTGCTGCGGCACTACACACCGGGCATGCCGTTCGGGTTCGACGAACTCATGCTGGACCTACTGGCGCGGGGCGATCCGCCCCGCGAGTACGCGTTCACCGGGTACTGGTTCGACATCGGGCGCCCGGATGACTACGACCGGGTCAACGCGGAATTCGGCCTGATGCGGGGAAGCCTGCTGAAGGAGACCTAGCCCATGCGCCTGCTCATCATCGGTGCCAGCGGGTTCCTGGGCGCACATGTGTGGCGCCAGGCCGCAGCCGCTGGGCTGAAGGTGATCACCGCAGGCCGGACCGGGCCCGGGCCGGCCGGCCGGTGCCGCCACCAGCGGCTCGACCTGTCGGCAGCCGACCCCGCCCGGATCGCCGCGATGCTCACCGAGCTCGCCCCGGACGCCGTGGTGAACTGTGCCGGAGCCACCACGGGTGATCCTGGCGAGCTGGCCGCGCTCAACGTCACCGGCGTGTATGCGCTGGTACACGGCATGCTGCTGGCGGGCAGGCCCGGCCGGCTGATACACCTCGGATCCGCCGCTGAGTATGGCCGCACCGAGCCGGGGGTTCCGGTGCACGAGCAGACCATGCCCCGGCCGTCCGGGATGTACGGCGTGACCAAACTGGCCGGGACCCGGCTGGTGCAGGTGGCGGTGGCCGGCGGGCTGGAGGGCGTGGTGCTGCGCGTCTTCAACCCGGTCGGCCCAGGCGCGCCAGCCACCAGCCTGGCCGGCCGGCTGGCCGCCGAGCTGCGCCGTCCGGCCGGGCCTGGCGCCGAGATCCGGGTCGGCGCGCTGGACGCGGTGCGGGACCTGATCGACGTCCGTGACGTGGCCGCGGCGGTGCTCGCCGCCGCGAGGGTACCGGCCCTCCGGCACCCGGTGGTCAACATCGGCAGCGGCCGGGGGGTGCCGGTACGGGCAATGGTCAAAGAACTGCTCGCGATCAGCGGGTGTGCTAGCCCGGTTCGTGAAGATGCACCGGACCTGCCGCGCCCGGCAGACATACCATGGCAGCAGGCCGATATTACGCGTGCTGCCGAAGATCTTGGCTGGGCGCCGCACCGCGATCTCGCGACCTCGCTCGCCGATTTGTGGGAGGCAATCCATTGATCCCGCGCGCTGCTGACGGCACCGAGCTGGTCATACCCCAGCTGATTGTGCCCGCCTATTTTCACCCAGCCACACACCCGGACGAGTGGGCCTGGCTGGCCGACCGCGCCACCCAGGTCCGGATGATCGTCTTCAACCCAGCCAGCGGGCCGGGGACCCAGCCCGACTCGGCCATCTTCCCCGCGCTAGACCGGCTGAGCTCGGCGGGGGTGGCGATCGCCGGGTATGTGGACACCAACTACACGCAGCGCCCGGCCCACCAGGCGGTGCTCGACTTCACCCGTTATCTGGCCTGGTACCAGGTGGACGGCGTGTTCTTCGACCGGGTGGCGGTGGCCCCCGCGGACGTCGGCCACTATGCCGGGCTGGCCCGGCAGGTCCGGGCACTCGGCGCGGGCCTGGTGGCGTTCAATCACGGCGCGCACCCGGTCGAGGCCTACGCGGACTGCGCCGACCTGCTCGGCACGTTCGAAGGGCCGTGGGGCGCTTACGTGGATATGGCCGTGCCCCGGTGGGTGCGGACGCGGCCGGCGGCGCAGTTCTTCCACCTGCTGCACTCGGTCCCGCAGGCCAACTTCCGCGATGCACTGTGGCTCGCCGCCCGGCGCAACGCGGGCAGTGCGTACATCACGGATCGCGGCGGGGCCAACCCGTGGGACGGCTTGCCGGCGGACGAATTCGGCTCCCACGTCCGGTAGCCGCCGACGGCGCCGGACTCAGCCCACCCGGCGGCAGGTCCTGCTGGTGCTGGCCGCCGTGCTGGTGGTCGCGGGCGCGGACCTAGCCCAGCTGCTGATCTGGCCGGCCGGGCCACCCTGCCAGCAGACCCTGGTGCCGGCGTACTTCTACCCCGGGCCCGGCTGGAGCCGGGCCATCAAGAGCCGGCCCCCGCCGCGCATCATGATCCTGGACGTGACGAGTTCGGGCGCGGGTACGGCACCGGACCGCAACTACCAGGCCGAGGTCCGCCGGGCCCGGGCGGCCGGGATCACGGTTATGGGCTACACGAACACGAGTTACGCGGCGCGCCCCGCGGCCGCGGTGGAGGCGGACGTCCGGCACTACCGATCCTGGTACGGCGTCACCGACATCTTCCTGGACGAGGTCTCCAGCGGATCCGGCGGCATCGCCTACTACCGGCGGCTGGCCGGTTACGTGCACGCCAGCAACCCCGGCTCGCTGGTAATGCTGAACCCCGGCACTTACCCGGACCGCCGGTACATGTCGATCGGGGACATCGTGCTGGTGTTCGAGAACAGCTACGCAAGCTACCTGCGGCTGCACGTGCCGCGCTGGGTCCGGGCCTACCCGGCGGCCCGGTTCGCCCAGGCCATTTACGCCACCCCGCGCACCCAGCTGGCCCGGGCCATCACCCTGTCGCAGCGCAGGCACGCCGGGTACGTCTATGTAACCGGCCGCACCGGGGTCAATCCCTATGGCGCGCTGCCCAGCTACTGGCCCGCGGAAGACGCGGCCATCGCCGCGCACTGTGCTTAGCGGGATAGCGGCTGGCGGGATAGCGGCTGGCACTACCGGCACGGGTTCCGCCGGCCCGCCAGGCTGACCGGGAACAGCGTCCCGTCGATGCCGCGGGCCGGGTCGGCCCGGCATAACCGGGCCAGGTCCGCGGCCGCATGACGGCCCCAGTCATCGGTGTACTCCGCGTTCAGCACCAGCTTCCCGGCCCGCCGGTACGGCGGGGCCACGATCGAGCACGTGTGGTAGAAGTTGCACTCCTCAGTGAGCAAGAAGTCGGTAGCCGGCTCCAGCGCCCGGGAGAACGCGGCATCGTTGGCACCGTTCTTCTGCCCCCAGGCCAGGCCGAGACGGTGAGCGTAGGCGCCAAGCGTCCGGTCGTAGCGCTCGTTCTGCTGCTCGGTGATGCGGCAGCCAGTGTCATCGGTGTACGAGTCGTCGATGTCCGGCTCGACGGCGTCGAAGCCCTTGGCCGCGCACTGCTGCCTGATCATGCCTCGATGATGGACACGGTCGAGGCAGCGTTGATGTTGAGGTACCGCTCCGGGTATCCCGGCATACGGCGGCCGAGGTCACTCGCGGCCTGGAACTGCGCCGGGTTCTCGATGCCGTCGATGTCATACACGGTCGGCCGGGGCGACCGGCGCCCAGCCGCGTTGCGCGCCCCGAGGCCCAGGTCCGCGGGGCTGCTGAGGCGCAGTGGATGATCCAGCTCCCACTGGAACTCGGGGCCGTCGTTGGGCCCGGTGCGCCGCGGATGCCACCACCTGGTGCGCACCGATGTGGTGCTGGCGGTGCTGCCGATCGTCGTGCCGCTGGCGGGCCGGTGACCGGGAGAGAACCCGCAGCCGGTGGCCAGCAGCACGACGCTGAGATAGATGCCTAGCGGCCTACCCATCCGTGCCGGTAACGGGCGCGGGTGGGTTGACCGGCGCGGCCACATCCGCGGCGGAGGTCACCTTGGTCAGGCCGACCGTGCCCGTCGCGAGCGGGCGGCTGGCCGCGCTGAACTGCCCCCGGGCGGCCCGGGCACCGGCCCGCTCGAGGTCGCTCAGCGCGGACCGGTACATCCGGGCGTGCGCCGGGGGCATCGGCCCGGCCAGCGCGGCTTTCGCGGCCGCGGCCAGCCGGGCGCCGGCGCTTTCCGCTGTGCTCCGGTGGCCCGCCCGTTCGGCGCGGATCAGCCGCCCTAGATCGGTGTTCACCGCGGTCAGCGGCTGGCGGGCCGGCCCGGCCAGCCATTTGGCCCCGCCGGTGACCGGCGCCGCGACCGGCGCGGCGGTGACGGTCCTGGTGGCGTGGCCGTCACCGCCGCTCCCGGTGGTCAGCACGATGACGGTGACCACCGCGGCGGCCAGCATCGCGGGCAGCAGCATGGCCAGGATCTTGTGCTGGCCCGCCCACGAGATGACCGGCGCCATGGCCGAACCCGGGCCCTGGCCGGACCGGTGCCCCCCTGTTCGCACTGCTGCTCCCTTCCCTCAACTCACCGTCAGCGTGAACGTCTGGGTAACTGAACCGACCGAGTTCCGGGCGGTGATGGTGACCGAGTACGTTCCGGCGGTGACCGGGGTCCCGGACAGCTTCGCCGTCCCGTTGCCGTTGTTGGTATAGGTCAGGCCGCGCACGGTCCCGGTGTGCGTGACGTTCGGGACCGGATACCCAGCCGCGGTGAACGTAAAGCTGAACGCCTGCGCGTGCGTGGCCGTGGCCGTGGCGGCGCTGGTGATGACCGGCGCCTGGTCCACGGTCAGGGTGAACGACTGGGTGGCCGTCCCGTTGACGTTCGCCGCGGTGAGCGTCAGCTTGACCACGCCACCCTGGCCGACTCCGGGGGTGCCGGCCAGGGTGGCCGTGCCGTTGCGGTTGTCCGTCCAGGTCAGACCCTGGGGCAGGGCACCGGCTTCGGCCAGTGTGGGAGCGGGACCGCCCGTGGTGCGCACGGTGAAGTTGAACGCGGACCCGTCCGTCGCGGTGGCAGTAGCCGCCGAGGTGATCGCGGGCGGCCCGGTCACGGTGAGCACGAACGACTGGGTGGTGGTCCCGGCCGTGTTCTTCGCGGTGAACGTGACCGGGTACGTGCCAGCGCTGGCGGCGGTCGGGGTGCCGGACAGCGTGGCCGTCCCGTTGCCGTTGTTGCTGAACGAGACACCGGCCGGCAGCGTCCCGCTGTGCGTGACGTTGGTGGTGTACGTGGTCGGGCTGCCCACCGTGGTGACGGTGAAGCTGAACGCCTTCCCCGAGGTGGCGGTGGCCGTGGCCGCGCTGGTGAAGGTGGGCACCGGCCTCGTGCCGACGGCCGCGTTGACGGTCAGCGTGATCGTCTGTGATGTGCTGCCGCCGGCGTTGGCCGCGGTGATCCCGACCGAGTAGGTCCCGGCCGTGACCGCGCTGGTCCCGGACAGGGTCCCGGTCCCGTTCCCGTTGTCGGTGAAGCTGACCCCGGTGGGCAGCGTCCCGGCCGTCAGCGACGCGGTGGGATAGCCGGTCGTGGCCACGGTGTAGGCGAACGCCGTGCCGGCCGTCTCGGTAACGGCGGCCGCGCTGGTGAACGCCGGCGGGTTGTTGACGGTCAGGGTGAAGGCCTGGCTGGCCGTGCCGGTGGAGTTGCGCGCGGTGAAGGTCAGCGGGTACTCCCCCTTGGCCGCTGTGGTCGGCGTGCCGGACAGGGTGGCGGTCCCGTTGCTGTTGGCGGTGAACGTAATGCCCGGCGGCAGCGTCCCGGCCCGGCTCAGCGTCGGGGTCGGCGTGCCACTGGTGGTCACGGTGAAGCTGAACGCCTTCCCCGAGGTGGCGGTGGCGGAGGCCGCGCTGGTGATGGCCAGCCCGCTGTTCACGGTGAGCAGGAAGCTCTGCGTCGCGGTCCCGGTCGAGTTCTTGGCCGTGATGGTGACGGTGTACGTGCCCTGGCTGCCCGCGGGCGGCGTGCCGGCCAGGGTGGCCGTCCCGTTCCCGTTGTCCTTGAACGTCACGCCGGATGGCAGCGCCGGGCTGCTCGACGCGGACAGCGACGCCGCCGGGTTGCCGGTGGTCGTCACGGCGAACGTGCCGGCCTGGCCGACGCCGAACGTGGTGCCGCTGGCACTGGTGATGACCGGTGCGGCCAGCGCTGGATTGACGGTGAGCGTGAAGCTCTGGCTGGCGTCCGGGCTGACCCCGTTGGACGCGCTGATCGTGATCGGATAACTGCCCGCGGACCCGGACGCCGGGGCGCCGGCCAGGGTCGCGGTGCCGTCGCCGTTGTCGGTCAGGGTGACCCCGGACGGCAGCGACCCCGACTCAGTGATCTTCGCCGTAGGGCTGCCCGTGCTGGTCACCGAGAACGACCCGGCCGTGCCCACGGTGAACGAGGCCGAGTTGCCGCTGGTGACGGCCGGCGCGGTCGGGGCCGCGTTGACGGTGAGCGTGAAGCTCTGGCTGGCGTCCGGGCTGACCCCGTTGGACGCGCTGATCGTGATCGGATAACTGCCCGCGGACCCGGACGCCGGGGCGCCGGCCAGGGTCGCGGTGCCGTCGCCGTTGTCGGTCAGGGTGACCCCGGACGGCAGCGACCCCGACTCAGTGATCTTCGCGGCCGGGCTGCCCGTGGTCGTCACGGTGAACGTCCCGGCGGTCCCGGTAGTGAGCGTGACCGACGAGCCGCTGGTGATGGCCGGGGCCTGCTGGATCGTGATGGTCAGCGTCTGCTGCACCGAGCCGTAGGCGTTGGTAGCGGTCAGGCCCACGGCGTAGGTGCCCGCCGTGGTCGGCGTGCCAGCCAGCGTGGCCGTACCGTCCTGGTTGTCGGTCAGAGTGATCCCCGGCGGCAGGTTGTCGTAGCCCCAGCTGGGCGCCGGGAAGCCACCCGCCTTGGCGGTGAAGCTGAAGGCCGATCCGACGCTGCCCGTGGCCGTGTCGGCGCTGGTGAACGCCGGTGCCTGGCCGACGGTGACGGTCAGCGTCTGGGTCGCGTCGGGCGTGATCCCATTGCTGGCCGTGATGGTCAGGTCGACCGTGCCGGTCGTGGTGGGCGTGCCCGAGAGCAGGGCGGTGCCGTTGCCGTTGTCGGTGAACGTCAGCCCGTCTGGGAGCGTCCCGGACTCGGTGATCTTCGGCGTCGGCGAGCCGGTGGTGGTGACCGCGACCGCACCCGCCGAATTCAGCGTGAAGTCGGCCACCGAACCGCTGGTGATGGTCGGCGCCGCCGCCGCGCTGACCGTGATGGTGAGGTCGAGAGTGGCCGTGCTCCCAGAGGAGTTGGTGGCCGACAGCGTCACCGGGTAGCTGCCCTGCGAGCCGCTGGCCGGGGTGCCGGCGATCGTCGCGGTGCCATCGCTGTTGTCCTTGAACGTCATCCCGGACGGGAGCGCACCCGACTCGGTGATGGACGGCGCCGGGTAGCCGGTCGTGGTCACCGTGTAGCTGCCCGCCGTCCCGGTGGTGAAGGTGGCTGTAGCCGGGCTGGTGATGGCCGGCGCCTCGGAGTTGGTCAGCGTGAAGCTCTGGCTGCTGCCCCCGACACCGTTCGACGCAGTGATCTGGATCGGGTAGCTGCCACCGGTGCCGACGGCCGGGGTACCGGAGATGGTCGCGGTCCCGTCACCATTGTCCTTGAACGTCACGCCCGCGGGGAGGCTCCCGGTCTCGGTGAGCGCAGGGGCGGGCGCCCCGGTCGTGGTCACCGTGAAGCTGAAGGCAGCGCCGACGATCGAGGTCGCGGACGAGGCACTCGTGATTACGGGTGCCTCGTTCTCGGTGAGGGTCTGGGAGGAGCTGCCGGGGACGCTCAGCCAGTCCGACAGCACACCGCCGTAGGACTGCAGGGACGAGGAGCCGCTGACCGTCGTGCCGGGCGGCACCGTCACCGGCACGCTGGCCGCCCCGGTGCCGGTGTTGGCGATGGTGACCACGCCGTTGGTTTCGCTGGCGGTCACCGACGGCGACGAGCCGCCGAGGATCGAGGCCCAGGCGGTCTGGTCGGCCAGCGTGTTTCCGATACCGCCCAGGGTGAGCTGCTCGTAGGGGGTGTTGCTATTGAAGTAGCTGTCGTACTGCGAAATCAGCGGGTTGAGCACCTCATAGAGCAGCCCATCACCGTCGGTTCCGGGCTGGCTGGTGGCAGCCGGCACGTAACCGGCCGGGGGCAGGATGCTCGAGTACGGCGGCGTGCCCATGATGTTGGTCTGGTGCACATAGCTCACCTCGGGGTTGTTAGAGAGCACGTTCTGCATCATGCCGCCCACGACCTGGTTGATGACCTGGGCGAAGGTGAACGGCGTGGTCGAGCACGTGGTCGTCGAGGTGTTGTGGCACTGGCTGTCCGGGGCATTGGCGTCGTAAAGGGTGTTGTACTCGTCGAGTTCCTGAGCGTTGGTGACCGCGTTGTAGAAGATGTTGATCGGGTGCCGGGGCGCCACCTGGGCGGTGCCATCGACGAAGGGCTGCCCAGCCGCGTAGGTCGGCCCGCTGTAGCTGGCGCCGATGCCGAACTGGGCGTCCGGCGGGTTGGGGTACGCCTTGGAAGCGTCGGCTCCAACCGTGGTGATGCCGACCGCCGTGAGGGCCGCGTTGAAGTACGGGTTCTGCTCCCAGGGCAGCTCGTTGGCGTTCTCCACGACGGGCGGCGTCCAGCCGGCTGGCATGGGCGTGTCCAGGTAGGTCACGCCAGGGGGCGGCGTCGAGGTGCTCGACCCCGTGTCGGTGAAGGTGAGTTCCTGCTCGCCTGCGCAGGAGGTGGGGTTAGGGGTCGGCCCCTGGCACACCGTGCTCGTCGAGGCCGGGCTGGAGTCACCAGAGCTGTTGTCAGGCAGGGTGGCCGAGTCTGGCGTGGCGTAGGTGCCGATTTCGGTCCAGTTCCCCACGGTCCCCGAGGAGGATACCGGCGCCCGGTAGATGATGTAGTTCGCCGCGTGGCAGATGGCCTGCCACACCAGCGACACTGACCCAGCCGTTCCCGTCACCGTGACCGGGGGAAGATCACCCTGTTGGCCATCGGTCACGTAGGCCTGGGACTCATCGGTACTGGTGGAGTCCGCCGCGTTGAACTGGTCGGTCACCGCGTACTCGTAGGTGCCCGCGGGCAGCGACCCGCCGGTCGCGGCCGCGTCGGCCTCATCCAGGTCAGGCGGGTCGACCGTGGCCGGGGTGCCTGGGGCCAGGTCGGCGAAGCCGGAATGGTTGCCCGGCACGAACACCTGCGGGTTGTAGGTGCCGTAGGCGTTCGGGACGTCTATGGAGCCGGACGGGATGGTCGCTTTGGGAAGGCCCAGGCCGCCGGTGCCAGCAGTCGTTCCCGGTGCTGCTGTCGCGTCGTTGGTGTTCTCGTTCAGCTCGGCCTCGATGTAGTCCTGGGTCGCACAGCCGACGTCGAGGTAAGGAGTGTCGTAGGTGTGGCTCAGCCAGCCGAAGTCGTCCGCGTAGGGCTCGCCGGTAGCGGGGTCGGTCGCCTGGAACTCGGCCAGCAGCGGGTCCGGCCCGCAGGTACCGTCGTCAGCCGGGTTAGGCGTGTCGCAGCTGGCGGGCTCGCCGGGCAGGTCCAGCGCGCCGTTCTGGTACTCGACGGTCCCCCCGTAGTTGAACAGCTGGTCCAGGCGGAACGGAGTGGGCGGCTCACCCGCTGGCCGCGCGTTCGTGCTGTTTTCCTGGGCTGGATTGGACCAGTCCGCCGCGGAGACCACGTCGGCGGGATCCATGCGCTGCGAGTCCGCGTCGGAGTAGTCGTTGTCGTGCACCGCGACGCTCCACGCGTTGTCCGGCGTGAAGGTGTCGTCGATGTCCATCTCGACATAGTTGCGGTCAAGGCCCAGATGGGTGTCCTGGGTCACCCAGTTGATCAGCCCTGGGGCCAGCAGCAGCCACTGCAGTTGGCTGGCGTTGTAGTCGAAGTTGAGTTCCAATTCGGCCACCCCGGCCTGGGGGTCGGTGCTGGGGTGCTGGTACACCCCGGCCAGCACATTGCCCGCGGTGTTGTCCAGCCAGGGCGTGAACGGCGCCCCGGCGTTCACCGAGGCCGGGTAGCCGTAGCTGCCGGTGTCAAAGGGAATCGGGCCCGCCAGCTCGGGCAACGCCGCCAGTCCGGCGGCCGTCAGCTGCCCGGTGGTGCCATCCAGTGCCCCGCCCGAGACCAGGCTCTCCCCCAGGTAGGGGGCGGTGTATCCATCGATCTGCCGGACCCCGAAGGTGGACTCGTAGCTGTCCAGCGCGGTCAGCGCCCCCGCAGCGTAGTCGGCCGGGGAGTCCGCGATCACGACGCCGTTGTAGTTGCCAGCATTGCCGCTGGACAGCGTGGGCAGGTTGACCGTCTCGTTGGGCGCGGTCCCCGACGCGGTGACCTCGGTGTACGGCACGCCCTCGCTGGTCAGCGCGGCCTCCCAGGCGGCCGTGGTCACGTCGGCCGAGCCCTCGCCGATCAGCAAGATCTTGAGGTTTAACTGTGGCGGCGTGGCCGCGTCAGCCGCCGTGACCACGCCAGCAGTGGTCGCTAAGCTACCCGCGAGCGCCGCGACCAAGATCGAAGAAAGCCACGCCGAAGCCTTGCGCACACGTCCACTCACAGTTCCCCCACCAATCACGTAAATTCTTGGTGACCGCAGCCTGGCCACTAAGCAGCCCGGATAGCTACAAAGCCCGCAATATGGGCGGATCCCACCCGTGTCCGGGACTACTACCAAATGTGACGCCTCAGACGGTATTCCGGATTACAGCAAACAGCAATAGCCACTAGATGATCATTCCGTGGCGATCACATCGATACTCTGCCGGCCGGGGGTACTCATGGAGATACTCAGGCCCGCACCCACCCAGCAATGCCGGTCCGCTCGGCATAACCGCAGCTCAGAACCGAGTACTCGAGCGCCAAGGCGAGCCCGGCAGACGACTCCCGTGACTGCGGGGAGAACCTTTGGCAAACGGTTCATAACCCGCTGGTCAACCAGGCCGTCCGGACAGCCAGCCACCCCAAACGACCAAGTTAGACAGGCCCGTCCCTCCTATACCGGACCAAATCTCTTATTTGGCATAATTCGCCGGCACGTGCGAGACCCCGCCAAACAGTAAGAATGGCGTAACCAGAAAGCAGTCAGCACCTTACGTACCCGCCGAACTGGGTTGAGGAGCAAGGGAGCAAGGAACGAGCGACCTAGCGACGAGGGAAGGGGGCGGATTCAGCGCCCCCGGGACTGTGTTGGCTTTTGGTCTGCCCGAGCGGCTACGCCACCGGGCGCCCGCCCACCGTCACGCCCCCCGTGACCCCGCCTGCCCCGGCATCCCGCGGCCGTGTGAGGCTGGCGGTAGTGATGTTGGCCGGTCTCAGCGCCCTGGCGCGGCCCGGGCCCGGCCCGGCGGCCAGGCCGCCGGGTGACGGTGCCAGGCCATGGTCCGGCCGCGAGCGGGCCGCCGCCCTGGTCCGCCGGGCCCGCAACCGCACAGTCCCGCCCACCAATAGACCAACAGAGTCACCCGGAGGCGCAAGGCAGGCACAGCCCACGGAGGCGCAAAGCAGGTAGGGGATGCTCATGACCGGGAACGCGGCCCATCCGGACGGCCCGGAGGGGACACCGCCGTCGCGCCGGGACCGGCGGCGCTACTTCACGCTGATGACGATCTGCATCGGCCTGTTCATCCTGGCCTGGGCGGTGGTGGACCGGTATTCCACGGTGGCGGCCATCGTCATGTCGGCGGTC
>Ga0335078_10012791_pt1 | contig 12434 bp, 11 predicted proteins | sample Lox_Sample_32_FD_206711 | JGI IMG/M metagenome (GOLD analysis project Ga0335078, IMG submission 206711) | Soil microbial communities from Loxahatchee National Wildlife Refuge, Florida, United States - Lox_Sample_3.2 | ecosystem: Environmental > Terrestrial > Soil > Wetlands | place: USA... | reverse complement strand
GCCCTGGCGGTAACCCGGCGCTGGCAGGCGTGGCGCGGAAGGCGTCCCGAGGGCGGCTGGGCGTCGCGCGCCATCCGCATTTTTTGCACTTATCAGTTTGTGTGTCTCACCTGGGTGTTCTTCCGCAGCCCGACTACGGGCGTGGCCATGGATATTCTGAAGCGCATCGGGTCGCTGACATTCTCCCTGCAGAATGTCTCGGGCGGCGTGATGCTGGTTTCACTGGTGGCGGCCGCGGGCCAGTTTCTGCCGAAGAACTGGTACGAACGCGGCGTGGATTTGTTCGGCCGCACGCCGTCCTATGTGCAGGCGGCCGCCATGGCGGGGGCCGTAGTGGCCATTCAACTGTTGGCGGGCCGCGGGGCGGCGCCGTTCGTTTATACGCGGTTTTGACATGCGCGCATTCCCCCTCCGCACCGCTCTCACCATCGCCACATTTGCGCTGATGCTGGCCGCGGTGTCGCGTGTCATCCATGGCGTGGAGGCGCCCAGCCTGCGGACCGCTGCCGCGATCGCGGAGTTCACCCCCGAACTGACGCCGCTGCAGCCGTGGCGGCCGCATACCACACCCGAGGCCCTCGTGCCGCTGGCCGCCCTGCTCGCCGGACGGGGAGTGATGCGCCCCACACTGGATGATCGAAACGGGGGCCTGGACCACTTCTACGCGGCGCTGTGGCGCACCGAGCGCGGAGAGCCCCTGGCCATCACGCGCATCCTGCATTACGGCGATTCGCCCACTACCGCCGACCTGATCACCGGCGACAGCCGTCAGCTCCTGCAAAAGCGCTTCGGCGACGCGGGCCATGGCTTCACTTTAATCGGCAAGCCCTGGGCGTGGTACGGGCATCGCGGCGTGGAGCTATCCAGCCATGGCTGGCAGATGGACCCGGGCACCCGCTGGGATCTGCGCAATGGCCTGTTCGGCCTGGGGGGCGTGGCCTTCACCGGCCGTACCGGCGCTTTCAGCCGCGTGACGCTGCGCGACCCCACCGAGACGCGTTTGGAAGTTTGGTTCCTCCGCCAACCGGATGGGGGGAGCATCGCAATCTCCTCCGGCGGCGAGCCGATCGGCACGATCGAAACGGACGCGCCCGCCCGCGGCGCCGGGTTTGCGCGCTTCGAGCTGAAGCCGGGAACCGGTACGCTGGAGTTCACCACCGACGGCCTCGTCCGCATGTTCGGCATTACGCTCGAGAAGCAGAAAACCGGTGTGGTGTACGACAGCGTGGGCTTGAACGGGGCGTCGGTTTCCATGCTGGCCCTGATCTTCAACGAAAGCCACTGGGCACAGGAGTTGCGCCACCGCAACCCGGACCTGGTGATCCTCAATTACGGCACCAACGAGAGCGGGTTCGCCGCCTTCCTGACGCGCGAATACGAGAAGGAGTTGCGCGAAGCGATCCGGCGCGTGCGCGCCGCGCTGCCCAATGCTTCTATACTGGTGATGAGTCCCATGGACCGCGGCCAGAAGAATGGCGGCGAGATTGACACGCTGCCCACCATACCCCGCATCGTCGAGATTCAGCGTCGCGTGGCCGGCGAACTGGGGTGCGGCTTCTTCAACACCTTCGAAGCGATGGGAGGCGCGGGGACCATGGCGCGCTGGTATGACAGCCAGCCCCCGTTGGTGTCGGCGGACTTCATCCATCCCACGCCGGCGGGCGCGCGCATCGTGGCCGCGGCTTTTGTGCGCGAACTGATCTTGGGAGTGAACCGGTACAAATTGCACCAGGTGCTGAATCCGAACGCTGTAGCCGAGGTGCGCTGAGGGCATGCCGCGCCGCGCCGCCATCGCGTTGCTCTGCCTGGCGACGACGCTCGCCTCTTTAGCTCAAGCCAGCGCGCAGAGCACCCCAACTTCCAAAGCCGGCGCCAAGAAGAAGCCCGCGAAAAAAACGAGGAAGAAGGCCCGCGCGACCCGCGTCCGCCACTATGCCGCGCCGCGGGTGAGCGCCAAGCTGCGCGCGGCATCTTTGCAAAAAGTAGCGTTTCAACTGGACGAGCGCCCCGATCCCGTGATCGACCGGCCGGGCACGCTGGTGCCGTTCTTCGAACGGCTGTACCGCCTCTCCAGCGGCGACAGCCCCACGGTGCACATCCTGCACTTTGGCGATTCCCATACGGCGTCGGACGATTGGACCGGGGTGCTGCGCGAGCTATTCCAGAACCGCTTCGGCAATGGGGGGGCGGGCTTCTCGCTGGCCGGAGTTCCGTTCAAGGGTTATCGCCGCTACGACGTGCGCGGCGGCGCCAGCAGAGGCTGGGATGCGGCCGGCCTGCGCACCGGCGAAGGCGATGGCCTGTTCGGCCTCGGCGGCGTCAGTATCGCCACCGAGCGCGCCGGCCAAACCATCTACCTGGATGCGGATTGCGCGTGGGTGGAACTCGACTATCTGCAGCAGCCCGGCGGCGGCCGCGTGGCCCTTTCCGACAACGGCCAAACGTTCAACGAAACCTCTACCGAGGGACCCTTCGCGCCCGGCTTCCTGGAGTACGCCACCACGCCCGGCCACCATCGCTTCGAAGTGCGCACCGTGGAACCAGCGCCGGTGCGACTGTTCGGATGGGTCACGGAAAACCCCAAAGGCATCACCTACGAGTCCATGGGGATTAACGGGGCGGAGGCCGCGCTGATCCAACGTTGGGACGAGGCCATGCACGCCGCATACCTCAAGCGCCGCGACCCGGCGCTGATCGTGCTGGCCTACGGCACCAACGAGGCCAGCGACTCCAAGTGGAGCGAAGCTGGATACCTGGAGACCTTCTCCACCATCCTGCAGCGGCTGCGGCGCGCGGTGCCGGCGGCCTCTATTCTGGTGCTGGGCCCCCCGGACCGCTTCGTGCGCATCAAGGGCCGCTGGCGGCCGTACGAAGGCGTGGACCGCATTGTGGCCGCGCAACAGGAGGCCTGCCACGAGAATCGCTGCGCCTACTGGAACACTCGCGCGCGCATGGGCGCCGAAGGTTCTATGGTCAATTGGGTGATGGCGGGCCTGGCCCAGGGCGATTACGTGCATTTCACTTCGCAGGGGTATCAGCGATTGGGCAGCGTGCTGTTTCAAGATATAATGCGGCTGTACGAGAGCTATCTGAAGGTCCGTCCGGAACTAGCCTCTCAGGCCACAGATGAACAAACAAGCCAGGATCACTGAGATTGTCGAGAAACTGTCCGGCAAGCCGCTCGCCATCGGCCCGGACGAATCGCTGTTTGAATCCGGCGTGCTGGATTCTTTCGCGCTGCCGGACATGGTGGGCGCGCTGGAACGCGAGTTTTCCATCCGCATTCCGGATGCCGATCTCACGCCGCGCAAGTTCGATTCCATCGAGCGGATCGAAGCCTACCTCGACGCACGCTGCTGACTATGGCCTACCTGCGGGCGTTCGGCGCTTACCTGCCTTCGCGCGTGGCGGACAACCACGAGCTGGCCGCGGCTGCGGGCACGGATGCGGAATGGGTCCTGCGGGCCACGGGCATCGTGGAGCGGCGCTTCGCCGCGCCGGAAGAATCGGTCGCCTCGCTGGGAATCCGCGCGGCGAAGGACTGCCTGGACAACGCCGGCCTGACCGCCCGGGATGTTGGATTGCTGATGGTTGCCAGCAGTTCGGCCGAGCGGCGGTTTCCCGGGCCAGCCGCAGCCATTGGCGCCGGGCTGGGGATCAACGGCGTCCCGGCGATCGATCTGCCGATTGCCAGCGCGGGATCTCTGTTTGGCATGGCTCTGGCGGCGCACCTCGCGCCGGCTTATGGAAATGTGCTGGTGATCGGCGCCGAGGTGATGTCGCGGGTGGTGGCGCGGCATCCCGCCCACCGGGACACCGCCATCCTGTTCGGCGATGGCGCCGGCGCCTGCCTGGTCAGCACCGAACGGGGATTTGCCGAAATCCGCGATGCGCTGCTGGCGAGCGATGGCGATTTCGCCGAAGCTCTGCGCCTCGACCTGGACGGGCCGTTGTTCATGGACGGCCGGACCATCATCATGCAAGCTGCGCGCAAGATTCCGCGCGCGATTTCGGAATTGCTGGCGCGAAACCACGTCGCGCCCGCGGCGGTGGAAGTGTTTCTGATGCACCAGGCAAACCTCAACCTGATCACGCGCGTGGCACAAGCCCTGGCGGTTCCAGAGGATCGTTTCTTTCGCAATATCCAGCGATACGGCAACACGTCCTCGGCGTCGATGTTGCTCGTGGCGGCGGAATGGTGGCGGCAATCCGCGGTGGCGCCCGCGGGTCCGATCGTGTTCGCCGCATTCGGCGGAGGGTTGCATTGGGGGGCTGTGCTGGCTGCCTGAGCCAGGCGGAAGGCCCATTGACAATCGGCGCAGGTTTGACAACCTGCCACACAGGATTGTTCTACAGTCGCGCCAGGTGGACCGACCCATCCCCGGTGCGCACGGTCAGTACCTGCCCGCCGCCGTTTAGTTTCCCGCTCACCGAATCCTCGTGGATGCCTCCATCTGTGGTCAGGGGCAGATCCACGGTGATGTGCCCGTCTCCGGTATGGGCGTCCAGATCCGCAGCGAAGCCATCCGGTAGCCGCAGCGTTACTCCGCCATCGCCGGTGTGCACCATCCAGCCGGTAGCCATGTGCGATCCGGAAGCCACCTCGGCATCGATGTTGCCGTCGCCGCTGCGCAGGTCCAGCCCGCTAAACTTCCCGCGCACGCGGATGTTGCCGTCACCGCTGGACGCTTCGAGGGCGCCATCAAATGCTTCGCCGTCGATGTTGCCGTCATGCGTAATCAGGCGGGTCTGCCCGCGCAGACCATCGGCGCGGATGTTGCCATCGCCGGTGTGCACGTCGGCTTTGGTTGCGTTGGGAACCTGCACTTCGATCTTCACCCACCGGTTCCCCAGATTGAAATGCACTCTGGGGACCTTCACTTCGATCTCCACCCGGTCGCCAGTCTGATGCTCCATCACACTGACGTCGCCGGGTCCGATGCGCCAGCCGGAGGTGTAGACCTTCGCCTCGATGGTGCTTATGTTAGCGGTGTGCACCGTCACGTTGGCGTCGCTGGTCTCGATGCGCAACTCCGGCGCCGCGCCCACCTTAAAGCTCTTGCTCCACTGATCCGCCAGCGCGGGAAATGCCGCCAGAATGCAAAGGGCGGCAAACGACAAGATAGTCTTCAACATAGATAGCCTCACCATCAATACGATGCAATTGGGCGGGTAGTTCCCGAATTTCCGGGACTCCGGAGGAGTATGGTCATGCCGACCGCCTGCCGACCGATGCGCGTAACCGCGCCGTAGAGCCCCGCCTTGTTATGGTTCGCCCGAACGGCTTTCATCATTTCCGGCGCGGGTCTTGCTGTGTCAGGATCCAGGTTTTGCATCGAGCAGCGATACGTCGCGCATCGTGACGGTGATTTCCGGGGGCGTCGTCCCCCGCGCCGAATGAGAGCACACCGCCAACCACTCGTCTTCCTGGAAGGGAACCGGCCGCAGTGGCATCTACGGTGAGGCCATGCTTCAACTCGTTAAGGGTAGTTTGGCGGCTGCGGAGTGCGCGGGCGTCCAGACGTTGAGGTCGAGGCAGAAGCATCTGCGGACAGTTGGCGGGAAAACTCTTGGCGACCTGGATTCCCTTCCAGGGCTGGGCAGGCTGCGGCGGTCCCGCTGCCGGAGACCCATCCGGGATCGATCTTGACCAGGGTGTCGAGGCCGTTGGGCAGCGCCGGGGCGGCCAGCAAGAGTACGTCGAGAATCGATTTCATCTTAAGCATGATGACACAAAGCTGGCGGCAAGATAGCTGTGGCCATACTTACGCATCAGGTCCTGGGGGTGAGGCCTGCCTTGGTCCGCGCGGCGGGGTTTGCGCCCATCTTCAGAAGCAGGTAAGACCATGGATGAATCGCCGAAATCGGCCGACGCGGCATAAAGGAGCGGCGTCAGACCTCTTCGGTCAACGGCATTCACTTTTTCCTCCTCACCCGGCGGATGGCTCACGAAAGTTGCGATTGGTCATGGTGCGCAGGTGCAGTTCCGCGACGTCCCGCACATCGACGATGCCAAAGGAGAGGCGCGGGCAGCCCGGCATCGCGCCGTCCATCAGACGCTTCACGATCTGGATGGAGGTGGAATAGTCCGGCCCGAGGACGGGGCCCACCGCACCGACCGGATTGACGACCGCGAGCTCCAGAGCGCCGCCTTCACGCGCGATGAAATCCCCCGCGGCACGCTCCGCCAGAGTCTTCGACTTCGCATAGGGGCCTACATCGGCGCCGTTGAGGTCGGTCCAGTTCTCCTCGGAGAAGGGTTGGTCCGAAGGCCTGGCGCCGTAGCCGATGGCGGCGAAAGAAGAGGTGAGCACGACCCGCTTGACGCCCGCGTCCCGCGCGGCCCGCAGCACACGCAGCGCGCCCTCGCGCGCCGGGACGATCAGTTCGTCTTCGTGTTTGGGCACGCTGGCCGGGAATGGTGAAGCGACGTGTAGAACATAGTCACAACCGGCGGCGGCTTCCGGCCAGCCCGCGTCGGGCGTGAGATCAGCGGCAGCCAAGGAGACCGCCTCTCCTGGTTCGGCGCCGCCTGAGCATCGCACGCACGTCGGCTTCACGCGCGAGTGAACGCACGGTGGTGCGCACGCGATAGCCCGCGGCCAGGAGGCGCAAGATGCAGTGCGCGCCAATGAGTCCCGAGCCGCCCGTAATAAGGACCAATTCGCCAGTCATACCGTTTTTCATTCCACGCGCCCCAATGCTTCGCGCGGGATGCAGTATGCTTATGGCATCGTGGCCTTTATCAACGACGATTTCCTGCTCAGCAACCGCACTGCGAAACGGCTGTATCACACCTTCGCCGAGGATGAGCCGATTCTCGATTATCACTGCCACCTGCCGCCGAAAGACATCGCGGAGAACCGGCAGTTCCGGGATCTCTACGAAATCTGGCTGGAAGGGGATCACTACAAATGGCGCGCGATGCGGGCCAACGGCATCGGCGAGCGGTATTGCACTGGCGACGCCAGTTCGTACGAGAAATTCCTGGCGTGGGCCGGCACGGCGCCGCAAACGCTGCGCAATCCGCTGTATCATTGGACGCACCTTGAACTGAAGCGCTACTTCGGCATCGATGAACTGCTCGACGAGCGGAGTGCGCCGCGCATCTGGGAGCGGGCGGACGCGCTGCTGGCCACACCGGAGTTGCGCACGCACGGCATCCTGAGCCGGTTTCATGTGACGCACTTGTGCACCACCGACGATCCGGCGGACGATCTGGCGTATCATCGGGCGATGCGGGCGTCAGGCCTGGCCACGCACGTGTATCCGGCTTTCCGTCCGGATAAGGCATTGAATGTCCACATGCCGGAGGGTTTCAACCCATGGGTGGAGCGGCTGGCGGCGGCCAGCAATGTGGATATCGGCTGCCTGCGGGATTTCACCGACGCGCTGCGGCGGCGTCACGACGACTTTCACGCGCTGGGCGGGCGGCTTTCCGACCACGGGTTGAACCGGTGCTATGCGGACTTCTGCTCCGAGCCGGCGGCGGCCACGATCTTCGACCGCGCGCGCAACGGGCAGGCGGCCGGCCCGATGGAACACGCGCAGTTCGCATCCTACATGATGCTGCTGTTCGGGCAGCTTGACGCGGAGAAAGGCTGGACCAAGCAACTACACCTGGGCGCGTATCGCAGCGCCAACACGCGGCGGCTGCAGGAGGCTGGTCCGGACACCGGTTTCGACTCGATCGGCGACTGGCCGCAAGTGGCTGCGCTGGGCGCATATCTCGACAGGCTGGAGATGGAAGGCGCATTGCCCAAAACGATTATCTATAACGTGAACCCGGTGGACGATTATGCGTTTGCCAGCATGATAGGCAACTTTCAGGACGGCCAGATTGCCGGCAAGATACAGTTCGGCAGCGGCTGGTGGTTTCTGGATCAGAAGGAAGGCATGGAATGGCAATTGAATGCTCTGTCGAATACGGGCCTGCTGTCGCGGTTTGTGGGGATGATTACGGACTCCAGGTCGTTCATGTCTTATCCGCGGCATGAGTACTTCCGGCGCGTGCTTTGTAACTTGATCGGTGGAGATATGGAGAACGGACTGATTCCGGACAGCGATGAGTTAGTTGGGGCGATGATAGGGAATATCTGCTACCGGAATGCGCGGGAGTACCTGGGGCTGGGGCGTTAGATTAGCCGCGAGGCTCTGCTGTGGGCACCAGCCAGTGGATTACCGCAAAGGCCACTAAGTAGATCGATCCGGCGATCATGAAGAGCGGGGCGTAGGCTCCGTGCGACCAGTCGAGCCAGTATCCCACCAGCGGCGCGACCAGCATGCCGCCCACGGCTCCGCCGAGGCCTCCCAGTCCCACGACCGATCCCACGGCGGCGCGCGGGAACAGGTCGGACGCCAGCGTGTACAGATTCGCCGACCAGCCCTGATGCGCGGCGGCGGCCAAGCCGACCAGCCCCACTGCCAGCCACATTTTGGCGTGCGCCGTGCCCACGAAGACCACCGGGGTCACCGCCACGGCGCAGATGAGCATGGCGGCTTCGCGCGCGCGATTGGGTGTCCAGGCGCGCTTCACCAGAGCGCCGGATATCCAGCCGCCGCCGATCGATCCCACGGTGGAGGCTTGATAGACGACGATGATGGGGAGCCCCAGGTGGGCGAGATCCAGGCCATAGACCCGGTTCAAAAAGGCGGGCAGCCAGAACAGGTAGAACCACCACGCGGGATCGGTGAGGAACTTGCCCAGGATAAAGGCCCAGGCGGAACGGCTGGTGAGCAGGGCGCCGAGCGGCGGACGGGCGAGGTCTTCTTCGGGCGAAGGTAGAGGCGCCTGCCGGTTCGGCCCGCGGAGGAACCACGACCAGAGCAGCACCCACGCGAGGCCGGCTGCGCCGGTCACGATGAAGGCCGAGCGCCACCCGTAGTGCAGCGCCAGGAAAGGGACCGCCAGCGGGGCGAGCATCGCGCCGATATTCGCGCCGCTGTTGAAGATGCCGGTGGCCAGGGCGCGCTGGCGTTGGGGGAACCAGTCGGCCACGGTGCGGATGGCGGCGGGAAAGTTGGCGGACTCGCTCAGGCCGAGGCCGAAGCGCGCGACTCCGAAGCCCAGCGCGCTGTGCGCCAGCGCGTGGGCCATGGCTGCGAGGCTCCACAGCGCGACGGCCACCGCATAGCCCAGTCGCGTGCCCGCCCAATCGATGAGGCGGCCCGCGAAGGGCATCATCAGCGCGTAGGCCAGTTGGAAGGCGAAGACGATCCAGCCGTAGTCGGCTTCGCGCCAGTGCAGTTCGTTTGCGAGCGACGGCTTGAGCAGGCCGAGCACCTGGCGATCGACGTAGTTGATGGTGGTGGCGAAGAACAGGAGTCCGCAGATGTACCAGCGGAGCCGCGATGCGGACGGGGGCGCGAGGGGATCGGTCATGGGGATGAGATCGCCGCCTATCCACTATAATGCAAGGCGCGGGGCGGGATAATCGTACGTACGTTGTATGATAGTCGTACGTGTGATAAGATGATTGCGGTGAGGAAACCATGCGCGTGACTGCCTCGAGGCTGCGAGAAAACGTTTACAGAATCCTGGATGAAGCCATCGAAACCGGCGTGCCGGTGGAGGTGGTCCGCAAAGGGGTGGTGCTGCGCATCGTTCCCGAGAAACCGAAGAGCAAGCTGGACGGGCTGAAGAAGCGTAATGTATTCGTGGGCGATCCCGACGATATCATCGGCATGGATTGGTCCAGCGAATGGTCGGAACTGAAATGATCTACCTGGATACGCACGCGCTCATCTACGTTGCCGCCGGCGAAACGAACAGGCTCGGAGCGGCGGCGCGCAGGGCTATCGATCGGGAAGACGCGCTGGCTTCCGCGGCCTCCGTCCTGGAACTCGAACTGCTTCACGAAATCGGCCGGCTGAAGCCGACTGCGTCGAAGTTGATATCGATTTTGGCCGGCGATATCGGTCTGCGCATTTGCGATTTGCCTTTTCGGACGATCGTGGACCGTGCGCTGAGCGAGAGCTGGACGCGCGATCCGTTCGACCGCCTGATTGTGGCGAACGCCAAGGCCGCCGGCGCCGGGCTGGTCACGAAAGACGCGCGGATTCACGAGAACTATTCGCGCGCTTTGTGGTGAGTGGAAAGGTCTGGAGGGGCGTAGACGCGCACATAATCGACCAGCATAGTTTGCGGGAATACGCTGGTGGAGTCCGGATTGCGCGGCCAGGCGCCGCCGACCGCCACGTTGAGGATCAGGAAGAAGGGATGGTCATAGACCCATCTGGTCCCGGCCGGCAGGGAGGCGGGCGTGACCGTGTGGTAGGTCTGGCCATCCACCAGAAAGTCGATGCGCTCGGGCGCCCACTCGACGGCGTAGATATGATAATCGTCGGCGAAGCGGCCGGCCGCAAGCTGGAACGGCTGGCCGATACCCTTGTCACCCGAATAGCCCGGGCCGTGGACGGTGCCGTGCACGGTATCCGGCTCGCGGCCGATGTTCTCCATGATGTCAATCTCGCCGCAGGTGGGCCATCCCTTGCTTTTTTCGTCGTCGCCCAGCATCCAGAAGGCCGGCCAGGTGCCTTGTCCGTAGGGAATGCGGATGCGGGCGTCCACGCGCCCATATTGGAAGGCGAACTTGCCTTGCGTCTTCAGGCGGGCCGAGGTGAACTTGCCCGGCTCGGACTGGAGCGCCTGAATGACCAGGTGCCCCTGGCCATCCAGATAGGAATTGGCGCGGCTGGCAGTGTAGACCTCCAGTTCCTGGTTGCCCCAACCATTGCCGCCGAGATCGTAGACCCATTTGGCGGGATCGGCCGGGGAACCCGGCGCGCCGTTGAATTCGTCGCTCCAGATCAACCGGCGATCCTCGGCGGCGGCGGGGAGCAGAATGCAGGCGATGATGGCCAGCGGGGCTAAAGCCCCACGCGGGCTTAAGCCCGCCCTCCAGGTCATGGGTCCTCCATCAGGTGGCGGCCGGAGGTTCGCCAGAAGGCCCAAATCACGATGGCCAGAGCCAGCGCGGGATAGGTCACCACGGCGGATTCATATGGTTTCGTCAGGTTCTGCGCTCCGGGAGTTCGCGTCAGGAAGTTGACGAAGAAAATCGCGGCCATGGTGGACACCAGTCCCAGGCGCAGCAGGACGAACACCAGCAGGGTGAAGATCGCCAGAAAAAACAGAAAATTCAACCACAGCATGTCGCCCTGCCAGACGTCGCCTTCCGCCAGCGCGAACAGCACCGCAGCCGCTACGGAAGCGATCCAATCTTTGCGGAAGACCGCGCGGAAGCAGAAGATCGCAAATATCACGACCAGCCCGAACTCCATGGCGCTGTAAGCCCTCTCGAAAACGTCGGCCATCCAGTAGCGGGCGCTGACGCCAACCAGCGCGCTGGCGGCGGAGCCTACATTCCCATGGGAAGCCTGCACCCATTGGGCGACGATGAAGAAAGCGGCGATCGCGAGACCGACCAGCGCGCCATAAAGGACATGCGCGGCCACCTGAACGTCCTGCCAGCGGCCGGCCAGCACGCGGCTCCAGGTGAGGATGGCGTGCGGCCAGCGCGCGCGCACGGCCGGCTCGAGCGCGATATAGAGCAGCCAGATGAGGGCGGCCGAGGTGAACCAGTCCGCGGCGTTGGTGACGAAGATCTGGATCATCGACAGGTCGGCCACCCAGTGTGCCGAGCACGCCCAGGCGGTCCCCGCCAGGATGAAGTACGCGACCGACAGGCGCCACGCGCCGCGGCGATCGCCGCGGCCGGCACGCAGATTGCGCGCCGCCATGAATGCGGAGAACAGAAACACCAGTCCAGTAGTGAGTCTCTCCACCAGCGTACGGATCGACTCCTTCCAGGATCTGGCGTAGGATTCCGGTTCGTGCCAGGGCCGGGACCAAGGCCAAAGCACCTGCAGGTCCGTGATCTTGCCGTGCCAGGCCGCGGCTTGCACGGTAATCTCCATGTGCAGCGCGGGGTGCTGTCCTTTCCATGCCTTCTGCCAGTCGAATGCGTACACAGGCGTGAATCTGGGCGCGGTCTCCGGCCATGGGGAGATGTCGAAGCCGATGGCGCGGGAGATTGCCTGCACATCGACTTCGTGCGCCGGGGTGGGCAGTTCCACCTGTGGCGGAACCGCATGAAAGAACCGCAGTTCCCCTTTGCTATTGACCCACGCTTCGATCATCCCCGATATAGTAGGCGCCGGGCGCGCTTCGGTAACCTCGCCATCCGGTAGCGCGACGAGCGGCATGGGGCTTTCGCGATAACCAAGGTTTAGCGGCGGCTCCGCTTGAAAGCGGCGGCGAGCTTCGGCTACGTTCTGGATGTGCTTGTTCGCATCGAAGATGGCGTCCCAATCCCAGTGCAGGTCGTATTTCTGGTCGGCGGGCAGCGCCGTATAGCCGAAGGCAGCCGCGTATTCGCGAACCTTGGCGGCCAAGGCATCCGGCGAGAGTTCGAAGGGGACGAGGCTGTGCA
>Ga0335078_10012790_pt1 | contig 12436 bp, 8 predicted proteins | sample Lox_Sample_32_FD_206711 | JGI IMG/M metagenome (GOLD analysis project Ga0335078, IMG submission 206711) | Soil microbial communities from Loxahatchee National Wildlife Refuge, Florida, United States - Lox_Sample_3.2 | ecosystem: Environmental > Terrestrial > Soil > Wetlands | place: USA: Florida... | reverse complement strand
TCCGTCTGCTAGCCGGGCGCCGTCGCGTTCTGTGCGCAGCCGGGTCGCTCGTCGCGTGAAGGCGTTGCCGTACGGGTTGGACTCGGAGACCGGGACGCGGACGGCATCAACCTCATCGACAGCGTTCGTGGTGCCGTCAAGCATCATGTCGAGCCGGGCGGAGAAGAGGTGCTGATGGAAGGGGGCACCGACTCCCGGGGCGATCTCGCTCGCCCACGGGTAGGACGGGTCGCCCGGGGTCGGATAGGCCGAGGCGAAGACGACTCCGGTCGCCTTGCACTCGAGCTCGATGGTCCCGTCAAGGTAGAGATACCAGTAGAAGCCGTAGTCATAATTGCCGACGGTGATGAAGAACGAGATCACCAGGCGCCTCTGACGGCGCGTGGATGAGCTCCCGTTGTACGCGTCGGTATGCTTCCACAACAGTCCGTAGTCCTCTTCGTGCATGCAGATTGCGTTGGTGATGGTCCGTGGCCGGCCATCGTCGTCGGCGATTGTGGCGTCGAAGTACTGGATCTCACCGAGGCAGTCACAGCCGAGTGTGAGGGCGTTGGCTTCCTTGCCCAGCGAGTATTCGCCGGCATCAAAATAGTTCTGCCAGAAGCGCACGGGGGACGGATCCCCGTAGGGAACCACCATCTCCGCCACCGATGCCCGGTAGATGATCGGCCGCAGGCGTCCGCCGTCCTCGAAGCCGATCTGGTGGAGCGTGAGGCCTTCAATCTGGTCGAAGCCGATTCTGAACTGCCACTTCTCCCAGGTCACCAGGTTGCCATCGACGGTGAAGCTGGGACCGTCGGGCTGGGAAATCTCAATGGGCCGTTGCGAGGTGCGGGCCGGGCGGGCCGGGTCTTCGAGGTGGAAGTCGGCGGGTGTCAGCGGAATGTCGAACACGCTGTCGTCGATCAGTTCGATCACCTCGCAGCTGATCAGGTCGACGTAGGCGACGATCCCGTCAATGGGATGGGCCCAGACGTTATCGTCGTCGTTGAGCTGCAGGAACGACAGGCAGCGGACCAGGCGGCGGCCCTGCTCGCCGGGCAGTCCGAAAACTCCCGCGCTGAGCGCCGACACTCTGATGCGGGCGGGGTCGGTGAGCCCGCGCTTGGCCATGGCCTCCCGCCAGTCCGCGTCGGACCACAGCACCTTCTCCACCAGGTCGAACTCTTCCGCCATAATCGGTGGCTGGCCCTCGCTTCGTACGTCCACGATGCGTGCGGAGAGAACCGTCGCCGTGGTCAGGGACGCGACTACCTCGGTGACCTGGCCTGTGGCACGGTCCAGCAAGACGCTGCGCACCCGCCGGTCGAGGAGGTGCGCGGGCTCCCAGGCGAGCACCTCGCGCTTCGGCGGCTCGTGGAGCAGGACGAGCGGGAAACGGGTAGCCGGCCGGATCAGGCCGGCTCGATCCAGGATCGCGCGGTTCAACTCGATCTCGTCACCGGTGAGACGGTCGAGAGGGTGTTGGGTCATGTGCCGTTCCTTCGGGGGAGGCGAGGACCGCGAAGTCGGCTGCCAGGCCGGCCTGGAGCGGGTCTGCTTGATGGCCACCAGCATGCGGGTCTGCTTGATGGCCACCAGCATGATGACATCGCAGGGCCCTTGTCCAGCCGATTTATTTGAGCTAAAGCATCGATTGAGCCGATGTATGGTTTAGCCGGCGAGGGCGCCGTGGCGGCGCAGCACCTCGGTGCTCACGGCGGCGACCGCCGCGGCGCGGCGGGTAGGGCGGCTGCCGGCGGCGGTGACCAGCACGACTTCCAGCGGCGTGCCGCCTCCCTCCAGGGCGAGGGACACGACCGGGTGGCCGTCCAGTGAGGTGGCCACGGCTGGCTGCAGGTTCAGCAGCGTGTAGGCCAGCCCGCGGCCCACGAGCGCCCGCAGCGTCTCCACGCTGCTGCTCCGGTAGCGGATGTCCGGCTCCACGCCTGCGGCGGCGAACATCCCGAGGAAGTAGTCGCGGCTCTGCGGCAGTTCCAGTAGCGCCAGCGGCTCGCCGGCGAGCTGGGTGAGCGTGACCTTCGAGCGGCCAGCCAGCTTGTGCCGGGCCGGCAGCAGCACGTACGGCGGCAGGGTGAGCACCCGGCTCGTGACCAGCCGCGGGTCCGGGGCCAGTTCGTAGCCGAGGCCTAGTTCGAACCGGCCGCTGATCACCCCCTGGGCGAGCGTGTCGAGGTCGACCTCGCAGGTGTCCAGGCGCAGGCCGGGGTGACGCTCGGCGCAGGTCGCGAGCAGTTCGGGCAGTACATACGGCGCGAGCACCTCGAAGCACCCGACCGCGATCGCGCCGGTGAGTTCCTGGCCGAACTCGCGGGCCTCGGCCTTCAGCTCCTCGGCCTGGGCCAGCAGCCGGCGGGCGGCGGCCAGCAGGTGCTCCCCGGCCGCGGTGAGCGTGACCCCGCGCGCATGGTGACGCAGCAGCAACTGCACCTCCAGGACGCGTTCCAGGTCGGCCAGCGCCGTCGACATGGCCGACTGGGACAGGCGCACCCGGGCCGCCGCGCCGGTGATGCTGCCGGACTCGGCGACCGCGACGAAGTACTCCAGCTGGCGCAGCGTGTACTCGGCCACCGCGACCCCCGGGCTTGCAGAGGTTGAACCGAACTTTCACAATGAAAACATCAATTGTACAGATGTCTCTGAGGGGTGCACGCTAGACCAGGACACTGGACCAGGACAAACCGGAGGGACAGCGTGAGCACGCACACCCGCATCCGCCCGTTCAACACCCGCGACACTTACCCCGAGCAGAACCTGGACAACGACCTGTGCCAGGCCGTCATCGCCGGAGACACCATCTACCTGCGCGGGCAGATCGGGCAGAACCTCGACACGTCGGAAGACGCCGGCGTCGGCGACGTCACCGCGCAGGCCGAGCAGGCCATGACCAACATCGACCTGCTGCTCCGCGAGGCCGGCTCCTCGCTGCAGGACATCGTCAAGGTCACCGTCTACCTCGTCGACCCCCGCTACCGCGAGCCGGTGTACCGGGTGATGGGCCGCTGGCTCAAAGGCGTGTACCCGGTCTCCACCGGTCTGGTCGTCTCGGCGCTGGCCCGCCCGGAGTGGCTGGTCGAGATCGACGCCACCGCCGTCCGCCCGGCGACATCATGACGTTCTCGCTCACCGCCCGCTGCCCCGGCACCGGCGCGTTCGGCATCGCGATCAGCTCCTCCAGCCCCGCCGTGGCCGCCCGCTGCAGCCATCTGCGCCCCGGCGTCGGCGCGTCCGCGTCGCAGAACATCACCGACCCCCGCCTCGGCGAGCGGCTGCTCGACCGGCTCGCGGCCGGCGACAGCGCCGCTGAGGCGATGGCTGCGGTCGTCGCGGCCGACTCCACCGCCGACTACCGGCAACTTACCGTCGTGGACACCGCCGGGCGGGCCGCCGGTCACTCAGGCCGGCACACGCTGGGCACACACCACCTCGCCGTCGGTGACGGCGCCGTCGCAGCTGGCAACCTGCTCGCCTCCGCCGAGGTTATCGACGTCATGCTCGCCGCGTTCGACCACGACCCGGCCGGCACCCTCGCCGCCCGGCTGCTGCACGCCCTGACCGCGGCGCTGTCCGCCGGCGGGGAGGCGGGCCCGGTGCACTCCGCCGGGCTGGCCGTCACCCACCCCACCGCCGGCTGGGCGGACACCGACCTGCGCGTCGACTGGCACGACGAACCCATCGCGGAACTGAGCCGGCTCTGGGCGCTATGGCAGCCGCAACGCCAGGACTACATCACCCGCGGTCTGCACCCGGCCAGCGCGCCGGCCTATGGCGTGCCGGGCGACCAGTGACCGCCAAGGACCAGGCCCGATCCCGGATCGCCGCCGCCGGTCAGCTGCTTGAGCTCAGCCACCGCATCCACGCCCACCCCGAGACCGCCTGGCAGGAACACCAGGCCGCCGGCTGGCTCACCGACGCGCTGGACCGGCTCGGCTACGCGGTCACCCGCGGCGCCCGCCAGCTGCCCACCGCGTTCACCGCCAGCATCGGCCCCCACGTGCCGCCGAAGTCGTATTTGATGCCCAGCACCGGCTCGATCGTGCCGGGGAAGACGGACAGCCACGAGCCGAGCAGCACCCAGGCGTAGATCAGCACCGCGCAGACCCACAGCCCGGCGCGGCCGCCCGGAATGCGGTACGGGCGGGGCAACGCGGGGTAGAGACGGCGCAGCCGCACGATCGTCGGGAAGATCACCAGGTAGCTGAGCAGCAGGGTGCTCACCGCGATCGACAGGACCACGGTGAACACCGCGGCGTCGCTGCCGTGCACCAGCGTGGTAGCGGCGACGCAGAACACGGTGGCCACCGCGCCGGAGAGCAGGTTCACCCGCACCGGCGTACCCAGCGTCGGGTGGAACACCCCGAAAAACCGCGGGAAGGTGCCGTCCGCGCCGGCGATCGCCTGCACCCGGTCCGAGGCGATCATCCACGCACTGCCCTGGTTGAGCAGCACGAAAATGAACAGCGCCCCGGTGATCTGCAGCAGGGTGTGCGCGGCCGGCCCGTACACGCCGAACACGGTGCCCGTGGCGTCCATGAACCCGGTCGCACCGGTGATCTTCGACGCGGGCAGCACTGCGATGATGCCGAAGATCGGCACCAGGTAGCACAGCGCGGACACGGTGCCGGAGACGGCGACCGACGCCGGTACGTCCTTGCGCGGGTTGCGCATCTCCTCGGCCGCGCCGTTCTGCGCCTCGAACCCGACCACCGCGAACAGCACGATCGGGGTGACCGCGAGGAAGCCGGCGGTGGTGGGGGAGAAGCTGCCGGCCGCGTAGCCGTGCACGCCGTGCTTGGCCGCGTACACGGTGACGGTCACCACGAACACCGCCACCAACGCCACCTTGACGATGGCGCCCACGTTGAGCAGCCACTTGCCGTAGCGCAGGCTCACGACCGCCGACAAGATCGCCAGCCAGATGAAGGCCAGCTTGAACAGATAGTCACCGGCGCTGCCCGCGTGGGTGTGCACCAGGTAGACACTCCACGTGGTAGCGGCCAGGAAGGTCAGCGACCCGCCCAGCCACACCGGGTTGGTGATCCAGTAGAACATCGTCGACACCGACGCCCAGAACCGGCCGAACGCCAGCCGCACCCACACATACGGCCCGCCCTCCTGCGGAAAAGAGCTACCCAGCTCGGCCATCACGAGCCCGTATGGCACCAGGAAAGCGACCACGATCACCGCGGTCCAGGTAAACGCCTCCCCGCCACCGAACGAGGCGATCTGCCCGATCGTGTCGATCGAGATGGTCGCGGCGATCGTCAGGAAAATGATGTCCAGCCGGCCCAGGTTGCGCTGCAGATGCCCGCTCACCTGGGCCCGCCCATCCGCCGGGCGGCTTCCGATCGTGGCGGTTTCAGGGTTGTCGCGCTGGATGGTCATGCCGGCTCCCTCGCCGAAGAAAGTGTTGCCCATCACTGTCCCCGGTACCGAACCAGCTGTAAAACGGTGTTAATCGCACTACTGCATCGACTCAGCCGAACTTACGCCGCGCGGGCAGCGGGCAGGACGCCGACGGGAGCCTCGGATCGATCTGGCCTACTGCATCGATTTAGCAGAACTAATAGGTCAGAAACATCTGTTGGACAGAAGTATCACGACCAGGGAGGATTGAACAGACGAAGCCGTGCGGTCAAAGACACGCCAAGGCGCTTTGCGTTCAGGAGCGGAGGTTGGGATGTCGAGCCAAGAGGTTGTGGTCCTCGTTGTCGGCGCCGGGCAGGCCGGGCTGGCGATGAGCGAGCATCTGAGCGACTGCGGCGTGCCGCATCTCGTCTTGGAGCGGCACCGCATCGCCGAGCGATGGCGCTCGGAGCGGTGGGACTCCCTGGTCGCGAACGGGCCTGCCTGGCACGACCGCTTTCCCGGTTTGGAGTTCCCCGACACCGATCCCGATGCCTTCGCTTCGAAGGAGCAGGTCGCGGACTACTTCGTCGCCTACGCGGAGAAGATCGCCGCGCCGATCCGGTGCGGTGTCGAGGTGACATCCGTGCGCAGGAACCCGGACAAGGCCGGATTCCGCGCCCAGACGTCGGACGGAACCATCGACGCACGCTTCGTCGTCGTCGCGACCGGGCCGTTCCAGCGACCCGTCATCCCGCCGCTCGTTCCCGACGGCGCGGGAGTGCCGCAGATCCACTCCAGCGCGTACCGCAATCCGGAGCAGCTGCCCGACGGCAACGTCCTCGTGGTCGGAGCCGGATCGTCAGGAGTGCAGATCGCCGACGAGCTCCGGGAGTCGGGGCGGCGCGTCTTCCTCTCCGTCGGCCCGCATGACCGGCCCCCGCGAAGGTACCGCGGACGCGACTTCGTCTGGTGGCTCGGCGTCCTCGGCATGTGGGACGCTGAGACTCCTCCGCTAGGCGCGGAGCATGTCACCATCGCGGTCAGTGGCGCGCACGGCGGCAACACCGTGGACTTCCGCACCCTCGCCGCCCGCGGCATCACCCTCGTCGGCCGGACCACTTCGTTCGACGACGGCACCATGCGCTTCGCGCCGGACCTCGGCGGCAACATCGCCAGCGGCGACGCCACCTACCTGGCACTGCTCGAGGCGGCCGACGCCTACATCGCGCGGAACGGCCTTGATCTTCCCGAAGAACCGGAGGCAAGGGTCCTGGGTCCCGACCCGGATTGCGTGACCCGCCCCCTCCTCGAACTCGACCTCGCGGCTGCCGGAGTCACCTCGATCATCTGGGCGACCGGCTTCACCGTCGACTACAGCTGGCTGCAAGTCGATGCGCTCGACGAGAACGGCAAACCCAAGCACCGGCGCGGCGTGTCGTCCGAGCCCGGTGTCTACTTCCTGGGCCTGCCCTGGCTGTCTTGCCGCGGATCGAGCTTCATCTGGGGAGTCTGGCACGACGCCAAGTACCTGGCCGACCACATCACGACCCAGCGTGGCTACCTCGCCTACAGGCCGAGCCGCGAGCCTCGACGGTAGGGACCGGAAGAGGTTGACGGCGCCGGGGCGTCAGCTGGCGGCGTTGGCGGCTTGCTTGATGAGCTGGGCGACGACGGCCGGCTGGGACACGAAGATGGCGTGGTTGCCTGGGGTCCGACCCGGCATTGTCCAGAACGACCAGGACGCGCCGGTCCTGCAGCAGCGACCGGTACCACGAAGCGCGCCTGGGTATCACCTGGGACCTGCTTATCTGCGACACCGAGCGCGCGAAGCAGCAGCCGCAGCGCGTCGCCGGCCGCCATAGGCTGTGGGGACATACCGAACAGATCGAGGAAGAACACCCCACCGGGAAAGCCAGCTGCTCTAGCGTCAGACGCGCTGTACGGCGATGACCGCGCAGTACCTCGCCGAAACCCAGGCGTCCAGTGATGGAACCACACCCTTCCCGGCAGCGCAGGCACTCCACCCGCCGTTACCGGGGCAAGCCTAGCCCGATCACCCTAAATCACGCCGAGCACCCGGGCCAGCGAGTGAAACGGTCGTGAAACCGCGATGAATCCCGCTGCGTGCACTCTGGACGTGGTCGCGGCCGCCGGGCCGCGGTGGCGAAAGGAGGGGCATCCCGGTGACAGCACCATCGGCCCCGGCGATCCACGTGCGGGGCCTGGAGAAGTCATACAAGGAGCTGCGCGCGCTACGCGGCGTGGACTTCGACGTGGCGCGCGGCAGCATCTTCGCCCTGCTCGGCTCCAACGGCGCGGGCAAGACCACGGTCGTGAATATCCTGTCCACACTGCTCAAGCCCGACGCGGGGACGGCCGCCGTCAACGGCTTCGACGTCGCCGCGCAAGGTGCGCAGGTGCGGGAGTCCATCAGCCTCACCGGGCAGTTCGCGGCCGTGGACGAAATCCTCACCGGGCGGGAGAACCTGGTGCTCGCGGCGCGGCTGCGGCACCTGAAACGCTCCGGCCAGATCGCGGATGACCTGCTGGCCCGTTTCCAGCTCACCGACGCGGCACAGCGACGGGTGTCGACGTATTCCGGCGGCATGCGCCGCCGCCTGGACGTCGCGATGGGCCTCATCGGGAATCCGCCGGTGATGTTCCTGGACGAGCCGACGACCGGGCTCGATCCCCAGGCGCGCCTTGAGGTGTGGCAGGCCGTCAGGGAACTCGCGGGGCGCGGCGCGACGGTGCTGCTCACCACGCAGTACCTGGACGAGGCCGAACAACTCGCCGACCGGATCGCGATCCTGCACCAGGGGCGGATCATCGCCAACGGCACCCTCGCCGAACTGAAACAGCTGTTCCCTCCCGCCAAAATCGAGTACGTCGAGAAGCAGCCGACCCTCGAGGAGATCTTCCTCGCCATCACCGGCGACGACCGTACCGGCAGCAGCGACCGCGCCGGAAGACCGGAAGATAGGGAACCACGATGAACACGCATTTCTTCGGCGACACCGCCGTCCTGCTGGGACGGTCCATGCGCCACATCACGCGCAGCCCGGACACCATCATCACCACCGCCATCATGCCGATCGCCTTGCTGCTGCTGTTCGTCTACGTGCTTGGCGGCGCGATCCAACATGGGTCGGAAACGTATGTGACCTACCTGCTGCCCGGCATCCTGCTCATCACGATTGCCTCAGGCATCTCCTACACCGCGCTCCGGCTCTTCACGGATATGCAGGGCGGCATCTTCCAGCGATTCCAATCCATGCCGATCGCGCGGTCGTCCGTGCTGTGGTCGCACGTGCTGACCTCGCTGGCCGCCAACCTGATCTCGCTCGTGCTCGTCGTGCTCATCGCCGTCGCCATGGGCTTCCGCTCGGAAGCGGGAGCGCTGGAGTGGCTCGCGGTCGCCGGCATCTTGTTCCTGTTCACCCTGGCGCTGACGTGGATCGCCGTCATCCCCGGGCTCACCGCCAAGTCCGCGGAGGGCGCGGGCGCGTTCGCCTACCCGCTCATCTTCCTGCCGTTCATCAGCTCGGCATTCGTGCCCACCGGCACCATGCCCGGGCCGGTACGCGCCTTCGCCGACAACCAGCCCGTGACGTCCATCGTCAACACGATCCGCGACCTGCTCGCTCAGCAGCCGGCCGGCTCCAGCATCTGGATCGCCCTCGCCTGGTGCCTCGGCCTCCTCGTCGTCGCGTACGCGGTCGCCATGTCCGTCTACCAGCGCAAGATCGCCTAACGATGTGTCTCCTCAGGCCAAGCTGACCCGGGCCCGCTCCCGCAGCGCGGCGCCGGCGGCGGCGCGCAGGCCCTGCGGGTCCAGGCCCGCGTACGACGACACGGCCTCGGCGTAGGCCGGCCCGTCGGCCTCATGTGCGGCCCGCCGGGCGCGCGCGGCGGACATGGTCGGCTGGAGCCCGTTCTTGAGGCCGAAGCGCTCGGCCAGCGCGATCATCCGCGCTCCCGACCTCGCAAAGCGAGAGTCCCCGGCGCGCTGGCCCCGTTCGATGTCGGTCATGGCCAGGGCCAGCAGCAGGGAGCCGCAGACGGCGAGGTCATAGGAGGCGGAGAGCGTCCCGGGCGGCCGTCTCGGGTCCGCGGTCAGCGCTGACAGCGTGGCGGGCAGCGCCCCGGTGATCTCCGCGACCAGGCCGAGCCGGCCGTGGTGCGCGTGGGCCACCACGGCGGTGGCCTGAACCTGCAGGGCCCAGGGATCCAGGCCGGACAGGTCGCCGCCGGATCCGGGACGCTGCGTGTCCCGCAATGTCGCCGCGGCCGTACGCCACAGGCGCAGGCCGGTGTCGACGTCGCCGCGGCCGAGCGCGATCTCCGCGTGCATCGTGGTGCCGAACATCGGCATTTCCCAGGACTCGTCGGCGCCGTGCGGCGTGGTCAGCTTCAGCTCGCGTTCCGCCTCGTCGTAGGCGCCCCGCCGCAGGTTGGCGCCCACGATGGCCTCGCGCAGCCGGTTGGCGGTGGACCACGCCCCGAACGCCTCGGCCACCGACAGCGCCGCGCTCAGGTGGCGCAGCGCCTCGTCGCCCGAACCGGCCTCGTCAACCTGAAGGCACAGTTCGCCGATCCGGGCATGCGCGGCGGTCCGGAGCCAGGCGCTGCCCCGGCGCTCGAACGCGGCGAGCGACCGCCGCGCCGCCGCCAGCGCGCCGTCCAGGTGGCCGGCCTTCTCCCAGGCGTAGCTGGCCAGCTGGCTCGCCATGCCCGCGACCAGCGGCTGGTCGCTCTCGCTTAGCGCCTGCAGGGCCGCGAGGTCCGCCTCGGGCGGCCCGTTCAGCGCGTTCAGCACGGCCTGCGCGGCCCGGGCGAAGGTGTCCGGGGAAGTGGACGGCAGCCGCCGCAGGCCCACCAGGAACCGCGCCGGGCTCGTTCCCGGCAGCAGGAACCCGCTCATCGCACCGAGTACCAGGCTGGTCCGGGTGGCCTCGACGAGGACGGGTTCGGGCCGGAACCGCGGCAGGATCCGGACGGTGTCCCCGGCCAGGGCGGCAAGCCGGGCGAAACTCGACTCGGTCGACCACAGCCCGCCCAGCACGGCCGACACCGCGGCGACCGTTCCGGCGTCCTGGCGGTCGAGCCCGTGCCGCAGGGCCTGGACCAGGTTGTCCTGCTCGGCCCTGATCAGCTCGAAGGCTGGGAGGTCGTCGCCGGTGAGTACCGAGTCGTGCCGGGCGACGCCGAAGTCACGGGCCCAGGCGAGGAACCGGCGGGTCACACGCTCGGTCTCGCCGGCGTCCTCGCGGTGCGCCGCGGCGAACTCCCGTACGGTCTCCAGCATCCGGTAGCGGGTGCCCGGCGCGGTGTCGGTGACCTTGAGCAGCGACTGGTCGGCGAGCTGTTCCAGGGCCGGCAGGACGTCGGCGCCGAGCACGTGCCGGGCGGCGTCGGCGGTGAACCCGCCGGGGAACACCGACAGGGCACGCATGGCCGCCTGCCCGCCCGGGTCGAGGAGGTTCCAGCTCCAGTCGATGACGGCGTGCAGCGTGCGGTGCCGTGGCGGTGCGTCCCTCGCGCTGCCCCGCAGCACGGCGAACCCGTCGTCGAGGCGGCGGCCGATCTCGGGCACCGACATGACCCGGACCCGCGCGGCCGCCAGCTCCGCGGCCAGCGGCAGCCCGTCCAGGCGGCCGCACAGCTCCCGCACGGCCTCGTCGGGCAGGTCCGCGTCCGGCCGGGCCGCCCGCGCCCGCTGCGCGAACAGCTCGGCCATGGTGCGAAGGTCCAGCTCGGGCAGCAGGTATACCGATTCCGACGACAGGCCGAGCGGAGCGCGGCTGGTGGTGAGCACGCGCAGGTCCTTACTCAGCGAGACCAGCGCGCCCACCAGCTCGGCGGCGCTCGTCACGACGTGCTCGCAGTTGTCCAGCACCAGCAGCGCAGGCCCGGGACCCAGGGCGGTCACGATCCCGGCGAGCACGCCCGCCGGTGCGCCGCGGTGGCTGACCGGGTTGCCGCCTTCCTCGCCGGCTCCGAGGGCGGACGCTACCGCGGCCGTCACGTCGCCGCCGGCGGCGACGCCCGCGAGCTCGACGACGTGCACCACGCGCTGCTCCGCCCGGGCGCTGACCGCGTGCGCGAGACGGGTCTTGCCCAGGCCGCCGGTGCCCAGGATCGACGTGACCCGGGACGTGCGAAGCAGGCCTGCCACGGCCGCGATGTCATCGTCCCGGCCGAGCAGCGGGTTGGGCTCGTGCCGGACGCCGCGGCGGATCACGGGCGCGTCGGCCTGCAGCAGCTCCTGGTGCACGCCCTGCAGCACAGGGCCCGGGCCGCTGCCGAGCTCGTCGCGCAGCCACTCCCGGTAACCGGCGTACCGGGCCAGGGCCGCGGCAGGCCCGGCCGTCGCCGCTTCGCACCGCAGCAGTTCGGCCAGGACTTCCTCGTCCCGCGGGCTCCGCTGGATCAGCTCGCCGAGCGGTGCAGCCGCCTCGGCCTGCCGCCCCAGCCGGGACAGCGCCAGCGCCCGGGCCCGCAGCAGCGACCGGTACGCCGGAACCCGCGCCGCACGCAGCGCGGACAGCGGGTCGCCGTCCCCCGTGTCCCAGCCCTCCGCGCCGTCGCACAGCGCCAGCCCGGCCTCCGCATACCCGAGCGCCGCGAGGTGGTCGCCGGCCCGGGACCGCTTCTCGCTCTCGGACGCGCTGAGCAGGACCGCGGAGGCATCGACCTGGTCCTCGCGCAGCGACAGGCGATATCCGGTCGGCGTGCTGACGATGACCCCGGGGCCGAGCCGGGCCCGGGCCCGTGACACGAGGACCTGAAGGGCCTTGAGCGGGTGCTCGGGCTGCTCATCTGGCCACAGCGCGTCCACCAGCCGGGAACTGCTGCACCCCGCGTGCGGGTCCCCGGCCAAGAGCGCAAGCAGGCCCTGCAGCCGGGAGCCGGTGATCTCCAGGCTGCCGTAACTAACCCGCGACAGCAGGGCCAACTCAACGGTCACCGCCATCAGATTAGCCGCTCCCCTGCCAGCCGACCCGGGTGACAGCTACCCAGTTCCGCCGGTGCGTCAGTCGCGGTCGACGAGTTAGCTCACCTTTCCGGCGGAGTAACGTATGGG